>Ga0105050_10001856_pt1 | contig 30955 bp, 34 predicted proteins | sample FRY01_FD_78088 | JGI IMG/M metagenome (GOLD analysis project Ga0105050, IMG submission 78088) | Freshwater microbial communities from Lake Fryxell liftoff mats and glacier meltwater in Antarctica - FRY-01 | ecosystem: Environmental > Aquatic > Freshwater > Ice > Glacier meltwater ...
AGACCCATAGGATCGCACAGGCCCCCGAGACACGAAAAGCCACGGTGGTGAAGACCCCCACCTCATCCAGTGCCAGACGGTTCGACAGGAAAGACCCGCCCCAGATCAGTGCCAGCAGCAGCATTTCCGCCCAGGCCCGCGATGTGAGTGTTTTTTGTTCGGTCATCATGGGGCAGGGGTATCAGGCACTGCGTTTCCCCGCGACCCGGAATGCGACATATAAAAAGGTCCCGCACGACGCGATGTTCTGATAGATGCCACAAGGCCCCATCCGGTAGGGCCACGCAACGGGACGGGCCATGGATTCGCAGTTTGTCGAGACGGTGTTGTCGGGGGTGCCGCTGCCCTTGGTGCTGATTGACGGGGCCGAGCGGATCACGGCGGCGAATGCGGCAGCGCTGGCCTTGTTCGGACCGGGGATCGTGGGGCGGCATTACATCATCGCCATGCGGCAACCGGGATTGCTGGACGCGATCGAGGGCACCTTGCGCCACCGCCAGCCGGGTAATGCGCGGCACGTGATTACCGGGCCATCGCGCGAGATCACTTACAAGGTGACCGTCAGCCCCGTGTCGGGTGAGGGGCAGATCGGCGCACTATGCGCGTTTCAGGATATCACCGAACAGGAACAGATGGGCCAGATCCGCCGCGACTTTGTAGCGAACGTCAGCCATGAATTGCGCACACCGCTGACCGCTTTGCTTGGGTTCATCGAGACATTGCAGGGGGCTGCCAAAGATGACCCTGTCGCGCGGACCCGGTTTTTGACCATCATGGCGCGCGAGGCCGAACGCATGAATCGTCTGGTGCGCGATCTGTTGTCGCTAAGCCGGGTGGAATCGGAGGAACGGGTGCGTCCGACAGAACGCATCGACATCGTGGCGCTGGTAAGCATGACAGTGACTGCGCTGCGGCCTGTTGCCGATGCGGCGGGGGTGGTGATCGAAGTGACCGGCGACGCGGGGCCGCTGGTGGTGCCGGCCGATCATGACCAGTTGACGCAGGTTTTCCACAATCTCATTGAAAACGCGGTCAAATATGGCGCGCCGGGCAAGTTGGTGACGGTAGCGGTCAACCGCCAGACCCGCGATCTGGCAAAGGCGGGCCCGGCGGTGATGATCGAGGTGATCGACCGGGGCGAAGGCATCGACCCGATTCACCTGCCGCGCCTGACGGAACGTTTCTACCGGGTGGACAGCCACAGGTCGCGCGAAAAGGGCGGCACAGGGCTTGGCCTTGCGATTGTGAAACATATCATTTACCGGCACCGCGGGCGGTTCCGCATCGACAGCGACCTGGGGAAGGGCAGCCGGTTTACAGTGATCCTGCCCGAGGCGTGACGCGGGTCAGCGCAGGGTGAAATTGGCCGGAAACATCGTCCTGCCGTGAATTTCACAGTGGTCGGGGGATCTGACAGGAGAGCCGGGTCTCCACGTCTGTGCGGCGCGCATCAGCGCGTCAGCGTCATGCGGTCATTGCCGATCTCGATACGGAACCGGCCCAGATAATCCATGCCCAGCAGCGAGCCGTTCATCTCGCCATCGTTGACGAATGCGGTCAGGCGGTCGTCAGTGATCGGGCCAAGCTGCACATCGGTCAGTTGCACCCGTGCGGTGCGCACGGTGCCATTGGCGGTCTGCGCCGTGCCCAGATAATTCAGCGATTCCGTGTCGATGCCAAGCGCACGCGCATCGGCCCGCGACAGGACAACCGAGGTGGCCCCGGTATCGGCAAGGAATGTGATCGGCTGGCCGCCGATCTCAAGCGTCACATAATAATGCCCGTCCGGCGCGCGCGGAATCAGGATACCGTCTTGCATTACCGCCTGTTGCGGATTCAGGCGGGGCTGCATGTCAGTCCACAGGCCGTAACCCGCCATCATGCCGACAAAGATCAGCCCCCAGGCCATGGCCGTGCGCAGGGCGGCCCCCAGACGGCCGCGGTATTCCACGATGATCCAGCCGCCAACCGCCGTCAGCAGCAGGGCCAGATAGGCCAGTCGCCCGAAACTGTCGCCGTCCATCATGTGTGTCTGCCTTTTGTCTGCGGTCTGTCCTGCTCGATATAGGGGCCGCCCGCCGCGATGCAATCAGGGACGCTGTGCCTTGCGCCGTTGTCAGTCCAGCAGACCGGTGCCGATGATGCCGTCGATCACGAATTGCACCGACAGCGCGGCCAGCAGCATACCCAGAAGCCGGGTGATGACGATGGTGCCGATGCGCCCCAGCATCCGCTCCAGCGGGCCCGCGATCAGGAACAGGGCAAAGGCGAGGCCGACGACGAAGATCATCACCAGATGCACGGCAAGGGTGCCGGTCCAGCCGGGGCCGGATTCGCCGACCAGCAGGATCATCGTGGCAATGGCACCGGGGCCTGCGATCAGCGGGATGGCGATCGGAAACACCGACGGGTCATGTGCGGGTTCGTTCTTTTGCCCCTCGCGCCGCTGGGTGCGGCGTTCAAACAGCATGTCGAGCGCCGTCAGAAACAGCAGGATGCCACCGGCGATGCGAAAAGCGGGCATCGAGATACCGATGAAATTCAGCACCGCCTCGCCCGCGAGGCCAAACGACGTCAGGATGCCGATGGCTGTGATGCAGGCCCGCCCGCCAATGGCGCGGCGCTGCGCGGGCGACATGCCAGGGGTCAGCGCGATGAACAGCGGAATCAGGCCCGGCGGGTCGATGACCACGAACAGGGTAGCGAAGGCCGTGATGAGAAAGGCGGTTTCGATCATCGCAGGCTTCCCCCGTTACGCGCCCACCAGTTCCAGCTTTTCCTGTGCCTTCACCCACAATGCCTCGGCGCGGTCAAGACCGTCCATCACCTCGGCATATTTCTTCTGCCAGGTTTCGGCCTCGGTCCCGCGTCCGGGTTCATAAAGCGACGGGTCGGCAAGTTTCCTGGCCAGACGGTCGCGCATCTCATTGAGTTTGCCAAGCCGTTCCTCGCATTTGCGCACCTCGGCCTTGAGCACGAGAAGCTCGTCCCGGTTGGCTTTCCGGGGTTTTTCGACCACCACGGGTTTGTCTTTCGGGGTATCTTCACCGGCCAGAAGTTGCGCTCGGTAGGTTTCCAGATCCTCAAGGTAGGGCGTCACGGCCCCGCCTTTGACAAGCCAGAGCCGGTCCGCGACCAGCCCCAGAAGGTGCATGTCGTGGCTGACCAGCACCACGGCACCGGAATATTGGGTCAGCGCCTCGACCAGAGCCTCGCGGCTTTCCATATCGAGGTGGTTGGTCGGCTCATCAAGGATCAAAAGGTGCGGCGCGTCGATAGTGGCCAGCAGCAGCGACAGGCGCGCCTTCTGGCCGCCTGACAGGCGACCCACGGCGGTTTCGGCCTGGTCCGCCAGCAGGCCAAAACCGGCAAGGCGGGCGCGCAGGCGGGGTTGGCCTTCGGCAGGGCGCAACCGCATGATGTGTTGCAGGGGTGTTTCGTCGATATGCAGTTCGTCCACCTGATGCTGCGCGAAATACCCGATGCGCAGTTTCGATGATTTGACGAACTTGCCGTCTTGCGCCACCAGTTTGCCCGCCAGCAGCTTCGACAGCGTGGACTTGCCTTCGCCGTTGCGGCCCAGAAGGGCGATGCGGTCGTCCTGATCTATCCGCAGGTTCAGCTTGCGCAGAACGGGCGGGCCACCATATCCCACGGCCACGTTGTCGATGTTGATGATCGGGGGCGACAGTTCTTCCGGCTCGGGGAAGGTGAAAACCTGCTTCTTCGCTTCCTCGGGCGGGGTGATCGTTTCCATCTTTTCCAGCATCTTCACGCGCGATTGCGCCTGCACGGCTTTGGATGCCTTGGCCTTGAACCGGTCCACGAAGGATTGCAGGTGGGCGCGGCGCAAGTCTTGCTTCTTGGCTTCGGCTACCAGGACGGCACGCTTTTCGGCCATCTGGCGGGCGAACTGGTCGTAGGGGCCGGACCAATAGGTCAGCTTCTTCTGGTCCAGATGCAGGATGCCCTGCACGGCGCGGTTCAACAGGCCACGGTCGTGGCTGATGATGATGACGGTGTGCGGGTATTTCTGCAAATACGCCTCAAGCCACAGCGAACCTTCAAGGTCGAGGTAGTTGGTCGGCTCGTCCAGCAGCAGCAAGTCGGGTTGCGCGAACAGCACGCCGGCCAGCGCCACCCGCATCCGCCAGCCGCCCGAGAAATCGGAACAGGGGCGCAACTGGGCTTCGGCGTCAAAACCCAGGCCCTTGAGGATGGAAGATGCGCGGCCTTCGGCGGACCATGCGTCGATATCCGTCAGCCGGGTCTGGATTTCGGATATGCGCGCGGGGTCGGTTGCGGTTTCGGATTCCGCCAGCAGTTCGGCGCGTTCGGTGTCGGCCTCCAGCACGGTATCCAGCAGCGATGTTTCCGACGACGGCACTTCCTGCGCCACACCGCCGATGCGCGACCGGGTGGGCAACGCGATCTCGCCACCTTCCAGCGCCAATTCGCCCCGGATCAGGCGGAACAGGGTGGTTTTCCCGGTGCCGTTGCGGCCCACGAGGCCAACCTTGTGACCGGTGGGAATGGTGGCCGAAGCCCCTACCAAAAGGGGCCGGCCTTCGACGGAATAGCTTATGTCTGATATGCGCAACATGGGGCACGCCTTGCCTCAAACCGGGGGGGGCGTCAACCGGATGCGCACGGCAAAGCCGCTATGCACCGCAGGCTTTGCCCGGTTCGCGGCTTTTCAAGGCATCCGCCCCGTGCTAGCACGGCGGCGCAATCATTTGGGGTGGGCAGGGGCCCGCCTTCGTTTTCATGGAAAGAGGGCATCATGGCCATCGAACGCACCCTGTCGATCATCAAACCCGACGCGACCCGCCGCAACCTGACCGGCAAGATCAACGCCAAATTCGAAGAGGCCGGTCTGCGCATCGTGGCGCAAAAACGCATTCATCTGACCCCCGCACAGGCCGGCGCGTTTTACGCCGAACATTCCGAGCGCGGGTTTTACGCCGAATTGTGTGAATTCATGGCATCCGAGCCGGTGGTCGTGCAGGTCCTGGAAGGCGAAGGCGCCATTCTGAAAAACCGCGAAGTCATGGGTGCGACCAATCCGGCGAACGCGGCCGACGGCACGGTGCGCAAGGAATTCGCGCTGTCGGTCGGCGAAAACTCGGTTCACGGGTCTGACAGCCCCGAATCGGCTGCACGCGAGATTGCGTTCTATTTCTCGGGTCTTGAACTGGTCGGCTGAGGCTGATTTTCGCCCCTTGGGGTGAACCGATCCAACAGCGCCGCCGTGGAAGGATCACCCTTCGCGGCGGCGTTTTTCTATCACGCCGATCTGGTCGAGAATCGCGTCGATCTTGCGCTGTTCCGCCGCGTTGCCGGTCGAGGCGGTCGCCTTGAGCGCATCGAAACGCTGGCGCAGGGCTTTCTTCTCGTCCCCTTTGCAATCATTCCACGGGCGGCCCTGCAAACCCATCACCAGCACATAATAGCCGATGAAATGCGCAGGCGTGCCAGCGGCGAGCAGGCGCAGATAGGCAGCATCGGCCCCCATGCTGCGGATCTCGTCTGCGGAATGAATACCCGCACGCGCAAAGGCCGCTTCGGACGCGGGGCCGAGGTTGGGAATGGATGAAACCTGATCAGGCATGGGGCTACCGCTGCGACACACGGCCAGCGTAACGGTTGGTGCGTGATACGCCAGTGAAAAGGCCGGCCTTGCAACCGCCTGTGACGTGCCGGTCAGCGAGCCTTTGCCGCCGGGCCCATGGCCAGAAAGAACATGGCCAGAAAGAAGGCCAGCGTTCCCGCTGGCCGGGGCAGGCATTGCCTGATGTGGGGCCGAAGCCTGCGGGGCTGTGATCAGATCGCGGCCCAGTCGCGGAAAATCGGTTGGCCCTGCTGCGGGGCCGGTGTGGTTGTCTGGCCCTGCTGCTGTGCGGGTGCGGGTGCACCGCCTTGCTGGGTGGCTGGTTTCGTTGTGGACGTGGCCATTTGACTGCTCCGGTGTTCTGGCTCTGCTATGTCGTAACGTGTTCTTAACCATGAAGCATCGTCCCGACGCGTGGCGCGTAAAAGACCGCTTCATGACATATTTGCGGCGACCTATGCTTTCGCAGGCACGGGCGCAACCCGTTTCACGACGCGATTGCGGTGGAGCGGCGGGGAATGGCCGCTGATGGGCCATCTTGCGGGGTGACGCCGGGCTTTCTATGCGGGCCGGAACAGGATAGGGGAAGGGCATGACGCTTCCCCCCCCGCACATGCCCCGCCCCGAGATGACCGACCCCACACATGCCGGCTATGCGCACCCGACCGTGCGCCTGAAACCCAAGGCCGAGGCCCGCGCCATCCGGCACGGCTTCCCTTGGGTCTATGCCGACGAGCTGGTGACCGACCGGCGCACGCAGGCGCTTGCCCCCGGTGCGCTGGCGGTGCTGGAGGATGATCTGCGGCGGCCTTTGGGGCTGGTGACGGTCAACACCGCATCCAGGATCATCGCGCGGATGCTGGACCGCAATCATGAGGCTGTGATTGATCGCGCATGGTTCGGGGCGCGGCTGACACGGGCGCTGGCCCTGCGCGAACGGCTGTATGACGCGCCGTTCTACCGGCTGGTGCATGCGGAATCCGACGGGCTGCCCGGTGTGGTGATCGACCGTTTCGGCGATACCGCGGTGGTGCAACCGAATGCGGCCTGGGCCGAGGCACATATCGACGCGCTGGTCGCGGCGCTGGTGGCGGTGACGGGTGTTGTCAATGTCGTGAAGAATGGCACGGGCCGCGCGCGCGGGCTGGAAGGTTTGGCGGAAGAAACATCGGTGCTGCTGGGCACCGTGGACGCGCCGATCCCCGTGCCGATGAACGGGGCCGTCTATATGGCCGATCTTGTCGGTGGCCAGAAGACCGGGCTGTTTTTCGACCAACGCCCGAACCACGCCTTTGCCGCATCCTTGGCCAAAGGCGCGCGGGTGCTGGACATGTTCGCCCATGTCGGCGGATTTGGTCTTGCCGCTTTGGCAGGTGGTGCGGTGTCAGCCCTGGCGGTAGATGCGTCGGTCCCGGCCTTGGCTCTGGCCGAGGAAGGCGCACGGGCCAGTGGCCTGTCGGGCCGTTTCACCACGCGGCAGGGCGATGCTTTTGCCGTGCTGGAGGCGTTGGGGGCCGAGGGCGCGCAGTTCGATCTGGTGGTGTGTGACCCGCCGGCCTTTGCGCCTGCGAAACCGGCGCTGGAGGCGGGGTTGCGCGCCTATGAACGGCTGGCACGGCTGGCAGCACCATTGGTCGCGCCGGGTGGCTATCTGGTCTTGTGTTCGTGCTCGCACGCCGCTGACCTGTCATCGTTCCGCAACGCATCCGCGCGCGGGATCGGGCGGGGCGGGCGACGGGCGCAACTGCTGCACACCGGGTTTGCAGCACCCGACCACCCCATGCTGCTGCAACTGGCGGAAAGCGGATATCTGAAGGCGTTGTTCTTCCGGCTGGACGGGTGAAGGTTGTTCTTGATGCCTGCGTGATCTACCCGTCGGTGCTGCGCGCGATATTGCTTGGCGTGGCGGCGGCGGGGCTTTACACGCCTGTGTGGTCGGAACGGCTGCTGGAGGAATGGGCGCGGGCGACGGTGAAGCTGGGGCCGGGGGCCGAGGCGCAGGCGCGGGCGGATGGCTTTGCAATGCGCGCGGCGTTTCCGCAGGCGATGATCCGCCCGCAACCGGGGATCGAGGCGCGCCTGCATCTGCCCGATGAGAATGACATTCACGTTCTGGCGGTAGCTGTGGCATCCAGCGCCGATGCGATCCTGACCTTCAACGCGGTGGATTTCCCGCGCGCGGTGCTTGCCGCCGAAAGGGTGGAACGGCGCGAACCCGATGGCTTTTTGTGGGAATTGTGGTCGCATCACCCCGAGACCGTGGACCAGGTGCTGGAACATGTCCGGGCGCAGGCGCAGGGCCTTTCCGGCGCGCCGGTCGCAATGAAATCATTGCTGAAACGCGCCAGGCTAAACCGGCTGGCGAAGGCAGTTCAGCCCTGAAGCCAGCGGGCTTCGCGTGCCTCGATGGCGCGGATGCGGTCGTCGGTGTGCGGGTGGCTGAGCAGCCATGCAGGCGTGCCGGTACCGGCAGCGCCGGTCAGCTTGTCCAGCTTGCGGAACAAGGACTTCTGCGGTGCCGTGCCGATGCCCGCCTTGACCAGCAGGGCCGAGGCATAGGCATCCGCCTCATGTTCATCACGGCGCGACAGGCGGGCTGCGAGGGCAGAGCTGACCGTGCGGGCAATCACCATGCCAATACCGGGGATAAAGCGGTTCAGCACCGCCGACAGCATCATGAACACCGCGTTTTGTCCCGTGAAATCAATCATCCGGCGGCGGGTATGCCCCAACGCGACATGACCCAGTTCGTGGGCGATCACCGAGGCGAGTTCTTCCGCCGTCACCACGCCGCTCTTGAACGCGGCGATGAAGCCCTGGGTCAGGAAAATCCGGCCATCGGGAGCGGCCAGCCCATTGATCGGGTCGATCCGGTAGACATGCACCTTGATCTGCGGCAGACCAAGCGCCACCGCCATCTTGTCGGCCAACCGGGTTATCTCGCGTTCCTGCAAGGGATGCGATTGAGTGTCCAGCGCCTTGGTGGTGCGCCACATTGAAAAGCGATACATCGCAAGGGCGTAAAGGATGGCCAGCAGGATGGGGACAAGTTTCAGCATGATGGGAATATGGGGCAAGCCGGGCGGCAGCGAAAGCGCTGCGACAAAATTTACCGTGACAGCGCCCTGATGCCCTGCGCGATACCGTCCAGCGTCATCGCCACCATGCGGTTCGGGAAAATCGCGCGGATCAGGCAGGTGGATCGGGTGTGATCCCAGAACCGTTCCGGGGTCGGGTTGATCCACAGATGGTGGGGCCATTGCTGGCAGGCACGTTGCAGCCAGACCTGGCCCGCCTCGGGGTTCCAATGCTCGTTGGCACCGCCGGGGTGAGTGATCTCGTAGGGGGACATGGCGGCGTCACCGACGAAGATGCATTTGTAATCAGTACCATAGCTGCGCAGGATGTCGGCGGTGGGGGTTTGGGCGTCCCAGCGGCGGGCGTTGTCGCGCCACACGCCTTCATAAAGGCAGTTGTGGAAGTAGAACGGGATCAGCTGCTTGAATTCCGACCGGGCTGCCGAAAACAGCTCCTCCATGACACGGATATGGGGGTCCATCGACCCGCCGATGTCAAGAAACAGCAGCACTTTCACCGCATTTCGCCGCTCGGGCCGGGTCCGCACATCCAGCCAGCCGTGTTCGGCGGTGGCGCGGATGGTGCCATCCAGATCAAGCTCCTCTGCCGCACCATCACGCGCCCATTTGCGCAGGCGGCGCAGAGCCACCTTGATGTTGCGGGTGCCAAGTTCCACCGAGTCATCCAGATTGCGGAATTCGCGCTTGTCCCAGACCTTGACCGCGCGCTGGTGGCGGCTTTCAGATTGCCCGATACGGACGCCTTCGGGGTTGTAGCCGTAAGCACCGAAGGGCGAGGTGCCCGCCGTGCCCACCCATTTGTTGCCGCCCTGATGACGGCCTTTCTGTTCCTCCAGACGCTTGCGCAGGGTGTCCATCAGCGCCCCGAACCCGCCAAGGGCTTCAATGGTGGCGCGTTCTTCCGGCGTCAGGTGCTTTTCGGCCAGCTTTTCCAGCCATTCGCGCGGCAGGTCTACCGCATTTAAGACCTGGTCTGAAGATATGCTTTCAAGGCCCTGAAATATTTCAGAAAACGCGCGATCAAAACGGTCGAGATGGCGTTCGTCCTTCACCATTGCGGTGCGGGCAAGGTAATAGAAACCATCCGCGTCATAGGTCACAAGACCGGCTGCCATACCCTCCAGAAACGCCAGATATTCGCGCAGGGATACCGGCACCCCGGTCCGGCGCAGGGCGTCGAAGAATGGCAGGAACATCGGCGCTACAGCATCCTTTCCAGAAAGATCGTGGCGAACAGGCCCAGCAGGGCAAAAGCGATGCCGTAGCCCGCCGCGTATTGCAAGGCGTCCAACCGCTTGCCGCCGCGTTTCAGCGCGGTTGTGGCGCCGATCAGCGCCCCCGCCAGCATGGCCACGATCACGATCACTGTTAACCCCCTTGCGGCGGTCCTGGACCACCTAGCCGTTGTTATCCACCGGAGCCAGCACCGCGATTTCGGACATTCGCGCGCGCACTTCGGTATCTGTGCCGAAGCCATAGCGCGCCCATCCCAGACTGTCGAGGCGCGCGGCCCGCGCCTCGGTGTCGCGGTTCAGAAGGAACAGCGCCTCGGACCGGATCATCAGAAGGGTGGCCAGAAGGGCGGCGTTTTCGGCCGCGCGCACCACCGGGATCGCCTGATCCGTCAGGATCAACGCTTCGGCGGTCTGTCCTGATGACAGTGCGAATGCGGCCATCTGCATATCCACATGCGCGGCATGGATGCGCCCGCCGGGCAGGCGACGGTAGATGCGGGCGGCTTCGGCAAAGGCGATGACCGCGGTTTCAACCTCGTTTCCAAGGCTGAGACGGCCTAGGGCAAAGTAGCTGAAAGCGAGCCGGCTGTCGGACCAGCGTTGCGCTGTCGCGATGGACAGAGCCGTGCGCGCGGCATCGCGGCGCTTGAGAGAGGCGGTGCGCGGTCCAAGGGCAGTTTCGATCGCATCGACCCATGCGCGCGGCGTACCGTTGTCGGCAGGGCCGCCGGGGCGCTGGCCAGCCGGGTTGAGGCGGGCGAGCAGGGCGGGCAGGGCAGCTGCCACCTCGCGTTCCGTCATGCCGGAGTGCAGTTCGGGGGCGTAGTATGCGCGCAGCATCAGCATGTCGAAGCCGGTCAGCACCGTGTGGAAGTTGTCGTCGTTGAACACCGAATCCGACAGGCGATAGAGGTCGTTGAGGGGCCCGAGCGCCTGCGCCATCTCTTCGTGCAGGCAATCGCGGATTTCCTGCGGGCTGGTGTCGGACGGCACGAAAATGGCCACCTGTTCGCGGGTGGTCAGGGTGGTCCAATCCACGCGGGAAGACGCGCGGGCACGGCGGTACTGTTGAAACGTGGTGACGCGGGGCACCACGAAACAGGCGGCGGCGGGGACGACGGCTTGCAGGCGCTCGCGTGGCAGGAATTCCACGGTAATCGAGGCGGGGCCGGAGATCTGGGCAATGTCGATCCCCGCCTCGGACCGGAACCGTACCAGCAGTTGACCAAGGTCGGATGGCGCGGTCGGGGGCACCAGCCCGGTCAGCGCGACGGTAATCGGGCCGTCGAAACGGGTCATCACCGGCACTGTGCGCCCGCTTTCCATGCGAAACGCAAGGTCGCGGAAATCCTGTGCCATCTCGGCATTGCTGCGGACGGGCGGTGTGGCGCGGACCTGCGGAAACGTACGCATCGCGGGGAGCGTGTCGGATATCAGCAGCTGCTGACGGGCCATCGACACATCCACAGGGGAGGCGCAGGCAGTCAATGCCAAAACGGCCAGCAAGGGGGCAATGCGCATGTCAGCGGACCCGGTTGTATTCGATGAAGGGCGTCCTGACCCCGATACGGTCGTAAAGAGCGCGGCCGGGATAGTTGTTTTCGGCAGTGTTCCAATAGACATCGGGCGCATCTGCGGCGTCTGCCGCGGCATAAACCGCCTCGATGAGCGCACGCGCCACGCCCTTGCCGCGTGCCTGCGGGGCGGTGAACAGGTCTTGCAGATAGCACACGTCGCTGATCTGCCAGCACGTGCGGTGGAACAGGTAATGCGCAATACCGACGGTCTGGCCGCCCGTTTGCGCAATCAGGCCACGGAATTCATGGTCTGCGCCGGAGATGAGGCGAGCGAAGGTCGACGCATAAACCGCTGCGGGCAACTCGGTTTTGTAAAAGGTCAGATAGGCTTGCCACAGCGGACGCCAGACGGCTTCATCTTGCAGGACCAGCGGGCGGACGGTGACGGTGTGGGGCATCTGGCGTTCCGCATATGGGGTGGTTCAGTGTCAGCGCGGCTGTAGCGAGGTGTCAATGGTACGATGGCGCGTTTTGTTCCGGTAAACCAGCAGTGGCGGCTGTACTGCGGGCGTCTGCCAGATACAGGCCGGGCGGATCACGCCATGACATTGCGCGCAGCGGGTTGCAATACTTTGCGGCAGTGCCGGGCAGTGGCCGATTCTCTGCCCGGTTCCAAGGGTTTGTCATGCGACCTTCGCGCGCGCGTTACCGCTGCCCGCGCGCCATGAAGGCAAGGCGTTCGAACAGGTGCACATCCTGTTCGTTCTTCAAAAGCGCACCGTACAGGCGCGGCAGGTTGGTCTTGCCATCGCGCTTCAGGTCGTCGGGCGTCAGATCTTCGGCCAGCAGCAGCTTCAGCCAATCCAGCACTTCGGACGTGGAGGGTTTTTTCTTCAGCCCCGGCGTGTCGCGCAATTCCATGAACTGCGTAAGTGCTGCCGTCAGAAGTGCGTCCTTGATGCCGGGGAAGTGCACCTCGACAATCGCGCGCAGGGTCGTCAGATCGGGAAAGCGGATGTAATGGAAAAAACAGCGGCGCAGAAATGCGTCGGGCAGTTCCTTTTCGTTGTTCGAGGTGATGATGACCACGGGGCGGTGCACCGCCGCGATGGTCTCGCCCGTCTCGTAGACGTGGAATTCCATCCGGTCGAGTTCCTGCAACAGATCGTTGGGAAATTCGATATCAGCCTTGTCGATCTCGTCGATCAGCAGCACCACGCGGGACGGGGCGGTGAAAGCCTGCCACAGTTTGCCGCGTCGGATGTAGTTGCCCACGTCATGCACCCGTGCTTCGCCAAGCTGGCTGTCGCGCAGCCGCGACACGGCATCGTATTCATAAAGCCCCTGCTGCGCCTTGGTGGTGGATTTCACATGCCATTCGATCAGCGGCATAGCCAGCGCCTGCGCCACCTGGCAAGCCAGTTCCGTCTTGCCGGTGCCGGGTTCGCCCTTGACCAGCAAGGGCCGTTGCAAGGTCACTGCGGCATTGACCGCCACGATCAGGTCGTGGGTGGCGACATAGGCTTTGGTCGAGGAAAATTTCATTACGTAGGGTCACTTTGCGGTCGGGACAGGCGCTGACCTTACCACAGGTTGAAATCGCCGCAAGGCAACCTCAGGGGCTAGTGACAATCCTTTTGGCATGCGGTAATGCACCGCTCAAAGGGAGTGCCGGATGTCAGCGACCCATCGTTCGGAGCAATCCGGCCTGCAGGAGAGTGCAGCCATGAAAGCCGAAAATTTTGTATCAGATGACTACCGCCCTGCTGAATCAGAGCCGTTCATGAATGACCGGCAACTGGAATATTTTCGCCGCAAGCTGCAAACCTGGAAACAGGAACTGATGGACCAGAGCGCGGAAACCGTAGAAGCGTTGCAGGATTCGGGCCGCAACGTGCCCGATATCGCGGACCGCGCGTCGGAAGAAACCGACCGTGCACTGGAACTGCGCACGCGGGACCGGCAGCGCAAGCTGGTGTCGAAAATCGACGCAGCGGTGCGGCGGATCGAGAACGGCGAATATGGTTACTGCGAAGTGTCGGGGGAGCCGATTTCGCTCAAGCGACTGGATGCGCGCCCGATCGCCACGATGACTCTGGAAGCGCAGGAAAAGCACGAACGCCGTGAAAAAGTTCACCGCGAAGATTGACGTCTTGACCGCCGGGCGCGCATCGCCTGCGGTCTTCGCCAACAGCATTCATGCGCCGGGCCCTTGACGGGTCCGGCGTTTTGAATATTCGGAGAAGCTGCGGGGAATCATGGGACTGATCGGCACTGAGGTAACGGTTTTGGGGGCGGGTGTAGCCGGGCTGGCTGTCGCGCGTGCCTTGGCGCTGCGGGGTGCTGCGGTGACCGTGCTGGAACAGGCCGCAGCAATTGCCGAGGTGGGCGCGGGGATTCAGGTATCACCCAATGGGGCGTGCGTGATGCGCGCCTTGGGGTTGGGGGATGCGCTGGAGGCGGCATCTTTTCGCGCCAGTGCCGTGCAGCTTTACGACGGGCTGCGGGGGGCGCCGGTATTGCGGCTGGATCTGGCGCGGCTGCGGCCTGCGCAGGGCTATCATTTCATGCACCGCGCGGCGCTGATCGCACTGCTGGAACAGGGCGCGCGTGATGCGGGGGTGGTGATCCGGCTGGGGCAGCGGGTTGTCGCGGTGGGTGACGGGGTGACGCTGGCATCGGGCGAGGTGCTGCGGCCGTTGCTGCTGGTGGGGGCGGACGGGTTGCATTCGCTGGTGCGGGCTGCGCTGAACGGGGTGGCTGCGCCGTTCTTTACCGGGCAGGTGGCGTGGCGCGCGGTGATCCCGGCGGAACCGGGGGCGGTGCCCGTTGCGGAAGTGCACATGGGGGAAGGGCGGCATCTGGTCAGCTATCCGTTGCCCGGCGGTCTGCGCAATATCGTCGCGGTGGAAGAGCGCAGCGCGTGGGCCGCCGAAGGCTGGCACCTGCGCGACGATCCCGCCACGTTGCGCACCGCGTTTGCCAGCTTTGGCCCACGGGTGCAGGACTGGCTGGTCAAGGTGCAGGCGCCGGGCCTGTGGGGGTTGTTCCGGCATCCGGTGGCGCGGCGCTGGCAGGGACAGGGGATGGTGCTGCTGGGTGATGCCGCGCATCCGACGCTGCCGTTCCTTGCGCAAGGGGCCAACATGGCGCTGGAGGATGCGTGGGTGCTGGCCGCCTGTCTGGCGCAGCACGATAGCGCGCTTGCGGGGCTTGCCGCTTATCAGGCGGCGCGCGCGCCTCGCTGCGCCCGGATCGTGGCGGCGGCAGAGGCAAGTGCGCGGGCCTATCACCTGCACCGCCCGTGGCGCGGCGGCGTGCATCTGGGGATGCGCGCAATGGGCGCGGTGGCGCCGCAAATGGCGCTGCGGCGGTTCGACTGGATCTACGGGTGTGACGTGACGGCGTGAGCCGCCGCCCCGCTTTGACCATGGTCGTGTTGCGTGCGCCCGCAGGGCCATGTGCCAGCCAGTTTCCTTTCCTGAAACGGACGCCGTTCAGGCCGGCCATACGACATTGTGCAGGGATCGCGACGCCACGCCGCCGCGCCTTCCGGCGTCGCCCGTGCGCCTACTTTCCGTAGCGTTGCTGCGTGACCGTCCGGCCGCCCCGCGTTGTCGTGGTGGCATGCGAGGTCTGAAGTTCCATCGCGGCGCGGGCAACAAGGCTATTGCAGCGCCCACCCTGACTGTGGGAACAGCCGGGGCATTGCGGCCGAAAAAATGACCGCGCCAAAAGGGATTGCAGCAACGTGACGGTCGGCGTCGCGGCCAAAGACGCAATCCAGGTCGGAAACCAGCTTGTCATTGCAAACTCTTTGGGGGGGCAATGGTCGGCGTGGTAAATGAACAGCGCCTGTGTGCTGCCGCAACTGTGGCAACTGACCGGAGCAACCCCGGCGGGGGTGTTGATCGTGGTCCGGTCGGTGGGCGTGGGGTTGCCACCGTGGCCCGCCACACCCGGCCCGGCACCACCCAGAACCAGCGCGATCTGCCCGGCAGTGAACCCGGCACCCTGAAGCACAACCCGCACACCGGCAAGTATGCCTGCGTCGCGGTTGCCCCGCCATGCGCGCAACTGCGAAAGCACGTGTGGCACCGCGCGGATCGCCTTTACCAGCGCCGCCTGTTTCATCGCGCAGACATCGCAATGCGGAAAGAACAGATACGTGATGCCATGCGCCGTGGGGTCGTTGAACAGACCGCGCGGCGGAATGTGATCGACGATGAAATGCTGCGGGGTCACTGCAACAAGCTGGTTGCAGGTGTGGCAACCAAAGTTGGCCCCCATCTGCTGCACCAGCGCACGTTCGGTGTCATTTGCCGCGAACCTGTTCGACACGGTATCCACGCCATACAGCAGCGGCGGGTGGAACTTTGCCAGCCAGCCTGCGTGGCTTGCGTTCGCTTCGGTCAGGATTTCGTCCATCAGGGGCATGTCTGTCTCCGGGCCGGGGCGGCCAAAGCGGCGGGCATCCGCCGCGGGGGCGTGCAGTGCGAGGCTGTCGGTGTGCCGGGATGCTGCCGCCTGACGCTAGGGCAGGGAAAGTTGCCAGACAACCGTTTTTTGTGGCTGACATGTTTCGGCCACCGGTTTGGCGCGGGTCTTCGATACAACGGCACCCAAGGCGGTCGCCAAGCCGGTCGCCAGGCCAGTCACGCCGCGAGTTCCACCCAGACCGGCACATGGTCTGATGGTTTTTCGCCCGCGCGCACTTCGCGGTCGATGCGGGCATCTTGCAGCAGGTCGGCGGCCTGCGCTGACAGCAGCAGATGGTCGATACGGATACCGTTGTTCTTTTCCCACGCGCCCGCCTGATAATCCCAGAAGCTGTAATGGCCGGGGCCGGGGTTGCGGGTGCGGAACGCTTCGGTGAAGCCAAGGTTCAGGATGCGGCGATACGCGTCGCGGCTTTGCGGCAGGAACAGCGCGTCTTCCAGCCAGACCTGCGGGCGGGCGGCATCCTGCTGTTGCGGGATGATGTTGTAATCACCCGCCATCACCACCGGGTCTTCGGTGGCAAGCAGCGCGCGGGCGCGGGCCAGCATCCGGTCCATCCACGCCAGCTTGTAGTCATACTTCGGCCCCGGCGCAGGATTGCCGTTCGGCAGATAAAGACCACAGACCCGCACGCCCCGCAGGCAGATGACGGTTGCCTCTATCCAGCGGGCCTGTTCATCCATGCTGTCACCCGGCAGGCCGCGTGTCACATCCTCCAGTGGCAGGCGCGACAGGATGGCGACACCGTTAAAGCCTTTCTGGCCGTGGGTTTCGACGGTAAAGCCCATATCCTCGAACAGGCTGCGCGGAAAGCCTTCGTCCACCGACTTGATCTCTTGCAGCAGCGCGACGTCGGGCCTTGCCGCGTCAAGCCAGGCGGGCAGGGCGTCGATCCGGGCCTTGATGCCGTTGATGTTGAAGGTGGCGATCTTCATGCGCAGTCCCCCCGCTTTGGCCCTGTTTAGGCGGCTCTGCCGGGGCGTGCAAGACAGGGGTGCTACGGGTCAGGCCCGCAGCCGCAGCGCAGGCCGTGCAGCGGCAAGCCACAGCGCATCCAAAGCACGCAGGGCGGCGGGATCGAACTGATCCGCCGCTTCCCAATAGCGGCCCGAAGGCACCACATAGCCAAGCTCGGCCTCGCGGTCCAAAGCCCGCGCAGCCAGCGCATCGTCATACGGGGCGGGCTGCGCACCTGCCACATTGGCGACCTGCGCCCGGGGGAAGACAAGGCGCGACGGCGCGGTGGACAGGTTGACCGCGGCGCAGCCCTGCATCGCCGCCAGAATCATCAGCCTTGCGGCCTTCCCCTCCAGCGATTGCAGGGTGATGTCGGGGCGCAACGGGTCGGGCGACCCCATGCCATAGAAATGCGTCGCGCCGATCTTGGCATAGGTCATGTCGCAGCCCATCACGGCCATCACGCGCGGGCGGTGCGCGTGAAGCGCCCAGTAGCCAGCGGTAAAGGCCATGGTCCCACCGCCATAGACAAAGCCGCCACTGGCGTTCTGCGCGGGCACGAAGGCATCCTGGGTCACAAGGGTCTGGTGGGGGCCGGGTATGGGGCGGCGGTCTTCGGGGAAATCCCATGGGTGGATCAGCGCATCCCAGTCGGGGCGCACGCGCCAGGCGTTGTTGATCGCAAGGATATGGTCGAACGGCGCACGGGGCCATTGCCGCGCCTCGGTCACATTGGGGCCGGAGCCGAGGATAAGCACTGTCCGCATCGCCACATTCCTTCAGGTTGTCGTGCAAAGCCAGATAGGGCTGTGGCGGGGAAAACCAGTGGCGCGTTGAATTTTCTGCAAATTTCCGGGTTGATGGCGGCGTGACCTGCGGGCGGGATCACATCGAAAAGCTGGTCCCGCACCCGCAGGAACTGCTGGCGTTCGGGTTCACGATGATGAAGCGGGCGCCGATCAGTTCCTCGGAAAAGTCGATCACGGCGTTGGCAAGGAAGGGCAGGGACACACTGTCCACCAGCACTTTCTGCCCATCCTTTTCCAGCACAAGATCGTCCGCCGCCGGATCGTCCAGCTTGATGTCATACTGAAAACCGGAACAGCCGCCACCCTCGACCGCCACACGCAAAGCGCGCGGAGCGCCCGAGTCTTCGGCAATTTCGGCAAGTCGCGCAAAAGCGCGGTCCGTCACGCGGGGCGGAAGCGTCAGGGTCGGCATTGATTTACCCGTGTCCAATTCGTCATTCTTTGAATATAGGGTAATCCTATACGATGAACAAGAACAGGCGGAACAATGTTGGCACCCTATGCCTGCCAGCCCGGCCAAAGCCGTGGCCGGTTGCACGCCGAACGGATGAGCAGCTTTCGGTCAGCGTTTCAACGCGACCGTGACCGGATCATCCACTCGTCCGCGTTCCGGCGGCTGAAACACAAGACACAGGTGTTCGTCGAACACGAAGGCGATTACTACCGCACCCGCCTGACCCATTCGATCGAGGTGGCGCAGGTCGCGCGCACGGTTGCCGGGGTGTTGGGGCTGAACACTGATCTGGCGGAATGTATCGCGCTGGCGCATGACCTTGGCCATACCCCCTTTGGCCACACCGGCGAGGACGCATTGGGGCTGCTGATGCAGCCTTACGGCGGGTTCGATCACAACGCCCAGGCGATCCGCATCGTGACCCGGCTGGAGCGGCACTATGCGGAATTTGACGGGCTGAACCTGACGTGGGAGGCGTTGGAAGGCATCGCCAAGCACAACGGCCCGCTGATGGGACAAACGCCTGACGGCGGGGCGGTTCACGGACCGCTGCCCTACGCGATGGCCGAGGCGAATGCGGAATGGGATCTGGAACTGCATACCTTTGCGTCAGCAGAAGCGCAGGTGGCGGCGATTGCCGATGACGTCGCTTATTCGCACCACGATCTGCACGACGGCCTGCGGTCGGGCCTGTTCGACGAGGCCGATCTGATGGAACTGCCGGTGACCGGGCCCGCATTTGCCGAAGTGGACGCGCTTTATCCCGGCCTCGATCCGATGCGGAGGCGGCACGAGGCGCTGCGCCGCGTGTTTGGCCGGATGGTGGAGGATGTGATCGCCGTGGCGCAAGGCAGGCTTGATGCGGCCCGCCCGCAGTCGGTGGATGATATCCGCGCGATGGAAGGCACGATCATCCGCTTCTCCAAGCCTCTGTATCAAGAACTGAAGGTGATCCGCACCTTCCTGTTCCACCGGATGTACCGCGCGCCATCCGTGATGGTGGAACGTGCCAAAGTGACGCGGGTGGTGGACGATCTGTTCCCGCTGTTCATGGCGCAGCCAGAACTGCTGCCGGATGAATGGCGGATCGGCGTTGCAGCCGCGCCCGACACCACGACACTCGCGCGGATCGTGGCGGATTATGTGTCGGGCATGACTGATCGGTTTGCATTGCAGGAACATGCAAGGTTGACCGGCACGGCGGGGTGAACCGGGGCTGGCCGGCTATCCCCCTCGGGGTTGGATTTCGCGGCGGCTCAACAGCGATAGAAACGAGGGTATGATGACCTGCGCGGGCTGCGGATCGGCCTGCGCTGCGTGTTGCCACGGCAAGCCGGACGAAAGGTCCGGCTCACGGGTCCGTCACAGCCTGCCGATACGTTCGGTCAGCAAGGCAAAGAACCCTGCCGCGTCGACATTGCCCATGAACAGCGCGTTGGGTTTGCGTTTGGTGACGCCCCACCAGTCGGCCACCGTCATGCCAAGCGTCAGTTCGCTTCCCGTCTCCACTTCCACATTGATATGGCGCCCGTGAAACAGGTCGGGGCGAATCAGATAGGCGATGACGCAGGGGTCATGCAGGGGCGCACCTTCGGATCCGTATTTCTCTTTGTCGAACCGTTCAAAGAAATCGGTCCATTCGGCCACCATTGTGCCTGCCTTGCTGCCCATGTCGCGGAAGGCCGCGACGCGGACTTTGTTGGTCAGCGCCTTGTGGGTCACGTCCAGTGGCATCACGACCAGCGGAATCCCGGATCTGAACACTATATCAGCGGCTTCCGGGTCAACGTAAATGTTGAACTCCGCCGCGGGCGTGATGTTTCCCACCTCGAAATACGCACCTCCCATCAGCACGATTTCCTGCACCCGCGCCGCGATATCGGGGGCGCGTTGCAGGGCGGTGGCAATGTTGGTCAGCGGCCCGAGCGCGCAGAGCGTCACCGTGCCCGCAGGTTCCCGGCGCAGCGTGTCGATAATGAAATCCACCGCATGCGTCGCCTGCAACGGCATCACAGGGTCGGGCATCACCGGGCCATCAAGGCCGGTCTTGCCATGCACATGCTCGGCCGTCACCAGTTTGCGCTTCAAGGGCGCATTGCAACCGGCAAAGACCAGCGCATCGGGGCGCCCGGCCAGTTCGCAGACGATAAGAGCGTTCTTCTGAGTCAGCGGCAAAGGCACGTTGCCCGCAACCGCCGTGAGGCCAAGCACCGTGACATCCTCGGGTGATGCCAGCGCAAGAAGAATGGCCACGGCATCGTCCTGGCCGGGGTCGGTGTCGATGATGATCTTGCGGGGATGGGTCATGGTTGCCTCCTGTTGGTCGGCAGGAAAGCGCAAGGGCGCGGGCTTGTCCATGCGAAAAGGGGGGCGCAGGCCCCCCTTTCCACGGCTGCCCGACAGACGTTCGTCAGCTGTCGTAACCGACTTCTTCCATCAGCTTCAGCGCGGCTGCGCGCTGTGCCGCCACATCGGCCAGAGACAGGGTATCAGGGGTAAACTCACCCCAGCTTTGCACCAGTGCCGACCGGGCCACACCCGGCTTCACCGGGAACTCGTTGTTGGTTTCGGCATAGATTGACTGTGCCTCGTCAGATGACAGGAACTCCATCAGCTTCAGCGCCGCATCCCTGTTCGGCGCAGATCTGGTCATTGCCACGCCTGAGACATTCATGTGGGTGCCACCCGCCGCAAAGGTCGGGAACACGATTCGGACCGAGTCTGCCCATTCCTTCTGCGCGGGATCAGCCTGCATTTGCCCCATGTAATAGGTATTGCCGAGCGAGATGTCGCATTCCCCTGCCCAGATGGATTTCACCTGGTCACGGTCCCCACCATCGGGTTTCTTGGCGAGATTGCCTTTCAGCCCGGTCACCCAGGTTTTTGCGGCCTCCAGCCCGTCATGCGCGATGACGGCCCCCAGCAGCGCCACGTTGTAATCGTTGGTACCAGACCGGGTGCAGATGCGGCCCTTCCATTTGTCCGACGCCAGATCCTCATAAGTCGTCACTTCGCCATCTGCCACGCGCGCCTTGCTGGCATAGACGATGCGCGCACGGGTCGTCAGGCCGAACCACTGATCGCCCGCATCGCGGAATTCGGCGGGGATGTTCGCTTCCAGCACATCCGATTGCACGGATTGCGTGACCCCGGCATCCACCACCTGCATCAGCCGTGCGATATCGACCGTCAGCACAAGATCGGCGGGCGACCGGTCGCCCTCGGCAACCAGACGTTCGACCATGCCCTTGTCCACGAAGGCCACATTCACCGGAATACCGGTTTGAGCCGTGAAAGCGTCTATCAGCGGTTGGATCAGTTCGGGTTGGCGGTGCGAATATACATTCACCCCTTCTGCCAGCGCGGGCAGCGCGGCAGAGCCAAGAGCGAGGGCAAGTAGCGAGAGACGCAGGTTCATAGGGTAGCCTTTCCTGTCTGAAAATCATGCGTTCTGTAAACATGACTCTTTTACTTTGGTCAATAGATGAGTGAAGTAGTCGGATAATATATTGCCGTCACGGGGGAGCCGGCAGCGGGGCCATCGAGGCCCCGCTGCCGACGTTGCCACGGAATACTGCAAAGATCGGCTTTTGCCTTTCTTGTGCTTTCATCTTTGTGAAAATATCCTCGCCGAAGGCCACACGGGTGGCAACTGTGTGCAACGGAAGGACTGTTGCCATCTGTAGACGTCCGGCCTTCGTCTCCCCTCGGTGGCCTCCGGCGGGGATATTTAAGAACAGAGAATGTGCCAGAGACGTATCAGGCCGGCGGGGCGACTGACGCTGTCGCGTGGCAACGCCGACCGAGGGCCCTCGATGGGCCCGAGGTCGGCTCCCCCGGGCGGGAGTGGCGCTTATCGCATCTTTTCTTCGGCTTTTGCGCGATTCCAGAGAAGATCCATTTCGGTCAGATCGCTCTGGTCGGGGGAACGCCCGATTTCGGCCAGCCAAACCTCGATCCGGCTGAAGCGGCGGGTGAATTTTGTATTGGCAGCGCGCAAGGCGGCTTCGGGATCGACCTGCATGTGGCGCGCGAGGTTGGCCATCACGAACATCAGGTCGCCGAATTCTTCCTCCACCTCGGCAGGTGTCAGAGTTTCGCGCGCCTCGACCAGTTCGCGCGATTCCTCCAGCAGTTTATCCAGCACCTGGTCGGTGGAGGGCCAGTCGAACCCGACCCGTGCCGCGCGTCTTTGCAGTTTGACCGCGCGGGTCAGCGCGGGCAGACCCATGGCTACACCGTCCAGAACTCCGCCCTGCGCGCGGCTTGCACGCTCGGCGGCCTTGATGGCTTCCCAGTCGGCGGTTTGCTGCGCAGGTGTTTTGTCGCGCTCGGCGGCACCAAAGACATGCGGGTGGCGCGCGACCATTTTGTCCGCAATCGTGCGTGTGACCGAGGCGAAGGTGAACAGCCCCGCTTCTTCGCCCATCTGCGTATGATAAACGGTTTGCAGCAGCAGATCGCCCAGTTCGCCTTCCAGATCGGGCCAATCGGCACGGGTTATGGCGTCAGCGACCTCATGCGCTTCTTCGATCGTGCAGGGCGCGATCGTGGCGAAGGTCTGCGCGATGTCCCAGGGGCAGCCAGTCGCGGGGTCACGCAGCCGCCGCATGATCTCCAGCAGCCGCGGCAGTCCGCCGTCGGGATCAGCGATCAGCGCGGCGCTTGCCGCTTGGTCAAGGGGGGCATGGGGCATTGCGGACCTTCCCGATTTGGGGTTGTGTGCGGATCTTGATAAGCCGACCGCAGGAGCCTTGACCATGCCCGTTCTGAACCGCATTGCCGATTACTCGGTCGAGATGAAGGGCTGGCGCCGCCATCTGCACCAGCATCCCGAACTGAAATTCGATTGCCACCGGACAGCAGCGTTCATCGCTGCGCGGCTGCGCGAGTTCGGTGTGGACGAAATTCACGAAGGCATCGCTACCTCGGGCATCGTGGCGATCATCAACGGGCAAGGCGGCGGCGCAACGATCGGCCTGCGCGCCGATATGGATGCATTGCCGATTGATGAGATTACAGGCGCGGATTACGCCTCTGTCAATCCCGGCAAGATGCATGCCTGCGGCCATGACGGCCACGTGACCATGCTTTTGGGTGCGGCAAAATATCTGTGCGAGACGCGGCGTTTCACGGGCCGCGTGGCCTTGCTGTTCCAGCCTGCCGAGGAAGACGGCGGCGGCGGCGAGGTGATGGTGCAGGAAGGCGTGATGGACCGTTTCGGCGTCACGCAAGTATATGGCATCCACAACGCGCCGAATGTTCCGCTGGGCAAGTTCGTCACCACCCCTGGCCCGCTGATGGCGGCGGTGGATACCGCCACCGTGCATGTCACCGGGCGTGGCGGTCACGGAGCGACCCCGCATGAGACGGTGGACCCGGTTGTGGCGATGGTCGGCATGATCGCGGCATTGCAGACCATCATCAGCCGCAACCTTTACGCGCTGGATGATCTGGTGCTGTCGGTCACGCAGATGCATGTCGGCACTGCGTCCAACATCATCCCGGAAGCTGGCTGGTTCTGCGCCACGATCCGCACCTTCACCCCCGAAGTGCGCCAGATGGTCGAGCGCCGGTTCCGCGAGATCGTCGAAGGTCATGCGGCGGCCTATGGCTGCACGGTGCGGATCGATTATGAACTGGGTTATCCCCCCACCGTCAATCATCCCGCCGAGACCGACTTCGCGGCTGATGTGGCGCGCGAGGTGTCTGGCGATGATGGCATCGACGCCCGTGCCAACCGCGAGATGGGGTCCGAGGATTTCGCCTATATGCTGGAGGCGCGCCCGGGGGCCTATCTGTTCCTTGGCACCGGGCCGGGGGCCGGGCTGCATCACGCGGCCTTTGATTTCAATGACGAAGCCGCCCCGGTGGGAGCGTCGTTCTTCGCACGGCTGGTGGAACGCGCGCAGCCGTTGCCATGAACCTGACGGATCGCAGGGGATTGTGACGATGCGCGCGCAGGGCAATTGCGGAGGGCAAATGGCGCTACCGGGCTTCTGATGGCAAATCTTGTCATCGGGTGCTGCGTCCGGCTCCGGCGCTTGCCGTCTGGCAAGGTTGCTGGCATTGGTTGACGAGTTGCGGCCAAAATGGCCTGCGTGTTGGGAGGACGTGATGCTTAGATTGTTGACCGCAGGCCTGCTGTTGGCCGCAGGGCCGGGGCTGGCCGAAGATATCGTGATGTTTCAGGCCCCGTCAGGCAACATCCATTGCATGATGATCGACGGCGAATACGCCGAAACCCGCTGCGACATCCGCGATTTTACGCCGTCGTTCACCGACCGGCCTGCGGATTGCGAAGGTGACTGGGGCGACAGCCTGGGCATCAGCCCCGGCGACCGTCGTGGCCGCACCATTTGTCATGGCGACACGGTGATGATGCGGGAAAATCCGGTCATGGGCTATGGCAACCGGATGCAGCACGGCGGCATGGAATGCGAAGTCGAGAAACAGGGCGTCACCTGCTTTAACGCCGAAGGGCATGGCTTCAGCATCTCCCGCGCACAGCAAGCGGTTTTCTGACGACAGGGGTGCAAGGGAATCTCTGGCGTTTCCCAATGCATTAGGTATGTTGGCACGGTCGTATTGACTGAGGATTCAAGATGACCGTGCAAAATCTGACGACCAACCGCTCTGCCTGGGATATGGACCGCGCCCATAACCTGCATCCCTGGACCAACTTCGGCCCGTTCGAAGAACAGGGCGCTTTGGTGATTACGCGTGGCGAGGGCTGCCACCTGTGGGATGACCGGGGCAACCGGTATTTCGATGCGGTCGGCGGCCTGTGGTGCACCAACATCGGGCTGGGGCGTGCCGAAATGGCCAGCGCGATTGCCGATCAGGCGCGCAAGCTGGCGTTTTCCAACACGTTTGTGGATATGACCAATGACCCCGCGGCGCATCTGGCGGCCAAGCTGGCAAGCCTGGCACCGGGCGATCTGAACCGGGTGCATTTCACCACGGGCGGCTCTACCGCTGTCGATACCGCCGCGCGGATGGTGCAGTATTACCAAAGCTGCATGGGGCGGCCCGAAAAGGGCCAGCTTGTGGCGCGCGATCACAGCTATCACGGGTCTACCTACCTGTCGCAAAGCATCGGCAAGCGGCCGGGCGACCGGGTTGCGCAGTTCCGCTACAAGGAGGACGGGATTCACCACCTGTCCGTCCCTAACCCCTACCGCGCGCCGGATGGTATGGACGAGGCTGCGTTCTGCGATCATCTGGTGGCGGAGTTCGAGGCGCTTCTGGCGCGCGTCGGGCCGGAAAATGTCGGTGGTTTCTTTGCCGAACCGATACAGGCATCCGGGGGGGTGATCGTGCCCCCTGAAGGTTATCTGCGCCGGATGTGGGAGGTATGCCAGCGCCACGACATCCTGTTCGTCGCGGATGAGGTCGTGACCGCCTTCGGCAGGCTTGGCCATTGGTTCGCATCGCTGGACGAGTTTGGTATCCAGCCCGATATCATCTGCACTGCCAAAGGGTTGACCTCGGGCTACATCCCCATGGGTGCGATGCTGTTTTCAGACCGGATATGGCGGGCGATGGCGGCGGATGGTGCGCGGTGGTTCACCTCGGGCTTCACCTATGCCGGGCATCCCGTGGCCTGTGCTGCCGCATTGAAGAACATCGAGATCATGGAGCGCGAAGACCTGCTGGGCAACGCCGCCCGTGTGGGCGCGCTGTTCGAGACCCGGATGAAGGCGCTGGAAGCGCTGCCGCTGGTGGGGCAGGTGCGGGGCCGCAAGCTGATGGTTTGTGTGGAATCGGTCGCCGACAAGGCGACCAAGGCCCTGCTGCCGGATGATCTTGACGTGGGCAAGCGTATCTCGGACGCGTGCGAAAAGATGGGGCTGATGGTGCGGCCGATCGGGCATCTGAACGTCATGTCGCCGCCTTTGGTCATCACGGCAGATGATGTGGATTTCATCGGCGAAACGCTTGAGGCGGCGATTCGTCAGGTGGCCGACGACATTACGCGCGCAAAAACGGGGCTAAGCTGATGGGACTGGAAGACGCGAAAACCGAAGTGGACACCGCTTTCACCCGCACGACCAAGCGGGGCTATGCGTTTGAAAATGCGTTCGGGGGGGCGACATCCTTTCTGCGCCGGACTTACACAAAGGATCTGACCGGCGTTGATCTGGCCATCACCGGGGTGCCGTTCGATCAGGCGGTAACGCACCGTCCCGGCGCCCGCTTTGGCCCGCGTGCAATCCGCGAGGCGTCAACGCTGCAACCCTACGACCCGCCCTATGGCTGGCCATCAAACCCGCTGGAGGAGATGAGCATCGTCGACTACGGCGATCTTGCCTTCGACTATGCCAAAACCGCCGATTTCCCCGATGCACTTACCGCGCATATCCGGGGCATCCTTGCCGCAGGGGCGGGCACGATCACGCTGGGGGGCGACCATTACATCACGTTCCCCATCCTGCGCGCCTATGCCGAAAAATTCGGCCCTTTGGGCGTGATCCATTTCGACGCACATTCCGACCTGTGGCCGGATGATGACATGACCCGGATCGACCATGGCACCATGCTTTACAAGGCAGTGAAAACCGGGCTGGTGGACCCGAAACGGTCGGTTCAGATCGGCATCCGCACCACGACGGACGATTACCTTGGCGTCCATGTCATCGACGCGCGCGAAGTGCATGAAAAAGGCACTGCCGTCGCCGTCGCCAAGGCGCGCGCCATTGTGGGCGACCAGCCGACCTATGTGACCTTCGATATCGACGCGCTGGACCCGGCTTATGCGCCGGGCACCGGAACCCCGGTGTGGGGCGGGCTGCATTCCTGGCAAGCGGCCGCGATGTTGCGCGATCTGGCGGGCATCAACATGGTGGGCGGCGATGTGGTCGAAGTGTCGCCGCCCTATGACACAACGGGGGCCACGGCCATTGCGGGTGCGCATGTGGCCTATGAACTTGTCTGCCTTTACGGCTGGACCCGGCGTAAAGCCGGCAAACAGGAATGAGACGCATGGCCGCTATTCTGATCACTCTGCTGGTTGTGGCGCTTGGCATCACGGCCTTCATCCGCTTCGCGCCATCCGACCCTGCCGATTGGCATGTGGACCCGCTGACGGTCACCAAACCCGGCAAGCCGAACAACTGGCTGATCCGCGACGGCGGCGACGCGCCCGCCGTGATCCTGCCCGATACCCCCGATCAGGTCATGGCCAAACTTGACGCCATTGCGCGCGCTGACCCGCGCACGATCCTGCTGGCAGGCGAGGGGTTCCACAAGACATGGATCACCCGCTCGGCCCGAATGGCATACCCCGATTACACGTCGGTCCGGCTGGAACCGTCGGGGAAGGGCACAAAGCTGTCGCTGTTCGCGCGATCACGCTTTGGGGCGTCGGATTTTGGAGTGAACCGGGCACGGGCCGAAAAGTGGCTGGCGCAGCTTGCGCGGTAGCTGCGGGCCGGCTAGCCGCCTTGGGTTGAAATGACGGCATTTGTCATAGGATTGGCGGACTTGCCGCGCCACGCGTCATTGCGTTAGGTCAAGTGGCATGGTCCTTTCACCGTGCAACACCACTTCCGGTGCCATCATCACGAAAGTCCCGCCATGCGTCATTCCTTTACCGCCATCCTCAGTCTTTGTACCGCCGCTTTGCTGGCAGCCCCCGCCATGGCGCAAGAGATAACGGAAGACGTGCTGGTTTTTGAACGCGGCCTCTGGACGGTCAGCCGCGTCGCGATGGATGACGGCACGCGTTACTGTGTGGCCGAAGTTGTCAGCGACAACGCCTGGGTCACGATCTGGATCGAGCAGGACGGCACGACAGGGATCGAGTTCAATTCTGAAGACTGGGGCTATGATATCTCGACCGAGACTTTTGTGGCCACCATCGACAACCGCCGTGGCCGCAATCTTGCCAACCCCGACATTTCCGGCAACAGCGTGTACTTCCATCTGCCCGACGACAAGACCAGCATCGCGTTTCTGGGCGAAGTGCGTGATGGCCGCGAGCTTTATCTGAACAACAAGCAAGGCGAGCTGATTGCCAAATTCCCGCTGACCGGGTCGTCGGCGTCTATCGGCGCCGTGGTCGATTGCGTGGATCGCCTGTAACGCGGCTGGCCCCTTGACCTTGACCATGGCTGCGGGCACACCCCAGCCATGGTTCCCATGGACAAACTGCTGCAAATCATCCGCCGCTTCGAGTTTCTCGAAGCGCGGCTGTCCTCTGGTGCCGCGCATACTGAAATTGCCGCACTCAGCCGCGAATATTCTGATCTGAAGCCGGTGGTGGCGGAAATTCTTGGCTACCGCCGCGCGCTGGATGATCTGGCCGAAGCCGAGCTGATGCTTTCTGATCCCGAGATGCGTCGTCTGGCCGAGGATGAGATCCCCGCCCTGAAAGCACGCATCCCGGATATGGAACAGGGGCTGCGACTGGCCTTGCTGCCGAAAGACGCCGCCGATGCGCGCCCGGCCATCCTTGAAATCCGGCCCGGTACGGGCGGTGATGAAGCGGCACTGTTCGCCGCGGATCTGCTGCGGATGTATCAGAAATACGCCGAGGCGCAGGGCTGGCGCTTTGAAATCCTTGAGCAATCCTACAGCGAACTGGGGGGCATCAAGGAAGTGACCGCCCATGTGCAGGGGGAAGGCGTCTTTGCCCGGCTGAAATACGAATCCGGCGTTCACCGGGTGCAGCGTGTGCCCGAAACCGAAGCGCAGGGCCGCATCCATACTTCCGCCGCCACCGTCGCCGTGCTGCCCGAGGCCGAGGCGGTGGAACTGGACATCCCGATGTCTGATATCCGGATCGACACGATGCGCGCTTCGGGGGCCGGGGGTCAGCACGTCAACACCACCGACTCGGCGGTGCGCCTGACCCACATTCCCACCGGCATGATCGTCACGAGTTCGGAAAAATCCCAGCACCGCAACCGCGAGATTGCCATGCAGGTCCTGCGCGCCCGCCTGTTCGATCTGGAACGCGCGCGTGTGGATGCGGAACGCTCCGCCACCCGCAAATCGCAGGTCGGGTCGGGGGATCGCAGCGAACGCATCCGCACCTACAACTTCCCGCAAGGCCGCATGACCGATCACCGCATCAACCTGACGCTTTACGCCCTGCCGCAGATCATGGCGGGCGACCTTGGCGATATCATCGCCGCGCTGACCGCCCACGATCAAGCCAGCCGTCTGGCCGAGATGGAGGCATGAGGGCGCAGGACGCGCTTCGCTTTGCGGTGGCCCGGCTGACGCAGGCCGGTATACCCGATGCCGCCCGCGATGCGCGCCATCTGCTGGCCTTTGCGATGGGGTTGGCCCCCGACCGTCTGACCCTTCACTTGCCCGATGACCTGTCCCCCGACGCGCAGACCCGGCTGGAGGCGGCATTGATCGCCCGCGCCGCCCGTCAGCCGGTGGCGCAGATTATCGGACACCGCCTGTTCTGGGGCCGCCCGTTCCGCGTGACCTGCGACACTCTGGACCCGCGGCCGGAAACCGAAACCCTGATCGCGCTGGCGCTGACCGCGCCGTTCACACACCCGCTCGACCTTGGCACCGGAACCGGGGCCATACTGCTGACCCTGCTGGCTGAACGGCCCGACGCCAGCGGCCTTGCCACCGATATTTCACCCGCCGCGCTGATCGTCGCCGAAGGCAATGCAGCGGCGCTTGGCCTGACCCATCGCGCGCGCTTTCAGACCTCGGACTGGTTTGCAGGCATCGACGGCCAGTTCGATCTGATCCTTTCCAACCCGCCCTATATCGCCGCAGCCGAAATGCCCCATCTTTCCCGCGACGTGCGCGAGTGGGAACCGCATCTGGCCCTGACGCCCGGCGGTGATGGCCTTGCCCCTTACCGCGCGATTGCCGCCGCTGCCCCACGACACCTGACCCCGCTCGGCCGCCTGATGGTGGAAACCGGCCCCACGCAAGGCCACGCAGTTGCAGCCCTGTTCGTGGCCGCAGGCCTGCGGCGCGTCACCATCCACCCTGACATGGATGGCCGCGACCGCGTTGTCTGTGCATATCACACCTGAGCCGGCGGCTAATCTGCCAAAACCGGCGTTATCCTGCGGCATATCTGCGAAATGCCGCGCATTATGGCGGAATCGCACAGAATCTGCTTGTCAGGTGCCGCGTGGCATGATTATTCAAAGGCACGCGACAGGTGGATGGTCTGGATGATCCAGCATCGTTTCCTGCGCGTTCAAGCCAAAAATGCACGACACGCCGCAACCTAAACGATCAGGGTGCGAACGCAGCAAGACCTAGCTGCGAGTGGTCAGGCAAGGCCAGATCATTCTGGATACAAGGACAAGATGAGATCCTCCAAGTCCCGCTCGCGTTCCAAGTCGAACCGCCCGCGCACCCTGGGTAATATTGTCAACCGCGTCTTCGACAGCTCCGGCCCCGAAGGCAAGGTTCGCGGAACCCCCCAGCAAATTATCGAAAAGTACCTGTTCCTCGCCCGCGACGCCCAATTGTCGAATGATCGGGTGGCGGCAGAAAACTTTTTGCAACATGCCGAACATTATACCCGGATGCTGGGTGAGGCGCAGCGCGAAATGGCCGCCGAACAGGACCAGCAGCGCCGCCCGGATGGCTTTCAGGGTGGCCCGCAGAACGGGAATGGCAATGGTCAGCCCGTACACCAGTACGACCAGCCGCGTGACCGCCCCCGCGATGACCGCCCCCGCGATGAAAACCGCGCCGATACCCGCCCGCGCGAAGACCGCGGGGACAACCGCCCGCGAGAAGACCGCGCCGATACCCGCCCGCGCGAAGACCGCGGGG
>Ga0105050_10001857_pt1 | contig 30949 bp, 29 predicted proteins | sample FRY01_FD_78088 | JGI IMG/M metagenome (GOLD analysis project Ga0105050, IMG submission 78088) | Freshwater microbial communities from Lake Fryxell liftoff mats and glacier meltwater in Antarctica - FRY-01 | ecosystem: Environmental > Aquatic > Freshwater > Ice > Glacier meltwater ...
CCCATGACGCGGCACCGTATTGTGGGCGTAATAGTCTCCTCCGTGAAAATCCGGATCAGTAATGATGGCCCGACGCGCGACTTCGTTGAAACCAATATTTTGCGCCGAGAGGCGCGGGGTGCTTGCCACGACGACGCAATGTGCGACACGCTCAGGGAGCGTGATTGCCCAACTCAGGGCTTGCATGCCACCGAGTGAACCACCCATGACGGCTGCAAAACGCCGAATGCCAAGGCGGTCGGCCACTCGTGCTTGAGCCAACACCCAATCTTCTACAGTCAAAACGGGAAAGGCCGCCCCCCATGGCTTACCCGTTTCTGGACGAATACTCGCGGGTCCCGTCGAGCCGAAACATGAACCGAGATTATTGACACCAATGACAAAAAACACGTTGGTATCAACAGGTTTGCCCGGACCCACCATGTTGTCCCACCAGCCAATATCTTCGGGATTCTCAGCGGAGATCCCTGCTACATGGTGTGAGGCATTCAGTGCATGACAGATCAGAACAGCATTACTCGCCTCGGCATTGAGCTTGCCATACGTCTCAATCGCTAAATCATAGGACGATAAAGCTTGACCGCTCAACAGCGGCAGAGGCTCGTCAAAATGTAAAAACTGCGTCTGGACAACACCAACCGAGCCGGGGATGGACGAATTAGACATACGGACCTTCTTTAGCGGGATTTATGAGGCGCCCGCAAGCGGATCGAGCAAATCGGCGCCAACTGTTGATAAATATTAACATCGTCGTGCTGGATTGATCGGTCATCGAAACTTGCTTTGAATTGGTAGGCTGTAACAACCGGCTGCAAACTCAACACAGTTACTTACAAATCAATGAGCCATTGCAGGGATTCTGCGCATTCTAATTAGAGACGGATCCACTCACACTCATACATTCTTATTTGGATTCACCGGAGGTCTCTTCTCATGACAAAGCCACGCCTTTCCAAGCGAGAGTTACAGTGCCTAGAGTGGGTCGCCACAGGCAAGACGAGCTGGGAAATCGGCGTGATCATTGGACTATCAGAGCGAACCGTCAACTTTCACCTGCTAAACGGCTGCCGCAAGCTTCAAGTCTTTGGTCGACAAGCGGGCGTCGCGCAAGCGCTCCGCTACGGTTTACTGAGTGGCAATCCTCACCTAAGCGTCAACGAACGCACGAACTCAACTGCATTTTCATTTGAAAGCGATTGTTTCGGACCAGAAGCCACAACTTGAATCAACATTCCCCGATGCACCACGACGCGCGCCATCATAAACGAGGGTTTACCCGCAACCATTGTCTCCAAGCTAAACATTTTCCCTTCGAGCGCTGCAACCGGAGCTTGCGCCCCCGCTCGTGCGGCAAGCGCTGAAACGACTTTTTTGATCAATGCCGCCTGCTGAGCTTCAGTCAATTTTTCAGGCAGAGGGATAAAACCCACTGAAAATACCGAGGGCCCGACTGCGGAGGAAGTCAGGGAAAATGTAGAAGGCACGCCCTCAACATCGATCGCACGCTGCTCAGTCTGTGTCCGAGAGGGAAACATGATCACAGCCCGCTCATCAGCAACCGTCCATTCTCGCCAGTTGTACTCAGGCGAGCATGCGCTCAACCCTATTGCTGTCAAGCCTAACAAACAGAAAGAGAAAAATTTGCGCACAAAGAGCCTCGAATCGTAAAACTGGGGTCGCCTACCCCAGACAAGCCAGCATTTTATTTTGTAACAACCGAGTCCGGTCGTGATTCCCTTAAAATGCCTGGATTCGCTTCCGTAATAGGTTTTCCCGTGTCCATATTGACCAGTCGTCTTGCCAAACTTAACTCTCATCCCGATGTACTCGGGAAGTCGCTGCGCGGCATCGAAAAAGAGGGCTTACGCGTCGATACAACCGGACACCTGTCCAAGCGACCGCACCCAGCGGCACTGGGCTCGGCGTTGACGCACCCACGCATCACGACCGATTACTCAGAAGCGCTGCTTGAGCTCATCACCGGCACACACGCCAATGTCGACAACCTCATGGGCGAACTCAATGAGGTGCATCGTGTCGTCGCGACGACCTTGACTGACGAGTTAATGTGGAACCACTCAATGCCCGCCCATTTGCCGGCGGACAACGAAATTCCGATTGGTTGGTATGGCACGTCCAACACGGGCATGATCAAACACGTCTACCGTCGCGGACTCGCCGAACGTTATGGACGCACGATGCAATGCATTGCGGGTCTGCACTATAACTTTTCGTTTGATGAATCTTTCTGGGAACTACTCGATCTGCCCCAGCCAACGGCTCAAGACCGTCGCTCGGCAGGCTATATCTCCTTGATTCGTAATTTCACTCGATACAGTTGGTTGCTGATGTACCTGTTCGGTGCTTCACCTGCCCTGTCCAAAGAGTTCCTGCGCGGAAAGACAGGCGACCTCATCGCTCTGGATGAGCAAACGATGTATTTGCCCTATGCCACCAGCCTTCGAATGAGCGATCTGGGCTATCAAAATAAAGCGCAGTCAGGGCTCAAGCTTTGTTACAACGACCTCAACACCTTTCTTGAGCGCTTGTATGACGCGGTTACAACGCCTTGGCCTGATTATCAAGCACTCGGCACCCATCGCAATGGAGAGTGGATACAGCTCAATACCAATGTGCTGCAAATCGAGAATGAGTTTTACTCAAGCATACGTCCCAAACGTGCCACAGGCCCTTGTGAAAGACCGATTACCGCATTAGCCGAACGTGGCATCCAGTACATCGAAGTACGCTGCCTGGACATCGACCCAGCGGAGCCAACCGGCATTTCTGCTCAAACGGCCCGCTTTTTAGACGCCTTCTTGCTGTTTTGCACACTCCAAGAAAGTCCTCCATTCACAGATAGCGGTTGGTGCCCGGAGAGCGCCTCCAACTTTTCAACAGTCGTGAAGCAAGGACGTCAGCCGGGGTTAACGCTCTCACGCCTTGGTCAACACATCACACTCCAACAGTGGGCCGATCAGCTTTTGGATGAGATTGCTGAGTGTGCCGTGGTTCTTGACGCGACGCTCGGCGAAGAAAACTACCTTGCCGCGGTGTCGGCTCAACGTGAAAAAGTGTCGGATACGTCTAAAACGCCCTCGTCCAAGCTGCTGGAACAGCTCAAAACACGCAAGATTTCGTTTCATGACTTTGCTCTGGAGCAAAGCGCAGCACATGCCTTGACGCTCAAACAACAGGGGTTAAGCCCCGCCGAGTTTGCCTCAACACAAGCTCAAGCGACTCAATCCTTAATGGTGCAGCAGGCCCTTGAGGCAGACGATCGGGAAAATTTTGACGAGTATGTGGCGCGCTTTCACCAAGCTCTGAAAAAGCCAGACTGATGGGGCCAACCGGATGCTGGTGCGCCCGACAGGAATCGAACCTGTATCGAGAGCTTCGGAAACTCTTATTCTATCCATTGAACTACGGGCGCCAGGGGGTGAATTATAGCGGCAGAAGCGACGCCTCTCTTTTAGACTTATTTGCATTACCGTCTTTCTTTGCCACCTAGTGCGCCCGATGCCGCTATAATCGTCGGGTTTGTAAGAAAACCGTCAAACTACTATGTCTGGCTGTCCTCGCGACAGAAGCACTTCTAGGCTTCTATCGCTACGGTCACCAGTCGAAGACTCGCAGGATTTGGTCATGAGCAACACGCAGCCACACGAAGAACATCAATCAATGATTAAGACACCAAAGCAACTGATCGTTACGATCGTGTTGTCTTTTATTGTGCCGATCATCATTATTTTTCTACTGGTCAAACTTGTCACGACCGGTGATCAGGTGGGCGCCGGCTCCGACACGCTCGGCCCCGAAGCGACACAAAAGCGCATTGCGCCTATTGCGAAGCTTGCGCTTGTGGATGCAAGCGGCCCCAAGGTATTTAAAACTGGCGAGCAGGTCTACAAGGCCGTCTGTGCAGGCTGTCATGATGCAGGCGCCGCTGGCGCACCCAAACTTGCCGATGCATCGGCTTGGTCTGGTCCGATCGCTACTGGTCTTCAGTCGATGATCGCGAGTGTCGTCAAAGGCAAGGGCGCAATGCCTGCAAAAGGCGGCAATCCTGCGCTGGATGACTTTGAAATTGCCCGTGCCGTGGTTTACATGACCAATACCGCCGGCGGTAAATTTCCTGAGCCTGCTGAACCTAAACCTGCCGAAGCCGCTGCTCCCGCTGCTGCTGCTCCTGCTCCTGCACCGATGGTGATGGCTGCAGCACCGGTCGTTGCTGTTACTGCAGCTGCTGTTGCACCCGCTGTTGCACCTGTTGCAGCACCTGCTGCGGCGACAAACGATGTTGGCGAGAAGCTATATAAGCAAGCCTGTGCAGCCTGTCACGTTGCTGGCGTTGCCGGTGCACCAAAGTTTGCAGACAAAGCGGCTTGGGCCCCTCGCATTGCAACAGGCATGGACGTGATGGTAGCGTCAGTCATCAAGGGCAAGGGCATCATGCCTGCCAAGGGTGGCGCGGCCAGTGCGAGCGATGCTGATCTGCGCGCAGCCACACAGTACATGGTGGATGCCGCTAAGTAAGTTTCAGTTGCCCGCGTCACAACGCACAGCAAAACGCCCTCTTGCGAGGGCGTTTTGTTACTTGCTCTATCCTCGTCCCACTAAGCATTGATGCATTAAGCCAGCAATGACATCCCGAGTTGAACGCGACGCTGCAGCCACAAGCTCGGGCGGTAACGAGGATCACCCGTCACACTTTCCATGTTGCGCAAAATCTCTAAGATATATTGCGAACCAAGCACATCGCCCAGACCCAGCGGACCTTTTGGATAGCCTAAACCCAAGTTAACCGCCAAATCGATGTCTTTGGGTGTTGCAATGTTTTGCTGTGCAATGTCGCACGCCACATTCACAATCATGGCAACGACACGCTGCGCGACAAAGCCAGCAGAGTCCTCGACAACGCTGACGCGGACGTGATCAGAACCAAAAATGGCATGCGCCAGCTCTCGCCAAGGCGCCTGCGTCGCGGGTGAAACCATTAGAGTGCGGCGTCGCGATTGTTCAAAATCATGCAGAGTATCCAGTCCGACTGTCCGCACAGCGTCAAGCTGCTGCCGAGCGACTGCCGTCGAAACATCCTCTCCATAAGGCGTCACGACAATTAAACTATCTGCATCGGGCGTAGCGCCAGACTGAGCTGTGATCCCCAGTGTCTTGAGTAGCGCAATGGCGCGCTGAGATCCTTGCGCGTGGACAGGACTCACCCAGACTTTTGCGCCAGCGTCCAGCGCAGGCGCAGGCGGCTCGATGACCACTTGCTTTTGACCATCGACATAGCTGTAAAAACCACCCTGAGTCTTGCGGCCAAATAAGCCACCTGCGACCCGCACCGTGCCAATCGGTGATGGCTTGAAACGAGGTTCTTCATAGAACTGATGGTAAATCGACTCCATGACGGCGTGAGACACATCGAGCCCCGTCAAATCCATCAACTCAAACGGTCCCATCTTAAAACCAGCCTGCTCACGCATAATGGCGTCGACGGTTGCAAAATTTGTCACATTTTCCTGAATGACGCGCAAACCTTCGGTATTCATGCCTCGACCGGCATGATTCACAATAAAACCCGGCATGTCTTTGGCACGGACAGGCGTATGGCCCATACGCACAGACAGCGCCATCAACGCATCACCTACCTCAGGAGCGCTACGCAAACCATCGATGACCTCAACCACCTTCATCAAAGGCACGGGGTTGAAAAAATGATAGCCCGCGACCCGCTCTGGATGTTTGCAGACGGCTGCGATCGCTGTAATGGAGAGCGAAGAAGTGTTGGAAACTAGGATGCAAGAGGGTGAGACCACCGCCTCTAACTCCCGAAAAAATGGCTGCTTAATCTCGAGTCGCTCAACAATCGCTTCGATCACTAGATCACAGTCAGACAAACCGCTTAGCACCTCGACCAGATGGAGATTGGCCAAGGCTTGCTCAGCCTGCTCTGAGGTCAGTTTTCCCTTATTTGCTAACATTGTCCAAGTGCCAACAAGCGACTCTCGAGCCGAGGCGAGCGCCGCCGGGTTCGTGTCGAAAAGCTTGACGTGTAAACCTGCTTGCGCTGCGATTTGTGCGATGCCGCGTCCCATTGCACCGGCACCGGCAACGCCTACTGTCTGAATTGCTTTCATGTGATTTCCTGAAGTCCGTTTACTAAGTCTGATTGGAGCACTCTATCGCTGTTGCATAATAGTCATATTCATCGCGCCCGTCATATCGCCACTAGGGCGCGCGCGCTCCCTACGTTTTAGCCCAAGCGACCCCGCCGATATGACATCTCAAATTACCATTGGCAGTGACATCAACGTGGAACAATTTCCGCTGATTTTTGCCTCCCGTGATTCTGAGGGGCACAAAGGAAGTTTTGGATCCGTGGCGATTCTGGGCGGTTCAAGCGGTATGACGGGCGCCGTGATTTTAGCGGGGCGTGCTGCGCTCAAAAGTGGGGCTGGCAAGACATACATCGCCATCACACAAACACCCTTGCCGATCCCTTACGACAGTCTCAATCCAGAACTCATGCTGCATGAGGCGACAACGATGCTCGATATTGTCACAACTATGGACACGTGGGTTGCAGGCTGTGGCCTAGGTCGAACCCAGCAGGCACTGCTCGCGCTGCGCCGCCTCGTCAAGACGAGAGCCGAGCGCCCACTGGTACTGGATGCCGATGCATTAAATGCACTGGCCTATGGCGACATCTACGCGACTTGGGGACGTGGACTCGTTGTCATGACGCCACACCCGACAGAAGCTGCCCGACTGCTTCAAACCGATACAAACACCGTTCAGACCGACCGACCAGGCGCAGCACAAAAACTTGCAAAGCAATACAAGGCCTGGATCGTGCTGAAAGGTGCCAACACCATTGTTTGTTCGCCAGAGGGGATGTGGCAAAGAAACACAACCGGAAACGTAGGTCTGGCGAGTGGCGGCACAGGCGATGTGCTGAGCGGAGTGCTCGGCAGCCTGCTGGCACAAGGTCTCCCACCCGAACAAGCGATCCCTGGTGCTGTTTGGTTACATGGCAAAGCCGCTGATGCACTTGTCGAACAGGGGATCGGGCCTATAGGCTTGACGGCAGGCGAGCTCCCGGACGCCGTTCGCAACGTCCGAAATCAAGTATCTTTGAAATCACGTCCCTTCCAATAGCTCAAGCAAAGCTCAACATCAACCTCAGCTCAACCTCAAACTCAGCTGCCTTTTTTTAACAAAGCCTTGAGCATTTCAATACGATTTTTAGGGCTCATCGTATCCGGCTGGAGTTGCAATGCCGCCGCCGAAAGACCCATCTCCTCGATAAAGCGCGAGGGTTCGCGCACTAAATCTTCACGCGCCCGGCGCCGCTTTTGACACCAACTCAAATGAAGGCTTCGCTGCGCGCGCGTGATACCCACATACATCAGGCGTCTTTCTTCTTGGATTCTAGACACCAGAGCGTCAGCTGCTTTTGCGGGGTCAACATCCTCATCATCACGCCCCATGTGAGGCAACAGACCCTCCTCGACTCCGAGCAAATACACATGAGGGTATTCAAGACCCTTGGAGGCGTGGAGCGTTGAAAGCTTGACTGCGTCAGGCTCCTGCTCCTCGCTACGCTCAAGCATCGTCACGAGCGCGACATGCTGCACAAGATCCAGCAGGCCCATACTGTCGGATTCCGCTTTACGCTTGAGCCAACTAACGAGTTCTAAAACATTTTGCCAACGAGATTGCGCGGGCTTTTCATCGAGGATATCGTAGAGGTAACGCTCATACTGAATCGCGCTCAACAAATCATCGAGAATCACACCTGCTGGCTCAGCTGCATGAACAGGCTGTCCTGCTTCTACCCGTCCCGCACGGTACTGAATACGACCAATGAACTCGCCAAAGGTACGCAACGGCTCGAGCTGACGCGCATTTAATCGTGGCTCGACCCCTTGTTCGAAAAGCGCCTCAAACAAGGAGATTTGACGCTCCCCTGCATATTGACCGAGTGTCTGCAACGTTGCCTGTCCAATGCCGCGCTTCGGTGTGGTCGCTGCCCGTATGAATGCGGGATCATCCTCTTCGTTGGCAATCAACCTCAAATACGCCAAGATATCGCGCACCTCAGCCTTATCAAAAAAACTCTGTCCCCCTGAAATTGTGTAGGGTATGTGCAAGTTACGCATCGCCTGTTCGACAATACGCGCCTGATGATTTCCACGATAAAGAATCGCAAAATCTTTCCAGCCCGCTTTCTTTTCGAAACGTGCCGCAGAAATTTTCATCGCGACGTTTTCAGCTTCTACCTCATCACTCGTCATCGCCGTCACACTAATGGCGTCCCCCATTCCATGCTCGGACCAGAGTTTCTTTTCAAAAAGTTTCGGGTTCTTAGCAATCACATGATTCGCTGCTGCCAGAATGCTTTGACTAGAACGATAGTTTTGCTCAAGCTTGACCAATTTGATCTGCGGATAATCAGTCGTCAGCTTAGCTAAATTTTCAATGGTGGCGCCACGCCAGGCATAAATCGCCTGATCATCATCTCCTACCGCTGTAAACATTGCACGCACACCGGTTAGCCATTGAACCAAGCGGTACTGACACACGTTTGTATCCTGATACTCGTCCACCAATAAGTATCGCACTCGCTTTTGCCATTTCTCCCGTGCCTCGACGCTGCGTTCAAAAATCAGCGCAGGGATCGCAATCAAGTCATCAAAGTCAACAGCTTGATAGGCAGCCAGTGTCGCACTGTAGCTGCGATAGACACGCGCGGCCTCAACCTCGCTTGGCGTCGCGGCAATCTTGGCGGCGCTGTCAGGATCCAGCATCGCATTTTTCCAAAGCGAGATCGTCTGTTGAACCGACCGTAATCGTCCCCGATCCGTCGTGGCAAGCAGATCTTGGATGATTGCCAGCGCATCGTCTGAATCAAAAATAGAAAACTGTGGTTTCAGTCCAGCATGCTGCGCCTCCTCTCGCAAAATTCGCACCCCTAAAGAGTGAAAAGTACTGATCGTCAATCCTTTGGCTATTGCAGGATCTACGAGGCGCTTGACGCGATCTTCCATTTCACGTGCCGCTTTGTTGGTGAATGTCAGCGCCAGCACATTTCGAGCTGGGTAGCCACAGTCACACAACAGGTAGGCAATTTTCTGCGTGATCACACGCGTCTTGCCTGATCCTGCACCCGCCAACACAAGACATGGACCGTCAAGATACAGCACCGCCTCACGCTGCGCAGCATTTAAACCGTTAGTAAAAGAGGTCGACATGTGCAGCCATTAAATTTCGAGCGGATCAACTTCTAGCTGCCATCGAATGCGACGCAGATCAGGATGGCTTTGCAACGCCGCAAGCCAATGCCGCAACAGCGATTGCAAGGCCGGACGATGCGTTGACTCTACGAGCAATTGAGCACGACACATATTATCCACACGTACGATACGCAATGGCACTGGATCGTAAATCGTAATCATTGCTTCTGTTTGCTGAGCCACTAACAATGCTTGCGCAGCCTCGCGCGCAGCCTGCAGAAAATCAAGCGCAACATTCAAGTCGCGCGCCTCTGCACTTAATAACGCTTGATGAGAATAAGGTGGAAGCGTTGCAGCCTCGCGCTCACCCATGGAATGACGGGCGAAACCTGAGTAATCATGCTTAATAAGTGCCTGATAGACTGCTTGCTCTGGGTAACCGGTTTGCACGATCACCTCTCCATGCCCTGTATGCCGCCCTGCACGGCCCGCAACTTGCATGAGCTGGGCAAACAGTCGTTCGGGTGCCCTAAAATCCTGCGAAAACAACATTGCATCCGCACTGAGTACACCGACAAGTCCGAGATTTGCAAAGTCATGGCCTTTAGCTACCATCTGCGTACCCACCAAAATATCAACCTCGCCGGCATGCACGCTGGCAAATAACGCCTGCGCACTCCCCTTTTTGCGGGTACTGTCTGCGTCGATCCGTGCCACTCTCGCCTCGGGAAACAATTCGCCCAAGTGCTCCTCGACTCGCTGTGTACCCCGACCAATTGGCTGCATATCCTGGTCACCACAATCCGGACAGGATTGAGGCACACGCTGCTGAAAGCCACAGTGATGGCAATGCAGTTGATTGCGTCCGGGCGTGATGCGGTGCAGTACTGTAAAGGTCGTGCAGCGTGGGCACTGGCTAACCCAGCCACAGGACGTGCAATGCAGAGCGGGCGCGTAGCCTCGTCGATTCAAAAAAATCAACACTTGCTCTTTGTTGTGCAGGCGGGCGCGCATCGCATCGAGGAGTTGCACAGAGATGCCATGCTCCATCTTGAGGCGTCGCGTATCGACGAGCCGAACAGTTGGCATGGTCACCGCACGCGCACGCGCCGGCAAATCTAGGCGTGTGTAGTTGGACTTTTCAGCATGCACCCAACTTTCTAGAGAAGGCGTCGCGGACCCAAGTACAACCGGAATCCCCAGATCGTGAGCACGCCAAACAGCGAGATCTCGGGCCGAATAACGCAAGCCGTCTTGCTGCTTATAAGAAGGATCGTGCTCCTCGTCGACCACGATCAGCCCCACGTCATCGAGTGGTGCAAAAATCGACAACCGCGTACCCAGTACAACTTTGGCCTCGCCGCGCTGGACGCGCAGCCATGCCTTTAACCGCTCGCCGTCTGATAGCGCACTATGCAGGACTGCAACACCGCCGACGCCCGCAACAGGCTCAAGTCGTCCACGAAGCGACTGCTCAAACTGAGGTGTGAGATTGATTTCTGGTACGAGCATTAATACGCGTTGACCACGTGCAAGTGTTTGCGCAGCCGCGTGCAAGTACACCTCGGTCTTGCCACTTCCAGTGACACCATAGAGCAAGAATGTCTTAAAACCGTCACTGCCAGTGATCGCGCCCACGGCACGCTGCTGCGCTGCGTTCAATAGAGGGGCTTCTGTCGCCTGGGGCGGCTTGGAGACGGTCGCCTTGCGTTGATCTAGCCTCGCCACAGGGCCACCTGCGGAACGTTTGCCCTGATATGCGCTGATGCTACGCAAGGCAACCGGCAACGCGGGCATCACAACCTCACCCAAGGGCCGCTGATAATAATCTGCAGCGAACTTTGTAAACTTTAGCCAACTTGCCGTCATGGGTGCTACATCCTTGAGCACCGTTTCTACCGCTTTAACTCGACTAAGCTCGTAATTTGACTCAGTTGGCAACTCAACCACCATGCCAATCATTTTGCGTCGTCCAAATGAAACAATGACTCGGTCACCAATGCCAGCACCTGGAGGACAGAAATAGTCAAAAGGTCCATCCAATGGAACATCCAATGCGACTCGCACCAAGACCTCATTTGAGACTGGTAAGTCGATTAGTGTATGACTTGAATCTGACATGTACTTAATGTTGTTTCTTGAGTTTTGAGCTAACAGGCTGACAGATCATGACTTGAAAATATTGAGCACTGCAACATGTGGATAACTTTGGGGAAAACAATTGAAGATTTTAGTAAACAACCACCCAAAAGTACTATTTGATACATCAACCAAATGTGGATAACCAGTTTTTTTCTTTTTATATCAATTGGTTATACATAGATCATAGAATTGACCTTCTGAATATAGGACTTACCCGAGTCATATTGCCGCTGTGCACAACTGCCTACATATAGTGCAGGATTACAGCCATTTTTCATTTAAAAGGCGCATGAATACTCACTTTTTGGTGCATCAAGCATGCATCTTCTGACTGTACGCTCGAACCTCATCGGCGAGCACCCCAACCGCCTCTGGTGGCGTAAATTGGGAGATACCATGCCCAAGATTAAAGACATGACCACCGCGCCCAACGGGTCCAAAATTATCCAAAACGCGTCGCACCTCAGTCCGGATCGCCTGCTCGCCGCCAAACAAAGCGATGGGGTCAAGATTACCTTGAAACGCAACTGAATCTGCCACGCGACGTCGTGCGGCGGCCAAGTCCACAGTCCAGTCTAGCCCGACGGCATCTGCACCGCACGCTGCAATCGACTCAAGCCATTGACCACCACCCTTGGTGAACACAATGACAGGAACAGCGCGTCCTTCACTTTGACGCTTTAAGGCGCTGACCACGCGCTTGGTGTATTGCAAAGAAAACTGTTGGAACAACCCGTCTGCTAATACGCCACCCCAGCTATCGAAGATCATCACGGCTTGTGCGCCTGCATCAATCTGGGCATTGAGATACTGAGCCGTTGTCTCAGCATTGATCTCAAGAATGCGATGCAATAAATCTGGGCGCGCATAAAGCATGCTTTTGATCAGACGGTAATCGTCACTCCCTTTGCCTTCAACCATATAGCAAGCCACCGTAAACGGACTGCCTGCAAAGCCGATCAGTGGCACTCGACCATCGAGTTGGCGACGAATCACTTTAACCGCATCAAACACATATTGGAGCTTTGACATGTCGGGCACAGCAAGTTGTGCCACATCTTGCTCGTTCCGTACAGGATGTGCAAAACGCGGCCCCTCACCCTGTGCAAAAGATAAGCCCAAGCCCATTGCATCAGGAACCGTCAAAATATCTGAAAACAAAATCGCTGCATCCAAATCAAAACGTTCAAGCGGCTGTAGCGTGACCTCTGCAGCGTAGTCTGGATTTTGTGCCAGTCCCATAAACGATCCCGCACGGGCGCGAGTCGCGTTGTACTCTGGCAAGTAACGCCCCGCCTGCCGCATGAGCCATGTCGGCGTGTATGGAACAGACTCACGCATCAACGCACGCAGTAGGAGATCATTTTTTAAGGGCGCAACTGACACAGCATTCCTTTGAGATAGCATGAAGTGCCCATTTTGGGGGCACACTCATATTTGTAGTACCGCCATTATACCCTTCTGTACTCTGTTGGCGAAAATCTGAAGCGTCAATCTCATACTTGCGCATTAAGGCCCAGAAAGCGCGGCGATGTTTATCAGCATAGCGGGCTGCCATGGCAATATTTCCTTCATTGCGTTCCAGTGCACTGGTGATGTAATGACGCTCAAACTCCTCGACCAGCGACGCTTTTGCCGCTTTGAAGGACATAGGCTGTGACACAGAAACATCCAAGGCATTGAACGGTAAATGGGAGCTTTGAGAACCGTCTTTTGCTTCGAGCATTGATTTTCTAACCGATTTCGATCTGCGTGAACTCGATTGCCTCGCCTTAACGCTTTTAGGCGCTATCGTTGGCAATACGTGCCCCAAAACACCGGCGCCAGTAACGGACAGCCCGTCCTTAAGTAGCCAACTCGCTTGACCATAGCCGGGCTCAGGCTCTCGCAAACTGCCCGGCCGAGGTACTGTTGTCACAGTCGACAATATTCTTGCCCGTAACTCATCAGGACATAAAGGCGTGCGAACAAAATCTCGCATGCCGAGCTCCAGCAAATCTTGAATGGCTGCCGAACGTAAATCTTTAAAAATCCCCATCACTGGGATAAATGGGCCTCGAGGAATAGCGCCCAAGGCCTGTCTTGTCCACGCGAGTGTATTCATTGAGACAGGCAGGAGTGCAATATCGTAGCGCCGCAGCGCCACTGCTGATTGCGCAATTGTTGCGATCGGCAAACTCACAGAAAGATCAGAATCTGCTTCTAAATGATGCCCAGCCTCCCAGTCCAAAGTATGGATGCGAATACGACTCAGGGCTGGCTCAGCTGCCTTTAGGACTTTTGGTAGCCAGTGCTGATGGGCGGTGAGGGCAAGAACAGCACAATCTATTTGTTGACGCATCAGTCATCACTCCGACAAAAGCTCAAAGGCTAGTGACTCTGAGCCTCTCAGACTATTCGGAATGTACGCATGCGTAGAAACACCCTAAGGTGAATTCAATCAATTTCTAGACTAAAACCAACCTGTCGATTGCAAAATAGATGCAAACTCTTTAGACATAAAAAAACACGCCGAAGCGTGTTTTTTTAAAGTTTAGACTGCAGTTTAGACATTAGCCTACCGCGAATGGACGACACTACTGCTTGTTCGTCAACTCACGAATACGCTTAGCAGCATTAGCTTGTGCTGCGAGCATATCAAGCTCAGCTTGCATTTCATCTAGGCTTGACTTGTCTTTCGCATTAGCCAGAGCTTCTTGGGCAGCGAGTCGAGCCGCCTCAGCTTTCTCTGCATCGAGATCACCGCCACGAATCGCCGTATCGGACAGCACTGTGACGTGACCAGGCTGAATCTCAAGCAAACCGCCCGCCACGAAGATTGTCTCTTCCGAGTCATCTTCGAGAATAATGCGGACGAGTCCAGGACGGATGCGTGAAATCAAAGGCGTGTGACCAGGCAAAATGCCTAACTCACCCGACTCGCCAGGCAATACAACAAATTTTGCGACGCCGGAGTACAGAGACTTCTCTGCACTCACGACATCAACTTTGACGGTAGCCATGACAGATCCTTATTGGAGTTTCTTGGCTTTTTCGAAGACTTCGTCGATGCCACCAACCATGTAGAACGCCTGCTCAGGCAAAGCGTCACACTCGCCATCCACAATCATCTTAAAGCCACGCAATGTTTCCGACAATGGCACGTATTTACCGGGTGAACCCGTAAACACTTCTGCCACGTGGAAAGGCTGGGACAAGAAACGCTGAATCTTACGCGCGCGTGCAACAGCTTGCTTGTCTTCTGGAGACAATTCATCCATACCCAGAATCGCAATAATGTCGCGCAATTCTTTGTAGCGCTGGAGCGTCTGCTGCACACCACGAGCAATGTTGTAGTGCTCTTCGCCAACCACGTTCGGATCAAGCTGACGACTTGTTGAATCAAGTGGATCCACCGCTGGGTAAATACCAAGCGAAGCAATGTCACGCGACAACACAACGGTCGAATCCAAGTGCTGGAAAGTCGTCGCTGGCGATGGGTCAGTCAAGTCATCGGCTGGCACGTAAACGGCTTGAATCGAAGTAATCGAACCTGTCTTCGTTGAAGTAATACGCTCCTGAAGAACGCCCATTTCCTCGGCCAGTGTAGGCTGGTAACCCACAGCTGAAGGCATACGGCCCAACAAAGCGGACACTTCAGTTCCAGCCAGTGTGTAACGGTAGATGTTGTCCACGAAGAACAGAATGTCACGGCCTTCGTCACGGAATTTTTCAGCCATTGTCAGACCGGTCAACGCCACGCGCAGACGGTTACCTGGAGGCTCGTTCATCTGACCGAACACCATTGCAACCTTGTCCAACACATTGGACTCTTCCATTTCATGATAGAAGTCGTTACCTTCGCGGGTACGCTCACCCACGCCAGCAAACACGGACAAGCCGCTGTGTTGCTTAGCAATGTTGTTGATGAGCTCCATCATGTTCACGGTCTTACCGACACCTGCACCGCCAAACAGACCGACCTTACCGCCTTTGGCGAAAGGACAAACCAAGTCAATCACCTTGATGCCCGTCTCAAGCAATTCGACCGAAGGCGAGAGCTCGTCAAACTTAGGTGCTGGTTGGTGAATGGCACGCAATTCTGTACTGTCGATTGGGCCAGCATCATCAATCGGGCGACCCAACACATCCATGATGCGACCGAGTGTGCCTATACCCACTGGCACTGAAATAGGTGCGCCAGTCTTGGATACAGCCATGCCACGGCGTAAGCCGTCGCTTGAACCCAACGCAATGGTGCGCACTACACCGTCGCCGAGCTGCTGCTGCACTTCAAAGGTCAAGCCTTTTTCAGCGAATGCCGAAGTGTCATCCGCCAGGCGGAGCGCCTCATAAATACGGGGCATGTTATCGCGGGGAAACTGAATATCCACCACGGCGCCGATGCACTGAACGATGGTTCCGTTGCTCATGTCTGATCCTTACTTGATAAAGTCTGATGGGATACCGATTGCAGTCTAAGAATTAGACGGCCGCGGCGCCCCCCACGATTTCCGAAATTTCTTTTGTGATGGCAGCTTGACGCGTCTTGTTATAGACGAGTTGCAAATCACCGATCACCTTTTTAGCGTTGTCCGAAGCTGCCTTCATGGCAACCATACGGGCAGACTGCTCTGACGCCATACTTTCTGCTACGCACTGGTACACAAGACCTTCGACGTAACGCTGCAACAACTCGTCAATCACGGTCTGAGCATCAGGCTCATACAAATAATCCCAACCGTGATTCGAAGTCACGTTCTCGTCTTCCTGAGACGTAGCTGAGGAAGCCTGATAAGGATCTACCAACTTGCCGGGCAACGGCAATAAACGCGTAAATGTCGGCTCCTGCTTCATCGTATTGACGAAGCGGTTTGTTGCGACATATACCGCATCAATCCGACCTGCCAGAAAATCATCCAATTGGACTTTGATCGCACCGACAAGGCGATCGAGTTCAGGCTTATCACCTAGACCAATTTCCTGTGAGACCACATCGGCACCAATACGCGTCAGTACGCCCAAACCCTTATTGCCAAAAGCTGTGAACTGAGTACGTATACTTTTGCCGTTGAATTCGCGCATGCGATTCAACACCAAACGCATGATGTTTGTGTTCAAACCGCCACACAAACCCTTATCAGTCGACACAACCACAATACCAACTGCTTTCATGTCGGCACGTTCGACTAAATACGGATGCGTGTACTCAGGATTCGCTTCCATCAAGTGGCTGGCGATGTCATAGACTTTAGTGGCGTACGGACGGCCAGAACGCATCCTTTCCTGCGCTTTGCGCATTTTGGAGGCGGCCACCATTTCCATCGCCTTGGTGATCTTGCGCGTGTTTTGCACGCTCTTGATCTTTGTTCGAATTTCCTTGATTCCTGCCATTTCGCTTCCTGTGTCAGACCTGTTGCTCAGGTTTCAGACCATCTGCTTTGCGCACAACTCACCTGAGGGATGAGCTGGCGCTATAGCGGGTTACTTAGTAAGTACCGTTCTTTTTGAAGTCAACCAAGGCAGCAATCAACTCTGCCTCGTCATCCTTCGACAGTTCCTTGGTGCTCTCGATACGCTCGATCATCGCAACGTTTTTCGCCTTGAGATAGTCTTTAAGACCTTTCTCGAAAGGCAACACGCTGGATACTTCTACGTCATCCAAGTAACCGTTATTCACGGCAAACAGAATGACACCAAGCTCCCAAACTTGCAGTGGCTGGTATTGAGGCTGCTTGAGCAGTTCAACCACGCGCTTGCCACGCTCGAGCTGGCGACGCGTTGCGTCATCAAGATCAGAAGCAAATTGTGCAAATGCAGCCAATTCACGATACTGAGCCAAGTCAGTCCGGATACCACCAGAAAGCTTCTTGATGATTTTGGTCTGTGCTGCGCCACCCACACGTGACACCGAAATACCGGCGTTAATTGCGGGACGAACACCTGCGTTAAACAAGTCTGTTTCTAGGAAGATCTGACCGTCTGTAATCGAAATCACGTTGGTAGGCACGAAGGCAGAAACGTCACCTGCCTGTGTCTCAATGATTGGAAGCGCAGTCAAAGAACCTGTCTTTCCTTTCACGGCACCTTTGGTGAATTTCTCAACGTAGGCTACGTTCACGCGAGCAGCACGCTCGAGCAGACGTGAGTGGAGATAAAACACATCACCAGGATAGGCTTCACGACCGGGAGGACGACGCAACAGCAATGACACTTGACGATAGGCAATAGCCTGCTTGGTCAAGTCATCATAAACAATCAGGGCATCTTCGCCACGATCACGGAAATACTCGCCCATCGTGCAGCCAGCATATGCAGACAGATACTGCATTGCAGCCGAGTCCGAAGCAGCGGCTGCCACAATGATGGTGTAATCAAGCGCACCAAACTCTTCGAGCTTGCGTAGCACGTTGTTGATCGTCGAGGCTTTTTGACCAATTGCGACGTAGACGCACTTAACGTCCTTGCCCTTTTGGTTAATGATGGCATCCACAGCCACTGCCGTCTTACCCGTTTGACGATCCCCAATGATCAGCTCTCGCTGACCACGGCCAATTGGCACCATGGAGTCAATGGACTTCAAACCAGTTTGCATTGGCTGCGAAACGGACTGACGTGCGATCACGCCAGGCGCCACTTTTTCGATGATGTCGGTTTCTTTGGCGTTGATGGGACCTTTGCCGTCGATTGGCACACCGAGCGCATTCACAACACGGCCAAGCAGCTCTGGACCGACGGGGACTTCGAGAATCCGGCCGGTTGCTTTGACGGCATCACCTTCGGAAACGCCCGTGTAGTCGCCCAAAATCACGGCGCCCACAGAGTCACGCTCTAGGTTCAGGGCCAGACCAAAAACGTTGTTTGGAAACTCAAGCATTTCGCCTTGCATCACGTCTGACAGACCATGAATACGGGTAATGCCGTCGGTCACGGAAACAACCGTGCCCTGCGTACGAATATCGGACGATGTGCCCAGACCCTCGATACGGCTCTTGAGTAGTTCGCTAATCTCTGACGGATTGAGTTGCATGTTCAGACTCCTGGAATCTTTAGGGCGGATTAAACCGCCATCGTGTCGCGCATGCGTACTAATTGAGCTTGCACGGAGGTATCGAGTACGTGGTCACCCACCTGAACACGAACGCCACCAATAAGGGAGGCATCCACAGTCACGTGGGGCTTGAGCTTGAAGCCAAATTTTGGCTCAAGCAGCTTGATGAGATCAGAGACTTGCTGTTCAGTCATCGGAAATGCACTGGTGATGTCAGCTTGTGCGACACCCTCAGCCTCATCGCGCAGCGCATGGAACTGCTCCGCGATAAAGCTCAGCAAGGACAAGCGATCGTTTGCGATTAATAATGTCACAAAGTTCTGCATTGCTGCCGAAGGCGCTGGATTGATGAGACTGAGAAAAACACTCGTACGCTGCGCATCTTCGAGTCGCGGGTCGGCCATTGCCACGCGGACGTCTTCGACCGCTGCAATATCAGCAAGCTGCTGGACCTGATCGGCCCAAGCGGCCAAACCGGCAGCGTCTTGAAGCGCCACGGCAAATAATGCCTCAGCGTAAGGACGAGCAACGGTGGAAAGTTCTGCCATGTCGACCCCGGGAATTAAAGCTGTGCCTTAAGCTGCGTGAGCAACTCGGCGTGGGCTTGCGCATCAACTTCACGCTTCAGAATCTGCTCGGCACCCTTCACCGCGAGATTCGCAACATCATTACGCAATGCGTCACGGGCACGCTGTACTTCTTGTGCCGCATCCTGCTTAGCTTGCGCAAGAATACGCGCACGCTCGCTTTCAGCTTCGGTTCGGGCGAGCTCGATAATGTGAGCGCCTTGCTTTTCAGCTTCAATCATTCGGGTGTGCAGCTCAGCTTTCGCAGATGCTTCGATCGAACCGATACGCGCCTGAGCCTGTGCGAGGTCTGTCTTGCCTTTTTCGGCAGCAGCCAAGCCTTCGGCGATTTTTTGGCGTCGCTCGTCGATAGCCTTTGTCAGTGGTGGCCACACGAATTTCATCGTGACCCAACCCAAGACAAAGAACACGATCATCTGGAAAAAGATCGTCGCGTTCAGATTCACGGTCGTTTCCCTATTACATCTAGTGCCCTTCAGGCGACATTGCCTGAATGGGCTGAATCAATAAGCCTCGGGCAGAATATCTACCCTAGGCGCGCACGCTCACCACCGCGAACGGGGTGAACATCCAGTCGATTTAGACGAAAGGATTTGCGAATGCAAACAACATGGCGATACCAACACCGATCAGGAAAGCGGCGTCGATCAGACCTGCCAGCAAGAACATCTTGGTTTGCAGGGCATTCATCAGCTCAGGCTGACGTGCCGAAGCTTCGAGATACTTGCCGCCCATCATGCCGATACCGATGCAGGCACCAAAAGCACCCAAACCGATAATGAAAGCGCAAGCGAGAGCAACGAAAGCGACGTTAGTCATGAAAACTCCTTGATTAGTATCTAAGTATCAAAAATTAAAGCATCGAAAAATTCAAACTGCAAAACCACTTAGTAAAACCTTAAACGCATCGCCTTTAGCGAAGCGCCCACTACTCTTTAATGACCTTCGTGCGCTTGTCCGATGTAGACGAGCGTCAACATCATAAAGATAAAGGCCTGCAACAACACAATCAAAATATGGAAAATGGCCCAGATCGAACCCGCAAGAATGTGGCCAATACCTAAGCCAATGCTCATTGCATTAAATCCCGACCAGGCACCGCCCAGCAGAGCAATCAACATGAACACGAGTTCGCCCGCAAACATATTGCCGAACAACCGCATACCTAGTGACACTGATTTTGCTGCGTACTCAACCAAATTCAACAGGAAGTTGGCAGGTGCGAGAAGAATCGCTGAGAATCCGTGACCATGGAAAGGTGCAGTAAAAAGCTCTTTAACAAAACCGCCTGGCGTTTTAATCTTAAGACCGTAATAGAGCATTAGCAACAACACGCCCATCGACATTCCCATCGGAACGTTCAAATCAGCCGTTGGCAGGATACGGTGGTAGTGCAGAGGATCGGTCACTTCTAGACCGATGCCCATCAAATGGAAAACATAATGCGCCAAATCAACCGGAATCAAATCTAGTGCGTTCATCAGAACGATCCAGAGAAACACAGTCATCGCCAAGGGTGCCACAAACTTGCGCGATTCTTCGCTAGGAACGATGCTGCGTGCCTGTTGGTCCACCATGTCGACCAACATCTCCACAAAGCCCTGAAAACGCCCCGGAACACCAGAAGTGGCACGTCTCGCTGCCAAAAACATCACGCCCACGACAATCAATCCCATCAAAAACGACCAGAACATCGAGTCGAAGTTAATGACACTGAAGTCAGCGATTGCGGTTTGCTTTTCGCCAATGCTATTAAAGTGCACCAAGTGGTGCTGGATATACGCGGCTTGGGGCGATACGTCAGCGGCAGCAGCCATGTGAGATCTCTATAAATTCGTCAAACTAACTGTTTTGTGAACGCGCAACCGCACGTTTTCCAAACATCAGCACCAGCATGTAGCCCTTGAGCACCGCAATCAGACCAGCGATCACCGCTAACCAGACCACGCGCTCCCCACCTACATGCGCTAATAACCACAACAACCCGACTGCCGCCCCCACCTTGAGAAACTCACCCACCAGAAACAGCAGGGCACTCGAGCCACCTGGGCGGTACGTCGCCAAAAACAGACGTAAGGCAAAAAGGACATTCGGAACAAAATAAGCCGCCGATCCCGCTAACGCGGACCAGCCGGCATCAAAACCACCAATTAACCAAGCCAGCAAAGCAACAACAGAGGCCACTAGACCCTGGGCAAACACGATCTGCGCGAGCTCTTGTCGGGCTCTTGCATTAATTTGCGCCAAATCTTCATCTGTTAGTACTAGCTTTTCTGCCGTTAAGTCTTCTGTGTTTAAGTCTTTTGTCATGACTGCACCTTAACAACTGCGCCTTCAAACAAACGTAGCCGAAATGAATGCACTTCTGGGCTACCGAGACTTAATAAAAGCTTTTTGCGGCAAACTCAATGAGTATAACTGCTTTTTCTGTACTGATGCAAACCCTAATCGGGCTTTTCCTAAGCCCGGGGTGCAACAACGCTCAAGCTACTTGTTTTTGAAAACCGGTTTGCGCTTTTCAACGAAGGCAGCCATCCCCTCTTTTTGGTCTTCTGTTGCGAAACACGCATGAAACACACGTCTTTCGAACAAGATGCCCTCATGCAAGGATGACTCAAACGCACGATTAACTGACTCTTTAGCCATGATGGCGCTCGGGATAGACATCCCCGCAATCACTGTGGCTGTCTCAATCGCATCCTCCAACAAACGATCGGCTGGCACAATGCGAGACACTAGGCCCGCTCGCTCAGCCTCAGCAGCATCCATCATCCGGCCTGTCAACACCATTTCCATGGCCTTCGCCTTGCCAACTGCCCGAGGCAGGCGCTGTGTGCCGCCTGCACCAGGAATGACGCCCAGCTTAATTTCTGGCTGACCAAACTTCGCCGAGTCGGCTGCCAAAATAAAGTCACACATCATGGCAAGCTCGCAACCGCCGCCCAAGGCATATCCCGCAACCGCAGCAATCACGGGCTTGCGGATGCCACGAAGGGTTTCCCAGTTTCGACCAATGTATTCATTTTTGTACACATCCATGTAGGACCAGTCTTTCATCGCCCCAATATCGGCACCTGCGGCGAAAGCCTTTTCACTCCCAGTGATCACAATGCAGCCGATCTCGTCATTGGCGTCAAAGGACAGCAACGCGGCACCTAACTGATCCATCATTTGGTCATTCAGCGCATTCAGCGCCTTGGGGCGATTCAACGTCAACAAACCTACGCGGCCGCGAGTTTCGACCAGCACAAAAGTTTCGCTCATGAGTGTCTCCCTGAAATTGTGAAATAAGATATAGGCATGAACCGCAAACCTCTACTTTACAGCCTCGAGCCTCTGGATTTATCCGGACACCGCCTTCGCGCAAGCTTACGCATCACGGAGCCAGACCCAAAAGGGCAAATCCTTTCCTTGCCAGCGTGGATCCCGGGCAGCTACCTGATACGAGATTTTTCCAGACACATTGAAGATATTCAAGCCCGTGTCGGCAAAAAATCCATCGCTATCACCAAGCTGGATAGCCATCGTTGGCGTGTCGCGCCTTGCCAAGGCCCACTCACGGTCAATGTGATCATATACGCCTGGGATCTCTCAGTCCGTGGCGCCCACGTCGATGAAACACATTGTTTTTTCAATGGTACGAGTGTCTTTTTGCAGGCACAGGGATTCGAAGAGCACCCTTGTCGACTGACCCTGCTTGCGCCCCCACGGCCCCTGCAATGGAATGCCTACACAAGCTTGCCGCGTGATCGCCGCGCCAACGCACCTGCTATGCGCCGCGGCTTTGGCAATTATCGAGCAGCAAATTATGATGACCTCATCGACCACCCTGTCGAAATGGGCACCCCCGCTGTCATTAAATTTGATGCCTGTGGTGCTAAACACGAAATGGTCTTTACCGGCCTGATTCCTAACCTTGATCTGAAACGCATTGCGCAAGATGTTAAAAAAATCTGCGAAGCGCAAATCCGCTTCTTTGAACCAGAAACTGGTCGAGCGCCTTTTTTAGATAGCGCCTCGCAATACGTCTTTATGACCATGGTGACGGGTGATGCGTACGGCGGACTTGAGCATCGCGCGTCCACGGCACTGATGGCCTCGCGCAAAGATCTACCAACACTTGGCCAAGAAAAAACACCCGAGGGTTATCAAACCTTTCTGGGGCTTGTAAGTCACGAATACTTTCACACTTGGAACATCAAGCGGATCAAGCCTGCTGCGTTTGCACCCTACAAGCTTTTGGCGGAAAGCCACACCCGACTGCTATGGATCTTCGAAGGATTCACCTCCTACTACGATGATTTATTTTTGCTGCGTAGCGGCGTCATCGATCGTGCCACCTACCTGCGAACACTCGGCAAACAAATCGCGTCTGTCTGGAGCATGCCTGGTCGCCACAAGCAATCCGTTGCCGAAAGCTCGTTTGACGCCTGGACGCGTTACTACAAGCAGGATGAAAACGCTGCAAACGCCATTATCAGTTACTACACTAAAGGTTCGCTCGTCGCGTTAGCGCTCGACCTCACTATTCGTCAAGCCACTGATCAACGGCATAGTCTGGATGACGTCATGCGTTTGCTCTGGCAACGCTTTGGACGCGATTTCTACCAGGGCAATCCAAACGGACTGTCAGAGAAAGGCTTTCCGCAACTCGTACGCGAAGCGACTGGCTTGGACCTGTCGAACGAAATCAACGCATGGGCCTACGGATGCGAGGATTTACCACTCAAATCACTGTTCCTAGCACAGGGTATTGGTCTCGAATGGAAATCGGCAAATGCACGTCCATCGCTGGATATTCGCACTCGCAAGCAAGGCGAGCACTTGGTGATTTCAACCGCGTTAGAGGGTGGCGCAGCACACCGTGCCGGACTGTCCGCCCACGATATTCTTGTTGCACTCGATGACGTCCGTGTGGAAGCACATGTAAACACACTGGACACTTTGTTGGCACGTTACCAACCCGGGGACCAAGTTCGTATTCACGTCTTCAGACGTGATGAACTGCGATGCTTTGAACTCACGCTTTCACCGCCTGTTTTGGCAGAATGCCACCTCCAGGATATCGCCAAGTGATGAACACTCGCCCCGACACTGAAGACTACGCCTCAATCCTCATGAGCGGCGTACCGCTGCTTGATGTGCGCGCACCCGTCGAGTTCGCGCAGGGCGCCTTTCCTTCTGCCATCAACATCCCGTTGATGAATGATGAGGAGCGCCAGCGCGTCGGTTTGCGTTACAAACAAGCTGGCCAGGACTCTGCGATTGTGCTTGGTCACGAACTGGTATCAGGCGACACCAAAGAGCAACGCGTCGCTCAATGGGTACGTTTTGTCAAAGAACACCCCGATGGATATTTGTATTGTTTTCGTGGAGGTCTGCGCTCCCGGATTTCTCAGCAGTGGCTTGCTGATGCAGGCCTACCCTTCCCGCGCATTATTGGCGGTTATAAAGCCATGCGCAGTTTTTTAATTGAAAAACTTGAACAATCCATCGCTGGCTCCAAATTTGTTCTAATCGCCGGCTTTACAGGCTGCGGCAAAACAGAGGTCATTCAACACCTCGATGCAGTGATCGATCTTGAAAAGCTTGCGCATCATCGCGGATCAAGTTTTGGTAAACACGCAACCGATCAGCCCGTTCAGATCGATTTTGACAATAGCCTTGCGATTGCGTTTATGCGTCTGCATGCTGCGGGTCAATTTAATATCGCCCTTGAAGACGAGTCGCGACTGATCGGCAAATGTGCCTTACCGATTCCTTTACGTGACATCATGCAAACGAGTCCTGTCATTTGGATCGAGGAATCCGAACAGTCGCGCGTTGATCGTATTCTGCATGATTATGTTGAGGATTTGGGTGGTCAGTTTGCGCGCAAACTGGGCGAAGAAGCCGGCTTTGAGGCTTTTTCAGAAAGACTGCTGGAAAGCTTACAAAATCTATATAAACGCTTGGGCGGCGAGCGTCATGCACGACTGAGTCAGCTCATGCAATACGCGCTACAAGAACAGAAAGCAACGGGCCATCTTGATCGCCACCGCGACTGGATTCGCCCCCTACTGACTGAATACTATGATCCGATGTACGAACATCAGCGAGCCGGCAAAGCTTCGCGCATCATATTTTCTGGTGACAGGGAAGCCGTCACCCATTACCTAAAGCAAGAAGGGTATTGAGTATGCACGCTGAGCTCGGGCATCGTCATGACGTATTAAGTGCTTTCCATGAATATGTTTTATGGTGCTTAACTCAGGGCGATGCAGGGATCCGAATCAAGCGCCAGTGCCTTCCCAGCGCGGCCCTTTAACGTCGATACCCACCATCTCAAGGATGCGTGAAACCGTGTGGTCCACCATTTCCTCAATCGATTTTGGGCGATGATAAAAAGCAGGGAGTGGCGGAAAAACAATGCCGCCCATCTCAGTGACTGATGTCATATTGCGCAGATGCGCAAGATTAAAAGGCGTTTCTCGTACCACCATCACCAGCCTACGACGCTCTTTGAGAGTGACATCCGCGGCACGTGTGATGAGGTTGTCAGATAAACCCATCGCTACAGCGGCCAGTGTGCGCATCGAACAAGGTACGACCACCATACCCGCTGTTTCAAACGCACCGCTGGCAAGTGTTGCGCCGACGTCACGAATACTGTGCACCTGATCGGCGAGTGCATACACCTCATGCCGTCCGATATCCAACTCGTGCTTGATATTCAACACACCAGAGGCGGAAATCACAAGATGCGACTCGACATCAGGCGCATGACTACGAAGCGTTTGCAACATACGCACGGCATACAGGGAACCCGTTGCCCCCGTGATGCCAATCACTAAGCGACGTTTGCTCACGCAGTCGCGCCTGCCTGTACCAGGGCTGTCTTGAGCTCGCCACTCGTATCCATCTCACCCATGATGTCCGAGCCACCGATGAACTCTCCGCCCACGTATAGCTGGGGGACGGTAGGCCACTGAGAATACGTCTTGATACCACTACGCACTTCTTCGTCCTCAAGCACATTGACCGTGACGAGCTTAGTCACGCCATTGCTTTTGAGAATTTCGATCGCACGACCTGAAAAGCCGCACTGCGGAGACTGAGCAGTGCCTTTCATAAACAAGACAACTGGATTGCTGGTGACCGTGTCACGAATAAATTGCTGAACGTCGCTCATGATGTTCCTGATCGGTAAAATTTGTAAGAAAGGCTAGCAAAACAATATAGCCAAAAAATCATTATAAATGGCTGCGCAAGGCAATGGCGCTATTCCCACTTGCCGCCGGTCACGCGTGGCACACCTGCCAAATCCGGCCTAGTGTGCACAAAGGTAAAACCAGCCTGTTTCAGCATACCAGTGACTGTTTCGGCCTGATCGTAACCATGCTCAAGCCAAAGATGACCGCCTGATAGCAATCTGGCCCCTGCTCCAGCAACAATCTGTGCCAAAGCGGTCAACCCATCTGCCCCGTCTGTCAGCGCATGAACAGGCTCAAACCGAAGATCGCCCTGCACAAGGTGCGCATCACCCAATGCAATATAAGGTGGGTTGGAGACGATGACATCAAATCGCCCCTCGGGCGGTAGGGCCTCGAACCAGCTTCCCTGCCACCATTGGACCCGAGCACCAAGCGACTGCGCATTACGTTGCGCGACGGTCAACGCCTCGACGCTCAACTCTGTTGCCGTCACCCTCACATCGGGACGTGCGAGCGCCACACTGATCGCGACAACGCCACTCCCGGTACCCAGATCAAGCACAGCCGGATCATTTCGATTTGTCAGCAAGTCCAGCACCGATTCAACAAGGAGTTCCGTCTCAGGGCGCGGAATCAACACCGCAGGTGTGACTGCGAAACGATGACCCATGAATTCACGCCAACCCATTAGGTGCGCCATCGGGATGCCCTGGCGACGCTGTGCCGCGAGCGTCAGAAATTGAGCTGCACACTCAGGACTCAATGGCTCCGTATCGTGCGCCAACAGCCATTCGCGAGGCTTGTTTAAGACATACTCAAGCAGCATTCTGGCTTCGAGACGGGGGAGCCCACACATCTGCAACATAGATTGCGCAGTTTGCATCAAACGTTATCACCCAGTGCAGCGAGGAGCTCTGCCTGATGTTCAGCGATGAGTGAGCCCGTCACCTCACTGAGGTCTCCTTCCATAATGGCACCCAACTTGTAAAGTGTCAGATTGATTCGGTGATCGGTCAGGCGCCCTTGGGGGAAGTTGTAGGTACGAATGCGCTCAGACCGGTCGCCAGAGCCCACAAGGCTCTTGCGCTGGGCTGCTTCCTTGTCGTGCTGTTCACGCTGAACCTTGTCTTTCAGGCGTGCTGCCAGTACCTGCATGGCCTTGTCTTTGTTGCGATGCTGCGAACGATCATCCTGACACTCAACCACCAAGCCAGTCGGCAAGTGCGTGATTCGCACGGCAGAGTCGGTCTTGTTAATGTGCTGACCACCTGCCCCACTTGCACGATAGGTATCAATACGCAGATCGCTTGGATTAATCACAATATCCGTTGCCGCATCGGCTTCTGGCATCACGGCGACGGTGCAGGCGGAGGTGTGAATCCGCCCCTGCGCTTCGGTCGCAGGTACGCGCTGAACGCGATGGGCACCCGACTCAAACTTCAAACGACCATAAGCGCCATCACCATCAATTCTGATGATCACTTCTTTATAACCACCGAGCTCAGATGGACTCTCAGACATTAACTCTACTCGCCACCCTCGCTGCTCGGCATAGCGCGTGTACATCCTAAGCAAGTCACCAGAAAAAAGCGCACTCTCATCCCCCCCCGTTCCAGCGCGAATCTCTACAAAGACACTCCGCCCATCGTCTGGGTCCCTGGGCAACAGCTGGAACTGGAGGTCGGCACCAAGCGCTTCAATGCGATCTTTGCATGCATCAATTTCCTCGAGGGCCATGGACTTCATTTCAGGATCGTCGAGCATCTCTTTGGCACCCTCCAAGTCAGCTTGCGCCTCCTCAAAGGCCTCGAATACTTTGACGACCGGCTCCAACTCGGCGCGCTCTCGGGAGAACTTACGAAACTGATTCATGTCTTGGGCCGCATCAGGTTCGGCCAGCAAGGCATCAACCTCGACCAAACGACGAGAAAGGTGCTCAAGGCGAGCGCGCATTGAAGGTTTCATAAAAACTATCTTGTATTAAAGGTGGGGGAGAACGACCGTTGGGAACGACTCATCACTCGCAAGTGTGAGGCACGCAAGCAATGTCGCTAACGCCGCTCGGACCCGGAGGGGAATATGCGCGGCAGCCAGCTAAGCAGTTGCTGTCGCTCAGACTCTTCGCTGTGATTGAGCGCAGCTAAGGTGCCATGAAGGTACTTTTGAGTGAGGCCATGTGCCAACTGTTCGAGAACAGCCTCAGGCGAATCGCCCTTGGCCAGCATTCGGCGCGCACGCTCGAGCTCTTGGGCCTGCACTGCTTGGGCCGTCGTTTGCAAATCACGGATCACAGGTACAGTGGCCCTAACCTGCATCCAATGCATAAAATTTCTGACACGGGTATCGATGATCGCCTCGGCCTGCACCACAGCAGAGCGCCTCGCTTCTGTACCACTTTGTACCACTGCACCCAAGTCATCTACCGAGTAGAGATAGACATCATCAAGTTGTGCGACCTCCGGTTCGATATCGCGCGGAACAGCCAAGTCCACCATCACGATGGGCTTACGTTTGCGCTGTCGAGTCGCACGTTCGACCATGCCAAGACCCAATAAGGGTAATGTGCTCGCCGTACAGGACACCACCACATCGAATTCGGCTAAACGATCTGGCAAATCAGCCAACTTCATAGTGGTTGCTGAAAAGCGATTCGCCAGTGACTCAGCGCGCTCAAGTGTGCGGTTTGCCACCACGATGGCACCAGGCTGACGCGCAGCGAAGTGCGTGGCGCACAACTCAATCATTTCACCGGCGCCGATAAAGAGCACCTTGGACGTTGTTAACTCACCGAATACGCGCTCAGCCAAGCGAACCGCAGCAGCAGCCATCGAAACAGACTGAGCGCCAATCGCGGTTGTAGAGCGCACTTCTTTAGCTACGGAAAATGTCCGCTGAAAAAGCTGGTGCAAAAGAGTGCCAAGTGCGCCAGCATCATTTGCTGTGCGCACAGCGTCTTTCATTTGGCCCAAAATTTGAGGCTCACCCAAAACCATAGAGTCCAAACCGCTCGCCACCCGGAATGCATGACGAACCGCATCATCTCGCCCATGCAAATACACGTGAGGCGCAAGCTCACCGGCCTCAATACGATTAAAGTCAGCGAGCCATGCGGGCAACTGCTGCGCCACCTGTGGCTCAGCAGCACAGTAAAGCTCGGTGCGATTACAGGTTGAGAGAATGGCCGCTTCTTTGACAGCGCCACCAAAGGCCTGACGCAACGCGCTCAGCGCCGGTCGAACTAAATCCTCAGGCATAGAAACACGCTCACGCACCGAAACGGGCGCAGAGACGTGGTTTAAGCCTAAAGCGAGAACGCTGACTGACATAGATAAAGGAATTTTTTGTTTGATCTACGTAACAACCCTCATTATAAGGGCTTGGACGGGTTTATAGGCGCAATGCCCTTGTGCCAACCGGGAGCCTCGTCATTCCGTACAATCCCCCGCACAGGAGACCCACATGAACATTCAAAAAATAATCACTCGCACCGCCTTAGCGCTTTTGCCTCTTTTGGCAACTCAGCAGGCTTCAGCCAGCACTGGCTACCCCAACAAACCGATCCGCATCGTTGTGGCTTATGCCCCTGGAGGCTCTACAGACATTGTGGCCAGGCTCTTTGCACAGGAGCTCGGCACCAAGCTTGGACAACCCGTTTTAGTAGAGAATCGCGCCGGTGCAGGTACATTAATTGGTACTGACTCAGTGATCAAGGCGGCGCCCGACGGTTACACGCTATTTTGGGGCACCCCCGCGACAGTGATTACCCCGCTTTTGCACAAAAAGCCGACCTACGACGTACTTAAAGACCTTCAACCTGTCTCGTTGGGTACCACCCAGTCGATGGGCGTTTTAGTTTCGGCCAATATTGGCGTCAATAGCATCAGCGATCTCATCAAATATGCCAAAGCTAACCCTGGCAAGGTGAATTTTGCCTCCTCGGGAAATGGCTCCGCTCAGCACCTCGCCGCTGAGGCGCTGAATAACGCTGCGGGCATCAATATGCTCCACATCCCCTACAAGGGCGCGGGTGTGGCTTTGAATGATTTGGTGGCTGGGCGCGTCGACGTCATGATCACGTCCTTGGTTGGCAACATGATGGAGCAAGTCAAAGAAGGCCGCATCAAACTCATTGCCACCACGGGCCCAGAGCGCAGCAGCACAATGGCCAACATTCCTACCGTGGCAGAGGGTGGCGTTCCAAACTTCGGGATTCGCACGTGGACTGCAATGTTTGCACCCGCAAACACACCACCCGAGGTCATCGCAAAGCTCAACCGCGCCATGGCAGATATTCAAAAGGATGGCAGCATCCAAAAAAAGATTGAAAGCCAGGCAATGGACGTCACAGTCGTCTCCCCCAAAGAACTGAATGCAATGCTCTCAAAGGAAAGTGCGTTCTACGCCGCCATCCTAAAACGAACCAACACGAAGCTAGATTAAGCATGCTTGTGTGAATTGGTGTAATATTGCGGGCTTCAGTTGGCCTGGTAGCTCAGTCGGTAGAGCAGAGGATTGAAAATCCTTGTGTCGGTGGTTCGATTCCGCCCCAGGCCACCAGTACGTAAGGCGTAGCACATGAAATCGTGCTACGCTTTTCTATAGCACGACTGTCGCACGCTCTTGTGACAGCACCCCGGAACGTGTCAACCTGTTTTGAGCCAGTTCTGTAAAAATTAAGTTGCATTTTCAATGACCCGTCGCAGGGTCGGGAAGTTGACGCCTTTCTCAATGGTGGCCTGATCGGCATCAGCCGGC
>Ga0105050_10001865_pt1 | contig 30870 bp, 45 predicted proteins | sample FRY01_FD_78088 | JGI IMG/M metagenome (GOLD analysis project Ga0105050, IMG submission 78088) | Freshwater microbial communities from Lake Fryxell liftoff mats and glacier meltwater in Antarctica - FRY-01 | ecosystem: Environmental > Aquatic > Freshwater > Ice > Glacier meltwater ...
ATCTGACCGACAATAAGATGGAATGCAAATTGCGTTTGTCATTTAGGTGAATCACTTTTTCGGTTTACCCAATATATGAGTTTTTCAGTAAAATCCCATTCATGTAAATAGTAATTGAATCCTTCTTCGAACATATGGAATCCTATATGACGACTACTATACGAATCCCATTTATCTAGTGTGATAAAATGTTCATTACAAACCTCTTCTGTGTCTTTGTTGTATTTGTGAAAAGGTGGTACAAAGATGGTTGCATTAACCAAGTTGCATGATAACACAATACTCAATTCTTGAGCTTGCTTATTGAGTAACCTATGATCTGCGTGGATAAGGCCATGAGAGGCTACCTCCCATCGGTTTTGGTGTTCAAGTGCCCATTGCGGTACACCCATCTTGCGCATTCGTAGGTAATGGCCTAGTGGTTCAGAACTCGGTTGTTCTGCGGCATGGTAGTTCCAACCTTTACGGTCTCCAGGGTCGTCTAATTCGCAGCACAGAGGGGACACTGCTAACGTTACCTGTCCGTGTTTGCCTAGTACACCTACTGCCCATTCTATCTTGTTTTGGTCCGTATTTAGGCTGATGTCATCTATTCTAAAACTCGTTGCCATGTTTAGAGTACCTCTACTAATTCAGATATTGTCCAACGTTGAGATTGGTAACTGTCAAGACCACCAGCAATGATAAGCTCATGTAGGTTTTCTCCTTCTTGCAGTCCTGTAACTTGTATAGGGTAGTTTACACTCTTGCCATGTTTAACCAGAAACGCGGTTGCCAAGTCAGCTAATTTCACACTCTTCATCTTAGGAACCCAAGGGTTAGAAGTTAGTGCTTCTTCAAGGCATTGAAATATCAAACTGACTGCCTGTTCACGAGTCCAGTAAAACCGTGTCGCTAATGGGTCTGAAATCTTTAATGGTTGATCATTATCAATTAACATTTTCCATTTGACTAACACTGAACCAGTTGAATGTAAAACGTTACCATACCTCACAACCCTGAATTCAGTACCAGGAGTATTCAAATCAAACTCCCAAAATAGCTTTTCCATCAAAAGTTTCGTTGCTCCATACACTCCTGCTATCTTGGCGACTTTATCAGTGCTAGTACAGATTACAAACTCAAGACCTAAGTCAACCGCTGACCTACACACATTAAGTGACCCAGTAACATTACTCAATAAGCATTGGTAAGGCTGGACTTCTGCATCAATCACATGTTTAAAACCTGCTAGGTGAAAACACCCTTTGCATCCTGCCATTGCCCTTTGGACCACAAACGGATCGGCTACATCACCAAAGAAATACTGAACTTCTGGGTGCCTGTTTCGTAGTTGAAGAACCTTGCCTTCATTTCTTGCTAAGATTACAGGAACGCCCTCTCTCTTAAGGATTTCATGGGTCAGTAGTTCCCCTAAAAATCCTGAACCTCCTGTGACTAAATAACGGTACCCAGGTTTGATTTTAATCATATTACGTGACCCTAAGAAAGTGAAGTGCTTCGTTTAATTACGCGGTTGAGCATTTTCATTACTTGGTCATAAGCTTCAGTCCATTTTATGTCTACTACCGTATGCCCGGCATCTAGACATTTTGTTCTGACAGAGCCATTGATTTGCTTATAATCTTTGACCAAATTTTTAACATTACGGGGTTTACCGTGATTACCTACTAACCCTTCTCGACGCTGGTCGAGGTGTTTGATACATTGATTAAGAGGTGTGTTCAAGAAGCAAAACCTGTAGTCTTCTACTTCTTTTGCAAGTAAGCTATAACGTTCAAACGTGTGAGCCACTAAGATGCCTTCAAGTATGACTACTTTATAGCTTTCATTAAATAGCAATACACGCCTAACTACTTCTTCTGGAAAGAGCAGGTCACAGCCGCCTCTCATAGTTTCCATAGAATACGCCCCCACGACGGCCGCGTTAAGCTCTACACATTCATACCCAAGTTGTCTGTCTTTGAGTGGTCCACCTTTGGTTGCCTGTCCTGGACCTATAATTTCTTCCCATTTGTGGTTCACTAACATCGTAGCCACAAGAGTACTCTTACCACTGGCATGAGTACCCCTTATATCAAACACTGTCATTATTTAAGCTTCCTTCCACGACTACTTCTTTTACCATGGAGTACCCCATAATCAAAAGCACTCATATCGTCTTTTTCTATATTACAACGAACACAGGACACCACGCAATTATACAACTCTGTGCGACCTCCTTTACTATGTGGGCAGTAATGCTCCCCAATTATCCCTCCTGAGTCTAGGGGGCATTTGCAATAAGCACAAATCCCGCCTTGTTCTTTTAGCTTTTGCTTCACCATAGAATTAGGAAAGTCCCTGCGACTATCAAGTTCTATTTCACTCACTGTAGTTACTGTGAGTACTTGACTGGTCGAACTAACCTGACTGATAGAACTAACTTGACTCACAGATTCTATAATGTTTGTGTGATTTGAATTGTGAGTGATTGTCAGATAAGAAGCTTCGACACAGCGTAGATGATGGTTAAACTCACCATACCTAACAGCTTTATCTGCACGCTGGTAAAGAATATCAGGAGTGATTGTTAACCCTCTGTTTTCTTCAACCCAAGTTTGTATTTCTTTGAAGGTTGTACCACTTCTTAAAACGCCCGCTAGGACAGAATAACAAAGTTCATCAACTCTATTCCAAAGACCAATTCTAGTCCGGCAGTCAGGTTCATGTTTCTTTACACAGTACGCCAGCATTTTCAAGCACATCAATTCATCAGTATTAAACTGAATACATTTTCTTGGCTTTGAATACCTTGGTTTTAAATTGTCAACCATTAGTTCACTCCAGGGTAAAGTTGCTTGGGACGAGACGTAGTAGACAACCCTGGAAATACTGTACGTTCCATTTTCCAGAATTCACAAAGAGTGTTTTGGTAGTCTATAGCCTCAAGCCGTTTGGTAATTGAAGGTTTAAGGCATTTGATACACAACCTCTTTAAAGCCATCAACTCTTGAGTAAATACTGAATCCTTGATTACCTGATCTGGTAAACGTCCGTGCAACCTATTCATACCCCGACGAGACCCGGGTCCGATTGGTGCAAAGGTATCTTTGTCTAGCCACCTGCCTTCTACTGCCCAACGTAAATCGGCAGTCACCTGTCCAGCTAAAAATGAACCTAGTCCATTGTACTTCATTAACCGTTGGACAGTTTCTTGCATGTTGTCTCGGTTGATTAACGGAGGAGATGCATATATTGGTTGAAGCACGTTATTTACGACATGTTCAACTTTACTGATTCCCTTAGAGCCTGATACTAAATAGGCACCACTAAAATTTTTCAGTTTTGATTGTGTGCGACCTTCCAGTATATCAAGCACAGATTTTCTTTTCCAGGAGCTAGGAAACCTAACGTGTTCCAAAGAGTCTGTATTGTTTAACAGCCTAGCCATGACACAAGCTAAGAGCATATTCTTGTGATTGAAGTTTGGTTTGTACCAATTATCATACAACCAACGACTAACCCGGTCATCCATGCGCCTAACGTTACAAAACTTATAAAGTTGAAAAGGTTCAAAATCACTATAAGGTTTGGATTCTCCGGCTTCTTTTTTCAATCTGACTGATTCTCGTTCTTGTACCCAAAACAAGTAACGTTGTTCAGTTGTTAGTTGTCTTACTTCTTCTACATTCATTGTTTGTTTCTTTAATTTGCAAGATTTTAGCAGACCCTTAGTTCATTAGCAAGCCAAAGCAGTACCCGTGGACCAATTTTCTAGGTGGACTTCAGCACCCACTTTTAAAGGCACTTTGATATCTGCACCACAACTTTCCATTGTAGACCTTATTTTACCCAACGTAATTTCGTAACCGCTCTCAATAGGAAAGTCAATTACTAACTCATCATGTATCTGCATTACCATGAACCACCTTTGGTCTAGGTCTCGGCCTGCGTTAACTTCTTCAAGGAAAGCTTGAACCTTTAACATCGCTTTGAAGATCACCCAACAAGCAGTCCCTTGAGTGTGGTAGTTAAGAGGCACCGTGGGACTAATCTTGTTCCATTGAGTACGTGAACATTCAAGAGGGTAACCATGTTCTGGACAGACCGTAATATCAGGCATGGTTTCAACGAAGCCTGTTTTATTGGCAATTGAAATCCAAAGTTGATTGTACTCTTCTTGCTTAGTAAAGCGTGCCTTTAATAAGGATTGAGAACCCATACGCCCGAATGCTTTATCTGCTGTTGACCATTTACCCCCACCTACTTCAACTGCCCCGTATTGAACAGCGAACCCGCCGTTCTTTGCTCTTTGGTACCAAGATGATTTGTAGTGGTCTTTGATATACCTTGCGACTGTTTTTTCACAAGACTTACTTAACGAGTCCTCCCAAATGTCTGGGTAAACAGTTGAAAAATTAAGTAGGTGGACAGAACCATAATAGGGAGCTTCGTCATACCGTTCAAATAAATCAATAAGTTCTTTTTCACCAGAACCGTAAGCAGGTATTCGAAGCTCAATGTTTTCGTAGTCTAAAGAAGCCCAACCCCGCCCCGGCATAGGACCAAAACAGTACCTCAGGTTAAACCCTTCTTTCTTACTGATGTTTTGTTGATTAGGGTTATTACTCGACCACCTTAAAGTCTTGGTACCGACTGGGTTCAAAGAAGGGCAAAGCCTAAACCAACCATCTTGAGACGTAGATAAACCGAACTTAGTGTACCCCTTCATATAACTCAAAGCAGTGCTACGCTGCCGGTAGTTCTTTAGGTTAGTTAGGAAGTGAAATGGTTTACTCTTAGGATCAAGTTCTTCTAACCACTTGCTTAAAACCTCTTTGTCCATCGAGACACGACCACCCTTACCTTTCTTGTTTGAAGTTTTCTTAGTAGACACTAACCCGAAATCTTCAAATATGACCTTACGTAATGCGTTGGTGGTACCTAGTGATTTCAATTCCGTTTGGTCTGCTAGCCGCACACATTTCTTAAAATACCCTTCAATCTTGCTTTCGTATTGATCAGACAAATTTTCAAGTCGTGTTTCATTAACTGTAACGCCCACCCGTTTCATGTCATAAACCACTTTTAACACTTCAAGCCTCTTAACGTAGATAGGCCAAATGCCTTTATCTTTCAGGAGACGTTCGTGTTTTATGTGAATCGGTAACGTTATCTCACTATCATTATTTGCATAGTTGGCTACGGCATTTTGCCAAGGATGTTCTTCTGGGTCGTCACCTACCTCCCAGTAACCCGCTGCTTCTGGTTTAAGGTCGTTTACCAACGCTTTAGACCAACGGGGTAAAAACTCAGGCACGTTCTTTACAACTGCTCTAGAGACCCACATATCCGCTTTCCAACAAGCCTCTCCCGCGCTTGGCATATCAGGCCGGTCTTTTTTAGCTAATGCCCAATCACCATGTATCTTCCTGAACTTAACAGATTTGACAATGCTGAGTGCTTTCTTGGTGACCAGCTTTACAGCATCTTCATAAGGTTGGACATTGATATTGAGGTAGATAAGAGCCAACGTAGTCAAATCTTTACGTTGACAAGAACCCATCATGTGAGAGGATAAGAGTACCTCGTGTACCTTACTCCAAGGTATCTGCCAATCATAACCAAACTTGGCCCCTGATTTATCCCACCGTTCTCGTAGAGTTTCCAAGATCCCCAAATCGAAGAGAGAGTTTTGGAAAACAATTCGATCATAAAGTTCTAAGGTATCTGCAATTTCTTTCAATTCAGATAATGGCACATATGGTTCACGAGTATAAGGATCTACATCCCACTCCCAATACTTTTGAACCCACTCGTCATCACACGTAGTGACAAAATAAGGTTTTGTGCCGTGGAAAATATCGATACCCGTTGTCTCTGTGTCAAGAGCTATCAACCGTTGCTTATTTGCTGCCATGCCGCCTATTTTCCTGAAAAGAAACAACTACCTAGCCGCGTGAGCTTCTAACCATTCTTGGTGCGTCTTATACAGAGGTTTGAATTCTGTTGGGCGATACAACCTACTTATTATGCTATCGCCGTGGCACCGTGCAGGACTGCAATAACACACAACGTTTCTACCGAACAACGGCAACAAATTAAGTGTCGGTAATACTTCTTTTTCGTATTGATCGCAAACACTATCTCTATCACCATCAGTCCCAATTACAAAGGGATTACCATACAAGCTACCCCTACCAATATACGTCGTGGTGCGCGGACTAATCTTGTCTCGGCGGTTGTTCAATACTTTCGTTTTATAGGGACTAAGGTCAACCACTAAACGCCAATCACCCCAGAAAGCTACTCTTCCTTCTTCTATGTTCTTGAAAATTAAAGCGTCACGTTCTAAGTGTGAAGGTTTCCTTAATCCTGCTTCCGCAAGTAGACGATCTCCATGTTGGATCACAGAAGAGTAGTGACTGCGGGTAATCTTGCCTTGCTCTAACAGACTCAGTAATCGTCCATCATGAACATACTCATGGCAAAGGCTACAGAGAGGGACGGTGCGAAGGTAAGTCAATTTTCCATTAACATAATCTGTGTCATATACTTCATGGCCTTCAACTACCTTACGGAATTTTGCATTATCTTTATGGACTCCACAAGATTCACAATGATAGTTAGTCGATTTGTAGGCTGCTTTGCGTTCTTGGTCCCACCATTTACCACCCAACACACTACGAGGGTTCATTCCGTGAAGAGGTTTGGGAATGTTTGGCAATAACAATAAAGTTGGGTCGCGTTGCCACAGACTAGCCATCAATGACAACCTAGTAAATGGGCTAGGTCGATGATGTCTTTAGGTATGCCACCACTTCTAATTAGAATAGAGTTCATACCAATAGAAGCTGCTCCTTCTAGGTCACCAAACGTTCTATTGGCAGTTACCAGGAGCGTCTTGTCGGCGACAACCCCTAGGTCTTTTTGAACTGTGTGGTAAGCGTCTAGGTGAGGTTTATAGACTTGGTGTTTAGCCAAATCAATTATGTGGTCCCATTCAATGTTGTTCGATTTTGAGATTTGGTCAAGTAGGTTGTATTCTCCATTACTTAACGTTACACACTTGTACCCTCTTGCCCGTAGACGTTTGATACCCTCCATAGCATCTGGATGAGCTTTAACTTCGTACCAAGAGGGATGGAAGTTAAATGGAGTGAAGTCATGTTTGTTGACGTGCTCTACGTAATCTCTAATTGTTCCAGACTCAACAGTCGTCATGTCAAATACGGTATTGAAACAATCGAAAGCAATTACTTCAAGTTTGGTTTTGAAGGTCAATAAAGGTTGAGTCATGTTAGTCTATTACTCCTCAAAAGGTTGAGCGGGACTGTCATCGGTAGATGGAGGTTTTCCACAAGTGGCTTGGATATAACTGCTGACCAGTCTTAGACTCTGTTCTGCATTGAATCCTTGCTTGCGTAAGTTGCAAAACAACTGCCACCACATTGATCCAATCAGTTCTGAGAGTGTGGCTGAGTTTTGATCGTACTCAGCTTGGTCACCGGGATTAATAGTCATATCCGAGCCTTTAATAAATAGATAACCAACGGTACTCCCCTTTCTACACTACCACATAGATAGTTCACGCGGCCTGGAGCACACCACTAGCGTTTCAGTTTTTCGTTGGTTAGTCAGGTCGCACTAGCTTCCAGAGCAAGATGAGCGTGAAGCCTTGTTAAGCAACCGATTCGTACGCAGAGTTGCCCAACGTGACCGCAATGGAGCCTTAAAGAGCTTGGGTGCGGCTTGCGTGCCACTGCAAGACCCTTCTACTGGCAAAGCACCACTACAAGAGCTAGACGCGGTGTAGGTGCCTTCTTGCCCACTAAATGCGGTGCCACCAACTACTAGGGCCAAGATAGCCACAATCAACACAGAGTTTTTCATTCTTTTCCTCGGGATCGTAAAGTAACGGGACAATAGACTAGATGGCTTTGACACCATATCAACTTGGAGTGTAACAAGTTGGACTTCAGTTAATCGACTAGCCTAGCAAACAGCCTTGAGATTAGGCTTGCACTTCAATCAACTCGGCCCACTCAACACCTTCATACTCTTCGTCATCAGATAGGGAACGTAGGTCGACTGTTTGGTCTCGCTTGAGTACCTTAATGACTTCACATTCCACAACCTTTTTAGACTTCGGGTTTGGTTTGTAGCCGTAGACTTGCCCCTTGGTTGGGACAATCGGTTCTGCCTCTTCTGGCTCTTCCTTCTGGGTTGCTTTTGGCTTGCCCTTTGGTTTGGTCTTAGCAGCTTCGATAGCTTCAAAGACTGACGTCCAATTGTCGAATTCATCGCCTTCGGGGTCAATGCCTAGTTCTTTGGCAGCTTCACTTAAAGCCAATTGAGCTTTCTTATCGCCCTTGTCAGCTTTCTTTGCAGTAGCCTTAAGATCGACTTCTTCCTCTTCTTCAACTTCAACTTCGGCTTCAACTACCTTTTTCGCTTTTGGTGGTTTGGTTGCTTCTGCCTTTGGTGCCGCTTTTGCCTTCGGAGCAGGTTTGGCTTCTTCAACACCGTCATCATCATCTGGCACAAACTCACGAATAGGACCACGTAACATGGTCACAACCCTGTCACCATCTTCTGGTTTCCACGTACTAAATTCAAAATACATGGAGCTTCCATTGGCTTGAAAATAAGCCAAAGAATCTTCTTCGAGGTTGTCAAAGTCCTCGGTAGGAAAACCCAGCAACTTCAAACGATTTTCAGCTTTCGCAAGATTGACTTTAAACGAAACTTCATTACTCTCCCGATCAACCGTGTCGGCTAAGGTAATGGTACCAACCTGTACCAACTTGCCGAAAACTGGAATGCCTTCATGCTCTTTAGGTGCTACACAAGTACCGTGACAATAGAAACGTTGTTCACCTTCATAGTCACCTTTATCGATGACATCAAAGTCGATGCGAGTTAATAATGCCACTCCACTATCAATTCCTGCCGGTAATGATCCACCGCCTGGAGCCTTTGGCTTTTCATATCGAATTGCTTCTCTTGCGCTTTCTTCTTCGATGCGTTGTTGCAACGTACTCTTTGTGCTCTTAGCCATATTCTATCTCAAGGTAATAAAAGAAACTGAACTCTAAACCTACACTCTACTGAATTATACCACTCTACCCTCTGTTGTTCTCCTTTGCGATTGGTGGTTTGTGTTGTAGTTCTGATTGAATTGCATTATAAACTTCGTTCCTATGAACAGAAATTTCTCTAGGAGCTTGAACACCTAAGCGTACCTTGTCTCCTTTGATCTCAATCACCGTTACTTCAATGTTATCACCGATACGAATGATTTCATTTAATTTACGTGAAAGTACAAGCATCCTTTCTACTCCTCATCAACCAAAAACTCTAAATTCTCATATGTTGGGTTGACGACAACATCGGGGAGAACTGTACCGGGGGGACACCGGAATTTTGTAACGTACACCGTACTAGGACCAACTAGCAGACCATACTCTTTTTCTTTAGTGACTGTTTTCTTCGTGACAATCGTGTCACCCATTTTCTTATCTTCAATAATGACTTTAGTTCTTTTGAACGTCCTGCCCATAAAATCAACCGCAGGCGCAATCCATCCTGCTACCGTCGGAGTAGTTGAAATTGAGACATAAGGCATAATAGCCTCATCATCACTGTCTTTTGTTTCTTTGAATATTCGCTCTTGTCCAGTCATAATAACATTGCAAGGTAAAGCAATCAAATCTTTGAGATAGAGCTTAACCTTAAGACCCATCTCTTGGTATTCTTTGTGTTCTGCCATGCCCCAGGATGATTGAGGAGGGAGTGTTTCAACTTTTAGTATGCGAGCAAGTACCAATTCACTAAAACTAGTAACATGGTCGAGTGCTACCGTAGTATACTTTCCACTTTGGGCTGCCATCTCTACCAGTTCTCCTAAGTCGTCTGGTTCTTGAATCTCGACCACATCTACTCCCTTAGTTCCTTTGATCGATCGACATTCATTGGTTCCATTGGAAGAACAGATTAGGTGAAGCAACCTGCCTGCTTGAGCAAACGAACCTATCAACCTTGTTTTACCAGTGCCACTATGCCCGTAGAAACAAGCCTTGATTCCGTCATGTTCTACTTTGTCTAACGACAAGATCCTATCAACAGCTCCACTTGATTTTCCAAAACGCTTAGATGGGTTGCGTTTAGAAATCGGACCACTTGTTTTCGTCGGGTTTACTTTTGGCATGGTTATTCTAATTCGGGAAAGAAGTTTGAGTTATTGACTAATCCTTTGATAGTTCCTTCATTGATGTAATTATCTAGTTTTCCATACCCGCCTTCTGCAATTGAATGGTATATTCCGTAAGGTAATCTGAAATGCCTATTAACATGATGAGGAAAACCTTTTTGTCGTGCTTCATAATCGTAAGGGTTAACCCTCTCTAGTTTGCAAAACGCCCACCATTCATAATCATCACATAGATTTTCAAGCAGTGGGTCAAGTGTTTCTTTTTTGAAGCGGTTTCTATCTTCTGCTGAAACAACTACCTTCCAACGTTTAAAGTATTCATCTTTATGATTGACTATCGATTTGCGTAAACGTTCATAGTAATCTTCATCGTTTTCTGCCGGACGTAGCTTTGTTTTACGCTTACGTTTAATGGTGCCCACGCCGCCACTTAACGCCCGCATAACCACATTGTACCTAACGCCTGCAAGCCGGAAGTTGGACGGTATGTTCCGTTTGGGTACGCCCGGTAAAGTGCCAGTTGTGACAAGCTCTTGTTCCATTGCGATTAAGTAAACCATCACTTGTAAATCATATTTCAACTGGTTCTTAATCTTGTAAATTTGGATACCGGTCTTAGACTTGTTCTCCTGAAGGAAAATATCACGTTCACCAATAAGATCAATCGCGTCCCATTTTCCTCGTAGTAATACTGTGCGGCCAGAAGGTAGATCATACTCGACTCTAAAATTCTTTTCTTGTAAGAGTGGAGTCCTAGTTATCACGTCTTCATGCTCAGACCAAAATTGCACATAGATGGCAAACTCAATAAGACAAGCATTGTAAAGAGTCACAATGTCATCAACACGTCCTGGGTGTTTTAAGATAAGGTTATCAGCGTACTCCTTTACGTCTTCTTCCCATTCTTCGTGGGCGGCTAACCGTTCTTCGCAAAGGTGCCACAAATTACCAAACTCTAATGGTATTGATAATTCATCAACGGGAGATAACCCATCTATTAACTTGACTCTAAACCGTTCTTTGCATTGCAAGTAATTAGAGAGCATACTTTGGGTGACACCAATGCTAATCGGTCCATCCCAAGCGGCTAATTTTGTAGGTCGTGTTCTTTGACTATTAAGATCACGTTTCTGTACTACCTTGGGGATCTTAGGCATTACTAACTCACAAACTATTTATGTACTGATCGAATAGGGTTGTATCTTCTTCAGAGAACAAATTGTAGACAGGCACATTATGAGCCAGAGCACAACGAATTGCGTAACCAGTTCCACCTGAACTTGAATCTGCGTAGTCTAACGAGGGAGCATAGCATAGTAAGAATTCACTGGGTTGGGTACCGCAATCTCCTAAAACCTGCATCATGTCTCGTGCAATCAATGCTCTAACGTAAGGTTTCCAGCGATAGAAGTTCTTACGGTCTTTTGGGATGTACTTCAAAACTTCTTCATACGACCAATGTCTGTCATCGTTAAGTATGCTTTCTGGGGCGTACACTTTGCGTTCACTTCCTCTTACTGACCTCCTAAATACTTTATCACACCCATCAGCATCACCGGTTCTTACAGTGAACCACATGTCTCTGAGTTGCATAGCGTACCGGCGCATTTCTAATCTAACATCTAAAGGCACTATTCTTGAACCGACGCCAGTATAGAATCGTTTGGGCAGGTAGATCATACTTATCGGAGCATCTTTTTAGACGGAGACCAAAGTTTCCCATCGTGGTCTAAATACGTCGTATCTCCAATAGTCAATACTGCCACCTTAACTCTAGTGATACCGTCTTCATCAGGTTTGGGTTGTTTGGCTAATTCACTGCGTTCTGGCGTAATGTGATTGATCAAGCCATTGTCATAAAGAAATTGGTTAAGGTCTTTAGGCTTGATACGCATGTGAGTAGATAAGGGTATCGTGTAATAAGGTAAATTCCCTGTCTTACACCATTTCTTTACGGTGTTGGTAGAGACCTTTGCCACCTTAGCAGCGGTACACGGAGTTAAGTCGTTGAATGTGCCAGTTTTGGTCATGGTTCTACTTGGTTAAATAAGTCGCGGATACTGACAGTAGTTCTTTGAATCGCTAGAGGTCCTTGGCTTGCATCCAATCGCAATAACGCGGCTGGGTGGATGATGTCTAAAGAAAACTCGAAATCATAATCAATTGACTTTGGTGCATACTTTTGACTGAATCTACCAGCCATTACAATCGCTCTTGGTTTAGTTAGATCGACAAACTCTTGAAGTCGTACGCTACACGCTTCGACTTGCTCTTTTGTAGGGTCAACCATTGTGCGACCGTCTGGTTCTAATGGGATACACGCGACCAGATTAGTAAATGCCACCTTTATCTTTTCAGGACGCCTGCATTGGTGTAGGGCGTCTCCGATTAGTTCGTCTAGCAGTTTACCGGCATTACCGATAAAGGGCTGTCCTAGGACGTTTTCAGACTGTCCAGGACTCTCTCCAACAAACAACACGTTACAAGGCACCGCACCACGCGCTAGACAGATCTTGGTTCTGTGTTCATGCAGTGTGCATAATTTGCAACCATTCCAACTAGCTTTATGTTCTGTCCAATTCGTGACTTTAGGTTTATTGGCCCTAATGAAAGTCAATAACTCCTTCTTTTCAAGTTCTAGTTCTTTTTCACTAAACTTTGGAATACGTGGCATCACACCCTCAATGGTTTTAATTATTGTCTGCTGCGTCTACAGGCCTCTGCTAGCAACATAGCATCACAAATTTCTCGTTGCTTAGTTACAGTACGTGGGAGTGCCCACATTGGAAACGCCGGAAACAATTGTTGAGCCTTGATGCGCAACCGTTCTTTAAAAGCAGGACGAGTTTCATTTTTAGCCTTAGCAACAATCGAAAGCTCTTTTTGCCATGAACGAGGGATAATGATTTCGTGAGGGATGGTTCCGTAAGCTAACGCCATTTCTAAACGCCCGAATCCCTTCCCAAACGTGAAGGCACCTTTGTGTCCTTCGTTAGGCATTGATTGCACTCGTTCAAGATAGCAAAAAGAAATAGGGTATTCTTTACTGATGTACTTCACTAACGTGACAAGATCAAGAACGGTTCCAGGCATTGTCCAAGTTTCTACTGCTTCAGTTTCTTTGACGACCGCTAGTCCTCCGTGAATACCTGGATCGATTCCGAGGTAGTATCCATCACGCTTATGTTGACCCGGTACTTTTGGCATTTAAATTGATTTAGAGTAAAGAGGAGTAGTGTCAGTGGTACTGATTTTCGCAAACTAAATTTTATGCTTCTTTTTAAGGTAACCTAATCAATTACCACATGCCGATAATACTTCCGTTACAGATCGATTGCCATTTACCGCCCGTATTAAACTATATTCACTTTCTAGTTCCAGCCGACCTAGAATAGGTTGGCAACTCTGGTATTACCACACCCCTGACATTTGGAAAAGTAAATGGTTTGTTTTCCCCCGGACTTCTCCGCTTGTATTCTACAGGGGGATACATACTTTTATTGTTCTGTGGATAGAAATATCTGTTTTCTTCCGTTACAGGATTATTAACAGTTTTTCCACCAAGGTATGGAGCAATCTTTGCAGCCGGTAAATTATGGGCTCCCCTTGCATAATAATCATTTCTATAACTATTGTTATAATTGTTGTTCCAGTTTGAACCGTAACCTTGATTATAACTCAGCCCCCATGCCTGATTGGGAATGTAGTATTGAGCATTTGATTCTTTCGCCTCAATAAGTCCAGATATCGTAAACACAACCGACATAATTACATATTTGATCATTTTGCCAACTCTACTTTTTCTACAATTAGAATTTTGTTTTTATATTCACCAGAATTTGTGGTACTGATTTTCCTGGAAAGAAACATACTACCCATTGACTGTCGTTCCTTTGGTTTCAACGACCATCTTTGTGTCCCAAGGATCGGTCGGTAAACCTTGTTCTAACAGGCTCTCTTTGATTTTCAATCTGTAGTCAGGGTCGGTCTGGCTAATCAATGTGATTAATGGGTCGGCCTGTTCTTTCTTTGTACTTGTCTTCTTAATCATTGCGCTGTGTGGGTAAGATCCTAATTTACCCAAGGTGGTTTGTAACTGGGTGTACAGGGCCGTGCCTTCTCCCACAAACGTAGACGTCGGCTTACCTTTAAGACCTACACGTTTGATTGCTCCTTGGAAAACTCGGTCATGTTTGTGGTGTAGACCTAACGCCGCGTGAATTAGTTCATGCAAGAGGATACCCAACACTTGGACAGTGTCAGATTGACTAGGACATATGAAAATATGGATAGTCCTGTCCTTAGTCATGATTGGGTCCCAGCATTGCCCTATCGCATTTTTTGAACCACTAGGAATACCACAACTGACCATGATGCGAGCTGGTAGCCTCATTTTAGATTCAGTAAAGAACTCTTCTTTGAGGTACTCCATTCCTTGGTTAAGCCAATCTTCTCGGTTTTGGTGTATTAACGGCATATTGATTGAACCTTATCTAGGTCCTCTGGCAACGATCTTAATGTAGCCATCAGGTAAAGAGAATACACTTACGTTGACATTGAGTATTCTAGCATTTTGACGGATCATGACGCACATACTTCTTTGCGTTGCGCTGTATTGATCAGGACGTAAAGTAGTATTTTTGACTTTTCTGCCTTCTAGGACTGTCAACCACTTTTCCCATGGATAGTGCGTTGGCCGACCTTCTTTTAGTTTTTCTACAGACATTACATTCTTTCTGTGTTGTGTTGTGTTGGTTCCCTCCAGGTTTGTTTTAGGTTTGAGGTTGTCCCCTCTGCCAACTATCAGTATACCCTCTAGTTTCTTAAGTAAGTTATGTTCTTGTAGATTTAGCCTACCCTAATTTTCTAGGTAGCTTTACGTCTTGTATTTTCTGGGTAGTTTGAAGGTTAAACCTCTTTAGTAGTCATACTTATTAGTGGTTTATTGAAGGTTACTTAGTAACTTAACTTCATAGTTATTTAATGTTTAAATGGTTATGAGGTTATGAGGGGGTTTCCCTCAAGGGGCCTCTATGCAAACGGTGATTAACCGAAACATTGATGCTCCTTTAGTGATGTAAGGAAGTGTTTCCCTCCGCGCCATTACACAATGGGTTGGATCCGAGGCTATCAGTCTGTGTGTACATCTGTCCATGGTCCCTCGGATAGGCGACCCTATTTCCTTCCCAAGTTGCAATCCTTTGCTCTCCGGCCTTTACATGCCTTTTGTTTTAGCTGATACGTCAATATCAGGGTTGAGTTTCTTGTTAGTGGTGATCCACTAAAATTTTGGACTATTTTGGTTTGGAAGTAAGCAGCACCACCTCCTTGAGCCCCAAAACATTAGAGGCCCGGTTTCATCCGCAATAAACAACTCTTGGAGTTATGTGGCACTGCCTACGCAAAGCCTAGCACACCGTTTCCAAAAATAAATACAGCAAAACTTATTAAAGCCCTATTGCTACTAATTAAGGCATAACTTATACTTCTCGTAATCTTGTCAGTTCTAACGAGTAATGCCATCAGGGAGTAAGCTATGGTACGTGTAATTTCTGCATCTAATCTCGGGTTCGGTGATTTTGGTGGAGGTATCTCAGACCGCTGTGTCGATGGGATAGTGTGGGAGCAAGATGACTTCGACTACCTACAAGTCCAATTAGAAACCAAGGCAAAATCCAAGATTAAGCCCAAGAAAGTAGAAGGAGGGCAAAACGTAACTGTCGGTCGTGTTCAGATCAAATAGATCTGTTCCTACATCATTTTGGTGTAGGTCTCCTGTACTATCATCACTGAAAGAGCAAGTATGCCCCCAATCCCCACTATCGAACAAGAAAAGCAAGCCCAAGACCTCATTGCCTCACGTGAGGTTTTGTATTTCGACGTTCAAGCTTCTGTGTACCAAGGAGAAAACGCTTTAACTGAAGAAGAAGCCAGACGCTGTTTAGGTTGGACCATTCCCCCAGAAGGGCAAGAACGGTTCCGAGAGTTTAACTTCTTGGATTTGCATGGTCGTACTGTGTATTGCAATAACCTGCATCTCCAGAGGCCATACTACCGCCAGATTGCAATGGAACTGATGCATGATATGTTGAATGGTTACTGGCAAATGAACCTGGAGTCCATAATCATAGGTCAGACTGGTTTGGTTCTGGACGGTAAGCATAGGTTGACTGCTTTGGTATTAGCTTGCCAAGAATGGAACCGAAACCCTGACATGTACCCTTTCTGGGATAAAGAACCCACGATTGACGTACTGTTAGCTTTCGGTGCGGATGAAACCAAGCATGTTGTGAACTCTATCGGCATTGGCAAATCAAGGTCCTTGGCCGATTCTCTTTATTCTTGTGGTGTGTTGTCTCAAGGCTTAACACCAAAACAAGCGAGACAGCATAGTAAGGTCACCGAGTTTTGCATTAGGCTTCTTTGGCAGCGAACCGGAGCCGTGCAAAATGCGTACAGTCCGCGTATTAGACATGCTGAGGCTTTAGATTTTCTTGATCGGCATCAGACTATTCATCACTGTGTTAAAACAGTCATCGAAGAGAATGGAGGCACTAAACACCGCAAGATTGAAAACCTCTTGGCGCTTGGTACTTGCGCTGGGCTGCTTTACTTGATGGGCTCAACTACAGACGACGACGGTGACACCTATCGTAAAGCTGACCAAGGAAGTGAAGAACTGCTTAGCTTTACTAACCTTGAGCTAGCTGAGAAGTATTGGTTCAATCTTGCCACTAATGATCCAACAGTCAAATCTGTTCGTACTGCTCTTGCCAAGCTGGTCGAAGGTGGTAACACGAGCGTTCAAGAACAGACCGGTATCATCGTTAAAGGGTGGCAAGCGTTCCGAGAGAAAGGCACAATCACTGCCAAAGACCTGACCCTTAAAATTACCTCTGACAGCGACGGTTACCGCAAGCTGTTGGAAGTGCCGGTAATCCATGGAAGCATCGACCACCCGTTAGAATAGGCTTGCCCCGCTTTCTGGTTACCCCCTCCACGCCCTGCCTTAGTTGGTGGGGCGTTTTCTTTTGGTAGCTGCCCTACGTTGGCCGTTTGCAGCGTGTTTTGGCTTAAATTGGCTGCCAATACCTAAAACCAGCCTGACCGCGTTAGGGGACGTTTTAGGGGCTCAAAACTATTTTCGGAATTTTCGCTAAAGTCTATTGCTAGTAATGCCGATATAACTTATAGTGAGGGCTGGTTTGGTTAGTCACAGTCTCTAAAATCTAGGGTTTCCAAAATGTGCGCAAGTAACTCTAACAACGCTGACAACATTGACTACGGGGTCGAATATGATGAGTGCCCTGAGTGTGGTGAACAGTTAAGTGATTGTCCGTGTGTGTTTTCAGAAGAAGCCGGAAGTTAGTCTCAGTTGGTCAGTTCCTCTACCATTATCATCTGGAGTCCTTAAAATGTCATACATGAGCCAAGAGCTTAAAAGTTCACTTGCTCCCGCAATCAAAGCTGTGCTTAAAAAGTATGGCATGAAGGGCAGTATCGCGGTACGACACCATTCAACTCTCGTAGTTAACCTACAAGAGGGTGAGTTACAGTTCGAGCAGCATTCAGTCAACCCCTACTCTATCAAGAATTACTATAGTGGTGACCAACAAGCATTTCTACTAGAATTGTCTGCGGCAATGAGCAAGGGTAACCACGATAACAGTGATCTCCAGTCTGATTACTTCGATGTTGGTTGGTATATCAGCATCAACGTCGGGCAGTGGAATAAGCCTTATGTTTTCCTAGGTGAAGTAGCGGTTTAGTCAAACCTGTCAATTCTCTAAATCCCAAAGGAACTTTAAAATGCCAGTCGTGGATAGTTACACCATCGCTATGTATGCGGCTTTAAAAGCCAATCACGAAGAACTGCATTGCCTTATCGACTGCATACAGGTCAACGGCAAAATTGAAGGGCTCGAAGATTTCAACCCCGATACGCTGGGTACCTTAGGTCATGTCCTTTACCATGCTCTCAAGGAACTCAAAGCCTACAAAGAAGCTGAAATAAACGACAAATTGTGAGTTTGTCAATTGCGGTGACCGGGCATATAAGTTATACTTACGGTGTCAGTCATGTCTCCAACAATTAGGGTTTTCAAAATGGTTAGCTTAAAATACTGCTTGTCCGAAACTGATCCGGTTGCGTTAGCCCACTCGCTCTTCAAAGACCAGGATTTCGCACTGGAGTCGGAGACTGACAACCCTAAAGACCTTTGGTGGGACGCCTACCATAGTGCAAGGTGGTACATCAACGGTCAGTACGAAAAAGACTTTAACGAATTTCTAGCTACCATGAACCCTAACTACCAACTCTCACAGGACGTCCCCTTCTAACATGATCACCAAAGACAGTAAAGCTGATAAGGTTATCAAGAAAGCTCAAAAGCACGTTGATAACATGTTACCTACGGGTTTAAACGAATCGAAGGCTTGCTTTTATCACGCTCGGGCTGTAGCCCACGTCCTAGACCAAATGGGTTGGGACAGGGTGTTGTTGCAAGCCGGGAGTGCGAGTTTCCTGGCCGACCCAACTTCTGTTGAGCCTCATCCCAGTCATTACAGTTACGTTTTCGAAGCTGGTCCATTAGAAGTGATGCGTTGCCTTGAGGCAGGTCACATGCCAGAAGTCCACGTTTGGGTAGCTGCTCGAGAATACGAAACCAGTGAATATGTCATCATAGACACCACCACTAAGTATCTGCCCTCCTTGTCTAAGTCAATGGGACTACCCTGGAAGGCTCCGAAACCACCAGAATACCTTTGGGCACTAGCGTCTGAACTCCCCGAAGGTTGGCACTATGTCGCAGATGCTAAGGCGACGGCTATGGTCTACCAGTTTCATTCATTGCTCCCTTCTCTAGGCTAAGTCATGCAACCTGTAAACACACCACAAGAACCAGTCATAATTGAGTACACCAGTCGTGACAAACGTGTGACAAAGTTGTTCACCGACCAATACAAAGCCAAGCAATTCTACATCGGCAAATTCAAATCAGGCAAGGAGCCAAAGGTCCAGAAGGTAAGTAGTTAGGCAGTTGTTTCTTTTCAGGAAAAATAGGTCCCCCAGAATGTGGTTGTTTTCAAAGTCAGGTTTTGTTTCTATTGTCGAGCATTACCAAGACCCAGATATTTTAATTGTTAGGTCACGCGTTGAAGCTGACTTGGCTCCTTTTGCTTTAGAAGGTTACATGATTGAGCATACTCCGAGTAACGACTATGGTTACCGCATGTTCTTGCCTCGTGCTTTTGTGGTTGTGACTATTAGCACGATGGTTTCAAAGATTGATTATTTCAATTTCAAAAACACGGTAGCAGATAAACAACGGTCCAAAATCTACATGAGAATCTGGTCAGTTGCCTTAGGTTTACAATCGATTCTACAACCCTCGAAAGGAATTAATCATGAACCATAAGTACATTGTGTTGACTAGAGAACTTTACGGACACTGGGGACAGGGCAGTACTCTTGCCGAGGCCGAAGCTAACTGTCTTAAGACGGGTGCCACTGCCAAACACTTAACCCACGCTAAGCGGTACGTCTTCGAAAGTATAATGCCATTTGCACCAAACAGTCGAGAAGCTACGGAATCAGAAGCTGATTGTTGGGTTGGTCAAGACGGTGGTGTTTACTGGGTACGTTGTGACCGGTTCTCAGACCACGTAGGAGCACGTTGTGGTGACCCTGCTCAAGCTATTTACCAATTTTCTTTAGGATTTGAATCATGATTACGATTGATGGAAAGAAATTTGTTGGCGTCACTACTGTTTTTGATAAACATGACCCGCCTGTCTATCTCGTCACTTACACGATCGACGGAGAGCCTTCAGCACCACTGTACACAGAACACGGTGCGACTGGAGAAGATCTCAAGCAGTACCTTAGTAATGTGGAAGAAGGCAAAATTCAAAATTTGAAATTTTGGAGATTAGATGCCAGAGCTTACTCTTCATTTTATCCTTTCCTCACTCAGTACATGTAGTTAATCATGCAGACTTTTCTTCCTTACAATACGTTTGTCTCTTCAGCTCGTTGCCTTGATAACAAACGTTTGGGCAAGCAACGAATAGAATGTTTGCAAATACTGAACAGCTTGTCCGGTGTTTCTAAAGGTTGGAGAAATCACCCAGCCGTTAAAATGTGGGACGAATGCACCGGCGCGTTAGCCGAATACGGATTAGTCTGTTGTTACGAATGGTCACGTAGAGGCTTTAAAGATACGACATTTGATCGTATTGTAGTCTTCAGTGAAAACGATGAAGTAACGTATCCTTGGTGGTATGGTGAACCAATGTTTCACGCTAGCCATCGTAGTAATTTGCTTCGTAAAGACGCGGTACACTACGGACAGTTTGGTTGGACCGAATCAGATGACCTACCTTACTACTGGCCCACGAAAGAACATCATTGTGCATGAAAGAATTCTGTTTGCCATGATCATAACTTCTATGGTCTTGGGTACAATTACCGCCGCTCTACTTTGGAATTTTTAAAGGTCAAAACTATGAACCGCACAGAACGAAAACTCAACCAAGCCAAAGCAGTCAAAACTCTTAATGGCTTGAAGCTCTTAGCAAAAAGAAATAACGATCAAATCAGCCTCAAGGATCTCGCTGGATTTGCTAAGCTCTACGGCATTAGTCCAATCCAAGAAGGTCAGGTAAGTCTACTCTTGAAAACCAGTGTAGACAAAATGGTTTTGGGAAACCGAACTATCATTGCTACTCGCGGCCAACTTCTAATCCATCCCCCTTTACCGGCTTACCTAACTGAACCAAAGCTAGAGGAGACGCCATGCGAAACTTCCTGAAAAGAAACACTAAGCCGCCAGATAACGTGGTCCGTGCTGCGTTCTCTGCGGGTTGTGCGGTGTTGCAGCTAACCAGCGCCAAGGTCACCCGCCAAGACGTTGTGGCGTCCCTAGAAGCGGGTGGCAGCTATGTAGGGTTGTGGTGCCGTAACCTTACCCAAGACGATTTAACCCGTGAATTAGACGCTGCCGGGGTGCCGTTAGCTTGGGAACCGCCGGTTTAATTAAATTTGTGAAAAGTTGAGGTTTTCATTAAATTTAGCTTGCGTGACTTGCCGATATAACTTATAGTTAGCTTTGTTGGTTAGTCAGTCACAGTCTCTCAAATCCAAGGTTTTCAAAATGTCCTACAACGTTATCCCCGGCTGCGAGTGGTGCAATGGTGCCCCGATGCCCTCCAAGCACATGAAGTACGGTTGCGAAATGTGCGGGAACGGTCGAGAAGCCGGAATGGTTTTGGCTCAAAAAGAAAATGAGGCCAAAGACAAGAAAGCAAAATCCAGTATTACTAAACAAGTCAAAGAAGCTATTTCGGGCTTCGCTGACCAAGTTGTTGTGTCTGGTGCAGGATACAAAGCAGGTAAAGAATTCTACTATCGAAACGGCAAGTCATCTGGCGAGATGGTTGAACAAATCAAAGCTGCGTTGCCTCAAGCCGTAATTGTGGCACACGGAGAAATCGACAAGCCTTTTAACGGCGGCGGAAGCACTTTCCAAAACAGCCACTTCTGGGTCCAATTTTCTGTAAAGGGTTAGTTTAGGTTAACGCTTGCAATCTAAGCGTCCATAAGTTATACTGGTTAGGTCGGGCAGCTTTTCTGCCCAAGTTTCAATTTCAGCTCTATGTAAAGAAGGGTTGTGGTTATGTCCAAGGTTTCTGTTCCTAACGTGTCCCCTACTGGTTTGCAGTGGTACACCAAAGTTGACCCGCTTTATCTTAGCGGAGGTCACGCTGATCTTTCTCTGCGTCGTATGGCAGATGGCAAAGAACACCACTGGCGAGTGCGCCGTGTAATTGACAAACGAGGTGTTTACCATTTTGTCGATTACCTTGCTGAAGGTGGTTGGCATTACATTGGTTTGTTCAACCCAGACGCTAAGCAAGAAAGTGATGTCCTGGTCGTAACTCAGCGTGCGAAGTTTGTTAAGACTTCGGTGCCTGTTCGAGCCTTTCAGTTTTTCATGCTGCAAGTGCTATACGGCAATTCAATCTCGGAAGGCTACCAAATTGGTCACCCCTCTGTTTGCAGTCGTTGTGGTCGCGAGCTCAAAGATGAAGAAAGCCTCCACGCCGGGGTTGGTCCTAAGTGCCGTCACAAGGTTTTGGAGCAAATTAAAACTCCTAAATAAAAGTTGAAAAACTCTAAACCTTCAGTTGCAGTTTAGCCGATATAAGTTATACTGAGGGTGTTCTGGTCAGTGTCTCCTTGAAAGTTAAAACAGTGTCCATCGCAGTTGCTCCCATTCGAATCACTAACGTCGAAACTGCCATCGCCTACCTAAACAGCGTAGGTGATCACATGCTCGAACATTACCAAGTCGGCGATAACTTGGTCATACCTTTTCCTTGCGGTCGTTGCGGTGGAAAGGGTTATGGTCACTGGTTCCAAGACGGTGGCATCTGCTATGAGTGTAATGGAGCCAACACTAGTCACCACAAGAAAGTCTTGCCTATTGTCTGCCACGCCAAAGCAGTCAAAAGCAAAATCACTGGTGAAGCCAGAAAGAATGCTAAGTACCTTGCATCTAAAGAAGCCAACGAAGCTGCAAAGATTGCAGGGCAGAAAAAGTGGTGTGAAGCCAACGGACACGGCGCAATCACTTTCGACGAATTGAAAATTAAGCGAGACGCCGAGAAAGCTGCCACCCAAGACAAGTTGATCTACGTTGGCACCATCGGCAAGCGAGAAGTGTTCAAGTTGAAACTCGAAAAGATGTTCAGCTTCGATGGTCACTTTGGTCTCAAGGTTCTTCATAAGTTTAGTGATGCCAACGGCAATCAATTAATCTGGTGGACCGGTGATTGGTTTGGTGAAGCAGGGCAAGAGTTCGAAGTCAAAGCTACTGTCAAAGCTCACGAAGAATACAACGGAGCCAAGCAAACTGTCCTGTCCCGAGTTAAGGACATGAACCCTGTACCTGTTGTGGTCTAAGTCTAAGAATCGGTTTCCTCTGTTAAGAATTGGTAATGCTATGTCAATGTCCTCAAGTCGGTGTGTTGTTCGGTGGAAGGAAACTAATGGAAACAGGTTTCTGTTTGGTAGCGGCGATCAAATTGAAGGCCACTCTGCCTTCGAACACCGGCAAGCATTGGCTACTAATACTCAACATGCTCAAGCCATTGTGCGAGAGTTACCCAAATCTTGTATAGAAGTACGAATTACTTCTGTATCGTCTTAGTTTCTATCTCTGTCAAAATCGGTAATGCTATGAGCAAAGAAAGATCAAGTGCGTTAACTCGCCTACTAGAAACTTTAACTAATGACCAACTCACTGATTTGAAATTGGTTATTGAAACCGCGGAAGTACAAGGAGGGTATGAATGGGACGGAGAAGATTCGGTTTGGACAGATGATGTCAATTCCACTTTGATGCAGTTATCAAAAGAATTAACAAGTACGTTGCCAACTTATTACAAAGAAGAAATAACCAATGAATGACGTAAGTAGATTAGAAGTTTGGGTTGACCGTGCCCCATGTATTTTAGAATCAATCTATTTGGAGGCTGCTTTGCGGTTTAAGAAATGTGGAGAAGAAAGTGATTTCGATATTCAAACAGTTTCAATTTCTGCCATGACGTTCGGTGGCACCAATCGTGTCATTTGGAACGCCAAAGAAGGGTTCCATCTTGATAGAGGTTATTGCCGCCCTAAATTCTTGGCAATATGGGACATCATTTACGGAGAAGGGTCGCCAATTGAAAATAGCGAAACGTTTTTCTCTGTGTTGAAAACTTTCTATAAAAACAAGTGGAATGAAGCGGTGCCCACAACAGAAGCGATTTACTATGACCAATTCTGTTCAGTACCGCCTACGTTGACATTCCCTGGTGGGTTTCTTTCTGGTGAACCGTACACTCATAACATTCTGGGAGAAGCTGTCTACGCTGCGTTTATGCGAGAAGGCAATAAGGTTCTTGCCAAGTACATGACAATCAAAGAAACGGAGGAATACTGTGCCTAACATCTATACACCTTTGGGACGTAAGTTACCCACAGAACTGAATATCGGAGACCTGATTGAAGTTGGAAAACGAAAGGCTTGCGTCGTTAAAGAAAAGCCGTTGCTGATTTCCTACCTTGACGGGAAGCCCGATGTTACTACTCTTGGCTATTCTGACCGTTCTTTGCCTGTATACAGAGTGACCCAGTTAGAAGTTGAAACAGTAAGTGAGCCGGAAGGTACGTTGCATTCCAGTAACCTTCTCAATCACAATGCCGTCTTAAACGTCCTATGGGAGCGTGTGCAACAAGATAACCCTTTGCTGCCTGTACAATGCCAAAAGGCTGTCTTAAAGTGTCTGGTGGGCCAACTTATCGGTGTCTACGGCTACCCCGAGGAAACGCCGTTACCACTTGAAGAATTGCCGATTAGGATTACCCGTATCGTTAACCCTGTTGAGTAAGTTGATGGTTCAAATTCGCCAGATTGTATCGCAGATAACAACTACTGCGCAAGCCTACTATGAAGGTGCTCCAACGATTTCAGACCAAGAGTTTGATGGTCTTGTGGAACTGTTACGTTCAGTGTCTCCTGCTCACCCGATTTTAAGCGTGCCCGGTTGGGGATACAATCCAAGAGAATCAGATCAACATCTAAAAGAAGTGCCACATCTTTTCAAGGTTGGAGGGTTGTTTAAAGTCAAACACCAAGATTTCCTGAAAAGAAAGTCTATGCCGCTCCCCGACGGTCGTGTCTTGGCTTCATTGAAACTTGATGGCGGTTCTGCGGTTGCTTATTACTGCAATGGAAAATTGGAACGTGTTGTTTCAAGGGGAGATGGAGTAAATGGTTTTGACATTACTGCCAACCTAATCCCAGGTGGAACTGTCCCACAAAGAATTCACAAGAGCATCATTGCCGTGAGAGGTGAAGTTGTTGTCCTCAAATCAGACGCAACAAAGTTGAATAGTAATGCTCCACGTAACTTAGCAGTCGGACTGAGTCAATCTGTTCATAATCCAAAAGACAGGCTGGAACACCTCAAGTTCGTTGCGTATGCGTTGTATCGAGACAAGATCCCGGCAAAAGACTTGCCTACTCAATTTGAGAATATGAACCACCTGACTCAAAATCAGTTTATGGTTGTGCCGCATAGAAGCTTTCGCAATTCAGGTGAGTTCTATGACTATGTCAACACCGGAAAATTGTCATTGACTAGATTGAAGAACATGTGTTACGGTCAGTATGACCTATCCTACGATTTTCCAATTGATGGGTTGGTAGTTACCAGTAATGAACCTGCTTTAACTCCGCAGAGTGTCGCGTATAAATTCGATGACGAAACGTCAATCACCAAAGTAGAATCTATTGAATGGAACACGTCAAGAACTGGTCGTGTTGTGCCAGTCGCTAACGTTACTCCTACTGTGTTGACCGGAGCAGTTATCAAACGTGTGACAATGAATAACATTTCATTCTTGGAGACAACGGGTGCGGGTGTTGGTGCCGAGATCACAATTGTCAGGTCTAACATGGTTATCCCACGTTGGGTCAACACTGCTGTCCGTGAAGAAGTCACTTTTCCAACGGAGTGTCCAGTCTGTCAACAAAAGCTAGTTAGAGAAAGCTGTGACTTGATTTGTAAGAATACCGCGTGTGACGCCAAGGACGCCGGGGCAAGACTACAGCTTTGGAACTTCAACAAGCCAGACGGCATAGGTCCAAGTATCATAAACCAAGTGGAAGATACTTGGAGTCTGTTTTCTATCCAGGAAATAAAATTGTGGTCGAAAGAAGTTGATACATGGCAACCACTGGGTCCACCAAACGGAATAGGACAGGCTGCTTTCAAATTGATTGTTGACACTGCAAAGTCAATCAATAAATTTCAACCCACGTTCGGTCAGATTTTGGCTATGGCAAATATCCCTCAAGTAGGTCAGTCAGTCCAATCGGCTATTGAATCTGTGACTACTAAAGAAAGTATTGCTGAGTTAAGGCAAGCAGGTTCACCACCTGTTTCTTTCGGTCAAAAAGGTTTTATGAACAAGACTGCTTGGCTTAACCTCAACTCTCAGTGGCACAAAGTAACGTCCGTTCTTGCACTATTTGAATTGAAGGTGGTACCGACTGTTTCAGTGCTTCAATTAGTCAAGGTTTGTCTAACGGGTTCTTTGTCTAAGCCTCGGCCAGCATTGCTAAAAGATTGGGCTACCTTGGGCGTGCAAGATGCCAGTGCAAACGCCTGTGATGTCTTGGTTGCAGATGGGCCTAGCGATTCGGCTAAGTACCGCACCGCCGTTAAACGGGGCATACCGATCCTCACAGAGCCGGAATTTGTGGCTAAGTACCTACCAAACTGACCCTAAACTATTTTTGGAAATTCCTTAAAGTTTACTTGCGGGGAATGCCGATATAAGTTATACTTAGGTCTGTTGGGTACGGTCCCAATAGCTCACACCGCTTAACCTCATGTAAAGGAAGGTAAAGCAAAATGGCACGTGGAATGGCGAAAGTCTCAGAAGCCATTTTATCGGTTCTCGGAACTGATAAACTCAAAAAATGGAACCAGCTTGACTTAGCGAAAGAAGCCGCAAAATATAGCGGTTACGCTTTTGGTCGTAATGAGCTTGCTGTCACTATCTTGGTTGGCAGTGGTCGGATAACTGGTCGAATCCTGCGAAACGGCAAAGCCTCTGACATCCAATGGAAAGAACTTTTTGTTCCCGACGGTAAGACAATTGACCCTGCTGAGGTTGCTTCACTTAAAGAACAATTGCAGCAAGCCAAAGAGCAACTAGCCGAACCTAAAAGTGGTGATCGAATAGTTGAAGTCATACTCAAAGATGCAAAAGGCGTCCAACTTAGTTCGATGAAGGGGTTGTTTCACAGTCAGTTTGAAAACCTCATCAGTCTTGCCTCTGCCAGAATGAACATTTTTGTCTACGGTCCTACGGGTTGTGGCAAGTCCTACACTTGTGGACAGTTGGCTGAGTCGCTAGGACTTCCCTTCTACTTCATATCCTGTACTGCGGGAATGAGTGAAGGTCAGCTTGGTGGACGTCTCAACCCTTCGGTCCCAGATGCTGCTTTGTTGATTGCTCAGTACAAAGAGTTAATCAAACAAAAGATTGATCCGGGTGCCGCTGCGACTTTAGCCTCTGCAACCACCAATGGTTTCAGCTACGTTATCTCTGAGTTTGTTAAGGCTTACGAGAACGGTGGAGTTTTTCTACTCGATGAAATTGACGCCGCTGACAGTAACGTACTCTTGTTAATCAATGCTGCTTTGGCGAATGGTCACATGGCTGTCCCAAATCGACCTAATACTCCCTACGCTAAGCGTCACAAAGACTTTATCTGCGTTGCCGCTGCCAACACCGTTGGGACTGGTTCAGATAGGCTTTACAGTGGTCGTAACCGATTGGACGCCAGTACGTTGGATAGGTTTCAAATCGGTAAGATTTTCATGGACTATGATCCTACTGTTGAAAAGATTCTCTGCCCTGATACTGTGTTGTACAATCACTTGGCGTTGTACCGAAAACGAGTGCGAGACAATAACCTTGAGCGAGCCGTTTCAACTCGTTTCATGCAAGACGCATTCAAGATGAAGTCTCAGTGCGGTTGGTCACTATCCCAAATCGATGAGTCTTTCTTTAGTGGCTGGAAAGAAAGTGAAGTTAAGAAAGTGAAAGGAGAATGGTAATGCTTAAAGAATACCTTAAAGACGGCTGTTTATATCGGGTCATGGATGATCCCACAGAATTGGTTTCTAACCAGACAGGCCCAGTCAGTGACACTTGGAAAGAAGTAGGAAAAGGATTTACAACTTGGCAAGATGTCATTAGTGCCTGTCGAAAGCCTGACATGGAAATGGTCAAATGGATTGACAATATGGTTGCCAAAATGGAAGGGTTAGAAATCAAAGAACCCACTTCCATCAAACGTCACATACGTTACCGAGAAGACAGCGGTGACGAAGTTTGCCTTGATCGTCTCCGAGGAGGGCAAGAATATTGGAGGTCTTCTGAAAAGGAAAGATCTTACGGTCAGCAGACCAAACGAATTTTTATTGACATGGCAGTTCCTGCTGAAGTGCCTACTCAAGATTGCCAATGGAGGGCGGTTGCCGGTATTGTTCTAACTCACATTTTAGAGAAAGCAGGATACCAAGTCGAACTCTGGGCAGTATCACATTGTCTAAAGGCTTATGCGAATGGTGAAGGCCACTTGATCGCAGTCAAGTTAAAAGAATTGGGTGGCAGTCTTGATATCGATTCTTTAAGTACCTTCACTAGTGGTTGGTGCTATCGGTCAATTTGGTTTGCCAACAAGAAAAGAAAAGATGCCTCATTTTATAAGCAGCGTTTGGGTGTTCCGACTTACATAGACGATTCAATGTTTGAAGAAGCCACTGGAGTTCCTTTCAACAAAGAAGATGACGTTTACTTGTACCGCCTCTTCAACGAATGGGAATCCGCTTATAAAGTGAAGCAAGTGCTTGGTCATTACGAAGAAAAGAAACCAGAACCTTACGTACCACCATCACCACCAAAGTACGAACCTCCAAAAGAAAAGACCGTTGAAACTTTTGCTCAAAGGTCAGCACGTCTAAAGGCGGAAGCCAAAGATGCGAAACTATGGGCAGCATACGTTGCCAAAGCAAAGAAAGAAAACATTGAAACCTGAAAGTCATTATGCCAAAGATACCAAAACTTGAATCACGTCGTTTTGTTTGCCGTAGTCGTACCAAGTACCTGGACGGCTATTACTGGGTCATGATGTTTGACCAATGTGGTGTTCGGTACCCAGAAGCAGATTATAAAACAGAAAACTATGAAGAGTCTCAGAAAGTAGCACGTCATAGAGCTAACCGTTCTTTCTGTGCAGAAGATACCCAAGCACCTTAAAGTACAATACTTCCAACCTAAGAAAATCCCCAGTCTCTTGTTTCAATATGTAAAGGATTGAAATGCTTCCCAAAACATTAGTAGAAAATCGTCATTACTTATCACTCCTAAACGGAACCGAATCTGTGGTCCGTTTAATTTCTGCCGATAGTAAGAGTCGACGTTATGTGGTCGTCAACGAATCTGACCAAAAGAAACATGTGATTCGCATGTCTAAGCATTTCTTAAGAGAATGTGAGGCACCGATTAAGGAACCAGTCAAATCAGTTCCACCTCCCAATGTTCTTCCATCTGGGGCACCACACCTAATCATCAAAGCTGGTGCGGGTACTGGTAAGACAACGACATTACTTGAAGGCTTTAAAGTCATGAAGAGTGAAAAACCTTCATTGATCCCTAGTCCTCAACAAGCTGACATTTGGAAAATGATGGCTCGTGGTAATGCAAGATACAACATAGGAATCGTAGCGTTCAATAAGTCAATTGCCACTGTACTCCAAAAGCGTGTCCCTCTTGGTGTTACCGCTAGTACGTTGCATCGCATGGGATTCAACACAGTTAAATCAGCTTGGAAGTTACTACCTAACGACAAAGCAGTAGACGGTTGGAAGGTGAAAACCATTTTGGCTGAAGAAATGGGTATGGACTTACGAGAATTGACCAGAATGGATCCAATCTTTGTTTCAGCAACTGACAAGATAGTCGGTTTAGTGAAAATGAACTTACTAGAACCCACAAAAGAAAACTTAGATTGGGTGTCAAATTACTATGACATTGACTTAGGTGCCCAACGACTTAGCATATTTGACATTGTGCCTAAAGTCTTAGAAGTATGTAAAGACGTTGATAAGCATGGATACATTGACTATAACGATATGATCTGGTTGCCGGTAGTTCATAACATTCCAATGAAAAAGTTTACAGAACTCTTTGTGGATGAGGCTCAAGATTTGTCAAGGTGTGGTCAAGAACTATGTTTTATGGCAGGAGAGCGTTTGACTTTCTGCGGGGACAATAATCAAGCTATCTACGGTTTTGCAGGAGCCAATGCCGACTCACTTGAAAAACTCTACGAACGTCTTAGTCAAACAGAACGTGGGTGTTTAGAACTTCCTCTCAATGTCACTAGACGTTGTGGTAAGTCAATTGTCAGAGAAGCACAAACTATTGTCCCTGACTTCTATGCCCACGAAGATAATCCTGAAGGAAAAATACTATATGCCAAAATGAACCCGTCTGGAAAGTGTTACGACTGTCAATGTGATAAGTGCGGTCACTTCTGGGCAGCAAAAGAGTTAGATGAAGCTGGGACATGTCCAGAATGCCTAAGCAAAGAAACAACGTATACCGGTCCCCGTAATGCACACTATCATTCTTTGATTCAACCCGGTGATATGGTTCTCTGCCGGGTCAATGCTCCCTTGGTTAGTCAATGCTTCAAATTCATTAAAGAGGGTCGCAAAGCCGAGATACAGGGTCGAGACGTGGGGGCAGGTCTTATCGCCTTAATCAACCGCTTCAAAGTAGACAGTATTGAAGAGCTGGTTTATTCATTAGAGCAATGGTACACATTAGAAGTCACTAAAGAAAACTTGAAATTGAATCCTAGTGAAGGTAAGATTATTGCGATCCAAGACAAGCGAGACTGTCTAGATTGCTTCTGCGAAGATAGTGGTTCTGTTCAGGAAGTTATACGTCGAATCGAATCTATATTTACAGACAACTCTTCAATTGAATCAATTCTTTGCAGTAGCGGTCATAAGAGTAAAGGACTAGAAGCTAAACG
>Ga0105050_10001867_pt1 | contig 30861 bp, 34 predicted proteins | sample FRY01_FD_78088 | JGI IMG/M metagenome (GOLD analysis project Ga0105050, IMG submission 78088) | Freshwater microbial communities from Lake Fryxell liftoff mats and glacier meltwater in Antarctica - FRY-01 | ecosystem: Environmental > Aquatic > Freshwater > Ice > Glacier meltwater ...
CATGACGCCATCCTGAAAGCCGTCTGCGAGGCGTGGAACAACCTCGTTGAAGAACGCAATCGCATCACCTCGATCGGAATCAGGCCGTGGGCAGAAGGTTGAGTTTGAAGGCCGTTGGTATGAGGGCGCTTATGCGCTGGGCAATCAAGCGTTCCCGCCAGACAGTCCATGGTATGACGCATCAAACACTGTTCCAAAGCGGGACGTAGAAAAGGCGAAAGCCTTGCTGAAAGAGGCTGGCGTCGAGCGGCTGGCGCTCGAAATTCTGGCAGCCAACAACCCTGTCCAGTTGCAACTGATGCAGGTGGTCCAGTCGATGGCCGCCGAAGCCGGGATCGACATCTCGATCAAAGCAACCGAGTTTGCCACAATGCTGGACGAAACGACTGGCGGCAGCTACAAGGCCACCCAAGTGGGCTGGTCAGGGCGCACCGATCCTGATGGCAATATCCACACGTTCCTGACCTGCGAAGGCGGTCACAACGACAGCAAGTATTGCAACGCGGACGTAGACGCGGCTTTGAACGCCGCGCGCACGTCGAACGACATGGCGACCCGCAAGGCGAACTGTGACGCGGCCAACAAGATCCTCAGCGACGATTAGCCGATCATCTATCTGTATCACCCGACCTGGCTGTGGGCTTTGCGGTCCAACGTCACCGGGTTTGTGGCACACCCCGACGGCATGATCCGTCTGGCGGGCGTCAAGACCGAGTAGCCTTTTGGCCTAGCCCCTCAGGGGCGGGGCCTGACTTTCACTCAAATCGGGCTTTGCCATGCTCAGTTTCATCCTGCGGCGCATACTTGTCGCGATCCCGACGCTGATCATCGTGTCAATGTTCCTGTTCAGCCTGCAAAAGCTGTTGCCGGGCGATCCGGTGCTGGCGATGGCGGGCGAAGACCGCAATCCCCAGATCATTGCCTATTTGCGCGAGAAATACCGGCTGAACGACCCGATCCCGGTGCAGTATCTGTATTGGCTGGGGGCTGTGTTGCAGGGCGATCTGGGGATTTCGCTGCGCACCAACCAGCCGGTGCTGGAGCTGATTGCCGAAAAGCTGCCGGTGACCATCCAGCTTGCCGTCATGTCGATGATCATCGCCTTTGTCGTGGGGGTGCCGATGGGTATTCTGTCGGCGGTGAAAAAGGGCACATGGCTGGATTATTTCGCCAACATCGTGGCGCTGTCGGGGCTGTCGATCCCGAACTTCTGGCTGGGGATCATGTTGATCCTGCTGGTGTCGGTCAACCTCGGCTGGCTGCCCGCGTCTGGCTACGAGTCGCCTTGGGTCGATCCGGTAGAGTCGTTTCAGACCATGATTATGCCCGCTTTCGTGCTGGGTACGTCGCTGGCGGCGACGCTGATGCGGCACACGCGATCGTCGATGCTGGGGGTGTTGCAGGCCGACTAGATCCGCACCGCGCGCGCAAAGGGGCTGGTGAAAAACCGGGTGATCCTGCGTCATGCCTTTCGCAATGCGGTGCTGCCGGTCGTGACTCTGTCGGCGCTGCTGTTCGGGGAATTGCTGGCGGGGGCGGTGTTGACGAAACAGATCTTTACCATTCCCGGTTTTGGCAAGCTGATCGTCGATGCGGTGTTCAACCGGGATTATGCCGTGGTGCAAGGGGTGGTGCTGTACACCGCTATCGGGTTTATCGGGATGAACCTGATTGCCGATGTCCTTTACGTCCTTTTGAACCCCCGGATGAGAGAGGCGATATGACCGCCCTGCCCGCAGCCACACCGACAACCGCTCCCAGATCCCGCAACCGCGCCTAAGCAAAGTTGTCAGCCAATCGCGGCGCACTGGTGGGCGCGGTGATCGTGGCGTTCTTCGTCATCCTTGCCGTTCTGGCCCCGGTGTTGCCGATCCCCGACCCGACCGCGACCGACTGGGGGGCGATCCGCAAGGCACCGTCCGCGACCAACTGGCTGGGGACCGACGAGATCGGGCGCGACCTGCTGTCGCGGATGATTTTCGGCGCGCAGGCGTCGTTGCTTGCAGGCGTGGTGTCTGTGGTGATTGCCGTGGCGGTCGGGGTGCCGTACGGGCTGATTTCGGGCTGTTTCGGCGGCTGGACTGACCAGATCATCAGCCGGATTACCGATGCGCTGCTGGCAATGCCGTTCCTGATCCTTGCCATCGCACTGGCGGCGTTTCTGGGGCCGAGCCTGACCAATGCGATGATCGCCATCGGTCTGTCGGCGGTGCCGGTGTTCATCCGTCTGACGCGCGGTCAGGTTCTGGCCGTGAAAACCGAGGATTATGTCGAAGGCGCGCGCGCCGTGTGCCTGTCGCACTTGCGGATCATGGGGTTCTACATCCTGCCGAACGTATTTCCGCCCATCCTTGTGCAAGCCACGCTGACCGTCGCGACCGCGATCATCGCCGAGGCAAGCCTGTCGTTTCTGGGCTTGGGCCAGCAACCGCCCGCCCCAAGCCGGGGGTCGATGCTGAACACCGCCAAGAACTTTCTGAGCCAGGCGCCGTGGATGGCGATCTGGCCGGGGGCTGCGATCTTTCTGGTCGTCATCGGGTTCAACCTGTTTGGCGACGGCTTGCGCGATGCGCTGGACCCGCGCGAACATTGATTTCACAAAACTCAAGGTGCTTTGATATCTACTTTCACGACCCGTCCTGAAATTCTTGGCCGCTTTGGTGTGGTCGCGTCTACCCATTGGAACGCCTCGGCCGTGGGCATGCGCATGCTGGAAATCGGCGGTAACGCGTTTGATGCGGCGGTGGCTGCCGGGTTCGCCCTGCAATTGCTGGAGCCGCATCTGAACGGGCCGGGGGGCGACATGCCTGCGGTTCTGTATTCAAGGAAACACGACCGGGTGGATGTGATCTGTGCGCAGGGCGCAGCACCTGCCGGGGCGACAATCGACCATTACAAGGCGCAGGGATTGCGGGTGATCCCCGGCGACGGGTTGCTGGCGACGGTCATTCCCGGCGCGTTCGACGGCTGGATGCTGATGCTACGTGATTACGGGCGGCTGACGCTGCGCGAGGTGCTGGAGCCTGCGATCTGGTATGCCGCGAATGGACATCCGATGCTGCCGCGCGTGTCGGCGACCATTGCCGGGTTGGCCGAGTTTTTCCGCACCGAATGGCCGACGTCTTATGCCACATGGTTGCCGGGGGGGATGGTCCCTGCCCCGCATGCGAATTTCTGCAACCCGGCGCTTGCCGCCACCTGGACCCGCCTGCTGGCCGAAGCCGAGGCCAAACAGGGCCGCGAGGCGCAGATCGAGGCGGCGCGGGATGCGTTCTATCGCGGGTTCGTGGCCGAGGCGATTGCGGATTATCTGGAAACGGCCGAGGTGATGGACGCCTCGGGCAGCCGTCAAAAGGGCGTGCTGAGTGCGGCCGACATGGCAGGCTACCGCGCGACGGTGGAACGCCCTGTCACCTACGACTACCACGGCTGGACGGTTGCCAAGACCGGCCCGTGGGGTCAGGGGCCGGTGCTGTTGCAGGCTCTGGCGTTGTTGAAGGGGAGCGACCTTGCCGCAATGGACCCGTGCGGTGCGGATTTCGTGCATGCGGTGATCGAGGCCCAGAAGCTCGCCTTTGCCGACCGCGAGGTGTATTACGGCGACCCGGCTTTCGCCGGTGTGCCGCTGGACCATCTGTTATCTGACGCCTACAACGACGCCCGACGCGCGCTGATCGGGCCGCGCGCCAGCCTTGATCTGCGCCCCGGCGTGGTTCCGGGGTATGAGGATCAGCGCGCCCGCACACTGGCCCTGCTGGAGGCGTTGTCGAGCAAGACAGAGTCTGTCTACGAGCCGACCATGTCGCATCTGTCGGAAAAGAAAGGCGATACCGTCCACATCGACGTCATCGACGCAGAGGGAAACATGGTTGCTATCACGCCGTCGGGTGGCTGGCTGCAATCGTCACCGGTCATTCCGGGGCTGGGGTTCTGCCTGAACTCCCGTGCGCAGATGTTCTGGCTGGAGCCGGGGCTGCCCACGTCGCTTGCCCCCGGCAAACGGCCGCGCACTACGCTTACGCCGTCGCTGGCGCTGAAGGACGGGGTGCCGCAGATGGTGTTCGGCACTCCGGGCGGCGATCAACAAGATCAATGGCAGTTGGTGTTCTTTTTGCGCTATGTCCATCACGGATTGAACCTGCAAGAGGCGATCGACCTGCCGCTGTTTCATTCAACGCATTTCCCGTCCAGCTTCTTTCCCCGCTCGCGCGAGCCGGGGCAGATGATGGCCGAGGCGAATTTCGGCAAGGCGGTGTTGGACGATCTGCGCGCCCGTGGTCACGGAATCACGGTCGCTGATCCGTGGACTGTGGGCCGGCTGACTGCAGCACGGCGCGACCCCGACGGGCTGTTGCGCGCCGCAGCCACCCCCCGCATGATGCAAGCCTATGCGGTGGGGCGCTGAGTTGACACTTGATCGGGATAAGAGGTCAGACTGTTGCGCCTGACGCGGTGCAGCTCCCGCGTGGCTCGACAGGCGAACGGGTGACGATGGCGGTCTGCTGGCCGCATTGCGTCGCACACCAGCTATCTGCATGTAAAAACGGCAATGTTGGCGCAGGAATTCCGCAAGGCATGATCGACCGGCGCATGATCGACCGGCGTGGGATCGACCGGCGTGGGATCGACGGCTCCTTTGCGGCGTCCGGTCGCAGGCGGATTGCCATCGGGAGGCCGCCCCTTTCGCGGACGGTCAAGGCGCGGGCGGTCAGGGATTGCCGGGTCAGGCTGGAGGCAGCACCAGAACCACGCGGAAATCGTTCACGTTGGTCAGCGTCGGGCCAGTCACCACCTGAGCGCCGACCTGCGCGAAAAAGCTGTGGGCGTCGTTGCGGGCAAGGCTGATTTTAGGATCGACCCCTGCGGCTTGCGCGAGGGCAAGCGTTTGCGGACCTATGATGGCCCCTGCCACTTCGGCGGCACCATCGACCCCGTCGGTATCGCAGGCCAGCGCATGGATCTGCGGATGACGGCCCAAGGCCAGCGCCAGGGCGAGGCAGAACTCGGCGTTCGGGCCGCCGATCCCGTCGCCGCGCCGGGTTACGGTCAACTCTCCCCCCGACAGCAGCAGCACTGGGCGGTCTCCGGTGCGCAAATCAGCAGCGATGGCAATTGCAAGGCGGGCCTGTTCGGCAGCCACATCGCGCGCCTCGCCTTCCACGGCGTCGCCCAGCAGGCGGACATCGCAGCCTGCAGCCAGTTCGGCGGCGGCGGCCAGCGATTGTTTGGGGGCGGCATAAAGCACGTTTTCAACGCGGGACAAGCGCGGATCGCCCGGCGGGACAACTTGTGTTGAACGGCTCAACGCCAGCGTCACGCTGGCGGGCACAGCCACGCCCCATTTTGCCAGAACGGCTTGCGCGTCGGCGGGCCGCGAGCCTTCACCGACTGTCGGGCCAGACCCGATGAAGGCCGGATCGTCGCCCGGTACGTCCGAGATCATCAGGCACAGCATCCGCGCCGGATAGGCCGCCGCCGCCAACTGCCCGCCCTTTACCCGGCTAAGATGTTTGCGGACCGTGTTCATCAAGGTGATCGGTGCGCCAGATGCCAGCAATCCTGCATTGACCGCCTTCTTGTCGGCCAGCGTCACGCCATCGACCGGAGCCACCAGCAGTGCCGACGCCCCACCAGAAATCAGCGCCAGCACGAAATCATCCGGCCCAAGCGCCGCCAGCAAGTCCAGCATCCGCTGCGTCGCCCACGCGCCCGCCTCGTCCGGCACGGGATGTGCGGCCTCAACAATCTCGATGCCGCGACACGGCCTGCCATAGCCGTAGCGGGTGATCACCAGCCCGTCGCAGGGACCCCAAGCCGCCTCGACCGCCTCGGCCATCCGCGCGCTGGCCTTGCCCGCGCCGACCACCACCACCCGTCCGCCGGGTTTCAGCGGCAAATACTGCGCCAGCGACCGCATCGGATCGGCCACCTCTACCGCCCGGTCAAACAGCGCACGCAAGAAAAGGGCTGGGTCCTGCATGTGCGTTGAAGTCTTTCTTGCAAAGGTGGAACCGAAGCCGGATGGGTTTTCTTGCCCGGATGCAGGCGGAAAGTCCATTTTCATTTCGGGGCTTTGTTCCCCGGGCGTTGCTTAGATGTTGTCCTTGAGCAGGACTTCGATCCTGATCCGTTCCTGCGAGGCGAGGATATCCCGCCGGTCGCAACGGGCGCGCAAGATCCGGATCGCGCTGCGCACCAGATGGCCGGGGTCCTGGGTGATCAGCGCGTCGATGCGGTTTTCGATCAGCGCCGCCTCGGTAAAGGGGGTGCGTTCATGCGCGATGATCAACGGATGCCCTGCGGCCCGTTGCGCGGCCAGAATTTCGAGCACCAGCCGGGCCTCGGACCCCAGCACATAGACACCCGAGACACCGGAGTTGCCTGCGAAGCCGCGCTGCAGGATGCGCTTTGTCCGGTCTGAATCGCCATAGGTTTCAAGCGATGGCAGGACGGTCAGATGCGGGTAGTCGGTGTTGATCACCTCGTCGAACCCCAGCCGCCGTTCCAGACTGTCGCGAGCGTGCATGGTTTCGGCGACGACAAGGATCGACCCGCACTGCCCGGCCGAAAACCGACCCATTAACCGCCCGGCGGTCGCCCCTGCGGCGTGGTTGTCGATGCCCACAAAATCATGGTAACCGCTGGTGATCTGGCCCGAGATGAAGCTGACCGCCTCGATCCCGCGTTCCACCAATCGCGCCTTGGCGTCGCGGACCTGCGGCCATTCGGGGGCCATGATCGCCACGCCGTCCACATTTTCGCGGTCCAGCCGGCCCAGCAGATTGGCGATCTGGTGCGGATCGCTTTCGTGGATATGGACGACATCGACCCGGATCATTTCGGCAGCGAAGGCCATATTTGCCTCGGCAATCCGGGCGATCAAACCGGCAAGGAACTGATCCCCGGTGCGCGGCAACAAGAACAAAAAGCGATACGCCTTGCCACGCGCGAGGTTGGCTGCGGCGACGTTTCGGGTAAATCCAATCTTTTCAATGGCTTGGTTAACGCGCGCGACAGTGTCCCTGCGCACGCCGGTCCGGTCGTTCAAAACCCGGTCCACGGTGGCAAGGCTGACACCTGCCGCTATCGCCAGATCTTTCGTCGTTGGCCGCATCGGCAAACCCGCCCCATCCAAGAATCCGGTTTCGCTGAAAACCCTTGGGCTTGCAACGAAAATGAGGCAGGCACCTCAGAAATCCCTTGCCTTGAGGTGCGCACCTCAAATAGGCTTGATCATGGGCAGAGTCGCGGCGAGGAGGCTGCTACCTGCATTGGGGAGAAAACCAAATGAACAGAAAAATTTTGATGACGTCGGCATCCATGGCGCTTGCCCTTGGCGTTTTCGGTGGCGCGTCCGCCGCAAAAGCCGAAGATTTGACCCTGTGCTGGGCCGCATGGGACCCGGCGAACGCCCTGATCGAACTGAGCAAGGACTATGAAGCCCAGTCGGGCAACAAGATGAGCTACGAATTCGTTCCGTGGACCAACTTCACCGACCGGATGCTGAACGAGTTGAACTCGGGTGGTCAGTTGTGCGACCTGATGATCGGCGACAGCCAGTGGATCGGTGGAGCGGCCGAAAACAACCAATATATCAAGCTGAACGACTTCTTCGATGCCAACGCCATCTCGATGGACGCGTTCATCCCGGCGACCGTGACCGGCTATTCCGAATGGCCGAAGGGCACGCCGAACTACTGGTCGCTGCCCGCGTTCGGCGACGTGGTGGGCTGGACCTACCGCAAGGACTGGTTCGCCATGCCCGAGGTTCAGGCCGCGTTCAAGGAAAAACATGGCCGCGATCTGGCCGTGCCTGCGACCTATGCCGAGTTGATGGATATCGCGACGTTCTTTCAGGGTCGCGAGATTGACGGCAAGACGGTTTACGGTGCGTCGATCTATACCGAGCGCGGTTCGGAAGGCATCACCATGGGTGCCATGAACACGATGTATGGCTTCGGGTTTCAGTATGACAACGCCGACAAGCCCTATGACATGGAAGGCTTTGTAAACGGCGAAGGCGCGGTTGCGGGGCTGGAATACTACAAGGCGCTGTATGACTGCTGCACCCCACCCGGATCGTCCAACAGCTACATGGGCGAAGGCGTGGATGCGTTCAAATCCGGTCAGGTCGCGTTGCAGATGAACTTTGCCTTCACGTGGCCGGGCTTCAACACCGATGCGGCCGTAGGCGGCGACGTCACTGGCTATTTCGCCAACCCCGCAGGGCCGAACGGCGAAAAGTTCGCGCAATTGGGCGGTCAGGGGATTTCAGTCGTTGCGGCATCGCAAAAGCAGGATGCGGCGCTGACCTATATCCAGTGGTTCGCACAGCCAGATGTGCAGGCCAAGTGGTGGAAACTGGGCGGTTATTCCGCGCTGCGGGCCGTGGTCGAAGATCCGGGCTTTGCCACCAGCCAGCCCTATGCGCAGACGTTTCTCGACAGCATGGCGATCGTGAAGGATTTCTGGGCGGAACCCGCCTATGCGACCCTGCTGCAGGCGTCGCAGAAATATCTGCACGACTATGTCGTAGCTGGCAACGGCACGGCCAAAGAGGCGCTGGACGGTCTGGTTGCCGAATGGACCGAGACGTTCGAGGAAGAAGGCAAATACTGACCCTTCCCGACTGACAGAATTGTCACCCGCCCTTGCAAGCGGCGGGTGACAGGCGCGGGGTCCTTGAGGGCCAGTCGGACCTCGCGCATCCTATCCTTGCCGCCCTTGTGGCCGCCCGCGTGGTCGCCCTCGTGAAAGTCCGAATAATGTCCGACCCCGTGCTTCAGCGCGCTGCCCTTGCAACGCCTCCGAAACTTGCGCACCGAATCCGTGGGTTGTCGGATCGCACGATTGCATGGCTGTTTGTAGCCCCCACGATCTTTCTGTTGCTGGCGATCAACATCTTTCCGCTGATCTGGACGATCCGGCTGAGCCTGACCAATTTCCGCACCAACCGGCCCAACAATCCCGTCGAGTTTGTCGGGATCGAGAATTACCGCAAGATCCTGACCGATGAAGACACTTGGCTGTCGTTGCAGGCGACCGCGCATTTCCTGATCTGGACGCTGGTGTTACAGGTGCTGATCGGTTTTGCGCTGGCCTATCTGATCAACAAGAAGTTCCGCGGCAATGACCTTTGGACCACGCTGATCGTGTTGCCGATGATGCTGTCGCCTGCCGTTGTCGGCAACTTCTGGACGTTCCTGTATCAGCCCCAAATCGGATTGTTCAATTATTTCATTCAGTTCCTGTCGGGTGTTGATCCTGCCAGCTTCTCGATGATCGGGGACGTGAGGCTGGCGCCCTGGTCGATTGTGATTGTGGATACCTGGATGTGGACGCCGTTCGTGATGCTGATCTGTCTGGCCGGATTGCGATCGATCCCGTCCAGCATCTATGAGGCGGCTGAATGTGACCGCGCCAGCAAATGGCGACAGTTCTGGACGATCACCATTCCGATGGCCCTGCCCTTCCTGATGCTGGCCGTGCTGTTCCGGGGCATCGAGAATTTCAAGATGTTCGACCTTGTCGTGCAACTGACCGGCGGTGGGCCGGGGTCCACCACCGAGTTGACCTCGATCGACCTGAAGCGGGAAGCGTTCGAGAAATGGCGCACCGGCTATGCGTCTGCCTATGCGGTGATCTTGTTCGTGACGGTGTTCGGGTTGGCATCGATCTATGTGAATGCGTTGAACAAGGTGAAGGACAGATGAGCTTTTCCATCACAGAACCCTCAAACCGGCAAAAGTGGTTCGCCGGAATCCTGGTGATAGGTTACGCCATACTGACGCTGATCCCGCTGGTCTGGATAATTGCGACCGGGTTCAAGACGCCTGCCGACGCCATCGCCTATCCGCCCAAGGTGATCTTCAGCCCGTCGGTCGAGGGCTATGTGAACCTGTTCACCTCGCGCAGTCGGGTCACGCCCGAAGACCTTGCCGCACTGGAAGAACCTGCCACGTTCTATGATCGCATCGTACGCCAGTACGACATGGTGATCACCGGCCCGTCGCGGTACGGCGAGCGGTTCCTCAATTCGGTCATCATCGGGTTTGGGTCCACATTCCTGTCGGTGTTTCTGGGCACCATCGCGGCTTATGCGTTCAGCCGGTTCAAGGTGCCGCTGAAGGACGATCTGTTGTTTTTCATCCTGTCCACGCGGATGATGCCGCCCATCGCGGTCGCGATCCCGATCTTCCTGATGTACCGCGAGTTGGGATTGTCGGACACCCATTTGGGGATGATCCTGCTTTATACCGCCGTAAACCTGTCGCTGTCGGTCTGGCTGCTGAAAGGGTTTATCGACGAGATACCGGTCGAATATGAAGAAGCCGCCTTGATCGACGGCTACAGCCGGTTTCAGGCGTTCTACAAGGTGGTGCTGCCGCAGGCGGCGACCGGGATTGCGTCCACCGCGATCTTTTGTCTGATCTTTGCGTGGAACGAATATGCCTTTGCAGCATTGCTGACCTCCGGCACGGCTCAGACCGCGCCGCCATTCATCCCGACCATCATCGGCACCGGGGGCAAGGACTGGCCCGCCGTGGCCGCAGGCGCCACGTTGTTTCTGGTGCCGATCATGGTGTTCACCATCTTGCTGCGCAAACACCTGTTGCGGGGCATCACATTCGGGGCGGTGCGCAAATGAGCCGGTTCCTGAGCGGCCTTTTGCGCCTGCGCCGTGGCCCGTGGGAGATGGTCGCGACCATCCTGATCGCGACTGGTGTTATCATGTTGATGCAGCCCTTTGCGTTGGTTCTGTTCAGCTATTCCTTCGTTGTGACGCTGACCGGCACCGTGATGTTCATCATCGTCAGCCATTTCCCGGAGTAGCTTGTGGCCCAGATCGTCATCAAGAACCTGCGCAAGGACTTTGGCGCGTTTACGGCGGTGCAGTCGTCGAGCTTTACCATCGAGGATGGAGAGTTCTTCATGCTGCTGGGGCCGTCGGGTTGCGGCAAGACCACGACGTTGCGGATGATCGCCGGGCTGGAACTGCCCACCTCGGGCGAGATCTATATCGACGGGGCCGAGGTCAGCCAGAAGCCCGCCAGCCAGCGCGACATCGCCTTTGTGTTCCAGATGTTCGCACTTTATCCGCATATGAACGTGCGCAAGAACATATCGTATCCGCTGGTCAGTCAGGGGATGTCGCGCGACCTTGTGCGCGCCAAGGTGGCCGAGGTGGCGGCGATCCTGGGCATCACCGACATTCTGGACCGCCCCGTGGGTGGCTTGTCTGGCGGTGACCGCCAACGGGTGGCCTTGGGCCGCGCCATCGTACGGGATCCTGCCTGTTTCTTGATGGACGAACCGCTGGGCGCGTTGGACGCCGAGTTTCGCGAACGGATGGCGCAGGAATTGCGCGCCCTGCACGACCGGATGGGGGCGACCACGGTTTATGTGACGCACGACCAGTTGGAGGCGATGCAGATGGGCGACAAGATCGTCGTGATGAACCACGGGGTTGTTGAACAATTCGGCCGCCCGCAAGACATCTATGACTGGCCCGCCACGACGTTCGTCGCGCGGTTCATTGGATCGCCTGCGATGAACCTGTTGACCTTTAACGGCATCGTCGGCACCGGGGCGACATCGGTAAAGCTGCATGACACCACCGTGGCGATCCCAAAGATGATCAGCGGGACCGAGGGCGATCTGACCTTTGGCGTACGGCCCGAACATGTGCGGCTCGACGATGCGATGGGCTACCGGGGCCGGGTGGTGGCGACCGAATATCTGGGCACCACGCAGATCGTCACGCTCGACACCCCTTGCGGCGTGGTCAAGGCGCGGCTGGCGTCGGACCTGGTGGTGCGGGTTGGTGAGGTGACGGGGCTTTCGTTCGATTCAAGGTCGATCAGCCTGTTCGCGGCCAACGGTAAATCGCTGATATCAACAGCAAATCAAGGGGTTCTGACCCATGGCTGAAGTGCTGTTGCGCAAAGTGGCCAAGACGTTTGGGGCAAAATCGGCGCTGTCTGATGTGTCTTTCGACATTCCGGATGGGTCGTTCGTGGTGCTGCTTGGGCCGACCGGGGCGGGCAAGACCACGCTGCTGCGGATGGTGTCGGGCTTGGACAAACCCGACAGCGGCGATGTGCTGATCGGGGGGGCATCGATGCGGGGGTTGGCCCCGGCGCAGCGCAACGTTGCGATGGTGTTTCAGCAATACTCGCTTTATCCGCACCTGACGGTCCGCGAAAACATGGCCTTCCCGCTGAAATCGCCGCTATTGCAAACGCCGCCTGCCGAGATTGCCCGCAAGGTGGCCGAGGTGGCCGAGGTTCTGCAAATCTCGCATAAACTAGACAACAAGGCGACGGCACTTTCGGGCGGCGAAATGCAACGGGTGTCGATCGGTCGCGCGCTGGTGCGCAGCCCGGCGGTCTATCTGATGGACGAGCCGCTGTCGTCGCTGGATGCCAAGTTGCGGTCGGACCTGCGGGTCGAGTTGAAGAACATTCAGGCCAATCTGGGTTCGACCTTTCTGTATGTGACCCACGACCAGATTGAGGCTATGACGATGGCCACCCATGTGGGCGTGCTCGACCAGGGCCGCCTTGTGCAATTCGGCAGCCCCCGCGAGATCTACGAGCAACCCGTCAGCATCTATGCAGCCGGTCGTCTGGGTCAGCCGCACATCAACATTCTGCCCGCCGACCTGTTCGGACCTGCCCCGCCAGGTGCCGCAAAAATCGGCTTGCGCCCCGAACAGATCGAGCAGGGGATCGGGCAAGACAGTCTGGTCAAACGGGTCGAGCATCTGGGCGATCAGACCCGCCTGCACCTGTCGTTCAACCAGCATGAGATCACCACCGTCACCGACGCGCACACCACGCTGCGCAGTGGCGACATCTTGAAAATCCAACCGCTGCGGCCGTTCTATTTTGACGCCGCCGGCAACCGTATCGTTTGAAGAGGCCGCCATGACTCAATTCATGAACCTGCGCGAAAACATCGTCACCGAAGCGATCGACGGCCTGATCATGGCCTCGGGTGGGCGGCTGGCGCGGCTGGACGGCTATCCGCATATCCGGGTGGTGGTGCGGGCCGATTGGGACAAGGGCCGTGTAGCCATCGTGTCGGGCGGCGGTTCGGGGCATGAACCGGCGCACGCGGGGTTCGTGGGGCCGGGGATGCTGACGGCGGCGGTCTGCGGCGATGTGTTCGCCTCGCCGTCGGTCGATGCGGTGCTCGCGGGTATTCTGGCCGTCACCGGGCCTGCGGGATGTCTGCTTGTGGTCAAGAACTACACCGGAGATCGGCTTAACTTTGGGCTGGCGGTCGAACGGGCGCGGGCGTTCGGGCTGAAGGTCAACATGGTGATTGTGGGCGACGACATTGCCCTGCCCGATCTGCCGCAGGCGCGCGGGTTGGCGGGCACGCTGTTTGTGCACAAGATCGCGGGGCATCTGGCGGAAGGGGGCCATGATCTGGCAGCCGTGACCGAAGCGGCCGATCGGGTGATCGCGGGGGTCCGCTCGATCGGGATGTCGCTGGACACCTGCACCGTGCCGGGGTCGGCAAAAGAGGCGCGCATTGCCCCCGGCAAGGCCGAGTTGGGCCTTGGCATCCACGGCGAACCGGGGGTGGAGCAGATCGGCTACACTGGTGCCGAACAGGCGATGGCGGCGATGATCGACAAGCTGGATCCGATGCTGGGGGATGGGCGGCATGTGGTGCTGCTGAACAACCTTGGCGGCACGTCTGCGCTGGAAATGTCAGTGCTGGCCTGCGAGTTGCTGCGATCAAAGCTCGCGGGGCGGATCAGCCATATCGTGGGGCCCGCGGCAATGATGACCTCGCTCGACATGCAGGGTTTCTCGATCTCGGTCTATCCCTTGGAGGACGCCGATGAGGCGGCACTTTGCGCGCCTACGCCGCTTTCCGCATGGCCGGGGTGCGTGGAGATTGCGAAGACTGCGGTTGTGGCCTTGCCCGACGGCCTGTCCCCAATCCGCCCGATCCCATCGGCCCACGCCCAGACGCGGGCGTTCGTGACCCGGTGCTGCAACATCATGATGGACCTAGAGAGCCACCTTAACGCACTGGATGCGAAATCGGGCGACGGCGACACCGGATCGACGCTTGCGGGCGCATCGCGGGCGCTGATCGGGGCGATGGACCATTTGCCGCTGGCGGATCAAACCCAGCTTTACCGGGCCATCGGGCTGGAGTTGAGCCAGACGATGGGCGGATCGTCGGGCGTGTTGCTTGCGATCTTCTTTGCGGCGGCGGGCGATGCGGCTTCCAGCGGGATGACAATGCGCGACGCGTTGCGCGCCGGGCTGGACCGGATGCAGCAGATCGGCGGTGCGCGCCTTGGGGACAGAACGATGATCGACGCGCTGCAACCCGCACTCGAGGTGCTGGATCAGGGCATCTTTGCGGCGAGCCTGGCCGCGCGAAAGGGGGCCGATCACACGGCCACCCTGAGCCGCGCCAACGCAGGTCGTGCGGCTTATGTCAATGCCGAGACACTGATCGGGCATATCGACCCCGGTGCCGAAGCCGTAGCACGGCTGTTCGAGGCGTTGGCGGCGCAGGGTACGGCATGATCACGGTCGCATCCTTTTCCGGCGCGAAGGCATGGGCCGGGAAAGCCGCCGTTATGGCCAGACCTGCGACGTCGATGTTGTCTTTTACCACAAACGGAATATCCCAAAGCAGCACACCGCGCGTGGATCTTTGCCCGCATGCCGGGGTCGATCGCGCCGAAAGGTGCGTCTAGCAACAAGCATTCTGGCCGCATCATCAGAGTCCGGAACAAGGCAGTAAAGCAGGACCAAGGCAGGAAGGCGGAGCCAAGCTGCACTTGCAGGCAGTCGATCAGGGGGGGCATCACCTGTGGCAGCACGGGTGTGTCCGACACCATCCGCGTCGCGGTTTCATACCAGATGCCCGCCAGCCCCTTGCCGAAATCGGGATTATTTGCCAGTGAGCCCTTATCGATCACCATCATGTCGATAATCTCTCCGAGAACTTGGCTGGACTTAAACACAGACGTAGCTGCTGTGCGTCAGGAGACTGCCCTTGGGTGCCGCTTAAGCATGGATAAATCATTCGTCGGTATCTTCAAAGTCTCGCATGCGGCAACCACGAGATCGGCACAAACTACCGCAATTTTGCTGAAAAGTCAGCCAAATCGAGCCGCCCTGACACGACAGTGCTGTCGTGGCGTGTTCTTGAGAAGCGCAGACATGACGCACGGATGGTGGAACGGAAAGATGTCGAACATAACCGGAACAGGCAGCAATGATACGCTGAATGGCACCAGCGCGGCGGATACCATCACAGCGCAAAACGGCGCAGACTCGCTTTTGGCTAACGACGGCAACGACACGGCTTTCGGTGGCGAGGGCAATGACTTCATGGTCGCAGGCCCGGAAACAGCGACGACAACGCCGCTTGCCGTAACCTGGTCAACCTATGCGGATGAAGCGAACCTTGCAGGGCCATTCACGCAAGGCGTCGGTGGCATCGACGTTTCGGTAAGTTATTCCGGCGGCCTTACCGGAGCCACGTTTTCTGCAGAAACCTCTGGCAACGCGGCAGGCGGCGAGCGTGCTGCATCGGTCCATGTCGCAGGCGGCGAACCATTCAATGCGAATTCAGGTGCGGAACTTTATCGGCCCGCCGATGGCGGTTGCAGCACCAGTTCTACGGTGACCTTCGACTTCGCAGCCCCCAGCGGCGGCAGTTCTGAAAGCGAAGTCACCAACGTCTTGTTCAAAGTGTCCGATGTCGACAAAGCGGGTTTTACCGATTCGGTGACCGTGCGGGCCTACGAAGCGTCGGGCAACGAAATTCCGGTCGTGATCGCCGAAACCATGGCGTCCCTGACCGGTGCGAGCAACACCGTCACGGCCACCGGGGGGGCGATCACTCCGGACAATGTTGCAGGGTCTGTCCTGTTTCAGATCGCGGGGCCTGTTGCCGCGGTGGTGGTTTACTACACCGACCTTGCCAACGCCCAGCAAGCGATCCGCATCTCGGACGTGCATTTCGAGGCCGTCCCGGCGGATGCCGATTTTGTCGATGGGGGTATTGGGGCCGACGCGCTGTTCGGTGGCTTCGGCGACGACACTCTGCTGGGGCAAGACGGCGACGATAGCCTGTCGGGGGGGGATGACAACGATCTGCTGGATGGTGAAACGGACAACGACAATTTGTCGGGCGCGGCGGGCGACGACTTACTGCTGGGTGGTCTTGGGCGCGACCTGATGTTTGGCGGCGCAGGCAGCGACAAAGCTTATGGCGGCGACGGGAACGAGTCGATTGCAGGTGATGCGGGCAATAGCGCGCTGTCCGGCGATGCCGGGGACGACACGATCACATGCGACGCAGGACTCGAAAGTATTTCTTGTGGCGATGGCAATGATCTGCTGGACGGCGGGATCGGGGTTGACACGATCAGCGGCGGGACTGGCAGCGACACGATCATCGGCGGCATTGGTGACGTCGTTGACGGCGGAGAAGATCCGGACAAAAGCGGAACCGACGTCCTTGATCTGACGAGTTTCGGATTTTCGCGTCTCAAAATCGACTACGATCTGACCAATGCCGAAAACGGTATCGTCACATTCTACGAAACCGACGGGGTGAAGCCTGCCGGGACTATGACCTTCACCAACATCGAAAAGGTTATTGCATGTTTTACCCCCGGCACCGTTATCGTCACGCTGGACGGCGAAGTTGCGGTGGAGGCGCTTCGACCGGGCGATCTGGTTCTGACGCGGGATGACGGGTATCTGCCGCTGTCCTGGGTCGGGCGACGCGATTTGACGGCGCATGAGATGGCCGCCCACCCCGCGTTCCGCCCGGTGCGGATCGCCAGGGGTGCGCTGGGTCAGGGTGTTCCCGAAGTCGAGATGATCGTGTCACCACAGCACCGAATGCTGATGACTGGCCCCCGTACGCAAGTGTTCTTTGCCGAAAACGAAGTGCTGGTGCCCGCCATGCACATGGTAAAGTGGCCGGGTGTGAGCCGTGTGAAAGAGCCCGCAGCGGTCAGCTATCTGCATGTGATGTTCGAAGATCATCAGATCATCTGCGCCAACGGGGCGTGGACGGAAAGTTTCCAGCCGGGGTCGGCCTCGCTGTCGGGTCTTGACGAAGCCCGACGGGACGAACTGCTTGCCCTGTTTCCTCCTCTGGCCCGAGGTCAAGCCTGCTCATGCGCCCGAATATCCTTGAAGGGCCACGAGGCACGTTTGCTGATGCCAGTGTGACGCGGGGCCAATCGGCACCGCGACGTGGCGTCTGCACACCGCACCTTGCGCCAAAGTTGCGCGGGTGACACCGCAAAACGCGGGCAACCCCACCCAACTGCGTCAAGTATGGGCGATCTTGGCGCCCAGCACGTTCATGCACTCGCTCATGAAAGCGCGAGGCCCGTCCAGCCCTTCGCCAACACCATCTTTCCGTCAACCTAGGCTTCGGTCGGGTTGACGTCGATACAGGTGCCCCCAGCCAGCGTGACCTCTGGCTCGCATGCACCTGGTGCTGCGACTTTCTTGCTCCGGATCACGCCATCGACCGTCACGCGGATCTGCACGCCATGGCAGATCGTGACGATCGGCTTTTGCGTTTCGTGAAAATGCCGCACCATCGCTTGCACCCGCTTGTCTGTGCGAATGTGTTCCGGGCCGCGCCCACCCGCGCAATAAACCGCGCAGTATTCGTCGAGATAGACCTTGGAGAAGGTCTTGTTGATGTCGGCAAGGTACGAGAACCGCTCGATAAAGGCTTGGTGACCCTCCAAGTCGCGCAACGAGGTCTGGATCTTGTCGCCCGCCTTTTTGTCGGGGCACACGATATAAACGGTGTGGCCGACCGCCTCCATCCCCTGCTGAAAGACGACAATTTCTTATTCTTCGGTAAACTCGCCTGTCGGCATCTGAATATTCTTGCCGGCATGTCGTCTCAGTCCAGACGGATTTCAGCAATCTACAAAGCCAGTTTCACCCAACCCGCGTTCTTGCGCGAAGACCGGACACATGCATCGACGAAGGCTACGCCCTCCAGCCCCTCTTTCAGGCCCGGAAAGGTGGTATCCGTGTCAAGTGCGGTGCCATCGCGGCGGGCGATGATCGCGCGGGCGGCTTCGGCGTAGATGTTGGCAAAACCTTCCAGGTAGCCTTCGGGGTGGCCGGGCGGCACCCGGGTGACGCGGGCTGCGGCAGCCCCGGTGCCCGCGCCGCCACGGGTCAGCCGATACCGGGGTGCGCCAAGCGGAGTAACCCAAAGGTAGTTGGGGTTTTCCTGCTCCCACTCGATCCCCGCCTTGGTGCCGAAGACGCGCAACTTCAGCGCGTTTTCGCTGCCAGCGGCGACCTGACTGCACCACAGCATACCCCGCGCGCCGCCTTCAAAGCGCAACAGGACGTGGCCGTTATCATCCACCTTTCGCCCCGGAACGAAGGATTGCAGATCGGCCGACAGTTCTGCCAAGGTCAGGCCGGTAACAAAACCTGCAAGGTTGAAGGCATGGGTGCCGATGTCGCCCGTGGCCCCGCCCGCGCCCGACTGGGCCGGGTCGGTCCGCCAGTCGGCCTGTTTGTTGCTGATCGGTTCGGCCAGCCAATCCTGCGCATATTCGACCTGCACCAGCCGGATGTCGCCCAGATCGCCCACCTCGACCATAGCCTTTGCCTGCCGGATCATCGGATAGCCTGTATAGTTGTGGGTCAGCGCAAACACCACTCCCGACGCTTCGGCAGCCTTCACCAGACGGCGCGCCTCGGGCAGGGTCGCGGTCATCGGTTTGTCGCAGATCACATGGATGCCGCGTTTCAGAAACTCCAACGCCACGGGGGCGTGCATGTGGTTGGGTGTGACGATTGCCACCGCCTCGATCCCGTCCTTGCGACGGGCTTCACGCGCGGCCATTTCGGCAAAGCTGCCATAGCTGCGCGCCACCCCCAGGTCTGCGGCAGAAGCGGCGGCCCTTTCCGGATCGGCGGAAAACGCGCCTGCGACCAGTTCGTATTGGTCATCAATGCGGGATGCGATGCGGTGGACTGCCCCGATGAACGCACCGCGCCCGCCGCCCACCATGCCCAGCCGGATGCGCGCAGCCCGCGCGACATGTGCCCCGGTGATTGCCATGTAGCCCCCCTATTCCAGACCCAGCATCGCGCGATTGGCGGCATCATCCGTGCCACCATCGGCAAAGTCGTCAAACGCCTTTTCGGTCACCCGGATGATGTGGTGTTTCACGAACTCTGCCCCCTCCCGCGCCCCGTCTTCGGGGTGCTTCAGGCAACATTCCCATTCGACAACCGCCCAACCATCAAATCCGTTCGCCGTCATTTTCGAAAACACCGCCCCGAAATCCACCTGCCCGTCGCCAAGGCTGCGGAACCGCCCTGCCCGGTTTACCCAAGACTGAAAGCCGCCGTAAACACCCTGCCGACCCGTCGGGTTAAATTCGGCATCCTTGACGTGGAACATCCGGATGCGATCCTTGTAGATGTCGATATTATCCAGATAATCAAGGCATTGCAGGACATAGTGACTGGGGTCGTAAAGCATGCAGGCTCGGGCGTGATTGCCGGTGCGTTCCAGAAACATCTCATAGCTGATGCCGTCGTGCAGATCCTCGCCGGGGTGGATTTCATAGCAAACATCGACGCCACAATCCTCGGCATGATCAAGGATAGGCTGCCAGCGGCGGGCAAGTTCATCGAACGCGAGTTCCACAAGGCCAGCGGGGCGCTGCGGCCAGGGATAGATGTAGGGCCAGGCGAGCGCGCCCGAAAATGTCGCCATCGCGTTCAGACCAAGATTGCGCGAAGCGGTCAGGGCTTTGCGGACCTGATCCACAGCCCATTCCTGCCGGGCGGCTGGGTTGCCACGGACAGCGGCGGCTGCAAAGCCGTCGAAGGCCGTGTCATAGGCCGGATGCACCGCGACCAACTGCCCTTGCAGGTGGGTCGAAAGTTCGGTCACCTCGATGCCAGCCTCGGCAGCCGTTCCCTTGAAGGTGTCGCAATAGTCCTTTGATGCCGCAGCCGCGTCCAGATCGAACAGGCGTGCGTCCCAGCTTGGCACCTGCACGCCCACATATCCGCAGTCGGCCGCCCATTTGGTGATCGAGCCCCAGGAATTGAATGGTGCCGCATCTCCGGCAAATTGCGCCAGAAACAGTCCCGGTCCCCGTAAAGTTTGCATGATTTCCTCCGTCCCTATTGGGGGCAGCATGTCAGCGCAGCCCCGCCTTTTGCAACTGTGAAACGATGTGGGCATAACCGTCGCGGTAAACGGCCTCAGGGCTTTCCGCGAAATCGCGCCACACTTTGGTGGCCGCCGCCAGATCCGGCAGGCCGCGCCCGAAGGATTCGATGGTCAGCCAGTCGTCATAGCCGATGTCGCGGATTGCCGCATATGTTTCGGCCCACGGAATGTTACCCCGCCCCGGCACGCCCCGGTCGTTTTCCGAGATGTGGATGTGCACAATCTCTGCCCGGTTGCGGGTCAGGGCTCCGATTGGATCGGTTTCTTCGATATTGGCGTGAAAGGTGTCATACATCGCGCGGATATTGGGATGATCCACGCGCCGGATGAACGCAGCAAGATCGTCCATCGTGTTCAGCAGGTAACATTCGAACCGATTCAGCGCCTCCAGCCCCACCGTCACGCCAACCGATGCCGCATATTCGCCGATCTGTTGCTGGCTTTCCACGGCCCAGGCCAATTCGTCAGCCGTTGGGCCCTGCCCCGAAAACTGCCCCAGAACAGAATGGAGCGGGCCGGACACCTTGTCGGCCCCCAGCGCTGCACTGCAATCGATCACCCAGCGCATGCGGTCCACCCCTGCCTGCCGGATGGCGGCATCGGGCGAAATCAGGTTCATTGTGGGATCGCCCAGTGCGGAAACGGCCGTGCGCGCCAGACCAAGGCCATCCAGTGCAAGTCCCAGCCGCGTGTAATCCAAGCTCGTCCCGTCAAACACCGGCACCTCGACCCCGTCAAAACCCGTCGCGCGGATGTCGGCAAGAAGGCCTTCGTGTTCGGGGCCGACCCGCGTGGTCCACAAGAACATGCACATCCCGATTTTCATGTTTCTCTCCCAGCGCCCGCGTATCTGGTCTTACCAAAACAAGCATCTCCGCGCCAGCATCTTGCGTGGGTCTGGACCAAATGTCGCCGAGCAGGGGAAATATTCACCTGATACCCTCAGAAAAACGGCCAACAGTCCTTGCCCACTGATGCGACTCTCTTGACCGTCCTGCTATTCCCCGGCAATCTGGTTTAACCAGAATTCAGGAAAAGACGAGGTGGTCACGCAATGCGGGCAACCTCAATGGAGGACAGATGCATCTTTCGACACATAACTGGATGCGGGCCGAGCCGCTTGAAACCACCGTTCGACGGATCAAGCAATATGGCTACGAATCCATCGAAATTTCAGGCGAACCTGCGCAATACAACACCAAAGACACCCTCAAGCTGCTTCGTGAAAACGGTATGCGGTGCTGGGGGGCGGTCACCCTGACACTGGGCGAGCGCAATCTGGCGGCACGGGATGAAGGTCAGCGAGCGCGGTCGGTGGATTACGTAAAGTCGGTGATTACCATGGTGTCCGAGTTGGAGGGCGAGATCATTACACTGGTCCCGGCCACAGTCGGCAAAGTGGTGCCGGACGGCACGCCGGAAGAGGAATGGAAGTGGGTGGTCGATGCGACGAAGGAATGTTTCGCCCATGCCCAGAAAAAGGGCGTCAGGGTCGCGATCGAGCCGCTAAACCGCTTCGAGACCTATTTCTTCAACCGCGCGGCGCAGGCCTTGGCTTTGGCCGATGCGGTCAGTCCGGAGTGTGGCGTGTGTCTGGATGCCTATCATCTGAACATGGAAGAAACGGATATCTACGATGCGATCCGTCTTGCGGGCAAACGTCTGTTCGACTTCCATGTCGCTGACAACAACCGCTTTGCAGCGGGCTTGGGCCATCTGAACTGGGCCAAGATCATCGGCACCCTGAAAGAGATCGGCTATGACGGGGCGGTGACCAACGAATTCGTGGCACCGGTAGACCGCACGCCGGCAGCACCCTATCCGGACATGGTGGAAAAGAACCCGGTCGATATCTCGCCCGAACAGCTGAAGTTCATTCAGGATCACGGATCGAGCCTGCTGACTGAGGAATTTTATGCCGACCAGATGCGGATCACCGCCGAAACCATCCTGCCGCTGATCAAGTGACATCGCGCGGAAACAATGGGTGGGCATGAATGCGCATAAAGACCGTTCAAGCCTGGTGGTTGCAGATCCCGATCGAGGAAAGTCGTCAGCATGTCAGCGATTTCGGTCGGTTGCGGACCTTTGATGCGGCCATCCTGCGGATCGAGACTGACAGCGGCATCATCGGCTGGGGCGAAGGCAAGAATGCGGCGGGAAGTGCTGGCAGCTATTCCGCGCTGGTCCATCTGCTGAACCATGAATTCGGGCCGCGCCTGATCGGGCGGGATCCAAGCGAAATCACTCCGATCTGGGAGGATTTGTATAATGGTGTGCGTGCAGGCGCTGCGGCCGCACGCGGGCACCCCTTGCCCGAACTTTCCCGACGCGGCCTGACAATGGCCGCGATCAGCGCTGTGGACATCGCGCTTTGGGACATTCGCGGCAAGGCGCTGGATCAGCCGATCTGGGCGCTGTTGGGCGGGCGCAAGGCAGCGCGTCTGCCCGCCTATGCCTCGGGCGGCTGGGCGGATGCGGCGGGGATTGGCGATCAGTTGCAATCCTATATCGACGCAGGCGGGTTTCGTGCGGTGAAGATGCGGGTGGGGTCGATGGACCACCGCCCGCAGGTTTCGGCAGAACGCGTCAAGGCGGCCCGCAAGGCCATCGGCCCGGACATCGAGTTGATGGTCGATGCGCACGGCACCTATACGGTGGCCGAGGCCAAACGGTTTGCCACTTTGGTCGCGGACTGTGACCTTGCGTGGTTTGAAGAGCCGGTGAGCGCCGATGATCGCGCGGGTCAGGCAGAGTTTCGCTCATGGACCAGCATCCCCGTGGCCTTGGGCGAGTCCGAATGCACGCGGTTCGACTTTGCAGCGCTGGTGGCGGCGCGGGCTGTGGATATCTTGCAACCCGATCCCGCCTTTTGCGGTGGCATTACCGAAACCATGCGGATTGCAACGCTTGCCTCGTCTTTCAACCTGCGTCTGGCCCCACATCTGTGGGCGGGTGCGCCGTGTTTCTTTGCAGGGCTGCATGTTCTGGCGGCATCCCCCGCCGGGTTCATCGTCGAGTTTTCATTGGGCGCCAATCCGATGATCCACAACCTGTCCCGCGCGCCCGTGCAGGTGCACAACGGCACGATTGCCGTGCCTGACGGACCGGGTCTGGGGCTCGAGATGGACACCGACATGATCGCGCGCTATGCACGCGCTTAGTCCCCGGAGCAGCCCATGCAGCAGGAAGATTTTCTTCCGTCCCTTGCCGCCTACCTGATCGAGACAGCGCGCACCAATGGCGGCAAGGCCCCATCGGAACGCGACCTCGCCGAGCATTTCTCGGTCAGCCGTGGTCAGGTGCGCGAAGCTTTGGCGATCCTGGAATCGATGCAGGTAATCGAGCGCCGCGCAAAATCCGGGATCTATGTGAATGGTGGCATCGGTGGATTGGCGGCGATGTCTTTCTTTGCCCGCTTCGGCTTGCCGCTGGAAAACCGCCAAATCTTCGAGGCGGTCGAGGTCCGAAAAATTCACGAAATCAAGGCGGCAGAACTGGCGGCATCGCGGGCGACGGAAGACAACTTCGCCAGGCTTCGCGACATTCTTGCCCGTTCGGAACAGCGGCTTCGGCTGGGCGAGGGTCTGGACCAGTTGGATCAGGAGTTTCATCTGGAAATCGTACGGGCGACGCAAAACTCGATCTTCCTGAACATCTGCACATCGTTTTATGCGTTAAGCCAAAATCGCCTGAAGGTCTATTTTCGCAGCCCTGAACGAAACCGAAAATCGCATGAAGAGCATTTGCAGATTTTCGACGCGGTTTTGCGGCGCGACGCCGCGTTGTCGTCGGCCCTGATGGTGTCGCATCTGCGGGGCGCGATGAGCTATTGGTCCGAAATTCTGGAACCGCCTGGCGCTGATCCGGTGACGGCAGAATGATCTTTTCAACCCACGCCTTGCATCCCGACGTCACGCGCGCACTGCAGGTGCTGGGCCCCTACCGAGTCGCCAGCGCCCCGACACCGCAAGCCATAATCGCCGAAAGTGCGGGCGCCGACATGATTGTCGTCCGCGCCCCGATTCCGGTCGGGGTGATTGCGCGCAACGCAGTCTTGCGCGCGCTGATCCGGCACGGGGCGGGGCTGGACATGATCCCGATCCCCGAAGCGACGGCCGCCGGGGTTTTGGTGGCGAATGTGCCGGGTGCCAATGCGCAGACCGTCGCCGAGCATGTTGTCTGGACAGCCCTTGCCCTGTTGCGCCGTCATCCGCAGGTCAACCGGGACTTGCGCGATAAAGGCTGGACCGCTGGCCGCGCCCACGCAGACCACGGGCGCGACTTGTCGGGGCGGGTGATGGGCATCCTTGGCTTGGGCAACATCGGTCAGGCTCTGGCGCGCATCGCAACCCATGGCTTTGGGATGACAGTGTTGTGCCATACCCGCAGCCCAGCGCATGTACCAAAGGGCATCGTCGCCGTCAGCTTTGCCAAACTGTTGCAGCGCGCCGACGTTCTGGCCCTGTGCGCGCCCCTGACGGATCAGACGCGCGGGATGGTCGATGCGGCAGCCTTGGCGCGGATGCGGCCGGGGGCCATTTTGATCAACGTAGCGCGCGGTCCGCTGGTGGTCGAAGCGGCGCTGGTTGACGCGTTGCAGCGCGGGGATCTGGGCGGTGCCGCGCTTGATGTGTTCGACACCCAGCCGTTGCCGGAAGGCCACCCGTTACTTGCCTTGCCGAATGTCATTCTGACCCCCCATATGGCCGGAATCACCGAGGACAGCATGTTGCGGATGGGTCAGGGTGTGGTTGCCGAGATCCAACGTCTGGTCGCAGGTGGGTTGCCGGAAAATCTGGTCAACCCCGAGGCTGTGGCACGGTATCGGCAGCGATTTGCCACCTGACAGAGTCCGGTTAGACCAGTGCCAGATTGGCCCCGGTCTGCGGATCGAAGGTCAGAATGCGGTCGGATTTCCAGCCGAACCGCACCAATTCGTCCCGCAGCACTTTTGTTCCGGCTGGAACCGTGGCGTGCACGCGCGCGTCGCCCACGTCCATCACCAGTATCTTGACGACGCCCTGATCCTCGATGTCGAAAATTCGCGCCTCTCCGGGGGCACCGGATTCGAGCACCAGATTTTCGGGCTGCACGCCAAATGTGACCGTGCGAACTGCGCCCGCCGCCATCTGGACCGGCAAACGGAAGGTGCCGAGTTCTGCCTTCCCACCCGCCAGCCGTCCGTCGATCAGGTTCATCGGAGGGGAGCCTACCGACCGGGCCACAAAGGTGTTCATCGGGCGATCATAGATGTCGGCGGGGGTGCCGGCCTGAACCAACCGCCCCTTTTGCAACACGCCAATCCGGTCGGCCATCGACATTGCCTTGATCTGATCATGCGTGCCGTGCAGAAAGGTCGCCCTCAGCGTGCTGTGCAGTTTTTTCAACTCGACCCGTAGCGATTCTCGCAACTTGGCATCCAGCGCGGACAGCGGCTCGTCCATCAGGAACACGACGGTTCTCGCATGATGGCCCGGCCGATCGACACCCGCTGCATCTCACCACCCGACAGCCGTTCCACCTTGCGGTCCATAAGGTAGGTGATCTGCAGGGTCTGGGCTGCCTTTTCGACCCGCGCCACGATCTCGGATTCCGAGGACTTCCGGATGCGCGACCGCAGCGGAAATTCAAGATTGCCGCGCACGGTCAGCCTTGGGTAAAGCGGGTATTGTTGCAGCACCAAGGCGACGTCGCGTTCCGCAGCCGTCCAGCCTCCCACATCATGGTCGCCCAGAAAGACCTGCTCACTGTCAGGCGTCTCAAGCCCCGCGATCAACCGCAGCGCCGTGGTTTTTCCCGCGCCTGTGCGGCCCAGAAGCACGAAGAATTCACCGTCCTCGTCAACCAGATCAAGGTCACGTAGCGCCTTTTGCGCGCCAAAGCTTTTGTTGATCCCCTGCAACTCGATCCGCGCTATCAGGCCGTCCTCCGCAGCGCCATGCCGGTTTGGCCGTCAAAGAAATGCGCGCGCTCTGCGTCCATACCCACCCAGACACGCTGACCGTCGCGGGCAAACCCCGGCTCGACACGTGCGCGCAGCGTTGCATCACCCAACCGCACATCGACGATTTCATGTGAGCCCAAGGGTTCGATGTTGGTGGTTTGCGTTTCCACCAGCCCCGCGCCCGGGCCATGTGCCAGGATCACCGCCTCGGGGCGGATGCCCAGCTTGACCGCGCGTTGCCTTGGCAGATGCCCGACATGCCCCGCCGCCACGGGAGTGCCCTGCCCCTGCCCGAACGACAAAACCGCCGAACCAGCGTCGCCTTTGATTTCGACGTTCGACACGTTCATCACGGGGGATCCGACGAACTGCGCCACGAACAGGTTGGCGGGGCGATTGTAGACGTCTTCGGGCGCTCCGACCTGTTGCAGAAGACCGCCGTGCATCACCACGATCCGGTCCGCAAGGCTCATCGCCTCGATCTGATCGTGGGTCACATAGACGGACGTGGAATTGCGCGCGATGTGCAGCCGCTTAATTTCGGCCCGCATCTGTTCGCGCAGCTTGGCGTCCAGCGCACCGATGGGTTCGTCCATCAACAGCGCCTTGGGCCTGCGCACCAGCGCCCGGCCGATCGCGTCCCGCTGCATGTCCCCCCCGAATGCGCCGAGGGTTTGCGGTGCAAAAACCGCTCGATCCCCAGCACCTTGGCCACTTCCGTCACGGCGGCGTCGCGGTCGGACTGGCTCATGCCCACGTCGCGCAACGGAAAGGCGATGTTTTCCTGCACGGTCATTTGGGGATAAAGCGAGAACGATTGGAACACGAAGGCGATGTCGCGGTCGGCAGCGCGCAGACCCTGCACGTCACGCCCGTCGATGGAGATTGTGCCCGATGATACCGTTTCCAACCCGGCAATCGCGCGTAAGGTCGTGGTCTTTCCGCAACCCGATTGGCCCAGCATTACGACGAATTCTCCATCCTCGATGGTCAGGTTGACGTCCTTCAGGACCTGAACCGCACCGAAGAATTTCTGAATGTTGCGCAACTCGATCCGTGCCATCAGATGCGATCTTCCGCTTCTGCTTCTTCGGCCTCAGGCTCGGGCGGGATGTGCGAGGCGACCATGAAGCAGATCAGCCCCAGAATGATGACGGTCAGCCCATAGCGGTGCAGAACCTCGACCCAAGGCTGGCACAAAAACACAAGTCCCGCGATCATCGTCCATTGCGCGGCGGGTTCGAACCACTTTGCATTCATCTCGCGAAGGGTCATTTGCGGATCGCCCCGAACGACATGCCACGCAGCAGATGGTTGCGCAAAAGGAAGGTAAAGATGGCCACCGGCACCAGAAACAGGAACGCACCCTAGGCGATGACGGTCCAGTCCGACAGGCCCGATCCGACTTGACTTGGAATATAGAGCGGGGCGGTCTGGGCGTCCTTGGACGTCATCATCAGCGCGAACGCATATTCGTTCCACGCGGTGATGAAGCAGAACACGGGGGTGGCGGCGATGTCCGTCAGGGCCTCTGGCAGCACGATCCTGAAGGACGCCTGCATGCGGGTATAACCGTCAACCGGCGCTGCTTCTTCGTATTCGCGTGGTATCTCGTCGATGAAGCCCTTCATGATCCAGACCGCGAACGACAGGTTGAACGCCGTGTAAAGGATGATCAGCCCGGCGTGCGTGTCGTTCAGACCCACCGCGCGGTACATCAGGAAAATCGGAATTGCGACTACCACAGGAGGTAACATTCGGGTGCTGAGGATGAAGAACAGCCAGTCCTGTTCACCCGGCATCTTGAACCGTGAAAAACCGTAGGCGGTGATCGTGCCCATCGACACCGCCAGAGCCGTCGAGATGATCGAAACGATCAGCAAATTCATGTAGCGGTCGCCGTAACCTGACGAGGTTGCCTCGCCGGTCTTACGGTTGCGCACCACCTGCTCGCCACCGTCGAACACTTGCTTTTCCCACCAGGGCGCCGCCTCATAGACCGCAGGCTCGACCGGTTCGCGCAATTGGCTGCGTTTGGTAAACAGTTTGGCAAAGGGGGAAACGATCGGCCCAAAGAACACGGTCTTCGGGGCCGTGGTTGCCAGATTGCGCGGCTTGAACGCTGTGGCCGCAATCCAGAAGATCGGCGTCAGCATGACGATGATCGCAAAGACCACCGCCACAATGGCGACTCGGTTGAAGATGACCTCGCCCTTTGTCTTGACTTCGGCCATGTCAGCGCGCCTTCGCCCGGTTCAGATACTTGACGTATATGTTGGTGATCGCGACCACCATGATCAGCACGATATAGGCAATGGCCGACGACATGCCGGTCTGACATTCCAGAAACGCCATCTTGTAAAGGCGGATGGCGATCAGTTCGGTCGTGGGCTGGCTTGACAGGATGTAGGCGTGATCGAAGGTCTTGAACGCCTCCATCGTGCGGGAAATGATCACGATCATCAGGATCGGGGCAACCAAAGGCAATGTGATCCGAAAGAAGGTGTAGAACGACATGGCCCGGTCAATTTCGGCGGCCTCATAAAGGTGCTTTGGCACCGCCGACAGACCCGCCAGCGACAGCATCATCACGAAGGGCTGCTACATCCAGATATCGACGATGGCCACCGCATAAAGCTCCATGTGCAGGTCGGCCAGCCATTCGAATTCCCCAAGGCCCAGTAAGTAGTTGATGATCCCGAATGACAGATCATAAAGCAGTTTCCAGAACAGCCCGACCACCGCAGGCGACATCATCATCGGCAGCAGCGGCAGCGTGGTAATCAACCCCTTCAGCGGGATCGGGCGGTTCAGCAGCATCGAAAGGCCAAAGCCGACGATCACTTGACCCGTGACCGAAATCACCACGGATTTCGCCGTGATGGTAAAGTTGCGCCAGATGTTCAGATCGCCCAGCAGTTCGCGGAAATTGTCCAGCCCGATCCAGTTTGCCGGGGCCGAGGTGGAGGCGCGATAGTCGGTAAAGGCGGTAAACAGCGAGTAGAGCATGGGAAACACGTTGAAGACGATCAGAAAGGTGATGGTGGGGATGATGATCAGATTTCGGATCGAAATGTCGGACAGACCACGCGCCGCCGCCCGCGTATCACTTCCAAGCCGGATCATCACATCAGCCACGAGGTGTATTCTTGCGCCTTGAGAAATCGGCGGGCGCACAAAGACGCCCGCCGCAGGGATCAGTCCCGGTTACTGAACCCGGCCATACTTCTTGAACGTCTCGACCCAATCGGCAGTCAGCGCGTCCAGCATCTCTTTCGCCGTGCCCTCGCCGCCCACGATATCGGGATAGATCCGGGTGTTGGCCGCTGTCAGCAGTTCGGCAAATTCCGGCACCGCCCAGAAGTCCTTGACCATGAACATGGTCTGGAAGAACGCTTCGTTACAGGGCGTTGCGTTGCGAAACTCTTCGCTTTCCAGCGTCGCTGCATGCGCGGTATCGGCGCCAAGTTCTGCACAGCGTTTCTGGGTGTCTTCCTTGATGACCCATCCAAGAAACTTGAACGATTCCTCCTGGTTTTCCGAATAGGACACGATCGAGATCCCCTGCCCGCCCAAGGCTGCAAACTGGTCGCCTTGCGGGCCTTTGGGGTCGGCAAAGAAGCCGGTGTTGGCCGCGTTGGGGTTGGTGGCGGGGTTCACCAGCGCCGGGAAGAAGGCAAAGTAGTTCATCGACATCGCAGCCAGACTTTCGGTGATCGCCTGATTGTTCTCGACGAAGAACGTCTTTGACTAGCCCGGAGGCGTGAAGCCATAAAGCTTGCGATACGCCTCAAGCCCTTCGATGGACTTCAGGATGCCGTCGACCTGATAGGTCGTATAGTCTCCCAGATCGCCGCCATACGAAAATATCGCATTCTCGACGCCCATCACCAGCCCGTCATACGAATTGTCGGTCTAGATCGCGATGCCATAGCGGTTCTTATCCGGGCGATGGAAGAATTCGGCAATGTCGATCAGTTGCTTCCAGTCCTGCGGCACGTCCAGGTCATAGCCGTAACGCGCCTTGAAGGCTTCCATCTCGGCCGGGTCCTCGAACCAGTCCTTGCGATACGACCAACCCATTGCGTCGCCTTCAGCGGGGACCGCCCAGATTTTCCGGAGTTGCCGGGGTATTCGGCATAATATTTGAGCGTGGCGGGCGCCATGATCTCGCCCAGCTTGTTGGCGTTGAAAAACGAAGTCAGATCGGCGTAGTGGCCGCCCTCCGACGCGAACCCCAGCCATTGGCTGTCACCGACGATCATGTCATAGGCCGAACCGCGCGCGTTGTATTCGGTGAACGCCTTGGTCTGGAAATCCTGCCATGGCACGGTTTCAACCGTCACCACGACATCGGTTTCGGACCCATATTCGTTCACAAGCTCTTGCAGATAGTTTGCCGGGTCCCATTCCGCCTAGAAAATGGTCAGTTCCCGAGACAGTGCCGCGGGTCGGACAGCGCTATCGCAGCAGCGCCGGCCAAAAGCCGGTAGAATGATCGCTTCATCTGTTTTCCTCCCTTGTCGTTGGTGTGCAGCAAAGGAAAACGAATAGTAACTCCCAAGCACCCCGCTGCATCGGCAACGTTGCGCACGGTGCCTGCCGTTAGAGTTGCGCGATGATCTCGTCTGGGGGCTGGGTCAGGGTGTCGAGGATCTTGAGCCCCTGCTTTC
>Ga0105050_10001868_pt1 | contig 30847 bp, 27 predicted proteins | sample FRY01_FD_78088 | JGI IMG/M metagenome (GOLD analysis project Ga0105050, IMG submission 78088) | Freshwater microbial communities from Lake Fryxell liftoff mats and glacier meltwater in Antarctica - FRY-01 | ecosystem: Environmental > Aquatic > Freshwater > Ice > Glacier meltwater ...
CCCGTCGCCGCGCAGCAGCGCCAGCCCGCCTTCCAGCTCCCGGAACCCCGGATGCCCGCGCGCCTGCGGCCCCACCTCGGCAAGCCGCGCCGCCGCCTCCTCCATCCGCCCGCCGACATAGGCCGCCGCCGCCGTCCTCAGCGCCTCGTCCCCATGCCCGACCGGCGGCACGGCAGCCACGCGTTCAGCGGAACCTGACATCCAGCGCCTCCCCGACGCGCGCAAGCGCATTGTCCCATTCCCCCGGCGCCGGCTGGCGGAACAATCGCATCGTTGGATACCACGGGCTGTCCTCGCGCCCCAGTAACCAGCGCCAGTCCGGCAGGAATGGCAGCAGCACCCAGGTCGGCCGCCCCAGCGCACCGGCCAGGTGTGCCACCGAGGTATCCACCGTCACCACCAGGTCCATCATCTCCGCCAGGGCCGCCGTGTCGGCGAAATCGCCCACCCCCTCGTGCACCGTGGCCAGCGCGCCCAACTCGTCCCGCTCGCCCCCACGCAGCCGGTCGGACAGCACGTGGAACGAAAGCCCCGGCCGCTCTAGCACCCGGCGGAACCGCGACAGCGGGATCGAGCGCTGGCGGTCGCCGGCATGGTCCGCGCTGCCCCACCACACCACGCCCACCCGCGGTCGCCCATCGCCCGCCCCCAGCCGCGCCCGCCACACCGCCTGCCGGTCCTCGGGCACCGTCAGGTAGGGCACGGCGGCCGGAATGGTGCCCAGCGCCGTGCCGAACGCCAATGGCAGGCTCAGCAGCGGCACCACGACGTACGGCACCACCATGTCCAGCGTCGGCGCGCTGTCGGCCGCCAGAACCACCGCCGCCACCGCCGGCATGGCGCGCAGCAGCGGCTCCACCCCCGCCTGGGACGCCAGCGCCATCTCCACCCGCCCCCCCCGCGCGGCCAGCATCGGCAGATAGCGGGCGAAATGCAGCGTATCCCCCTGTCCCTGCTCCAGCACCACGCGCACCGTCACCCCGTCCAGCCGCGCCGGCGCGATCCATGGCGCCGAAGGCGGCCTCAAGCGGGCCGGCGGCGAACCGGCCGCAACATCCTGCGGCCGCTGCACGCGCCGCCATTCGTAGTCCGGCCAGCCGCGCGCGAAATCCCCGCGCACCAGGCGCAGCATCGCCAGGAACAGCCTGGCATCCGCCAGCAGCGGATCGCGCGCCAGCGCCGCCGCGTAGCACGCCTCCGCCCCTGCCTGGTCGCTGGCGCGATGCAGCACGAAGGCGATGCGCACCAGCCGCGCCGGATCATCCCCCGCTGGATCATCCCCCGCTGGATCATCCCCCGCCGGATCAACTTTCGCGGGCGCCATCGCCGCGCGCGCCAAACCCGCCGCCTCCGCCAGCTCCGCCCATCCCGGCGGCGCCGTCATCGCCACCTCCGCCAGCACCTCCGCCAGGCACAGCCGCACCGCCGGCAGCGCCGACGCCCTGTCCGCCAGCAACGCCAGCGCCCGCCGCAGCGCCGGCACCGCCGCCGCCGCCTCGCCCGCCTGCCGCAGCGCCTCGCCCAGTGCGGCCTGCGCGGCGCCATCCCAGGGCACCCGCGCCATCAACTCGCGCCATGTGGCGATCGCCGCTGCCCGCGCGCCCATCTCCCACTGCGCTTCCGCCAACGGCCGGTAGGCCACCAGCATGTCTGGCTGCCGCGCCACCACGTCGCCCAGCAGCGCCACGGCATCGCCATGCCGCCCCTGCCGCACGCGCACCTCCGCCAACTGCAACCGCACCTCGTCGCGCCCCGGGACCGCCGCGACCACGGCCTCCAGCGCCGCCGCCCCTTCCTCCAGCGCCCCGGCCGCCAGCCGGCACGCCGCGAACAGGTGGCGCGCACCCAACCGCCCCGGCGCCTGCGCCAGCACCGCCCGCGCCCCGGCCTCCGCCGCCTCCACCCGCCCGGCGGCGTAGTCGGCCGCCGCGCGCGCCATCAGCGCCTCGATCCCGCCCCCCGCCACGGCAGCGCCCGCACGCCCCCGCCGCTCAGCGCAACGCTGCCTGCACCGCGCCCAGCACCGGCACCCAGTCGCCGAGCACCGCCTGCCGGAACAGCCGCGCCGTCGGATACCACGGGCTGTCCGCCCGCCCCTCCAACCAGCGCCAGTCGGCGGCGAAGGGCAGCATGATCCACACCGGCCGCCCCAGCGCCCCGGCCAAATGCGCCACCGCCGTATCCACGGAAATCACCAGGTCCATCCGCTCCAGCACCGAAGCGGTGTCGGCGAAGTCGACCAGTTCGCGCCGCAGGTCCACCACGCCCGGATGCGCCGCGGCCACCGCGTCGTCGCCCGCGCGGATATCGGTCTGAACCAGGTGCACCTCCAGCGCCGGGTCGGCCAGCAGCGGCGCGAACACCTCCAGCGTCATGGAGCGGAAGATGTCCGCGCTGAAGCCGGGATTGCCCGACCAGCACAGCCCTACCCGGCGCCGCCCCGGCGTTCCCGCCCCCAGCCGCTCGCCCCAGCGCGCCCGCCGCTCCTCCGGCACCGCCAGGTACGGCACCGCCGCCGGAATCGTGTCCAGCCGCGTTGCGAACACGTGCGCCAGGCTCATCATCGGGCAAATGAAGTCAGCCTCCGGCGCCGGCGCGCCCTGCACCGTCACGCCCGCGATCCCCGGCATCGCCGCCACCAGCGGCACCAGCGGCGCCTGCACCTCCAGCAGCACCTGCGCGCCCCGCGCGGCCAGCAGCGGGGCATAGCGCAGGAACTGCAGCGTATCGCCCTGCCCCTGCTCGGCGGCCAGCAGCACCCGCCGCCCCTCCAGCGACCCCGCATCCGCCAGCTTCGGCAGCCGCCGCCCGGCCGGGCGGAACGCCGCCAGCTGCGGCGTCTCCAGCCGCGTCTCGAACCCCGCCAGCCCTTCCTCGTAGTTGCCGCGGGTCAGCTGGATCATCGCCAGCGTGGTCCGCGCCACCGGCTCGCCCGGCCGCAGCGCCAGCACCGCGGCAAAGGCCGCGCTGGCCTCCCCCGCACGCCCCTGCACGTATCGCACCGCCCCGATCGTCGCCACCGCGTCGATCGAGCACGGGTCCAGCGTCTGGGCGCGCTGGCAGGCCTCCACCGCCTCGTCCAGCCGCCCCGCCCTCGCCAGCGCCCGCCCCAGCCGGATGCGCGCCAGCGCCGAGCCCGGGGTGCGCGCCACCATCTGCCGCTCCAGGTCCACCAGCGCAGCCTGGTGGCGATGCCCGGTCAGCATCGTCGTCAGCGCCGAATAGGCCATGGTCGGATCGGGCATTGTCTCCATCGCCCGCCGCAGGCTGGCGATCGCCCCGGCCTCGTCGCCCGCCGCCGCCAGCACCTGGCCCAGTGCGAAATGGGCATCGCCTCGCCGCGGCTCGGCGGCCAGCGCCCGGCGCAGGCTCTCCGCCGCCTCCTCTGCCCGGCCGCGCTCGAACAGCATCAGGCCGAGGTTGATCATCGCATCGGCGAAGTCCGGCCGCAGCAGCAGCGCCACGCGCAGGCTGCCGATCGCCTCGTCATGCCGCCCCAGCATGTGCAGCGCCACGCCCAGATTCATGTGGATCTCGGGCTCGGCCGGCATTTGCCCCAGCGCCTGGCGCAGGTTCGCCTCCGCCTCGTGGTAGCGCTGCTGGCGCAGCCTGGCCGCGCCCAGCCCGGCATTGGCCACCGGATCGTCCGGATCCAGCTGCACCGCCTTCAGCAGCAGGTCCGCCGCCCCGGCGAAGTCGCCCTGCTTCATCAGCGCATAGCCCAGGCCGCGCAGCGCCACCGGATTGTCCGCCTTGCCCTGCAACGCGCGCCGCAACAGCGCGATCCCCTCCTCCGCGCGGCCCATCATGCGCAGCATCACGCTCAGATTGCCCTGTGCCGTGGCGAAGTCCGGCGCCTGTCCCAGCGCGCGGCCCAGCAGCGCCGCCCCCTCCTCGGCCTGCCCCTGCGCGAAGCGCACCAGCCCCAGCAGGTGCAGCGCATCCGGATTGTCCGGCTGGCGCGTCAGCACCTCGTTCAGGATGGCGCGCGCCTCGTCCAGCCGCCCGGCTCCCTGGTGCTCGATGGCCGCTCGCAGCGCGGCCTCGGTATCCGGGTCCAGACGATCGGCATCAACAGCCTGGTCGGGCGAAACGATCGGTTGGGACATGGCATGCTCCGGTACTGCGTTGGCGCGCATGGGCTCTGATACCAAGCCCTGGAATGGCCGACTCTTCCGGCCATTCCAGGGCTTGGTATCGCGCGCGGGGATGGCCGGCGGCCGCGCGCAAAACAAAGGCTCATACCGAGCCACGATGACCCATTCTTCATGGGTCATCACAAAGGCTGGTTGGTATGAATAGCACCGGCGCGCCGGAAAGACGCACCCCCGATGAATCCCGCGCAACCAACCCCCGGCCGGCGGCCCCTATCCGCGCGCGCCCGGCCGGTCCAGCCGCGGCAGCAGCGCGATCAGTAGCCCGATCGCCGGCAGGAAGGCCGAGACCTGATAGACGAACTCGATGCTCGTCGCATCCGCCAGCCGCCCCATGCCCGCCGCCCCGAGTCCGCCCAGCCCGAAGGCGAAGCCGAAGAAGATCCCGGCCACCAGCCCCACTCGCCCCGGCACCAGCTCCTGCGCATACACCACGATCGCCGAAAACGCGGAGGACATCACCAGCCCGATCAGGATCGTCAGCACGATCGTCGCCCCCAGCCCCACATACGGCAGCGCCAGCGTGAACGGCAGCACACCCAGGATCGACACCCACATCACCGCCCGCGTCCCCAGCCGGTCCGCGATCGGCCCGCCCAGCAGCGTGCCCAGCGCATTGGCCGCCAGGTACACAAACAGCAGCACCTGCGCCGCACTCACCGACATGCCAAAGCGCTCGATCAGATAGAAGGTGTAGTAGCTGCCCAGGCTCGCCCCGTACACGCTTTTGCTGAACATCAGCGCCAGCAGGATCGCGATCGCGAACGCCACCTTCCCCGCCGGCAGCGACAGCCCGCCCGCCGCCGCCGCCGCTGCCCGGGCGCGAGCCGCGCGCGCATTCGCCGCGTACCAGCGCGACACCCAGGCCAGCACCATCATCGCCAGCAGTGCCGCCGAGGCGAACAGCGCGATCGACCACTGCCCACGTGGCAGCACGATCAACGCGGCCAGCAGCGGCCCGATCGCCCCCCCGGTATTGCCCCCCACCTGGAACAGCGACTGCGCGAAGCCATACCGCCCGCCGGAGGCCATCCGCGCCACCCGCGACGATTCCGGATGGAACACCGCCGAGCCCACGCCCACCAGCATCGCCGAGAACACCACCATCGGATACGAATGCGCCTGGGACAGCATCAGCAGCCCCACCAGCGTGAACCCCATCCCGATCGGCAGCGACCACGGCAGCGACCGCTTGTCGGTCACGAACCCGACCACCGGCTGCAGCATCGAGGCAGTCAGCTGGAAGGCCAGCGCGATCATGCCGATCTGCGTGAAGTTCAGCTCGAACTCGTCCTTCAGCAGCGGATACAGGGACGGGATCAACGACTGCATCATGTCGTTCAGCATGTGGCAGAAGCTCAACGCCACCAGCACCGGCAACGCGGTCGCCGACGCCCCGGCGGGCACGATCGGCGCCGACTGCGCGGCACGCTGGGCACCCGCCTCGGCGGCGCCAGCCTCGGCAGCACCGGCCTCGGCAGCAACGGTCTCGATGACGGCTTTCTGCATCGGGCGCATCCGGGTCAGGTGACCCGCCACTATGGCCCGCCCCGTGGCGCCTCGACCACCCACCCGGCGGCAAGCCAGCCCTTCGCGCGCCGCCCCCCAACGCCCATCACCACAACCGGTGCCACGACCGCGTCCGGTGCGCCTCCTGCGCCGGCGTCAGCGAGCGCGGCCCGTCCGCCACCTCGGTATAGGGCGCGCCCAGGTCCTTCGGATTATGCCAGCAATCCACGATCCCCAGGCTGCGCGTGCACACCAGCGGCGTCGTCGGCAGCGCCTCCTCCGGCGCGCAATAATCCTTGCCGGCATCCAGCCGCACCAACGAACAATCCTGCCCGGTCAGGGCCGAGACCACCACGTCCGGCAGCGTCCGCCCGATCAGCGGCACCGCCGCCAAGCTCGCACCGGCCACCGTCGCCGCCGTCTCCACGCAGCCGCCCGCCAGCAGCGGCAAAATCAGCAGCGGCAGCGACAGGGTGAACAGGCGCGGCAGGGATGGGCACATGCCGCATCCTCGCGCCAAAGGGTGAACACGCCCTTGCCGCGCCAGCTCGGGCATGCCCATCGTACGCTGGTTTGCTCCGGCCCCGCGCCGCCGCTATGGTCCGCCCGCACCGCGCCGGCACCCTGTCTGCCACTCCGATTCCGGTGCGCCGCCCGACCCGAAAGGATCCGCGTGCCCGATATCTTCGACGAGGTCAGCGAGGACCTGCGCGCCGAACGCGCGCAGCGGATGCTGAAGAAATACGGCGGCCTGCTCGTCGCCGCGGCCGTGGCCGTGATCGCGGCCACGGCCGGCTGGCAGGGCTGGAACTGGTATCAAGCGCGCGAGAACACCCGCGTCGCCACCACCTACATCGCCGCCCTGCGCGCCGCCGACCGCCCCCCGGGCCCCGAGCGCGACGCCGCCCGCCCCCTCCTCGGCCAGGTCATCGCCGAGGGCAGCAGCGGCTACCGCACCCTCGCCCGCCTGCGCGAGGCCGCCCTGTTGGCCGATGCCGGCGACCTCCCTGGCGCCATCACCCGCTACAACCAGGTCGCCACCGACGGCGCCGCCGACCCGCTGCTGCGCGACCTCGCCACCCTGCACTGGGCCACCCGCCAGGTCGATTCCGGCGACCCCGCAATGCTGGACGCCCGTCTCGCCCCGCTCACCCGCCCCGACCACCCGCTGCGCGCCCTGGCCGCCGAAACCCAGGCCCTGCTGGCCATCCGCCAGGGCCGCGCCGACGCCGCCCGCGACATCCTCAAGCGCCTCGGCCAGGACGTGACCGCGCCGGATGGCGTGCGTGGCCGCGCCAACGGCCTGCTGGCCCAACTCGGCGGAGGCGCCACGCCATGACCGCATTCCTCCTCTCCCGTCGCGCAGCCATGCTCGCCGGCCTCGCCACCTTGCCCGGCTGCTCGCTCTACGATTCGGTGTTCGGCCGCGACAAGAAGGCCCTGCCCGGCGAACGCCAGACCGTGCTCTCCGCCGGCCGCACCCTGGCCGACGCCACCACCACCGCGCGCGTCGCCCTGCCGCCGCCGGCCGACCCCGCCGACTGGCCCCAGCCCGGCGGCACCCCGGCGCACGAGGGCGGCCACCTCGCTCTGTCCGGAGAAAGCGGCGGCGGCTTCGCCCGCGCCTGGACCGCCAGCATCGGCCAGAGCACCGGCTATCGCCGCCGCATCACCGCCCAGCCAGTGGCCGCCGCCGGCCGCGTGTTCACCATGGACGCCGACGGCGAGGTCGCCGCCTTCGACTCCGCCGGCGGGCGCAACCTCTGGCGCGCCGACACCGAACCGGAGAACGACCGCAGCACCAACGTGGGCGGTGGCATCGCCGTCGCCGGCGAAACCGTCTTCGCCGCCACCGGCCGCGCCGAGGTTCTGGCACTCGATGCCGCCACCGGCGCCGTCCGCTGGCGCGCGCGCCTCGGCGCCCCGGCCCGCTCCGCCCCCACGATCGCGTCCGACCGGGTTTATGTCGCCACCATCGACAACCAGATGCTCGGGCTGTCCGCCACCGATGGCAAGCGCCTGTGGTCCTACCAGTCGCCCGGCTCCGACACCGCCGTGCTGGGCCTGCCCGCCCCTGCGTATGTCGATGGCATCGTCATCGCCGGATTCGGCTCCGGCGAACTGGTCGCCCTGCGCGCCGCCAGCGGCACCGTCGTCTGGTCCGACAGCCTGGCCGCCGCGCGCGGCCGAACCTCGATCTCCGACCTCTCGGCCATCCGCGGGATGCCCATGGTCCGCGACGGCCGCGTCTATGCCGCCAGCCTCGGCGGCCAGCTGGTCGCCAACGACCTGCGCTCCGGCCGCCGCCTGTGGGAGCTGGAGATGGCCTCGGCCGAAACCCCCTGGGTCGCCGGCGACTGGGTTTTCGCCGTCGGCACCGACGCCCGGCTCGCCGCGATCAACCGCATCGACGGCGCCGTCGCCTGGGTCACCCAGCTCGACCGCTGGGAAACCCCGGCCAAGGAACAGGACCCGATCACCTGGGCCGGCCCTATCCTGGCCGGCGGCCGCCTTTTCCTCGGCAACTCCACCGGCCGCGCCGTGCTGGTCGATCCGGTGACTGGCCAGGTGGAATCAACCTTTTCCCTGCCCGGCGCCCTCAGCCTCGCCCCGATTGTCGCTGGCGGCACCATGTACATGGTCACCGACAACGCCACGCTGGTGGCGCTGCGATAAGGAAAGAACGTTCTTTTTTGAAAAAAAGAACCAAAAAACTTTTGCCCACCCATACCAACGGTCATAAAGAATGACCGTTGGTATGGGTCTCTGTTTCGCGCGCCGCCACCCGCCAGCCCGGCGCGCGATACCAACCGCCCCTGATGCCGGAAGAGTCGGCATCAGGGGCGGTTGGTATAAGCTCAAGGCTCAGCCGCAGGGCGAAATTGATAAAAGTCTTTTTGCTTCTTTTTCTTCAGAAAAAGAAGGCCTTCCTTGTTTCCTGAAAGGAACACACCAATGCTCCCCGTCGTCGTCATTGCCGGGCGGCCGAACGTGGGCAAGTCCACCCTGTTCAACAAGCTCGCCGGCCGCCGCGCCGCCCTCGTCGCCGACACCCCCGGCGTCACCCGCGACCGCAAGGACGCGACCGCCATGCTCCGCGGCCGCGAGGTCCGCCTGGTCGACACCGCCGGCCTTGAGGAATCCGCCCCCGAGACCCTCTACGGCCGCATGCGCGCCAGCTCCGAGGCCGCCGTCTCTCAGGCCGACCTCGTCCTGTTCGTGGTCGATGCCCGCACCGGCATCACGCCGCCCGACCAGCATTTCGCCGGCTGGCTGCGACGCCAGGGCCGCCCGATCCTGCTGGTGGTCAACAAGGCCGAGGGCCGCACCGGCGCCACAGCTGCGCTCGATGCCTATTCGCTCGGGCTCGGCGAGCCGATCGCGGTCTCCGCCGAACATGGCGAGGGCATCGCCGACCTCATGGGCCACATCGCCGACCATCTGCCCGAAGGCCCGACGCGGGAGGAGCGTGACTCCACGCTGAAGCTCGCTATCGTCGGTCGCCCGAATGCCGGGAAATCCACCCTGCTCAACCGCCTGCTCGGCGAGGAGCGCATGATCACCGGCCCCGAGCCCGGCCTCACCCGCGATGCCGTCGCTGTGCGCTTCCATGACGACCAGGGCGCGATCGAGCTCGTCGATACCGCCGGCCTGCGCAAGCGCGCGCGCGTGGACGAGGGGCTGGAGAAGATGTCCACCTCCGCCAGCATCGAGGCGCTGAAGATGGCCGAGGTGGTGGTCCTTGCCGTAGACGCCACCGAGGCGGAGTTGGGCCGCGGCCTGCACGACCAGGACCTGCAGATCGCCCGCCTGATCGAGCGCGAGGGCCGCGCCTGCGTGCTGGCCATGACCAAGTGGGATGCGGTGGCCGACCGCAACGCGGCGCGCAAAATGATCTCCGACCGGCTGGAGGCGAGCCTAGCCCAGATGAAGGGCATCGAGGTCGTCACCCTGTCGGGCCTCACCGGCCAGGGCCTCGACCGCCTGCTGCCCGCCGTCCGCCGCGCCCACGAAACCTGGAACCGCCGCGTGGCCACCGGCGCGCTCAACCGCTGGTTCGAGGCGGCGCTGGAACGCCACCAAGCGCCACTGGTCGACGGGCGGCGCCTCAAGCTGCGCTACATTACGCAGGCCAAGGCGCGCCCTCCCACCTTTATCATCTTTGGCACCCGCGCGGAGCAGACGCCGGAAGACTACCGCCGCTACCTCGTCAACGGCCTGCGCGATTCTTTCGACCTGCCCGGCACGCCAGTGCGGCTCCAGTTCCGCGGCTCGAAGAACCCATACGACGACAAGGACTAGCGTCCCGCTCCGGCGCGTTACCTGATCGTCAGGATTTCGCGGTCGGGGCACTGCGCAAATATCCGACCGGATGCACTCTTCCGGTCGGAATATTTGCGTTCGTTATCAACGGGCTAGAATGGAAGCCGCGCTCCTGGGAGCACGGCTTCGCGCTATCGGCTCGGCGTGCCGGCCGGAACGGTCGTCGTGGTTCCGGAGCCCGACTGCCCCGTGCCCATCGTTCCAGTACCCGTCGTTCCTGTACCTGTCACGCCCGTGCGGGGCGCCGGAGTCGTGCCGCCGATGCGCAGAGCGTCCACCGTCCCCACGTCCAGGCGCCCGCTTTCGGCCAGGTTATTGGCCCGCTGGAAGTCCCGAGCCGCCCGCCCACTCTGCGCGCCCCAGATACCGTCGGCCGGGCCTGGGTTGTGCCCTCGGTCGGCAAGTTCCCGCTGCGCCTGGCGGACGCTGTCGCTGGCCCGAATGGAGCCGCGCGTGGGCCGGTTGTCAGGCCCCACCCCGGGCACCCGTGCCTCCGGATTTGTCCACGGCGGCCGGCCCAGGTTCACCTCCTGGGGGCTGGTCGTGGCGCCTGCCAGGGCGCCCGCGCCCGCGCCCACTGCCGCCCCCGCCAGCGCGCCCACCGGGCCGGCGAGGGCACCCACTCCCGCGCCGGTCGCAGCGCCTGCCGCCGCACCACCGGTGGTGCGCTCCGAGGATGTCTGCCCACATCCCGCCAACGCCAGGGCCAGGCCCAGCGCGGCCATCATCTTCGCGGTCATGCTCGCTCCTTTCGGTTCGCGGCGGGCCGCATCGCGATGTCGCGCCTCGGTTTCCGCCTGCATCGTCCCAGTAACGCGCAAGGCGCGTCCGGGTTGCGGTGCCGCGTGGTGCACAGCGGCTCGGGCGGCGTGAAAAGCGGCCCGAGCAGCCTGTCGGACTTAACGCGACGCGGAAAATGCGATACGGTCGAGGATCGATTGCCCTTCCCTGAACAGTATCCGCATGGGCAACGTCCGCGTGATTGATCGCGACATCAGCTTTCTGACACCGCCTGCTGTGGAAGAGTGGTTGCCGCGGCACTTGGCGCGGTTTGCGGTGGAAGTGATGGAGGGGCTGGACTTGCGGGCGATGACCGGCAGCTTCCGCGGCTCGGGTGAGGCCTCGCACTACCCGCGACTGCTGCTTGGCCTGACCATCCATGGCTAGGCCACCGGGGTGTTTTCCAGCCCCAAGCTGGGGCGGGCGGCTTATGAACCGGTTGCGTTCCGCTTCATCGCCGGCAACGAGCATCCGGGTCGCGACGCGTTCGCCGCGTTCCGGCGGCTCTGGATCGGAAGTCGATCCCCGAGGAACTGGCGCGGCGCGAGAAGCACCTGGCGGCGATTGCCCGCGCCAAGCCGACGATCGAGGCGCGGGCGAAGCAGCGCCATGCGCTCCGCCTTGCGCAAGCAAACGCCCGAGCTGGTATTCGGCATCATCAAGTCGGTGCGGGGGTTCCTCCAGTTCCTGCTTCGTGGGCTCGACCAGCTGCGCGCGAGTGAGCCATTGTGACCATGGCCTGCAACATGAAGCGGATACTTAGCCTGGCGGGCGCCAACTGAGGCGCAATCGAGCAAATCCATGCCTCAATCGGCCGCCGGTCTGCTCGGCGGAGCACGCCCACCGCAGAACATCTGCGATCAGCCGATGCGACCGCGACCAACAGGCCAAGTGTCGGCCAGAAACACCATCGCAGTCGAAATATGTGAAGTTGTCCTCAATCTCACGCCGACAGGCTGCCAGAGCAATATCCGACCGTAGGGAAGCATCCGGTTGGAGAGTGTACGTTCTGGAACAACAGGCTCGGGCGGGAGCCGTGGTCTCTCCAGAACCGCTCTCGCGCTAGCCGAAGCGGCGCGCCGGCTCCTGCGGGGCCTGGCTCTCCACCCACAGCGTGCCATTGCCGGTGATAAACGACCACACCTCCGGTTGCTCGTTGCGCATCCGCCCCAGCACGGTGGCGATGGCCCCGACGGCGGGCTGGCGCGTGCCATGATACTCCACCGCCGGCCCGACATGCTGGAAGTGGATCGCGGTCGCCCGCAGCAGCCGAAGCAGGCTGCGCTCCATGATCGCGCACCAATGCGTGAGGTCGTGCATGCCGCTGACCGTCACGATCCCGCGCATCAGGAAGATGCGCATCATCGCCGAGGCGGCGGTGCTCACCCCCGGCCGATCTCGCGTAAGCGCGAAGCGGGAGATCTCGCCGGTTGCGATCGCAGGCAGGGGCGCCAGAACGTACTGTTCGCATACATGATTCATCGGAAAACTGCTTGAGCCGGCAGTCTCTTCGCCCAGCACGACGCGCACCGTGCCGAGAACCTCGCCGCTGTTGCGCGCCCGCACCAGCACATGGCGCGACCGCGCATCGAACGTATCCTGCTCCAGCCCGTTCGCACCGGGTTCGAATCCCCGCTCCTCGCAATAAACCTTGTATCGCAGGCGTTGGGCTTCCTGGATCTGAGCGGCATGTGTGGCGACCTCGATCTCTATCTCCCCGTATGCAGCCTCGAGTGCCGTTCCGATCGAATAGTCCATAGACGTCGTCCTCCAGGGGGGGCTGTCATCTCCGGCCACCCCGGCCATCGATCGGCGCCGGGCGAGTGAATCCTTAGTAACCTGCAATTGAACGGCAGGTCATCATAATTTTTATCTGAAAGTAGGACTTAAAATCTGGAGTAAAATGCCGTTCAATCACCATTTGTTCAGAATACGCATACAAAAATTGAGTTTCGGTCGCACATACGAGTCATCACGCGGCCACCAGGTGCAAAAACCTCCCGATGTGAGCATCACTGAACGCAAGAACCCAATCTGCATCTCGAAAATAAATCAGACCAATTCGATGAACTTGAAACGATACCGTAACCGGCGAGAGCGTGGGTGCCCAACCGGCCCGCATCTGCGCCATCGCCGTCATGACAAGACGGCAAGCCGCCGTCGCGAAGCCAGCACGCGCAGTCAAGGATCACGATCAGTAAGCCTTGGCATGCGCGCCGGTTGTGCCGTTCCCAGGGAAGCCCGAGGGCAATGCCCGAGCGGATGGATCGTACAGCGTCAACTTCGTCGGCGTGGCAGCGGAGCCCAGCATCAGGGCGCCGGCCACCTGAACGATCCTCACCATCTCAGTTCCGCTCTCAAAGCTCCGGCGTTGATGCCGGTTTGGCGGGCATGGCGCGGAGAAGTTGCTGAACCAATGACCCAGCCATACGCCGCTGGTCCGCACGAAGCCGATGAACGCCAGCGTGCCGCCCGGCCTGGATCAGTGCCGAAAGTGGCGCATGCCGGTGAGGACCATGGCCACGCCGGCTTCGTCGGCCGCCGCGATCACCTCGCTGTCGCGCATCGAGCCGCCGGGCTGGATGACGGCGGTGGCGCCGGCGGCGACGGCGGCTTGCAGGCCGTCGGCGAAGGGGAAGAAGGCGTCGGACGCCACCACGCTGCCGATCGCCAAGGATTGCGGCAGGCCGGCCTTGTCGGCGGCGTCTTGTGCTTTCCAGGCGGCGATGCGCGATGAGTTCACGCGGCTCATCTGGCCGGCGCCGATGCCGACGGTGGCGGCATTCCTGGCGTAGATGATGGCGTTGGACTTGACGTGCTTGCAGACGCGGAAGGCGAAGAGCAGGTCGGCGAGTTCCTCGGCGGTGGGCGCGCGCCTGGTGACCACCTTGAGGTCGGCGGCGGTGATGCGGCCGGCGTCGCGGGACTGGACGAGGAAGCCGCCGGCGACGGATTTGTAGGCAAGGCCGGGGGCGGCGGGGTCGGGGAGGCCGCCGGTCAGCAGGAGGCGGAGGTTCCTTTTGCGGGCCAGAGCGGCGATGGCGGCCGCGGTGGCGTCGGGGGCGACGATGACCTCGGAGAAGATGGCGGCCATCTTCTGGGCGGCTTCCTCGTCGAGGGTGCGGTTGACGGCGATGATGCCGCCGAAGGCTGACTCGGGGTCGCAGCGCAGGGCGCTGTCCCAGGCGTCGGCGAGGGTGGCGGCGGTGGCGACGCCGCAGGGGTTGGCGTGCTTGACGATCACCACGGTGGGGCCGTCGAATTCGGCGACGCATTCGAAGGCGGCGTCGGTGTCGTTGAGGTTGTTGTAGGAGAGCTCCTTGCCCTGGACCTGGCGCGCGGTGGCGACGCCGGGGCGGGTGTTGGTGACGTAGAAGGCGGCCTGCTGGTGGGGGTTTTCGCCGTAGCGCAGGGATTGGCGGCGGGTACCGGAGAGAGCGAAGCGGGCGGGGAGGGGGTCGTTTCGTTGGGCGGCGAACCAGACGGCGATGGCGGCGTCGTAGGCGGCGGTTCGGGCATAGGCCTGGCCGGCGAGGCGGCGGCGCAGGGCCAGGGTGGTGCCGCCGTGGGTTTCGAGTTCGGCCAGCAGCTCGGCGTACTCGGCGGGGTCGGTGAGGACGCTGACGAAGTCGTGGTTCTTGGCCGCGGCGCGGATCAGGGCGGGGCCGCCGATGTCGATGTTCTCGACGCAGTCGTCGAAGGGGGCGGCGCGGGCGACGGCGGCCTCGAAGGGGTAGAGGTTGACGGCGACGAGGTCGATCGGGGCGATGGCGTGCTGTTCCATCTGGGCGAGATGGGCGGGGAGGTCGCGGCGGGCGAGGATGCCGCCGTGGATCTGGGGGACGAGGGTTTTGACGCGGCCGTCGAGGATTTCGGGGAAGCCGGTGTGGTCGGAGACGTCCTTCACCGGGATGCCGGCGTCGCGCAGGGTTTTGGCGCTGCCGCCGGTGGAGAGGATCTCGATGCCGTGTGCCGCGAGGGCCTGGGCGAAGGGGATGAGGCCGGTTTTGTCGGAGACGGAGATGAGGGCGCGGCGGATCGGGACGATGCCGTGGGCGGGATCGGTCATGGGCGGGCGCCTTTCACTCCTCGGGTCCTGGGCGGGTGGGTCCGCGAGGGCTGGTTGGGATTGGCGCCCCATTACGCGGCGGGGGGGGGAGGGGCAACTCCTGCTGGCGGGAGGGGCATTTCATGATGATAGCGTAATGAAAAAGGCGTGGGTGGGTTGGTGGGTTCAGGGTCCGAATTTTTTCCAGGCCCGGGTGGCGGCGCGGACATAGGCCGGGAGGGGGCGGTCCGGCGTCGGGGGAGGGCCGGGGTTCGGCGAAGGGGTGGCGGGGGGTGTCGTTGCCTGCTTGCAGGGGGTGCGCGGGCGAGGTGGGAGCATGAGCCAGTCCGGCGGGGGGAGGCCGAGGGCGCGGCACAGCGGGCGCAACAGGCGGCCGGCCTGGGGGGCGGCCTGGACGAAGGCCTTCATGTCAGGGTCGTGCAGCAGGGTTTCGAGCTGGCCGGTCGGGGGGGCTGATTCGCGGATGCGGTGGTTCACCCAGGCAAGGGCCGTGGGCAGGCGGGGGACGACGCGCTTGGGGGGCGCGGGGGTGCGGCTGGGGCGCGGTGGGCGCGGCCTGGGCAGGGTGCCGGCGCGCCAGCGCTCATACAGCGCCTCGAAGCGATTGGACAGGCGGCTGAGGCGGAACCAGAGCAGGGTCCAGACCTCGGCCGGGAGCCTGGGCAGGCGGGTGGGGACGGGAGCCTCGGCGAAGGCGCGGGTGCCGAGCCAGACGATCTGGCGCGGGCGTGCCTGTGCCGCTGCGTAGGCGGTGATTGCCTGGCGCAGTCGGGCGATGAGGAAGACCATCCTTGTGGCTATGTTAGACATTGACGTTAAGATATCTATCTTCTCCGGGCGGTGCAAGGGGATTCCGGGGTGACGCGAAAGGAAGTCGGACGGCGCTTCGCTGGTCCGACCCACGGGGCGCGGCGCTCGGGCGGGAGGACGTGAACTTGCCCGGGTTTCTGGCCGGTGCCGCCTAGAGGCCCATCAGGTCCAGGGTGCGGGCGATGATGTGGGATTCGTTGAATTCGGTGCGGGCGCGGGACAGGCCGGCTTGTCCCATGCGGGCGCGCAGGGGGGCGTCGGCGGCCAGGCGGTTCAGGGCGGCGGACAGGGCCTGGGTGTTGCGGACCGGGACGAGGAGGCCGGTCTGTTCCGGCACCACCTGTTCGCGGGGGCCGCGGATGTCGGTGGCGATGACCGGCAGGCCGGTGAGCATGGCCTCGATCACCGACATCGGCAGGCCTTCGAAATGGCTGGGCAGGACGAAGATGTCGCTGGCCGCGAGGATGTCGGCGACGTCGGAGCGGTAGCCGAGCAGGCGCAGCCGGCCGGTTTCGGCGAAGCGGTCGAAATGGGGGGTGAGGTCTTCGCCGCGGTCGCTGGGCAGGCGGGTGCCGACCACCCAGAGCTCGGCCGGGACGTTCTGCATGGCGGCGAGCAGTTCGATGTAGCCCTTGGGCGCGACGATGCGCGAGACGATGACCACGGCAAGTGTTCCGTCGGGCACGCCCATGGCTTCGCGCAGGCGGGCGCGGGCCTGGGGGTTGGGACGGAACTGGGCGGGGTCGCGGCCGTTGCCGACGGCGATCGCGCCGCGATGGATGCGCAGGCGGCGGGCGTCCTGCGCCTCCTCCCGCGAGACGTTCATGTAGGTGTCGGTGAGGCGCCCGCCGATCCATTCCATGGCGAAGCCGCCGGCGCGGCGCAGCCAGGGGCCCTCCTGGTTGAAGAGGTAGCCGTGGCAGGTGTAGGCGATGCGGGGCACGCCGGCGACGCGGGCGGCGAGGCGGGCGAGGAAGCCGCTGATCGGCATGTGGGCGTGGACGATATCGGGCCGTTCGCGGCGGATCAGCGCCACCACGGCCCAGAAGGCCTGCCAGTGGGCGCGGGGCGAAAGGGAGCGGGCGAAGGGCAGTGCCTCGACGCGGAAGCCTTCGGCGCGGACGGGGGTGAGATGGGCGCCCTCGGCGCAGGCGCCGACGACCTCGTGGCCGCGGGCGCGCAGGGCACGCATCACCGGCAGCAGGAATTGGCGCAGGGAGAAGTCGACGTTGGTGACTTCCAGGACCTTGAGCGGGCGGGGCATTCGGGGGCTCGGGGAAGGAGAAAAGAAGATTCTTCTTTTTTTGTAAAAAAAGAAGCAAAAAAACTTCTATCCATTTGCTCTGCGCGCGGGAAAATCAGTCTAAATCTAAGTGGATAAAAGTTTTTTGGTTCTTTTTTCCAAAAAAGAACATGCTTTCTTATCCGACCCGGGTGATCGCCCAGCGGACCTGTTGCGGGCCGTCCTGGGTGCCGGTGAGGACGACCTGTTCGGCGTGGCGGGGTTCGGGGCCGCCCAAATAGATGCTTTGTTCCAGGCTGACGCGCGCCCCGTCGGCCCGCAGCCGCCAGCCGGTGCCGGAGGGGAGGCGGAGGAGGACGGCCTCGCCGTCCCGCTGCAGGCTGGCTTCGACGGTGGGGTGGAGGTGGAAGCGGACGACGAAGGGCTGCGGGGATTGGGCCTCGACGGCGTCCTCGCCGCGGATGTCCTCGCCGCTTTCGGCGATGTAGATGCGGCGGTTGTGGATGGCGCCGAAGGGGATGCGCCAGCCGTCGTGGCTGGCGTGGAGCCAGTGGGCGCCGCCGGATTCCTGGCGCGCGACCTCGACATGCTCGGGGCGGCGGGTGCCGAGGCCGTCGGGCTTGAGGTCGGCGGAGCTGGTTTCGGCGATGACCAGGGTGGAATGGGCGGCGGTGGCACGGCAGGCGTCGCGCCATTCGGGGCCGGCGCCGGGGGCGGCGCCGCAGTTGACGATGAGGCGCTCGCGGCCGATCGAGAGTTCGAAGGCGAGCGTGCCGGCATGGGCGCCGCGGTCGAGCTTGGCCGGGGGCGGGGGGCCGCAATCCATGATGAGGACGGTGCGGCCGGTTTGCAGGCGGTGGAAGCCGCCTTCGGGGAGTTGGGAGGGCATGCGGCCGGCGCGGCCGGCCTGAGTGAGCACGGCCTCGATGCGGGCGGGGGTTTCCTCGGCGGTGCCGTTGAAGAGGGCGAGGCCGCCATCGCCGTGGCGCATGAGGCGCAGTGCCGGGCCCATGCGTTCGATGGCGCGGGCGAGCGGTTCGGGGGCGGGGGCCTGGGCGGCCTGGAGAAGGGCGCGGATTTCGACCAGGTCCATCAGTACGGCGAGTTGCTGGGCGGGGGAGCGTTCGCAGTGGCAGCCGTCGGGCAGGACCTGGCGGTTGAGTTCCTGGGGGAGGACGCGCAGTGCGCGGGTGAGGAAGGCGTTGTGCTCGGGCAGGGCGACGGCGGCGGCGATGAGGCCCTTGACCGCGGTGAGGGCGCGGGCGTCGAGCTCCTCGGCGGGCAGCGCGGCGGCGAGCATGCGGGCGTCGGCGACGAGGCGGCCCATCAGGCGCTGGCGGAAGCCGTCATCGGCGGAGGCAGCGAAGAAATCGTAATGGCCAAGCCAGGCGGCGATGCGGGCGCCGATGATGTCCGGGCGGTCGGCGAGGGGGTCGGGCTCGGGTTCGCCGATACAGTCGGAGACGAGGGCGCGGGCGCGCATGCGGGCGGCGTCGGTGCCGAGTGCGCGCAGGTCGCGCAGCCAAGTGAAGCCGTGGGCGGCGGCGCGCAGGAGGGGGTTGGCGGGCGAGGTGGTGAAGGCGCCGGGGCGCAGCGCGATGGCGCCGCCGAGCAGGGCGAGTTCACCGCGCATGACCAGCGCGCCGGCTTCGAGGTCGCCGAGCCAGGGGTCGCGGACGGGCTGGGCGGGGGCGTCGGGCACGCGGGCCATGCGCAGGCTGGGGAGCCTGGCGAGCTGGCGGCGGGCGTCGCGCAGCCAGGTGCCGGGGGGCTTCATGCGGGCAGGCTCCGCAGGGCGGCGATGGCGGCCCGGTAGTTTTCGGCGGCGAAGATGGCGGTGCCGGCGACCAGGACGTCGGCGCCGGCGGCGATGACGCTTGGGGCGGTTTTCGGGGTGATGCCGCCATCGACCTGGAGGCGGATGTCGCGGCCGGTGGCCCGGATTGCGGTGCGCATGGCGGCGATGCGGGGGAGCTGGGTGTCGAGGAAGGGCTGGCCGCCGAAGCCCGGGTTCACCGTCATCATCATGACGTTATCGCACATGTCGAGGACCGGCAGCACCATCTCGATCGGGGTGGCGGGGTTCAACACCACGCCAGGAGCGCAGCCGAGGGCGCGGATGAGTTGGAGGGAGCGGTGGAGGTGGGGGCCAGATTCGGGGTGGATGCTGATGCGGTTCGCGCCGGCCTCGGCGAAGGCGGGGAGGTAGGGGTCGACGGGGGCGATCATCAGGTGGACGTCGAAGGGCAGGGTGGTGTGGGGCTTCAGCCTGGCGATGACGGGGGGGCCGAAGCTGATGTTGGGGACGAAATGGCCGTCCATGATGTCGAGGTGGAGCCAGTCGGCGCCGGCGGCCTGGATGGCGCGCAGCTCCTCGCCGAGGCGGGCGAAATCGGCCGCCAGCAGGCTGGGGGCAATCAGGATGGGGGAGGCGGGGTGCATGGTCTCTTCTAGCGATGGGACTCCTTGGGGGGCAAGGCGCGGGAGTGGAAGGCCAGGGCTCCGCCCTGGACCCGCTGGGGCCTGAGGCCCCAGACCCCCGACATTCTTGCGCCTGCCTTATTGGCGGCGGAGCCTGGCGATGAAGAAGCCGTCCATGGCGAGGGCGGGGGTGGTTTGGAGGTGGCCTTCGGGGGTGAGGGGGGCGGGGGTGGGGGGGAGGGTGGCGAGGGCAGCCTGGATGCGGGCGGGGCCTTCCTCGGGCTGGAGGGAGCAGACGGCGTAGATGAGGCGGCCGCCGGGGCGGAGCATGGCGGTGGCGGCGGCGAGGAGGTTGTCCTGCTGCTCGGCCAGGGTGGCGACGTCGCGGGGGCGGCGGAGGTGGAGGATTTCGGGGTGGCGGCGGATGGTGCCGGTGGCGGTGCAGGGGGCGTCGAGCAGGATGGCGTCGAAGAGCTGGTCGGGGCGCCAGGTGGTGGCGTCGGCCTGGATGATGTCGGGGTGGAGGTTCAGGCGGGCAAGGTTTTCGCGCAGGCGGACGAGGCGGGCGGGGTTGTGCTCGATGGCGGTGACGAGCGCGTCGGCGGCGGCGAGCTGGGCGGTTTTGCCGCCTGGGGCGGCGCAGAGGTCGGCGATGCGCTCGCCTGGCTGGGGGGCGAGCAGCAGGGCGGGCAGCGCGGCGGCGGCGTCCTGAACCCAGAAGGTGCCTTCGGCGAAGCCCAGGAGGTCGGTGGGGCGGGTGCCGGGCGGGAAGCGGTGGGAGCCTGATGGCAGGAGTTCGCCGCCGGGCGGGGGCTCGGCGCCGGGCTTCAGGGTGAGGTCGAGCGGGGCTTCGTGCTGATGGGCCTCGGCGATGGCGCGGGCGGCGCGGCCCCAGGAGGCCCAGAGCCAGGGTGGGGTGTCGAGGCGGGGGGAGTCGAGGCTGGCGAGGGTGGCGGGACCGGCGGCGGCGACCTTGCGGAGCACGGCGTTGACCAGGCCGGCGAAGGGGGTGAGGCCGCGGGTGCGGGCCAGGGCGACAGCGGTGGCGACGGCGGCGTGGGCGGGGGTTTCGAGCAGCAGGAGGCCGGCGGCACCGAGGCGCAGGATGGTGCGGACGGGGTCGGGCGGGGCCTTGCGCAGGAACGGCTCCAGCACGGCATCGAGCGTGCCGGCGCGGCGCAGGACGCTGGCCGCCAGGCGATGGGCGGCGGCGCGGTCGCGCGGGTCGATGGAGGGGAGGGAGGCGATCGCCTCGTCGAGCGTGCGGCGGCGGTCGAGCACCGCGGTGAGGAGGTCGAAGGCGGCGAGGCGGGTGGGGTCGGAGGTCATGGGAAGGCTCTTCTTTTTGGTGAACAAAAAAGAAGCAAAAAAAACTTTATCAATAAGTGCGGAGAAACGTCGCTTCTTGCCGGCTGATTCTGAGAGGCGAGGCGGTCAATCCTGGCGAATGAATGAAGTTTTTTTGCTTCTTTTTGTTCACAAAAAGAAGATTCTTTCTTACACATTGAATCGAAACAGCATGACGTCGCCATCCTTCACCACGTATTCCTTGCCTTCGACGTGCATCTTGCCTGCGGTCTTGGCGCCGGTTTCGCCCTTGAGGGTGACGTAGTCGTCGTAGGCGATGGTTTCGACGGCGATGAAGCCGCGTTCGAAGTCGCCATGGATGACGCCGGCGGCCTGGGGGGCCTTGGTGCCGGCGGTGATGGTCCAGGCGCGGGCTTCCTTGGGGCCGCAGGTAAAGTAGGTGATGAGGCCTAGGAGTGCGTAGCCTTCGCGGATGATGCGGTCGAGGCCGGAGTCGTGCAGGCCGAGGCCTTCGAGGAATTCGCGGCGGTCTTCCTCGGGCAGTTGGGCAACTTCGGCTTCGATGGCCGCCGAGACGATCACATGTCTTGCGCCTTCGGCGCGTGCCCGCGTCGCGACACGGGCGGAGTGGGCGTTGCCGGTGGCGGCTTCGGATTCGGCGACGTTGCAGACGTAGAGGACGGGCTTGGCGGTGAGGAGCTGGAGGCGGCGGACGGCTTCCTCCTGGCCCTTGGGGATGGCGGTGCGGGCCATGCGGCCTTCGGTGAGGGCTGCGACGAGGGGTTCCATGAGGGCGACCGCCGCGACGCTTTCCTTGTCGCCGCCGCGGGCCTTTTTCTGGGCGGCGAAGAGGCGTTTTTCCAGGCTGTCGAGGTCGGCGAGCATGAGTTCGGTCTCGACGGTTTCGGCGTCGCGGATGGGGTCGACGCTGCCTTCGACATGGGTGACGTCGCCGTCTTCGAAGCAGCGCAGGACGTGGACGATGGCGTCGGTTTCGCGGATGTTGGCGAGGAACTGGTTGCCGAGGCCTTCGCCCTTGGAGGCGCCGCGGACGAGGCCGGCGATGTCGACGAATTCGAGGCTGGTGGGGATGGTTTTCTGCGACTTGCCGATGGTGGTCAGCATGTCGAGGCGGTGGTCCGGCACCGCGACGCGGCCGACATTCGGCTCGATGGTGCAGAAGGGGTAGTTGGCGGCCTGGGCGGCGACGGTGGCCGTCAGGGCGTTGAAGAGGGTGGACTTGCCGACATTTGGCAGGCCGACGATGCCGCAGTTGAAGCCCATCTTACTTGCTTTCCTGGGTGAGCAGCGCCACGCGCGTCATGAAGTCTTCGGGTTTGTCGGCGGCGAGCAGGGGAGCGGCGTCGGCGACGGCGTCGAGCAGGTCGGACAGCCATTGCTGGTCGGTTTTGTGGAAGTCGCCGAGGACGTGGCCGGTGACGCGGGCCTTGTCTCCGGGATGGCCGATGCCGAGGCGGACGCGCCAGTAGTCGGGCGTGGTGAGCTGGCGGTCCATGCTGCGCAGGCCGTTGTGGCCGGCGGCACCGCCGCCCTTCTTGACCCGTACCTTGCCGGGGGCGAGGTCGAGTTCGTCGTGGAAGGCGGTGATGTCGGCGGGGTCAAGCTTGTAGAAGGCGGTGGCGGCCTGCACGGATTCGCCCGAGGCGTTCATGTAGGTGAGCGGCTTGAGGGCGAGAAGTTTGGTGCCGCCGATGGTGCCTTCGGCGACGAGGCCGCGGAAGCGGTTCCGCCACGGGGTGAAGCCGTGGCGGTGCGCGATGACATCGAGCGCCATGAAGCCGATGTTGTGGCGCTGGCGGAGCATGCCGGGCTCGGGATTGCCCAGCCCGACCCAGAGCTTCACGACACCGGCCCTTGGGGTGGGTTACTTCTTCTTGGCGGCGGGCTTGGCGGGTGCCTTGGTGCCGCCGGTGGGTGCCTTGGTGACGCCGGCGGGAGCCTTGGTGACGCCGGCAGGCGCCTTGGTGCCGCCGGCGGGGCCAGGCTCGGCCGCGGCTTCGGCCATCTTGGTGGGGGCGGCGATCGTGGCGATGACGAAGTCGCGGTCGGTGATGGTGGGCTTGACGCCTTCGGTGCCCTTGAGGTCGGACCAGCGGATGTTGTCGGTGATGTCGAGCGGGCCGAGGTCGGCGTCGAAATGGGCGGGCACGTTGTCGGGGTCGACGAAGCATTCCACGGCGTGGCGCACGACGTTGAGCATGCCGCCGCGCTTGAGGCCGATCGAGATGAGGTCGTTGTGGAACACGACGGCGACGGCGACGCGCACCATTTCGCCGGGGGCGAGGCGCTGGAAATCGACATGCTCGGGCAGGTCGGTGACGGGGTGGAACTGCACGTCGCGGATGAGGGCGCGGGTGCTTTCGCCGTTCAGCTTCACCTCGAACAGGCGCGAGCGCCAGCCAGCGGCGTGGATTTCCTTGAGCACGGTCTTGGGTTCGAGGGCGATCAGGATGGGTGCCTGCTTGGCACCGTAGATCACGCCGGGCACCATGCCCTGCCGCCGGGTCGCGCGTGCTGCCCCCTTACCTGCACGCTCGCGCGCCGCGGCCTCGATCGTCACGAAGTTGGCCATTGGGTCGCTCCATATGAAACAACGCCGGCCTCCAGGGGTGCCGGCGCATGGGTAGTGCCGGCGACGGACGCCGGCGGGTCGGGCGTTTAGCAGGGGGGCGGGCGGCAGGCAAACATCTTGACCTTCTGGGTGGCATGCGCGCTCCATTCCGGAATGGAAGAGTTCGTTTTCGCGGCGCTGATCGCGGTCAGCGGCTGGGTGCTGGGGATCGTGGGGTTCTTCCAGGCGCGGGCGGCGCGGCGGGAGGTGCTGGCGCTGCGGCGGGCGTTGGCGGCGGGCGAGGCGATCGTGGCGCCGGGCGATCCGCTGGCGGCGTATCAGGCGGAGCTGGCGGCGGGGGAGCGGGCCTCGCCGTTCGGGCCGCCGCCGATGCCGGCGCCGGTTCCTCCGCTGGTGCTGCGGGCTTCGGTGCCGGAGGTGGGGGAGGTGCCTCCTCCTCCTCCACCGCCGCCGCCGCCGGCACCGCCGGGGCCGAAGATCGATATCGAGGCGTTGCTGACGCTGCGCTGGGGGGTGTGGCTGGGCAGTGCGGCGCTGTTGCTGGCCGGGGTTTTCCTGGTGGGCTACGCGGTGGAGCAGGGGCTGCTGGGGCCCGAGGTGCGGGTGGCGCTGGCGTTCCTGCTGGGGGGCGCGCTGCTGGGCGGGGCGGAGTGGCTGCGGCGGCAACCGGCACCGGTGCTGGAGGGGACGCTGGCGGCCGACCATGCGCCGACGGGGCTGGCGGCGGGCGGGGCGGCGGTGCTGTTCGGGGCGGCCTATGCCGCCGGGCCGCTGTTCGGGCTGGTGCCGGGGGTTGTCGGCTTCGTGTTGATGGGTGCTGCATCGCTGGTGGGGATTTTCGCCTCCTTGCGGTTCGGGCCGCTGGCCGGGCTGGTGGGGGTGGCGGCGGCGTTAGCCACGCCGGCGCTGGTGGAGGCGGAAGCGCCTTTCGCGCCGGGGCTGTTCGGGTATCTGCTGTTCGTGACGGCGGCTTCCTGCGTGGTGGTGCGGTTCAGCGCCTGGGCCTGGCTGGGGTGGATCGCGACGCTGGCGGGGGCGCTGTGGGTGGCGCTGGCGGCGACGGGGGAGCTGGGGGCGGAGTATTGGGCGGCCGGGCTGTTCGTGCCGGCGGCGGCAGCGCTGCATTTGTTGCTGTTGCCGCGGGCGGCGCTCGATCATCCGGTGGGGCTGCGGCTGTCGTGGGTGCCGATGCTGGCGCTGGGGCTGGCCGGGGTTGTGGTGAGCGGCGCGGTGGACGACATGGCGGTGCGCGTGGGCGTGCTGTTGCTGGCGCCGCTGGCGGTGGCCAAGGGGGCGCTGGAGCCGCGGCTGGCGCGGCTGCCGTGGCTGGCGGCGGGATTGTTCCTGGGCGTGCTGCTGGTGTGGGCGATGCCGGCGTGGCAGCCGACCGGGGAGGTGATCACGGTCGAGGGCGTGGTGCAGGCGTTCCTGCCGGGGGACTGGGCGCCGGAGGTGATCCGGCCGTTGCTGTGGACAGCGGCGGCGATGGCGGCGTTCTTCGCGGCGGCCGGGCTGTGGCTGGAGCGGCGGGCGGCAAACCCGGTGAATTGGGCGGGGCTGGCGGCGGCGGTCCCGGTGGTGACGCTGGGGGTGACGTATCTGCAGGTGGCGCGATTCCAGCCGGATGCGCTGTGGGCGCTGGCGGCGGCGGGGGTGGCGGCGCTGTCGGTCGGCGCGGCCGCGGCGGCGATGCGGGCAGATGGTTTGCAGCGCGCCGGGGCGCATGCGGCCGGGGCGGTGGCGGCGCTGTGCGTGGGGGCGGGGATCGTGCTGCAAGACCAGTGGGTGACGCTGGCGATCGCGCTGATGCTGCCGCCCTTGGCCTGGATCGCGGCGCGGGCGGAACTGGCGGCGTTGCGGCTGGTGGCGCTGGCGGTGGCGGGGCTGGTGATCGTGCGGCTGCTGCTGAACTGGTACGTGCTCGACTACGGGTTCGGCGGCGGGCCGGTGCTGAACGGGCTGTGGCTCGGCTATGCGGTGCCGGCGGCGTGTTTCTGGATCGCGGCGCGGATGTTCCTGCGGCGCGGGGACGACCTGGTGGTGGCGGTGCTGGAGGCCGGCGCGGTGGCCTTCGTCGCGGTGTTCGTGGCGTTGCAGGTGCGGCACTGGCAGGGGGCAGGGCGGCTCGATGCCGATGCCTCGCTGCTGGAGGCGGGGCTGCATGTCTCGGCGCTGGGGGCGCAGGCGCTGGCCGGGATGGTGCTGGCGCGGCGGATGGGACGGCGGGTGCTAGATGTGGCCTGGAAGATCCAGGGCGTGCTGGCGCTGGCGGGCGGGGTGATGCTGCTGCTGGGCAACCCGGTGGTGGCGAACATGCGCGCGGGGCAGGCGGCGTTGGCGTTTGGCTACCTGGTGCCGGCGGTGCTGGCTGGGCTGGCGCTGTTGCGGCAGGAGGGGCGCCGGTTGCTGACGCCGTTGGGGCTGTATGCGCTGGTGGCCGGGTTCGCGTGGCTGACGCTGGAGGTTCGGCTGCTGTTCCACCCTGGGGAACGGCTGGGGCGGCCGGATGCCGGGGATGCGGAGATGTGGGCCTATTCCGGGCTGTGGCTTGGCTACGGGGTGGCGCTGATGGCGGCGGGGATACGCTGGCAGGCGCGGGCGGTGCGGCTGGCGGCGCTGGCGGTGATCGCGCTGGTGGCGGCGAAGGTGTTCCTGTTCGACATGGCCGGGCTGGGCGGGCTGTGGCGGGTGCTGTCGTTCCTGGGGCTGGGGCTGAGCCTGATCGGTCTGGGGGCGGTGTACCGGCGATTCGTGGCGGGGGTGCGGGCGGAGGAAGGAAGCAAGTAAGGTCTTCTTTTTCTGAAGAAAAAGAAGCAAAAAGACTTTTTATTCATTTTGCGCTTCGCTCCGATGGTTGAGCGCGGTGCAAGTGGATAAAAGTTTTTTGGTTCTTTTTTTCAAAAAAGAATTTCTTTCTTACTTCGTGCACCCGAGAAACGCCAACACCGCCGCCGCGACCGCCTGGGGTTGTTCCTGTTGCACCCAGTGGCCGGCGCCGTCGATCAGGATGGGTGGGCCCATGTTGGTGAAGGCCTTGGTGTGCATGCGGGCCAGCGCGCCGGGGGATTGGTGGATGCCCCAGTCCTGGCGGCCGGCGACGAACATGGCCGGGATGTCGATGGTGCGGCCGGCGAACATCTGCTGTTCGGCGGTGACGGCGGGCTCGAAGCGGCAGCGGTACCAGTTGAGGCCGCCCTGGAGGCCGGTGCGGGCGAATTCCTGTGCGTAGACCGCGAGTTCCGGCTCGGTGAGCCAGCGGCAGGCGGCGACCTGGCTGGGTGTGGGCATGTGGGCGGCGACGGTTTCGGCCATCGTTTGGGCGTGGTCCATGACGTAGTAGGTGGGGAGCTTCGCCAGTTCCTCGGCGGTCCAGGCGGCGAGGGGGAAGGGCTGGTTGTGGGGCCAGTCGGCGGATTTGTGGTGGTAGTAGGCGCGCAGGAATTCGTGCAGGCCCTGGGGGGCGTGGCGCATGTCGGCGTCGGCGGGGCGGGTGGCGTAGTAGCGCTGGTAGTGCTTGCGGGGGGGGTGCAGGGCGGCGAGGGCGGCGTCGATGTCCGTTTCGGGCGCGGGCAAGGCGGGTGCGCCGGTGAAGGGGGCGCTCATCAGCACGACGGTGCGGTAGATGTCGGGGCGCATGACGGCGCTCCAGCCCGCGACCGAGGCGCCGAAATCGTGGCCGACGATGCAGGCGGCGCGGTCGTGGCCGAGGGCGCGGACCAGGCCGAAGGCATCGCGGGCGAGATTGGCCATTCGGTAGGGGGCGAGGTCCCCGTCGTAGTTGGCGGTCCATCCGGTGGTGCGGCCGTAGCCACGCTGGTCGGGGGCGACGACGTGGTAGCCGGCGCGGGCGAGGGCGGGGAGGATGTGGCGCCAGGACCAGGCGAGCTCTGGGAAGCCGTGCAGCAGCAGGATGAGGGGGTGGGCGGGGTCGCCGGCCTCCAGGATGTGCATGTCCAGGCCGTTGACGCCGGGGACGACGCGGGTGCGGACGGTCGGTGGGAGGGGGAGCGGGGTCATGTGCGGACGATCCTTACCACGGCGACGATCATGTGCAGCCCGGCCATGCAGAGAGAGAGTGGCAGGCGCAGGGGCAGCCACCATTCGGGGGCGACGAAGCGGCGGCCGAGTTCGCGGTCCACCCAGAGGCAGGCGAGGAACAGCACGGAGAGGATGGCGAGCGAGAGCGGCGAGAGGAAGGTGACGACCAGCCAGGCGGCCAACGCCGGCAGCACCGAGAGGCCGAGCCAGAAAGGCAGGTCGCGCGGGTGACCGCGGGAGGCGGCGAGGCCCCACCAGGCGCCGCCGAGGAAGCTGAGGATCGAGGCCCCGTAGGCGCCGGCGGCGCGGAAGGCGAGCTCCCGTTCCGGGTGGCGGGCCAGGAGCATGACGCCGAGGGCGATGACGGTGGGCAGCAGGCCTGCGGCGCCGAGCAGGAGGGCGGCACGGGGGGGCAGCTTGGCGCGTTCGATCATGGGCCAGCGTAACGCAGGGCGGGGTGGCGCGGGAGGGGGTGCGAAATGGCGCGGCGGGGCTATCTGCGGGACATGCGGATGTCGGTTCCGATCATCGTTCCGGTCCTGGCGGACCAGCTGAGCCTTGGGCTGTCGGCGCTGCGCGCGGCCGACCGGGCTTCGAGCGTGGTGCTGATGGCGGAGGTGGCAGAGGAGGCGGGGTATGTGGCGCACCATCGCAAGAAGCTCGCCTTCCTGTTCAGCGCGATGCGGCATTTCGCCGACGAGCTGCGCGAGCTGGGGTGGCGGGTGGAGTATGTGGCGCTGGACGATCCGGCGAATAGCGGGAGTCTGACCGGCGAGGTGGCGCGGGCAGTGGCGCGGCTGGGAGCCGGACGGGTGGTGGCCACCATGCCTGGGTAGTGGCGGGTGCTGGAGGCGATGCGCGGGTGGGAGGCGGCGCTGGGGGTTCCGGTGGTGCTGCTGGAGGACGCGCGGTTCCTGTGTTCCGCGGCGCGGTTCGCGGCGTGGGCGGGGGGGAAGAAGCAACTGCGGATGGAGTTCTTCTACCGGGAGATGCGGCGGGAGACGGGGCTGCTGATGGACGGGGCGGAGCCGGCGGGGGGGCGGTGGAACTTCGATGCGGAGAACCGCAAGCCGCCGAAGCAGGGGATGGCGGTACCGGAGGTGGCGCGGTTCGCGCCGGACGGGGTGACGGTGGACGTATTGGAGTTGGTGGAGAGTCGGTTTCCCGGGCGGTTCGGCGAGCTGCGGCCATTCTGGTTCGCGGTGACCCGGGCGGATGCGGAGGCGGCGTTCGCGCGGTTCCTTCGGGTTGGGTTGCCACGGTTCGGGGATTTTCAGGATGCGATGCTGCGGGGGGAGGCGTTCCTGTTCCATGCGGTGATCGCGCAGTACCTCAATTGCGGGCTGCTCGATCCGCTGGCGGTGTGCCGGGCGGCGGAGGCGGAGTGGCGCGCGGGGCGGGCGCCATTGGCCTCGGTGGAGGGGTTCGTGCGGCAGGTGCTGGGGTGGCGGGAGTATGTGCGGGGGATCTATTGGCTGAAAATGCCCGGGTATCTGGAGGAGAATGCGCTGGGGGCGACGCGGGATCTGCCGGGGTTCTACTGGTCGGGCGAGACCGACATGGCGTGCGTGGCGGCGGTGGTGACGCAGACGCGGAAGGAGGCGTATGCCCACCATATCCAGCGACTGATGGTGACGGGGAACTTTGCCCTGTTGGCGGGAGTGGACCCGAAGCAGGTGCATGAGTGGTACCTGGCGGTGTACGCCGATGCCTACGAGTGGGTGGAGTTGCCGAACACGCTGGGGATGAGCCAGTTCGCCGATGGCGGGGTGCTGGCGAGCAAGCCGTATGCGGCGAGTGGAGCGTATATCGACCGGATGAGCGACTACTGCGGGGGCTGCCGCTACGACGTGAAGGCGAAGAACGGGCCAGGGGCGTGCCCGTTCAACTACCTGTATTGGGATTTCCTGGCGCGGAATCGGGGGGTGCTGGGGAAGAACCCTCGGCTGGGGCCGGTTTGGCGAACGTATGATGCGCTGTCGGCGGAGCGGAAGGCGGCGATTGGGCGCGATGCGGCGGAGTTTCTGGCGGGATTATAAGAAAGTAGCTTCTTTTTCTGAAGAAAAAGAAGCAAAAAGACTTTTTATTATTTGGGCTTTGCGCATTATTTCCGGTCGCCTGCGCTTGGAGTGGGAAAGTTTTTTGGTTCTTTTTTTCAAAAAAGAACGTGCTTCCTTGTTCTCCTGCTGCCGATTTGACCACAGGCGTCCAGACGGCGCACGCTTGCTCCCTTGATCGCCAGGAGAGCCCCATGTCCCCGGCCGCGCGGCAGATGGCGTTCATCAACCTGGCGCATTCCTTCACGCATTACTGCCTGCTGATCCTGCCGACGGCGGTGCTGGCGATGGTGTTGATGCCGGATGGGGTGTTCGGGGACAATTACGAGCTGATCCTGCCGCTGGCGACGGGTGGGTTCGTGCTCTATGGGCTGCTGTCCTTGCCGCAGGGGTGGCTGGCGGCGCGGTTCGGGCGGCATCGGCTGATGACGGCGTTCTTTCTTGGCGCCGGGGTTTCGATGATCGGGACGGGGTTTGCGCCTTCGCCGCTGTGGCTGGGGGTGGCGCTGGCGGCGACGGGGGCGTTCGCGGCGATCTATCATCCGATCGGCACGGCGCTGCTGGTGGACGTGGCCGGGGACAAGCCGGGGCGGGCGATCGGGCTGAACGGGGTGTTCGGGAACATTGGTGTCGCGATGGCGCCGATGATCACGGCATTCGTGGCGTTCCGGTGGGGGTGGCACTGGGCGTTCATCATCCCGGGGGTGCTGTGCACGGTGGCGGGGCTGGTTTGGATGCGCGAGCCGGTGTTCGACCATGCGGCGAAGCGGGGGGGCAGGCCGTTTCCGGAGATTCCGCCGCATCTGGTGCGCCGCGCGGTGATCGTGTTGCTGCTGGTGGCGACGGTTTCGGGGCTGGTGTTCAACGCGTTCACGCTGCTGCTGCCGAAACTGATGCAGGAGCGGTTGGCGGGGGATGCCTCGCTGCTGCCGCTGGCGGGGGTGGCGGCGACGGTGGCAACCTTGTGTGGGGCGGTGACGCAGCTGACGGTGGGGCGGTTCATCGACCGGACGACACTTCGACAAATGTTCCTGCCGATGGCCGTGGTGCTGGCGCCGGCGCTGGCGGCGTTGGCGTTCGTGGACGGGTGGCTGGCGGTGCCGGTGGCGGGCGTGGTGGCCGCGGTGCTGTTCGGGCAGGTGACGGTGAACGAGACGATGACGGCGCGCTACATCTCGCCGGCGCTGCGCACGCGGATGTATTCGATTCGGTTCTTCGTCGGGTTCCTGGGCAGTGCCGCGTCGGCGCCGCTGATTTCGGCGTTGTATGGGCGGACGGGGAGCCAGGCGGCGTGTTTGGCGGTGCTGGCGGGGTTCGCGGTGGTGACGCTGGTGTGCGCCTGGTTTTTCCCGAACCGGCGGGAGGAGCTGAACCCGGAACTGTGGGAGGCGGCGCGGGCGCGACCGGTGCCGGTGGCGGCGGAATAGGCGCCTTGGATTTGCCGCCAGGCGGGGCCATGTTGCGGGCATGAAGCGTCGCGCCCTGCTGGCCCTTGGCCTGCTGTCTCCGTTGCTCCCCTTGTCCGCCCTGGCGCAGCCGCGG
>Ga0105050_10001876_pt1 | contig 30821 bp, 28 predicted proteins | sample FRY01_FD_78088 | JGI IMG/M metagenome (GOLD analysis project Ga0105050, IMG submission 78088) | Freshwater microbial communities from Lake Fryxell liftoff mats and glacier meltwater in Antarctica - FRY-01 | ecosystem: Environmental > Aquatic > Freshwater > Ice > Glacier meltwater ...
AACCAAGTTCTATCACTGTTTTTCGTTGAAAAGCTAATTCATTTTCAACCATTAAATCTATAGCTACCTTATGATAAGAAAGCTTGCTGAAACTAAGCTCTTCATAAGTATATTTTTTTCCTATGTAATCTCTATCATGTTTTGCTTCCCAATGTTCAACAGTATTTTTTCCTCTATTCATTATTATTCGTATACCTTATAAAATTTTAACCAATGATTAACCATTTCTAACATCATTTCCTTAAATGTATATTCAGGTTGCCAATTAAGAATTTTGCGTATTTCAGTAGAATCTCCGCGAAGATATTTAAGTTCTTCAGGACGCATGAATGCTGGATTTTGAATCACATAGTCTTTATAATTCAAATCAAGGCTATTAAAAACCACATCACACATTTCGCGTACAGAATAAGTTTCCATAGTAGAAACAATCCAATCCCGAGGTTTTTCATAATTCAAAATAAGATGCATAGCACGTACATAATCTTTGGAATGTCCCCAATCTCTGCAAGAGTCTAAATTGCCAAGTTCTAATTTTTTAGTCATTCCAAGCTTAATTTGTACGGCTGCTTTAACCACTTTGTTTGTAACGAAATTAGAAGCTCTACGTGGAGATTCGTGGTTAAACAAAATACCATTGCAAGTAAATAATCCATATGCCTCTCGATAATGTCTTATCATATTATATCCAAATAATTTTGCAATACCATATGGGCTAACTGGTTTCATCGGTGTTGTTAATCGTTGAAAATTATCTTCATCGACTGAATTTCCAAACATTTCGGACGAAGAGGCTTGATAGAAACGAGCATTAGGACAAATATCTTTATATGCTTCAAGCATATTGAGCACACCAATAGCATTGGTTTGTGCTGTAAATTTTGGTACATCAAAGCTGATACGTACATGACTTTGTGCTGCCAGATTATAAATTTCATCAGGCATTATTTCAGATATTATTTTTCGTAATGATATTTCATCTGTAACATCTCCATAATAAGTTTTAATTTTATCTGCTAAATGATGTATGCGAGTTTCTTGATATTCTGGAGTTGATTGCCGTCTAATAATACCATTAACTTGATAACCTTTTTCTAATAGATACTCAGCAAGATAACTTCCATCTTGACCTGCTATTCCTGTTATTAATGCTTTTTTCATTTTTCCCACTCCCTAATTGTTTGTACAATTCTTTTAACGTCTTTGTGAGTTAGTGTTAATGATGATGGAAGATAAATCATTTCATATTCAATTGAATTAGCATAATCATTAGAATTAAGATAATTCAAAGTTGGTATATGTTCAGCATGTGCATTGTTACGATAATAAATTTCACTACCAATATTTCTACTGGCAAGAAATTTTTGTAAATTTCTTGAACTAACATCCCATCTGCTTCTATACATAACCATCCAAGTAGACGATAAATTATCGGGGTCAGGATTAAAAAAATCTAATCCTTCATTACGATACATATCAAACATATTATTTCTTGCCCCGATAAGCTCATGAACTTTATTCATCATAGCTACGCCCATGGCGGCTTGTATATCAGTCATGCGAAGATTAAGACCAATCGCCTTAAATATTCTATCTTTTCTCCAGTCACCGGCTCCATGGTCAATTAGTTGACGGCATATTGTTGCAATATTATCATTATCCGTGATGATACACCCGCCTTGGCCTGTGGTAACAATTTTAGGAACTGAAAATGAATATATGCCAACATCACCAGTACGACCAGCATGCGGCATTCCGAATGCTTGACAAGAATCTTCAATTAATGTAATTCTGTGAGCTTGACAAATATCTTTAATTCTTTTTACATCTTTTCCAATATATCCGTTGTGATTGATAAAAACTACAGCAGTTACGGGAAGGCATCTTAACTTTTGTTGTTCAATTATTTTTTGAAGAATATCAGGGTCAATGCAAAGCGTATCTTTTTTAATTGGTGCAAACATAACATGGGTATCAAGCATTTTTGCTGCTTCAGCACCAGCTATATGAGAATAAGATGGACAAACAACAAGATTTTTTTTACCACTTATTCCGAAAGCTTTGAGCGAAACATATAATGCCATTGTACCACTTGTTGTCACGATAGCATGTTTAGCACCTGAAAACTTTTTAAGTAAAAATTCAAATTGTTCAACTATTTTACCGGGTCCATAATATCCATCTCTGATTGCTTTACTAACATATTCTAAAACCAAAGTTTGAGGTACATATGGTTCGAATTGTGGAATTTTTTGTTCTATCATTTTATTATACAAACCTCGTCGTTTGATTAAGAAGATATGTATATTTATTACTTACAAGAATTTTTTCTTTATAAAAATATAAATAATCAATATTAGTTTTAATAAAACATTCTATAGCTTGCGCAGGTGTTTCAACAATAGGTTCTCTGTCATTGAAACTTGTATTTAATAAAATTGGTACGTTAGTTTTGGCTTCAAATTTTGAAATTAAATCGTAATACCATGGATTATCATTAACAGTGACTGTTTGCATTCGTCCAGTATTATCATAATGAACAACTGCCGGAACTTCCTTTGCTTTTTCCGGCTTAAATTTGATTGCAATAGACATGTATGGACTTTCGATATCATGAACAAACCAATCACTAACTTTATCAGCTAAGATACTTGGCGCAAATGGACGAAACCATTGACGATGTTTAATTTTATCATTTACACGCTCTTTTGTATCAGCATATCTTGGGTCAGCTAAAATACTTCTTTTACCAAGAGCACGCCTACCAGATTCTGAACTACCTCCAAAAACAGCAACAAGTTTCTTATCAATTAATAAATCAGCAATTTCATTATTTTCAACATTATGTTTGACATCAAGTCGTTCAGCAAAAACTTCTATACTTTGTTTAATGTAATCGGAATGGTATTCGTAACCAAGATAAGATGTTGAATTATCTTGCCATTTAATACGAGGATTTTTAAGAATTTGATGCCACACAATTCTCGCCGCGCCTAATGTAATACCAGAATCATATGGAACCGGGTCAACGTAAACGTTTTTGATTTGTGGAAACCAATCAAAAATTTTACCAACCATAATACAATTTAATGCAACTCCGCCCGACAAACATATATTTTCCGTATCTGATTGAATAAATCGACTAAGTAATTCCTTAAATTTATTTTCAGTTGCAAGTTGTAAAGCTGCGGCAATGTCAAATTTTATTTTATCGGTTTCATCATTTTCAATTAACTTGCGATATTTTTCATAATCAACTTTTGGTCCGCCATTTAAGTGTGTTATAAAATCGTCATAATAATCAGTAGTTTTGCCAATACAAGCCATCGCCATGATTGTGCCAGCTTGATGTCCTTTTGGAAATCCGCGTGATAAACCAAAAATTTTCTCAGTAGAATTTGACCATAAACTACCAAAATTAACAACGCGAAAATCACCATAATCATCACCAAAAATTCCAATTGGATTTAATTCAATATCATTACCTTGCCAAACGGTAAAATTTGATATAACAATTTGATTATTATTTTTTTCTTCACCACCACCGTCAATAGTAATCACAAGTGCCTTATTAAAATTACTTGAGAAAAAAGCATTTGCTGCATGAGTATGATGATGACCAAATACAAGCATATCACCTTTATTTTTTTGAGAAATATCTAAGGCACGCTGCCATGTTTTTGGAAATCTGATGTGTGGACCGCCATTCCATATATCAATTCCAGTAACAAAAAAATCTATTTCGTTAATAGGTCCTTGATATTTATCAAATAAAAATTTTAAGCTATCATCAATTGGTTCTTTGTATCGACAATATCTTTCAAGTTCAAGATGCACTTCCGGAATACCATCTTTTAATACACAAAAAGAACAATCGTGACCTGAATGGAATCCAGCTATACGAATTGATTTTGTTTTTTCTTTCATTTTTTACTCTCTGTTTTTACTCTCTGTTTTTATATGTTAGGTTAGGAAAATACTACTTGGACACCAGAATTATAATTTTATACACTCTAAATTAAGTGATATTAAAGTTCCGTTTTCTTTATCCATATGTGGTAAATATGCCTGTGAATGGTCATCAAATTTACCGTGCTCAACTTCTTGCCAATCCCATTTTCTTACAGATTCAAATCCATTTTCGCGTAATACTATTGATAAAGAGAATTCATCGTATATTGTTTTGTGATAGATTATTTTAGTACCCATATCCATCTTTCCATATAATGGGCCAAGAAAAGAATCAAGCGTATAATTTGAAATACCGGGATATGTTTTGCTGCAATACAACCAAGCCATCACGGCAAAATCAGGAACTGCAAGGCGAAGTGTACCACCGGGTTTTAATATTCGATTCCATTCCTTCAAAACTACTTTAACTTCTTCTCGGTCAAAATATTCAAGTACATGCGAAGCATATATTAAATCAATTTCATTATCATCGAATGGAATTTTTTTTACCGAACATTTATAATCAAGATGTTCATAATCCCCGTCGTCAACATGAATCCAATCAGGTCCAAAATTTCGTTTGCCACAGCCAAGATTAATTTTCTTCATTAATTTTACCCACTGATTGTTTTTCAATCATTCTTTTGTCATTTTCTCGACCTTGATATGGTCCATTTTTGAACTCAAACCAGATAGTATCATCTTCCATAATTTCGTAAGCATGTCCACCATGCATAGTTATTATACAACTTCCTTCCACTAATTCCAACGTATCAAGATAAGATTGGTCTATATCGTAAAGAGTTACTCTGACACGACCTTTCATAATAACCCAAACTTCTTGAGTATGTGAAAATTTTCTTTCATTTTGAATATGATAGTGAGCATCATAAGTCATTCCTTTAGCATCACGTTTGAATGCCGCTTGAATAAATTCGTTATCTGAAGTCATATCGCTACGAAAAATCATAGCATCCTTGGTCTTAAACGATACATGAGTCATAAGTCCAGGTTTTACCTGTGAATAAATTTTAATCATTAACTTAAAATCTCTCTCTTGGATATTTATTGAATTGTTTTAATTTGTCGATACCGGGATAATTGATACCTTGATAATGACAATCTTCATAAATAGCCCTTACAAGGTCATGGTCAACACTTTCAGTTAAATCATAAGCAATATCTAATCCCATTTGATTAGCATGATGAAATGATTCGCGATGTGCATTAAAAATATTATATTGTTGCCAATGATTAACTAAAAGACTAAATTTATTCATATTATCTGTGTTTGACCAAAAAGCATAATCAAGAAATCTATCACTATAATAACATGGGCAAACTTGTTTTGATGTTACTGGGTTATGCTCTAAATCATGTGTCGCATAAAATTTACTTTGGTCATATGAAGCTAATATCATAGGTTTCTTTAATGCCCAATCAAATCGAGTTAAAATAACCCAATCATATTGAATATTTTTCGATGATTCATAAAACATTTTTTGTTTAATAACCTGAGACGTTGCAAACCATCTACTCAACGTATAATCTAATCTTTTTGTGTTTTGATTAAATTCAATTTGTGGAGTAAAACAATGACTGACAGGCTTATATGTTTCTATAATTTCATCTTTATATTTAGTGGACCAACTAAAAATATGTGTATCAAACTTAATATCTGGATTTGTTTCAAAGAGATAACTCTTAAAATGTTCATAACCAATACGATAATCTACATCTTGATTGTGATTGTAACCTTTCTTGTCAGAATACAAATTTCCTACTACACCTACTATACATAAAGATACTATCATTTTTTATTATTTCAAACCTAATTTAAGTGCATAATTTACTACTTTTTTAATACCTTCATCATAATCAATTTCTGGTTGCCAATCAAGCCTGCAATTCCAGTAATGAGTATGTTAGACATTGAAATTTTCTTTTCTTAATAATGTTTCAATGTCGATAGAATCACGGATAACATTAATTGCTTCACATGATGGATATGGATTAGTATCTGAATAATCATTAATTATAATTCGCTTAGAATGAAATATACCAAATAATATGTCATCATATTTAAGACCACATTTTTTTAATTGTTCTTTTGTTATAATTTCATATTCTTTTTTACGAGCGGTAGTTAATATAATTTGAATTCGACCAGTGTTATGAAGTTTATTCAAATAATTAATATTTTCTTGAATTGCTTTGGTATTGCCAATTGAAGGTTCAAAATATTCAGCTGATGCATAGATAAGTGTGCCATCAATATCCACGAATAATGTAGCAAATGTCGTTCTATATTTTTGCCAATCATTATCAGTTCCCCAATCTTCATATTTTTGTGCCCAAATAGGAGTAAAAACTATATTATCTAAAAGCATAGCATAAATTATATGTGAAATGTAAAAATCATTACCATGAATTTTAGATATTTTATCATAATATTTGTTAAATACATTAACTGATTCAAATGAATATCCACCACAACAAAAATATGGACTGGTAACTTGTTTTTCAACTATGTTGTCAATAAGTAAATTTTCATTAATATTAACGTAACTTTTATTGCGTGGATTTACTAAATCCATAAGATTCAAATCATAAATAACAATACTATTTTTATTTATAGGTTTACATTCAAATTGATTATCAACATCTTTAATAAAAATTGAACCTTTTATATTTTCTTGTTCGATAGTTACTCGAATAGTTTCGGGTTGACAAGATGTAGGTTTGTCAATAATAACTAATTTTGCTTTTCCTTGTAATCCTGCTTGTAATATAGCTTTATTTAATCCATTTTCGCATCCAAATTTATCTAAATGTTCACGTAACACGGTAAAATAAATTGCATCAAAACAATTCAAATCAATATTTGAAATACTTTCAATAAGCATAAGTGAACCACGCGGGTGAGTTAACAAAAATTTAGGACGCATATTGGGAAATCTGGTTGACTTGCCAGCAGCGGGAACTATTAATGATAATTTGTTCATATTAATCCTTTAGTATACATAATTCAAGGTGTTTTATTATTTTTCTATCTTTAGCATATTGAAGCACTCTTAATAAATTTAACAATTCGAATGTTGAATACCAATTATTAAAAAAATCATGTTGAATAAAACATTGTGTTATTTTTTTATCTAAATGATTCATGGCTATTTTCATCTTAACTTTATCAATAATACCTTTATAAAGACAAAGTGACCAAAGAAATTTTGTATCTTGTCTAAGTTTAACAATATCGTTTAGCGGAGTTTCAATAAATGAATCAAGAAAATCAATAAAAACAAGCTTTTTTGATTTTACATGAAAAAGTATATTTGATAATGTTAAATCACCATGACAAAATCCCACAGGTAAATACATTCCTTTAATACATTTATCTTCAAACAGTTCAAAATAATTATCTGTGTAACTCAGAATTTTATTTTTGATATAATATGGTATATTTGATTGAAGATTTATATTACTTTTTACCAAATCATATTTATCAATAATAATGTTTGGTAATATTATTTGATATTCTGATTTTTGAATATTATTATTGATAAATTCAATTAGAATATTAACATATATTTCAATTTCTTTAGTAGAAGTTTGATTCAAAAATTCAACAAAATCATAACAATTAAAATATTCCATTTTGTATGAATATAGTTTATTTTCTTTAGATTCTATTATTTTTGGAACAATAATATCGCTATTGCCAGTATATAATTTTTGTTTATCTATTTGTAGTTTTAATCGATTATTTTGAGTAGATACAGATGAGCTTTTTTGTATAAATGATTTGTTTCCTTCACTAAATAATTCTACCTTGAATCCTGAATGTCCGCTTATTTTTAGATTTTGATTCATGGATATTTATATTTTATCAATTAAACGTGTTCCAATCTCTTCTGAATGATGATTAACAGATATGATAGTTTGATAATTCAAAGGTATAACAAGTTCATCATTTTCAATATGATTATTCCAATTAGCAACCCCCGGCCACCACCAAAGAGGGCAAACTTCAACGCTATGCGGCAAATAAGGATTTTCATGTATCATTGTACTTTTACTTGTTACAATGTTTTGCCAATATTTTGAATTAATTATTCTTGTTAAAATATAAATCAAAAATCTTCGTTTATAAATAGCACCTAAAGTTAACGGATATGCCGAATTAATCATAGGATTAGTTGATGTTTCACGACAAAACTTAGCAGCCAAAGAACCCCATGAACCAAAGAAAAAATTATTGTCAGTTTGCATTAAACCATTAATCCACAAATGATGTCCTCGCAATGACCACTTTTTATCAAGAACTATAGCAACATCTGCATTGATATTTAGCATAGTTTCAAAATGATTTTTGAATTTTTCTGGTTCAATAATTCGTGTATCTTCTTCCCAAAAATAAAAATGTGTAGCAGAAGAACAATTAATCATATTTAATATTTCTTCTGCCCAAAAATTTTCAACACCAGATATGTATTCGATATTATACTTAGAAAGAAGTTTTTTCATATTGGGTTCTAATTTTTCACGAAAATTCAAGCGTTTAGCACTGAATATTTTAAGCTTATTCAAAGCCGAAAACCCATCTTCAATAGTTTCAAGATTATAATTTGGTTTTATATAATTAATAATTTCAAGCTTAGATTGCATTTTTTGTTTCTGGAATGTTATTTTTTATTGCGTAAAGAATTTTATCTCGATATTGTTTTGCAAGTTCATAATTTGTTTTTATAGCATTATATCGTTTATTATAATCATTCATAGATAAATTATTAATAATTTCATAGAGTTCATCTTCTTTATCAAACGTAATAATACCATCCATATCAAAATAATTAGCTATATTTTTGCAACCCCAGTAAATCGGAACTGTTCCACAGAGAAAAACATCAATTAGTTTTTCAGAAAAGTAATAATTAGACTTATGATTTTCCATAGTAATGTGAAATGCATAATCTTTTAGACCTAATAATTTACCGGCATCAGGCGATAATGGATTATGACCATCACCATATAAGTGAACATTATACTTATTACTATTTTGATATAAATGTTCTAATATTTCAATACGATATGCATGTCCCGGAATAAAATTTTTAACTGAAGTTATATAAGAAATTAAGTAAGATTTATCCCAAATCTTTTGATTACATTCTGGCCAAATCCAAGTATGTCCGGCAGGAGTAGGCAAACATTTATTTGGAAAATTATTGATTAATTTTTCATCATATGTTATAACATAATCAAATTTATTAATATTATTTTCAATAAATTTATATATTTTGGCCTGAAAATCACGTGTATCAGTAGGAACTGCTATTTTAACCTGTGATTCAATATAATCAACTAACTGAACTTTATGAGTAACGAAAAATGTTATCCAATTATTTTTTTTTTGATGATATGTTACATCGAAATTGTCGTATAACATTGATTTGAAATTATCACTTCTATACCAAGAAGAATTGATTTGAGTTTGATTGTTAAGGTCAACGTTATCACATATATTTATCGTTTTAATCATCGTATTAAAGCCTCATATGGTTTTTTATTACGAATAATTCTCTCTGTTTCTTTTTGCTTGGCCATTCTTATATTTCCGATACTAATAGGATTTGTTCTGTTTAGCATATATACTGGATATTGTATTCTATGGAAATGTTCATTACCACACATTTCAACAAGTGGCAGCAAATAAGCGCAATCTGTTGCTTCAGTAAATATATTGCCTGTTCTTTCATCAATTAAATCTTTTCGATTTAATGCTCTTAAAAGAAATGCCTTGTGCGTACGAAGATGAGAAAAAATAAAGGGCATATCTCTGAAACCTTTGAAATTTTCTATCATTTCAGGTGTACACTCGATGCAATGGTTATGTGCTATTTTAGCAGATGGATATACTTGATAAGTACCGTATGTCATCCAACAACCAGTTCTATCATATTCACTCGATACGTGTTTGAGAACAAATGGTGATGTAAACCAATCGTCACCGTCCATCCAAACAACAATTTTTTCGTCTTCTACTTTAGACATATCAAATACTTTGAAAAAATTATGCAAAGAACTACCTACGTTTTCTTTGTTAGTATAAAATGTAAAACGACTATCATTTTCAATTGCTTTTGTTATTGCTTGTTGAGTTCCATCTGTTGATGCGTCATCAATAATAATACACTCGAAATCGCCAGTTTGTATCTTTATCATTTCAATGCACAAAGTAATCCAATTAACTGATTGGTAAACTGGTACAATAATTAAAAAATCATTATTTTTCATGTCATTAAGCTCAACGTCATATTCATTTGTTTTCTGTAAGCTTTTTCACTGAACATTTTTTCATATTGTTTTTGAGCTTTTTTGCTTATATAATCATAAGATTCCTTATCATTAAAAAGATTAGTTCCAATTCGTATTGCCTTGCTTATATCATGAATATCAATAGATAAATCAGGAAAACAAAGCCTTTGTGTATCAAGTTGTTTGTTACCAATACATGGTATTCCAAGATACGCACAATTCATAGAAAATGTTCCTGCAGCAACAGTCGGCATCATGTGTACAGCGTATTTGAATTCAGCAAGTTTATGAATCCAATCTGCCCATGCCATATAAGGTAAGTGTGTTACAACTTTTTCTTCATCTCGTTGTTTTCTACCCATGCTCGGTGCCCAAGTCTTGAATGGATTCATTTGTGAAACAATAGCAAGAGAATCAAATCCACCATACCATCTGCAAAAATTACCACCTATAATATTTTTATCTTGTTTAACAATATCAAGAGCATCTTTTATATTATCTTCTATCATAACAGAAGGCATTACAAATATTCTTTTTTCCGGATGTAATCCCTCATAATAAGAAATGTCTATTAAATTATGACAGAATATAAAATCACATCTACCAACAAAGCGCATATGCCATTTTTGTAATTCAACAGAATAATCTTGAAAATACCAATGAGGACCTTCTTGCATAAAGACAATTTTATTAGCGACTTGTTTTAAGCGCATTATAAGCTTATCAGCTGTATATTTATCAGCCAACTCACTAAGATTTTTTGGTAATATAACTATAGCAAAATCATAATGCCTACTTTTATCAAAAATATACTCTATCTTATTAATAAATTCTGGTATCAATGGTAAGTGTTCAGAATCTAAAACAGATTGCCATGCTAAATCTACTCGACCATTAGCTGCAAGATGTCTTGGTACTTTACCAAGAAAACCACTTTCAGTCAAAAATAATATTTTATATTTCATATATTCTCCATTAAAGAAAAAGGTAGCTATAACACTACCTTTAATCTTTGATTTACGATATTTTATGCTACTGCATAAATTCCGCGAGATTCTCGTTCCAAACGATGGTCCCGGGCAACCATCTTAGCAACAACAAGATTATTATCTATATCGTCGGCAAATTGTTCCCAAGCAAAGCGTTGCTCAGTACTTGATGGATTGCGAAGCTCATTCAACTTTACGCCGTAATACCTTGCGTAAGTTTTTTCAATGATATTCTTGCGAGGGTAACTTTGACCAGCGCGTAAACCATTGACTGTCTTGTTGAATGCTTCTCGTAATGATAGTGTTTTTGTCATTGCTCATTCTCCTTGATTAATTGACTGTTTGAAATCACTTTTTGTGAATCAAGGATAATTTAGCAAATTATTTTAATCAAACAAACCTATTCTGTAAGTTCATCATAATAATTGTTTTGTGAGGTTTGTCGTAACCAGTTTTTAGTGTGTATAATATCCATACCTTCGATTATGATATGCTTTTTAGCACCTGTAATTCTTTCATGAACTACACCTTCCCACTTAATGTTTTCTTCTCGCTTAAACAAGCGACCTTGAATATCTGGATAATTGACTCGTTTTAATCCATCAACTGTCCAACCATACTTAGTAACAAGATATGGTCTTTCGTCTAAGTCTACGATTGTATTACAACGTGGAAAACTAAATAAATCAACATCTGAATATTTTCTAAGTAACATTTTTAATTTGTTACCAAAATCAGGCGTAATAGTTTCATCAGCATCAAGCATAAAAACATATGGTTTTGTACAATGAGAAATTGCTATATTTCGCTGTTTAGCAAAATTATTTTCCCAAGGTGATATAATAACTTTATCTGTAAATTGTTTTGCTTTGTCTATTGTTCCATCTGTTGATTCTGCATCAACTATTATTATCTCGTCAACGTAATCCTTAATTGAATTAAGGGCAATTTTTATAACATCAACTTCATTACGTGTAATCATAGCTAATGAAATTTCTACGCTGGGTTCAAAAACTTTAGTATTTGGTCTTTCCATTATATAGAAGCTCCTTGAACATCTTTCAGCGGTAAATCTTCGCCACTTGAGGAGTTTTCAATTTGATTAGGCGGTGGTAATTCAGCTATCTTTTTAAGTATTGGAAGATTAGGGAGATTAATTTGTCCAATTGTTTGTTTTGAATTTTCAAGTTTATTTTTGACAGCAACATCAATCATTCTAATAAGTTCGCCATTCATTTTTAACAAATTAAATTTAGATGCTATATACGCAGCTTGTTGTGCTGCAAGTTCTTTGACTTCTGCTGGTTTATTAATGATATAGCTCATCGCTTTTCTTACTTCGCTTTCATTAACCTCCGCCCATTGCGAACCACCTATAATAACTCCAGTCCATTCAATAGATTTGGGAATTTTAACAAGATTAAAATCCATTAAAGTTGAATAACGAGGGTCAAGAAAATCAACTTGACCAGACCAATTAGGTGCTGCAACATAACATCCACAAGCTGCGGCTTCAGCAAGAGGACGACCATAACCTTCACCATGTGTTAATGAAACCAAACCATTAATCTGAGGATGTTTGTATAAATTAGCCATTTCATCATCGCTCAAATGACCATGAACAATATAAATAGGAGCAGCTTCAGAATCTTCAAGACCTTCATTACGACGAATCTCTTCAATCTTACGTCGGAGATGTTCACGGTCAGCAATTGAATTTGAACCTGTTGCTGTCTTTAAGATAAGACCAACATCATTTCGATGACTAAAATTATGAAGAAATAAGCGAACTAATTGTCCAACATTTTTTCTATCTTCTTTCATTCCACCTTTTAACCAAAGACCGACGAATAAAATGTTATTATCGGTCGGAAAATTTAATGGTTCATTTGTTTCCGGACAAATAATTGGTTTATATGGCTTCGTATTATATACATTCTGGTCAACACCTTCGAACAATATATTAATTGGTTGTTGAAAAACAAGCTGTTGTTTTACAATTTGTTTAGTACTGTCAGTAAACAAAGTATAATTCGAGCGCTTGAAGCCTGTTGCTGAATGTTTTGATGGAACTATAATTAAATCCATTTCATTGCCCTTTGCAATCCATTCTGGAGTTACTCTGTCAACTTCAATACCAGCGGTAAAACCAATATTTAGAAGACGACCAACTCGTTGGAATTCATTAGGAATAGTAAGAGTGATAAAAATATCAGGTTGTTGCTTTGGCCCACCTTTTTCAATAATAGCTTTTATCATCTCACTTGATTTTAATTCGTTATCAAGCGCTGTTAAAGGTAATGTTCCCCAAGGGCAAGGGTCAATATACAAGTCATATTTATTAGCTTTTATCAAAGCCATTGCTATATCACGAGCATGTGAACCATATCCAGAGAGAGATGACACAGGCGCTCGCAATAAAAGTGAGTATCTTGGCTTTTTTTCTTTCGACATATATTACTCCTATTCTATAATAGACTCTTTGATTTTGACATTTGAAATGTCATTAATTTTATACGTACGATATACATTACTTTTTAATATACGCATAAATTTCTTTACATAATTGTTATAAAATTTTATTGGGTCGCTTGCTATTGTCTTCGCTGGGTTTTCAGTTTTGAGAACACGTGTCAAAAAACTATAAGCAAAAGCTTGACGTAATCTACGCTCTTGTAATACATTTAGATAATTGATGTTTATTGCATGTAATTTATCTTTGTGTTGTCCAAGAACAACTACGATTGGTTTTTTATCATTAACTTTAGTACCATTGTAGCTAAAAGTTATTATGCTACCCGGTGAAAAATCCATATTACATCTTCTTCATTACCCAAGCTGGTCGTGGCTTGAAATTTTTGATTGCTGATTGAATACCATCATCAATCCCTTTAACCATATCAAATAAATTGAATTTTTTCTCTGCTGTTTTACGGCAATGTTTACGAAGAGCATTCATTTGTTCTGGATTTTCTTTTTTCATAAAATACATCATCTCGAGAGCATTAACAAAATCATCTATATCGTAAAAATCTTCGTAAATATATGGCGTCGGCGGGGAACCTGTTAAATTACGAGCAGATGGCTTAATACCAATGCCAGTTAATTTACCTTTATCACCAACAATCTGGTCTTTCAAACCGCCAGTCATACCGACAATAATCGGCGTTCCTGACATAAGAGATTCACAAGTTGACAAACCAAACCCTTCGTTACTGCTAAGCATTACAGTAACATCAGCTGAATTATAAAGAACATTCAAATAAGATGTTGGCTGTTTTTTAGTAGAAAAAAGAATTGGTGTATCTGGAAATAAGTCCCGGTGAACGCGCCATAAGTCAGTACCATCTTTATCAACTGCATCTGTATGCATAACCATAACAGAATTAGGATATTTCAAATTAAACTTATGGAATCCTTCGATAATATTTGAAGGACATTTTCTTCGAATATTTCTGCTTGACCATAAAACAAAGAAAATGTCTTCATCATATTTTCTACCAAGCAAACGTTTACGATTATCTTCTCGTGATTCTTCGTCTATAACGACGTATTCTTTAGGGTCAATACCATGTAAAACAAGATTACTTGGACGTCCTACACTTTTAACAATTTCGTATGTATTTGTTGAAATACAAGATATGTAGTCACATGAATCATACCAAGGTTTATTATAGTGAGGGGTTGGTGTATTATCCCAAACATGATAATAAAAGATAGGAATCTTAGAACGAATTTCATCTTCCATCATCCAAATCCACGTAAAAAATCTTGGGTCAGTAAATAACCAAATAGCATCTGGTTTTTCTTTAGCAATCACTTGTCTAAGAAACATAGGATTGCCAAAACCTGAAGTTGGATAAATTTTGATACCATTCCAATTTACTGGTTTTGTTTCAGGATGCTTAACAGCGGCTCCGATATGACAAATCTCATATTTTGAACGGAGATGTGTACAGATTCTGAGCGCCATAGTTCCGACTCCTGATGGTATTCTTATATCATCAGAAATTAAGAGTATTTTTGGTCGTTTCTTTTCTTCAACTTGACTTGTTTGTTCACTCATATATTCCTACCTTTTTATTAATTATGAAAATAATATAATGCAATCTTGCAATTTTGCAAACTTTATGCCTCTATTGTATCAAAATCTATTAACGAGTCAAGATAATCTTGCTTACTATTTTGCCATCCTTCGGGACCGAAAGCAAGTGAATCACCTTTACTATTCAAAAGCATATAATAAACAGAGCCTTCCTTAATTTTATCTCGCACGTGTCTAAATGCAGATGAAAATATAACAATGTCGCAATCATTACCTGCATAATCTTTAGCTTGAATAAAAGCCATATCATTACCACGTTTATCAATATGTGATTTAATTTTAGTAATCATCAATACTGAAGGAGCTTGAGCTGTTTGCTCAATGATAGCCGGTCCTGTTTTTACAAATTTTTTATCTATAAGCTTATTAATTACTTTGCCTCGATTACCAATAGAAAATGGAGAGAAAAATATATTACAACCAATAACTTCTTGCTCGAATTCCATTTTTTTATAAATAGTCCAATCAACAACTTCGTCAATAGCAAATGCAGCATTAACAGCTCTTGTCCAACTTCCTTCACCTTCCTTAATAAACTTTTTTGAATCATTTTGGAAGAGTGCAATCATTACATCTGCTTTAGCCCAATTTGACTCAAGCGATTGAAATGCTCCAACTTTAACAAGATGGTCAAGATGTTTTTTGTTAACTTTCGAACCCTTAAATGTATTGCGTGTTAAAAAATCATACATGTTGATATAAGGTTGATTTTCAACAATTTGATGAGCACCTTTATCACCAAGCCCATCAATTAAACGCAAGCTTGCACGTAAATTTCCATCTTTCAAATCAAAATTTTCCTTTGATTCATTTATGTCAAATGAAAGAATATTGATACCCATATTTCGGATATTTTCAATATTACTAATCAAAGTAGCTGCATCATTCTTACCGCTCATTGTGCGACTGAGAACAACAGAATAAAATTCTAATGGATAATATATCTTCAAGAAAATAGTTTGCATAGCCAATAATGAATAAGCTACCGAGTGACTCTTATTGAAAAGATAACCGACATGTTTAACGAGGAAATCAAAAATATCCTTGGCCCCATTTTCATCAATGTTACTGTGTTCTTTACACCCATCAATGAATTTGTTTTGAAATTTATCTTTTTCGGAATCTTCCATCTTATTCCATTTATATAAATTCTTGCGCGTTTTATCAGAATCAACCCAAGAAAATCCAGCTATGTCATGGCAAATTTCCATCAAATCTTCTTGATAACAACACAAAGAGTAATTTTTTTCAAGAATAGTTTTTAATGCAGGGTGAGCATATTCGCGTTCATCAGCATCTCGTTTACATTTAGCAAACTTCCAAGCCATACCAGAAGCAAGATTGGCTGGACGATATAAAGAATTAATGGCGCAAACATCTTCAAAACAATCAGGCTTTGTTGCCTTAATTAATTTGTTGATACCATCACTTGAAAATTGAAAGACAAAAGCATTTTTTCCTTCAGCAAATTTACTATATAATTTAGGATTATCTAAATTTATATTTTTAACTTCACTTGTAATATCTTTGTTTTGTGTGGTTTTTACCATATCAATAGTATGGTCAATAATAGAGACATTATTCAAGCCGAGAATATCAATCTTCAATAATCCTAAATCTTGAAGCTCTTTTAAGTCACCAGACTCTTGAAAACCTGTAACTATTCCACCATTAACTCTGTTGACTGGAATATAATCATAAATTGGACCCGGTGTAACAACGACAGCACATGCGTGTTTTCCATAATGACGCACTTGATGAAGAAGTCTATCAGCATATTCAATCAAATCTTGATTATCGTTAATCCAATTAAGAGTTCTTGTTTCAGATTTTCCAAGTTCTTCTGAATCTTTACTAATTAATTCTTTTTTTATTTTGTTGAAATGCTTAGAAAGACTACTTAATTTTTCAGGTAAAGCTTTGCACATAAAAGAAATATCTGCTGAATTTCTGTTAAGTACGCGAGTAAGGTCTCTTAAAATTCCACGGGCATTGAATGTTGAACAAGTAATAACATGAGCTACATGGTCTTGTCCATATTTTTCACCAAGGTATTTTTCAAGCTTATCCTTATTATCAGAATCAAAATCTAAATCAATGTCTGGTGTACGAACATCTTCAGCTGTTGTTCCACCCATAAAGCGTTCGAAATATAAATTAAAACGAAGTGGGTCAATGTCAGTAATACCAAGTAAGAATGCAATCAAACTTCCTGAAACAGAACCTCGAGCAGCACCTCGAGCAATTTTATTTTGAACGGCATAATCACAAAGGTCGGCAATGATAAGAAAATAATCAGCATATCCATTATCGCATATAGCTTTTAATTCGAAATCATATCGTTTTTTGTAATCATCTATTAAAAATTTATCAAATGGAATAATTTTATCTATTTCTAATTTCTTCAAAGCTCTATCGCAACGACATATTAAATAATCAATTGCTGATTCAAATTTTTTATCTTTGATAATTGTATTTGTATAATCGAATACAGGAAATTGTAACTTACCGACAGGTAACTTATGACGGCACTTGTCATTAATTTCAAGTGTATTTTCTAAACACTTATCAATGAATTCTTCACTGTAACCATATTTCCATTCTTGATTGTGTGCTTGAATATCATCACGAGTAGTATAATAGAGATTTCGAGCATGTAATGCAAAAATCTTTTCCTTTTCAGTCTTAATTGTTGTCCCACGATTGAGATGAATTAATAGGTCTTGTAAATCAGCATCGCCTTTGTATGGATAATGCACATCGCTCGTGAGAATTATAGGAATATTGAGAAGATTAGCAAACTCAATTAATTTTGTGTTAGCTTGCTTTTGCATATCAAGTTCATTCAATTGAATTTCAATATAGAAATCATCTTTGAAAATAACTCGATATTCTTCGACCAAATTATATGCTTCTTCGTATTCTCCCTTGAGAATAAGCTTATTTATTTCGTGAGAAATACATGAGGTAGTAACAATGAGACCATCGGAGTATTCGAACAACTGTTTACGGGTAATTTTAGGACGATAATAAAAACCTTCATTGAAAGACAAATAATTAAGTCGACACATATTTTTGTAACCTTGCTCATTTTTAGCAAGCACAATGCAATGGTCACCAGAACGGTCTACTCGTTTTCCGTTTTCATCTGTTTCACCAATTTTATTATTCATATAAAATTCGCAACCAAATATTGGATTTAATCCATATTTAGCCGCTTCTTTTTGAAGATGATAAACAGCTGACATATTTCCATGGTCTGTTATTGCAACTCCGGGATTTCCGTGTTTAGCAGCAATTTTACACATTTCGCTAATTTTCATGCATCCATCAAGCTGTGAGTAATCACTGTGACAATGCAGATGTATAAAGTTATTTTTTTTGTTAGACATATTGAATACTTTTACTTTATTTTATTCCAGTCGACCCGAAACCGTCTTGATTTCTTTCAGTAATATCTGAAGAAACAGCAAATAATCTTGTTGTGTATGGATAAAGTTGATTATCTTTTTTTGTTGAACAACGATAAAATACAGCTTGTGCTATTTTTGTATCAGGTTCAATAATATAATCATCTTTTCCATGGTTAATTACAACAACATGTATTTGATTGCGATAATTACTATCAATAATACCACCTATTGAAACCAATCCATGTTTTGAGGCAATACCAGATTTATCTTCAATTTTCATTACCCAATTTTCATTAAATTTGAAACGAAGACCCATTTCAATCATACGAATTTCGCCCGATTTTATCGGTTTTAATACGATGTCTTTATCTTTCCAACAAGGTGTATATAAATCAAACCCAGCATCGCCGGTGTAAGCTTTGGTTGGAAGTCTTACATCTGACGTTGCTGGGTGTTTTTCTACAACAATTCGTAAATCAAATTCATTATGTAAAACATAGGACTCACCTTCGGCGGAAATGTAAATTTTTTTGTCCATACTTTTCTTTCTATTTTACTTTACCGATTTTGATTTGGGTGTTGTTGTTTTTGATTGCGAAGGTCGTGAAGGTTGTTCTTCAGGTTTCTCTTCTTCGGAGTCAGTTTTTAGAAGTGCTTCTTCAACTGCTATTCGCGCTGCCATCCATGCGAGATTCATAATTGAGTTAGCAATTTTTTCAACTCGACTATATCCAGCTTTCCACTGGTCATGTCGTCCTTGTAACTCAGGGATGCTTGGGTCATAAGGTGGTTCAATTGTATCAATTGTGAGCATCTTCCCAAGTTCACCAATAAGTCTGTTTCTTTCTGTTAAAATACGTGAATCCATGATTTTTTCCTCTTTTGATTTTATTTGATAATCTATATTATAATAATATTGCTTAAAAATCGAAACCTATTTGATATAAAATTTACATAATTAAGTCACATTGTCCGCCGGCACATGCTACTTCTTGGCTAATATTAGTATAATCTTGTTCTTCCTTAACTTTAGTCAAATCAATTTTTTTCAATTTTTTAGCTGTATCTAAATATACTTCTTCTGAAATTTCTTCAAAAGGAAGTTGTGCATGAGTACCACCATAATAAGGAAAGATAGCCATTCCATGAAAATTATCACGGTTTTTCCACATCCAAGCTGCCAAATCTTCCCATTCGCTTTCGCGTACATTTATAGTAGTTGAAACATTATGAAAATTTGGTCCAGAGCGATGACCTGCTCTGGTCCATTCTAAATTAAATCTCTTAACACGTTCCAGAAGCTGTAAGATGCTTTCGCTGCGAAGAGCCGCATTCTCGGGTGCCATCTGTGGTATCGTTAAAACTGCTTGAGTTGTAGGTGCAAGGAAATCATCTTCTAATAACTGTGGAACTGCATGAACAAGATAATTATAAATAGCTTCATTCTTACCTATTCTAATACGTCGAAAATAATATTCAGCATGCCAAGCATGAATACCAGAAGAAGTTCCAAGCACACAACTTGAATTACCAGAAGGCTTAACAAGTGTTGTACGAGCTGCTGGATTAATACCTATTAATTTTGCTATTCGTTCATTTTCTGAAAGAATAAGCTCAGCTGCTTCAGTTAGATTAATTTTATCTAATGTTCCAGATGCGATTCCTGTAATACCGATACCGATAAGTGCATCTCTTTCAGTATTACATTTCCATATTTCACGAAGATAATGAAAATCTGTGTAACCAGCCTGAAGTGTATTGATTATAGCAGCAGCACGACAAACATCGTTGAATTCAAATTGTGTATAGATAATATTTCCGTTAACTTCGACCAAATTGCAAAATGTAAATCTTCGCAAAGATGTTTCAACACATGGATTGGTTCCATATTCAGGGTCATTTGTAATATAAATACCCGGTTCACCAGATTGTGATTCTCTAATACGACGAAAAAGCTCACGGAACTTCTTTTCCCGTAATCTGCTTCTAAGACATACTGCAGAATTGTTTGCCCGTGCTCGTTGCGGATTTATTTCATACCAGTTTCCATATTTACAAGTTAACATATCTTCATCATCAATAGTGAAAAGAGCAATACAAGCCGAACGACGAATACCTCCCGCCAAGACTGCATCAGCAATATAGCAAACTATATCATGAACTTCTATTGAACGTAATTGCTCACCATCTTTTTTTCTGTCAAGAACTTTTTTAATTTGGAAAAGACATTCCTTTAATGGCTCTGGACCGGGAGCGCGTCCACCTGATGTTATAAGTTCAGCACCTTTAAGACGAATATCACCAAAATCAAACAATGGTAATGGTTTCCCTTCAAAATATGCTTTACATAAAGCTTTAATAGCATCACTCCAACCTTCAATACTATCACCAATTAAATATCGCCTTTTTTTATTTGGAATGCGAATATATGGTAATGCTTCTATATGGTGTTGTTGAACACTATAGCCGACACCAACACCAGACAAAAGCAAAAACATAATTTCACTAAATGCTATAGGGCTATCGACAGGAAGATAAGAACAATTATATATGCGCGCTGGATTTAATTCAATGGCTTTTCCAGCAAATTGTAATGAACGCATTGATGGAAGTAGTTTTTTATTATATACATATTGATAAGCCCATTCGATATCATCTTTCATATAAGGGTATTTTTTCAAATGCATATTTTTATTTCTGTTAACGAGTTCAGTCCAAGTTTCTCTTCTTTCTTTTTCCCTATCGTAACGTGCATACTTTGTGTAAACATTAATATCGGACAAAATGTCGCGTGCTAATTCACCGTTCATTCTTCATTCTCCTTGTCATTATTTTTTCTCTTCTTTTTAGTCTTATCATAAGCAGCTAAAATATTCTTCTTCATTTGTGTTTCGTTCAAATCTTCTGGCGATTGTCCGGTTGTATCGAAAAATATAAAACTACTTGTTGATGTATCAACAATCATCGGTAAAACAATTCCGTCTAAGCCAACTCTATTTTTCGCAATTAATCCATTACCTTTGTTTGAGTCATCACCAGAACTGGGTCTTGCTAATGAAATAACAACATCTGCAACAAAAGCTTTAGAAAAACCTTCAGCAATAAAATCTAATGTAATTACACTTTGATTTACACCTGCTCGATTAACTTGAGAAGCAGTCCAAACAGGTACTTTAAATTCTTGAGCAATGCCTCGAAGTTCTTCTACAATATTTTCGAGTTCATATCTTTTTTGTTCATATCTATGTGTTGCATTCAAAAGGTCTAAATAATCAATGATAATAATATCAGGCTTAAATCCTTGTGCGGACATTTTACTAATGTGAGAGCGAATTGTTTGTGTAGTTGGAGATTTTGCTGGATATTCTTTAATCAAAAGTTGTCCGCCGCGTTCACGTATACTCGAAAGTTTATCTTTAATGGTATCAAAATTTTTATGCAAATCATCAATAGCTATTTGCGTTATATTAGAATCATAACGTAAAGCAACATAATATTCTGACAATTCTAATGTATAATGTAACACATTGTAATTATTCATAAGCGCACATGCACCAATACTAACAAGAAAATGTGATTTTCCTACACGGGTTGGTGCCATAACAATAGATAATTCTCCTCCAGCAAGTCCACCACCAATATATTTGTTAATTGCTTTCCACGGTGTTGGTACTGGATTCCGAGCGCGGTGTTTATGTCGTTCATGTATATCACGCATATAATCGTGACCTATATCTCTTGAAGACCCTGCATTTATAACATTTGACATCAAAGATAATATATCATCATCTCTACTCAATCCATCTTCTTCTGATTTTTTTACAAGTTCATATACTTTTTCAACACCTTGCTTAAGGCGTTGACTTTTGCAAAAGCTTAATGCTTGGTCATTGACATAAGAAAAAGAACGGTCTTTAGATTTTTCAATAGAAGATAATTCTCTTAGAAGAATTGGTCTTACGTCTGATTCTGATTGATTAATGATTGTTTTAATGTCATTGAATGACGGGAGGGTCTGATACTTTGTATAGTAGGTTTTGAAAACAACGAGAAACCATTTGGCGAGTTCATATGTAAAGAACTCATCTTCGAGAATATCGTATATTTGAACGAAAAATTCATGGTTATGGAAAAACGAACGGATTAAATCTATTTGAAATTCATTACCAAATTTTGCGAAACTTTTGGTTTCAATTGAATTAAAATTGGTTTGCATTTTTACTTTCCTAATGAAGATAATTTGCTGAAAGAACGAATCCAAGCATCAAAGTCACGAATGTGTGAATTCATTTGGTCTTCAAGAAACATTCTACGCATAGAAAATGGTGTTATCATTTTGCTTGGTTGTCTATAAATATCATTTACTCTTGCTACCATGCCCAAATGCATATTTACATCAGATAATTGCATGAGTTTGTAATTTAATTCTAATCTTTCACGATTACGAAGTACAATTTCATACCAATTTGTTTTTCCTTTAGCAATTGTATCTTTTTTTTCTTCACAATATTCAAATAATATTTTCATAGTTACTTTTTCGTCAAGAGTAAGTATAGGAAACACTTTAATAGCAGTTTTGTAACCCATTCTATCTAATCCCGGTATATCATCTGATGTATCACCAATCATGGTTCTCGTAACAACAAAATTATATGGCGGTATGTTATACCAATGTTCACGAAAATTATCAACGGAAAACATTATTTTTCTTTCTGGATTAAACACCGATACATTATCAGATATTAGTTGAAGAAAGTCCCTATCAGTTGAAATAATAATATATTCTTCTTCTTTACTTGTTGTAATTAAATGAGCAATACCATCATCAGCTTCAACATCCTCAACTTGGATAAAATATAATGGAAGACGTTTGAAATATTCGAGTAAGCGTTTGTATTGTCTCCAAAAAGAAACTTGTTCTTCTTCATGTGTTTCAAAGAGTTTTTTATTTAGACGACGAGGTAATTTACGACCTGATTTATAATTAGGGTCTTCTTTCCTTCGCCTTGCACTTCCACCGGGACCATCACTTATCATTACTACTTTATCAGGATTATGCTTATCAACTAAAGACTTTATAGAGCGTAATGTCCCGAAAAGTCCGCCATTGGGGTCACCTGTTGATTGGGAGTGAGTTGGTACAGCAGAAAAATTTCGTATGTATATATTAAAAAAGTCTATAACTAAAATCTTTTTTCTTTTCATTATTCTCCCTCTTCGTATGAATCACTTTCGATACGGATGTCTTCAATACCCTGTCGCATGTATTTAAGTTGCATACGACTGCCAAGAGCTTGTACTATAAACTTTTTGAAATTTTCATCTTGTAATAAATTTGGCCAACTACTTTTTTTGAATTTTATACAAAAATCACTACTGGTGGAAACTCTTTTTTCATGGGTCACCCCTGAACATTGTGACATAGCTTCGAATATTTCAGCAATCATATCGGGAGTATAAATTTCAGCTATTTCTTCAGTTTTATCAGCGATTTCATTTATGTCAATATACATAAGTTGTGCGCCTTTTTCCTTATGAATCCATTTAATATCGAGTAACTCACTAAGAATACTTTCGTTGTTATCAATACCGCGGTCGAAATAAATTGGGAACGTGCAAGTACGAAATGGAGGGCCAAGTCTATTCTTTTCAATCTTAGCTTTTGTATTGACACCAAGAATTCTATCAATACCTCCATCTTTTCCTTTTATTTGCCCAATTTTATTTAATCGAATAATGATTGATGGATAATAAAGAATTGCTTGCCCACCGGGAATAAGAAATTGGTCTTGAAATGCTGTAGCACCAACTCTTTGTCGAAGTTGATTAGTAAAAATAAAAGCAACTTTCATATCACCAATATCTTTTGTTATTTTACGAAATGCTCGACTAAGTAATTTAGCTTTTTCCATACCATAGCCTTGTTGTTCGTAGTCTTCCGAATCTTCATTTTTAGTACTGAGAGCAGTCATCGAATCAATACAAATAACAAGAAGTTTATCTGGATATTTCGTTCTTACACGAGCAATTAATTTCTCAATTAAATTGAATGTTTCTTCGACTGTTTTCATTTGCACATAAATAAGATTATCAATGTCAACTCCAACTGCTGTCATAAATTCTTTTGATGATGAATTTTCCGATTCAATAAGAACACCTACGCCACCAGCTTTTTGTGCATTCGCGAGAATATGAGCTACAAGCAAACTTTTTCCAGATGATTGACCGCCTGCTATTGATGTTATTCTTCCTACAGGAATACCTCCATTCATCTTATTCGAAATAATAAGATTTAAGAGAGTTGAACCTGTATCAACGTATTGAGCAACATTTGCCGATGAAAATTCAAGTCCATAAATTGAATCCTTAAATTCATCGCCAAGACCCTCGAGCATTCCGGCAGCGACAACATCTGTTACGATAGGTTGGTCATTTTGTTGTTTCTTTTTCATATCTGATTTTTTATTAGTCATTATTTAATCTCTTTCTTAATAAAAAGGGAACTCTCTTATGAGGAGAGTTCCCTTTTTTTATTAAAGCTCTAAGAAAACTATTTTCAGTCACCACTTTTTGCTTCTTGCAAAACTGAATCAAGTTGGTCTTGAAGTTTATCAATGTCAACTGTGGTAGAAGCGTCAGCATTACTTGTTGCTTCTTCCTTTTCAGTCTTTTCATCATCTTGAGATGTCATTTTCTTAATCCATTTGTCAAGTGCTTCTTGCGATTCTTCAACAGTTGGAATTTTTACTGCAGCAGTCCAATCTGGAACTGATTCAAGAATCAATTGCGATTTTTTTGCATCATCAAAAAGTTTTGAACGGCTTCGCTTAAAACGAATTGATGTTTTGCCGTAATCGTCACCTTCACCTTTGGTGTAAGTAACCATAATATCGGTGCCAGTTTCAGAATCCCAATATTCACCATACTCAGGGTCAGCAGCATATTCGAGAAGTTCTCGGTATAATGTTTGGCTAACACCCCAGAATTTAACTATTGGATTTCCATCTCTGTCAAATTCGTTACCTCTTTCAATAAGAGGAATATGTGGTCGCATATTAGGTTGAATTTTGCGATATGTTTGCCAGTCGTCTTGTTTTAATTGTTCACAATAATCGAAAATTGGGTCATCGTCTGAATCAACATACATTGTCAAGTTTCGACTTAAAATACCGCCGGGTTGAATACCATAGTGAATATAAAGTTCGACAAATGGGTCTGGCCATTCCTTGTATGGAAGAATACGGACGGTTTGTGGCTTGCCATCATTATCTTGTTTAGGCTTCCAAACATATTTGGATGCGGCGCGCCTTTCTTTTTGTTCATCTAATCGTTTAAGTTTTTGTTCGATAGATGATAGGTAAGTGCTTTCACTCATTTTGAATACTCCTTTTAACTATTTTTAGCTTCGTTCATGTAAACAAAGTAATTGATTTAATTATTAAATGAAACCTTATAGGTCATCAGTTTCTACTTGCTTATCAAATTCTTGATTATCATCTTCAGCAACATCGAGACTTACCTTTTCTAAATCGACGATATTGTTTAGAGATGTATTAATAATAGAAAGTTTATCTTCACTATCTTTTTGAGTGAGTAATAAACACTTCTCATATTCAGACCAATCAATATCGCGAGACCCATTATTTTGAGCGATAATTTCATTCAAGGCATTGATTGTATATAATGTATTCGTTGATTTCTTTCTATGAATATTTATTGTATTTTTCAAAACTGACGAAAAATCAATAAAATTATCACAGTCATCACCAATAATTACATTATAAGTTAAGATAAGTTTACTAAAATCACTTTTATTATTAAGAACATAAACAGTATTATTGTATATTTTATATTTTTCTTTCAGAAGCCTTAGCGAACGCCCAATGTGGTTTCTGTTGATAAACGATGCGAGAAGTATCGTTTTTGTTGAATCCATGTATTTTCTCCTTTGTCGTGTGAAACTTTTATTAAATTAACACACATTTTTATTATTTCAAACTACTATTATATTGGCTTAAACTTTGAACGACGCTTATGATGTAGACGTGATGGATATGTATTGAGCGGTCTACCTGATTGTGTAAAGCCCATATTATATTCAAATTTCATCATTGCGATAGTTTCAACGCCATCGGAAAAATCAATTTTAGAACCTTCTGTTTTAGTTTTCATGTATCTCTCATTGCTATACAGTTGTGATTCAATTTGGTTATTGTGTATTGCTGCCATCAAATATCCTGCTCGACCATAAAGCAAATGTCGTTCACGCATCTGCTTTAATTCATCTGGTGATTTTATTTTTTCAAAATTAGTCATTTGATGGTCAACTTTTTCTTGTAGTGTTTGTACATACTTAGTATATTCAGGACCGTAATCTTTGTCTTGTTTTATTGTTTCGAGATATTTTTCTTCTAATGAAGAAATAGTTTTCTTTGCTTGTGCAAAAGATTTGATATTGTCTTCTGGACTTGCACCACGACCACCAAAAATATGACTGAATGTTGAATCAATAGAAAGTAAATCTTCTTTAACATTTTTATTTTTGTAATTTCCGAGTTTAATTTTTGTTAATGCGGCGGATGCTCCACCTTGGTCTTTTTTAACAGAACGATTTTCTACTGATGTCGAAATATATTTGATAGCATCTGCAAGAGATTGTCCCGACTTTTTAGAAAGGTCAATATCTTTAATGCTAATTACATCACCAAGAGGAAATGTTCCTGACAATGGTAAGTATGCATGATACCCATTGGCTAATTGACGTCCATATGTTATTAGTTCCGCAAAAGATGGAAGTCCAGCCTTTACAATAGGATTATCCCACATATCAGAAACAATTTGAGCTGCTTGTTTATCATAATCTTTTGCAGTTAGTGTACCAAGCTTTTGAATATCAACTATGAGTTGATTAGTTCTTTTGTCAACACCACCTTCAAGTTGTTTTTGCATAACATCAACAATTTTTTTCATGGTACTTTGTTGTATAGAACGTCTTCCCTCTGGAGTTGACATATCAGCTTCTGGTACAGGATTAATAACACTTATCTCGTCACTACTTCCAAATAAATCAGACATCATATCAATTTTCTTATTATATAAGTCTACTGAAATTTTAGCAAACTGCAAATCTTCTAAAGCACGAGCCTTTTTTTCTGTATCAGGTATATTTTTATCAGCGTATTTTTGTTCAAAAATATTAAACAATGATTGCTCTTGCGTTTTATTCAAACTTTGCTTGGTGTGTTTAATATCACCAATTTTAATTGTATCACCTGTCGCCGATTTTTTTATTTGAACTGTTGTATTTGAAATACTACCATCTGGATTTTCAAATACTTTGGTAGGAATCATATGGTTTGCACCAAGTATTTTACCTGATGCTGATGAGCCAGCTTTACTTATATCAATAGCGCCAACTTCTTTAAGTCTGTCGATAATTGCTTTTGAAGCGACTGCGCCCGGTCCAGTTCCATTACCAGAAAATAATTTGCGATTTGAAATATGTGTTTTTTGTCCATTGATATTAAGTGAACGGTGACCGGGTTTGTATTTTACGCCAGCTCTTGGTGGTTCGCCTTTTATGTAAAGCTTAGTTTCACTTGCATTTTTCGTCAAATTATAGTTTTTAATTATTGCTTGTCCAAGTGCCCGTGCTTTGGTGTCGGGTAATGAGAATAATTTTTTAATATCATTTTGGAATGATTTCAAAACCATTGTATCATTTTTATCTACGGTATTTGAACTAAGAATAGAATCGACACGGTCAATAGCTGTCTGAACATCAAGCTTATTACCAGCTGTTGGGTCACCTTTTGATAAAATTGTACGATTTTTTAATTTTGGTTTTATTGGTTCTTGTTTTGGTTCTTGTTTTGGTTCTTGTTTTGGTTCTTGTTTTTTTATCGAATCTTTTTTGACAGGTGTTGGTTTATCTGGCCGTTGCAAATTGTTTGTTTGGCTTACTGAACTTGTTGGCTCTGTTGGTTTTGCTAATTTGCTTTTGGATTTCGACGGCTGAGATTGCATTGTAGCTCTTGAAAGTGCATCAAGTTTTTGCGTTTCCGCGCCTGTAAGTTTTCGATATTGTTGTTTGCCCTTACCACTTAGTGCATCACTCATGTTATCTTTATTGATATAAACTACTCGATTAGCCGATATATTAAATAACGGAACTTTATCTTCTTGTTTAGGTGATTCAGCAGCTGCTCTTGTTGGAGAACTTTTAGTTTTGCTTGGTGCTGCTTTTGCTGTAATATTTTTTCCGGGAGCAGTTACTGTGCTACCAAGTTGTGATGATTGTTTAGGCTTCTCCATCAATAATTCGAGAGATTCAAGTAAGCTAACAATATCAATGATAGTATATCCAAATTTGGGTAGTGTATCACAAACTGATAAACCTATTGATTCGAATGACAAATCACCTTCCACTCCTTCAACAACTTCAGAGATTATATTGTTTATATTAATTTTCATATTTTATACCAAGCTTTTAGGAATTTCCTCTAAGAATAAGTATTAACTTGTGCTTACGATAGAACAATTTAGTCTTAAATCGGGAAACTTTTCACATTTCATGCAGTTCATTAATGGAACCACTTCATTTAATTCACTTTCCTTAGCATCAAATAAGAGCGAATCGTAATTATACATGATAGCTTTAGTCAGTAGTGTTTTTCTTTGTATGTATTCACTAACCTTACTCATCGCTTGTAACATAATGTCATTTGATGTCGATTGAATGTAATGACTAAAAACAAGGCTTTTCATTCCACGGTCTTCATCTTTTATATTTGGCATAATAATTCTGCCGAATGGATTTAATACATAACCATTTTTATTGAATTCATGAAACAAACTTGTTTTAAGTTTTTCAATTTTATTGAATGGTAATTTACCACTACTAATGATTTCAGATTCTTTACTATACTTTGCAGAATAAAGAATATTGAAAACATATTGCTTAACTATATCTCGGCTTGACATACCTAATTCATCTTTTTCTACCATTTGTTGAATATGGTTGTAAATGTCAAAATTAACATTGAAATAATACCCTGCAAGATTTGATGCAACTATAAAATCAATAGCATGATAATCCAATTCATAAATGAAATCATTATTTGGTTGAATAATTTTGCGTACATATTTGGGAAGATTTGAAACATTGGAAATTAATCTTCCAGTTTCTGTAGCATATTCGTTATATTGTGTTTTTGTTTTGTAATTTGTATCTATTATTGCTTGTAGTATTTTTGTTTTATGTAAGCTATCAGCATTCTTTTTTTGAAATTCAATATCTGCTTGCTTAAATTTCAAAGTTTGAGATAATTCTTTAATTGGAATTATGGTTGGTTTAATAACAGACTTGTAATAATTTTCAGCAAGATTTCTTTTTTCAATATTGAAAGATTCATAAACTTGTTTCATTAAGTTTACTCTTTGTTCAAGAAATTTAGCTCTTAAAAAATTTGGAATACAATTATCATTTTGAATTATTCGAGTCTTCCTAATATTTTCTACTTGTTGAATGATTTGAATTTTACTTTTAGTTAGTTTATTTCCCTTATATATAAGAATATCTATATAGAAGGAAGAATTATTTAATTCTTCTTTACTTAATTTAACTATTAAATATACTAAATATTTAATATCTATTAAATCTATATTTCTAAATAAAGAAGCTCCAAATATTCCAACTAAATGTTGAGCATCAGAGCTAACTATGGGTCCATCACATCCAAGTTTAGAAAGCTTTTCGCGTACTAATTCTATCTTTTCATTTAGTACACGGTTAAACTTTTGAATTTGAATGTGTTCAATTTTGTTTTGTGAATCCAAAATCACACAATGTAGTGGATTATTTGAACTGTCATATATGAAATCAAAATAGGTCATACGAAACTTTTCTCCAGTGAAATCTATAAAAGATAAATTAAGAATTTAATCAACCAAACTTAGAAACCTTCAGTTATTAAAGACTCATTCCAATTAGCCCAATCAGATGGTGTTATTTCAGGTTGTCCTTGATAGACAGCAGTTGAAGAG
>Ga0105050_10001878_pt1 | contig 30794 bp, 30 predicted proteins | sample FRY01_FD_78088 | JGI IMG/M metagenome (GOLD analysis project Ga0105050, IMG submission 78088) | Freshwater microbial communities from Lake Fryxell liftoff mats and glacier meltwater in Antarctica - FRY-01 | ecosystem: Environmental > Aquatic > Freshwater > Ice > Glacier meltwater ...
TCACCCTCGCCGACGTGCGCGAGTATGTGGAGCGACTGTTCCGAGCGACTGCGACCGAGACCATTCCGGAGCGGGCTCATGTAAACAAGATGAAGAAATATTTGAACTTCATCGGTCAGAGCGTCGATCCCGACGGCGCCTTCCTGCACGACATGCGCCGCACAACTTCCGAGTTGGAACTCTTCGAAGTCTGCGATCGCCACCTCTTGGCCGATCCGACCAAGGAGTTCGTCGCGGAACCCTACCCGGGAGTAATCGCTCGACCCAATTGCGAGACGCCCACTCCGTCGCCTCAGGTTTGTTCTCTCGATACCATCATCGCATGAACGTCCACCTGCAGTATGGGAAATCCGGCCTCGATCTCGATCTCACCGGCATCAACGCCACCGTGCTGACTCCTCAATATCTCGAGGGATTGGCCGATGAGCAGGCGGGTTTTGTCGCCGCCGCCCGAGCCCCCATCAACTGTCGCCCGCTTCGCGACCTCGTAGCCTCCCACGAAAAAATTGCCGTCGTGATTCCCGACGGGACCCGCCCGCTCCCCAGCGACCGTTTGCTCCCTTGGCTGTTTGCCGAGCTCGGTCACGTTCCCCCGGCGAATATTACGATCCTGGTTGGCACGGGCTCGCATCGGGCCAACACCCCGGAGGAACTCGATGCCATGTTGGGCCCCGCGATCGCCCGGCACTATCGCGTCGTCAATCACGACGCTCATGATCGCGCATCGCTCGCTCTCGGCGGTATCTCCCCCATGGGCTATCCCCTTCACTTCGCTCGGGACTACGTCGAAGCTGATCGTCGGATCATTCTTGGCTTCATCGAACCCCATTTCATGGCGGGATTTTCCGGCGGGTTCAAAGCCGTCATGCCGGGCCTCGCGAGCATCGATGCTATCATGCAGTATCACGGCGCGCGAGTCATCGGCGATCCTCAGAGCACCTGGGGTGAATTGGAGGAAAACCCAACGCAACGTCACGTGCGGGCCGGCGGCGCGCTTCTCCCGATCGATTTCTGCATCAACGTCACGCTCAACGCAGACAAACGCATCACGCGGTATTTCTGTGGCGACACGCTCACGGCTCACCGCGAGGGATGCGCCTTCTCCAAACAGACCGCGATGGTCGCTTGTGACCATGCCTTCCCCATCGTGGTCGCCACTAACAGCGGCTTTCCGCTCGATCAAAATCTCTACCAAGCTGTCAAAGGCATGTGTGCCGCCTCACGAATTGTCGATGAGGGCGGTTTGATTCTCACCGCGGCCCGCTGCGAGGACGGATTTCCCGAGCACGGGAATTTTCGATCACTACTCTTTGAGTCGACCTCTCCTCAGGCTCTTTTTGACCAGATCATGACGCCCGGATTCTGCCTCTTCGATCAATGGCAGGCCCAGCTCCTCTCAATGGTTCAAATCAAGGCGCGCGTCGGCGTGCATTGTGAAATTGATCCCCAGGAACTGCGCCAAGCTCATTTTCATCCCGTGCCAAATATCCGCGCCGCCCTCGACGCGGAGCTTGATCTTATCGGCCGCGATGCTCCGGTCGCCATCCTTCCGGAAGGGCCGCTCACGATCCCATATCTCCGCTGAGACTCAGTCCAGCCCGAGCTTTTTTCGGCCCGCTTCCGAGATCATCTGCGGGGTCCACACGGGATCCCAGACAATGTGCACTTGGGCTTCTTGAACCGTGGGCAGCGCGGCGATCTTCTGGCGGGCATCCTCCGCGATCGTCGGACCCATACCGCAGCCCGCTGCGGTCAACGTCATCTTCACCTGCACGACGTGTTCACCGCCTTCAGCCGGCCCAATGTCTAAATCATATACCAAGCCCAGATCCACGATGTTCACCGGAATCTCCGGATCAAAACAGGTCTTGAGCGCCTCCCACACGGCCTCTTCGGAAAACTCGCCGGCCACCGCCACCGGTTCATCACTCGCCTTGCGCTCGTAACCACCGATGGCATCGACGTCGGCCTTGGCGATGCGGAACAGCCCGTGGTCGGTGCGCACCGTGACATTTCCTCCCAGCGTCTGGGTGACAAAAACCTCAGTTCCCAGGGGCAGATTTACCACGTCCCCCGAAGGGATCGCGGTCGTCGGACATTCACGTGTGAGTCGATGATTCATTTTACTGAATACTAATAGTCACCGGCATCCGCAGGTAAAGCCCTTGGGGATCATTAAACGATCGCAGGACCTTCATCTCCGCCTCCAGCCGGCCGAGCATCCCATCGTAGACGCCCAGTCGCGCCCCGGCTGGACGGAGCCGTTCCAGCATCTCGGCGAACGCCTCGCCGAGGTCCTTCTTGCGGGGATACTCTGACACACTGTAACCGTCGCCCAATTTTGCCTTGGCCGCGGCAAACTCAATCGCGGCGTCCAGCCCGCCGAGCTCATCGACCAATCCAAGTTGCAAAGCCTCGGTGCCCGACCACACCCGCCCTTGGGCGATCTCCTCCACAAATTCCCGTTTCAACTTTCGCGATTCGACCACTTTCCCCACAAACTGATCATAGATCCAGTCGACCGAATTTTGAATGAGGGTCAATTCGGCCTCCGTCTTGGGTCGACTGATCGTAAACGCGTCGGCGAATTTTCCGGTCTTCACGCGATCAAACGTCACCCCGAAATCACCCGCGAGTTGTCGCACGTCAAAGAACACGCCGAAGACCCCGATCGAACCGGTAATCGTCGTCGGCTCGGCAAAGATTCGATCGCTGAAGGTCGAAATCCAGTAACCTCCCGACGCCGCATACGACCCCATCGACACGACCACCGGTTTCACCTTCGCCGTTAGTCGCATCTCTCGTTGAATCATCTCCGACGCGGCCGCGCTCCCCCCCGGACTGTTCACGCGTAGGACAATCGCCTTCACGTCGCGATTCTCACGCAAGCGCCGCAATTCCCTCGAGAAATCGTCCCCCCCGATGAGCCCCACCTCCCCTTCGCCATCGACAATTTCACCCTCGGCGTAGACGACGGCCACACGTTGCGACGAATTCCCGCGCGTCTTCGGCGCCAAACTAAGGTAATTCGCCAAATTGATCTGCTTGAAGGGTTCGGATGATCCCACCACTCCCGTCGCCGTTTTCAGCTCATCGAGAACCACGTCACGATACACCACGCGATCAACCAAGCCAGCCTTGAGAGCGACTTCCGCGCGGAACAGGCCCTCGCGATCCACTAGCGTTTGCAACTGCTCGGCGTTCCGGCCACGGCTAGCACCAATTTCGCCCAACAACTCGCGCCACACATCACCCAAGAGCTTCTCCGACTGCTCGCGACTCTCAGGGCTCAGCTCTTCGCGCACGAAGGGTTCGATCGCTGACTTATATTTCCCCACGCGGGTGACCTGCACGCCGATCCCATACTTCTTGAAAGCGTTGGCAAAAAACATCGATTCGCTGGCCAGTCCCGGCATGAAAATCATGCCATAAGGATCGAGCGCAACATCGTCGGCGACCGACGCCAGAAAATAGTCCCGGGTCGAAGCGTTGGTCAGGTAGGCCTTAATTGGCTTCTGAGACCGCTTGAAGTCGAGCAAGGCTGACCGCACCTCCCACAGGGCCGCATAACCCGAACCATAGCCACTCGGTCGAAGCGATCCGATGATCAGGATTCCCTTGATCCGGTCATCCGTGGCGGCGGCCCGAATCCCCTTGGTCAAGGCCCGCAATTGCAGCACTTCGGGCCGATTGCCCGTCAACGCGCTGAAGTCCACCATGGGCGGGCCGTCAGTGATATTGGCCGAGAGGTCGAAAACGGCAAAAGAGTCCGTCTCAATCGCGACCGGTTTTTGCCCGATCGCACTAATCACCAACAGAAAACCGCTAAACAACAGCACGCCGGCGGCGGTAAAAATCACCAAGGCCGCCAACGCTCCGAGCATCGAAGAGAGAAAGTTTCGCATCGAATATCACGATAGCCACTTTCAACCTCTCCACCAGTAAAACCCTCCCAGCGGTCACTTCCGAGGTTGAGCGGTCGTCCCGCCCGTTCGCATCCGTTGCACGAACTAATTGCGGTTGCGCTCGACTTCCGATTTCCTGACGCCGCATGAGCGAGCAAATGTTCCTACTCACCACGAACCGCAAGGCCCTCACGATCAATCTCGATGAGAGCAAATACGGCACGTTCGCGGAGATCGGTGCCGGCCAAGAGGTCGCCCGTGTCTTCTTCCACGCCGGAGGCGCCTCTGGCACGGTCGCCAAAACCATCTCCGCCTATGACATGGCCTTCAGCGATGCCATTTACGGCAAATCGCCACGTTATGTATCCCAAGGTCGACTCTCGCTGATGCTCGATCACGAATACGCGCTCTTGAACGATCGACTGTCGGAACAGCGGGGGGCTCGCACAGAATTCTTTGCCTTCGCCGACACCGTTTCCGCCCGCAACTACGCCGGCACCAACGAAGCTCATGGGTGGATGGGGATTCGGTTTCAATGTAAGCCCGGCGGCGAACACAGCGAGATCGTCATGCATGTGCGGATGTGGGACAAAGAGAACATTCTCCAGCAGGAGGCTCTCGGCATCGTCGGCACCAACATGCTCTATGCCGCGTTCTACTATCGCTCCGATCCTAAAAAATTTATCCGCTCCCTCCTCGACAACCTGAGTCACGAACGCATTGAGGTCGACATGCTCGAGTTTCGCGGGCCCGAGTTCGCGGGCATCGATAACCGGCTGACGTCACTCTTTCTCGTGCAGTTAGGCCTGACCAATGCCGTGATGTTTGGCCCCCAAGGTGACGTCCTCCAGCCTTCCGAAGTTCTCCACAAGAAGGCCATCCTCGTCGAACGCGGTAGCTTCCGCCCGGTCACCCACGTCAACGTCGACATGCTCAACTGCGCGACATCCCAGTTTGTGCAAGAGCCGTTGGTTAAGGGTCAAGACCTCGTCGTGCTCATGGAGATCACCATGCACAACCTTCTCGCCAGCGGGGAAATTGATGCCGACGACTTTCTCTCCCGCGTCGACTTGCTTGGCGACATTGGATTCACGGTGATGATCTCTGACTACTCGGAGTTCTATCGGCTAACGTCCTACTTCCGACGCTACACGAAGGAGATGATCGGCGTCGCGATGGGCATCAACAACCTGCTCGAGATTTTTAACGAGAAATATTACGAGAATCTCGAAGGTGGGATTCTCGAATCCTTCGGACGGCTTTTCCGCAATTCGGTCAAGCTCTACGTCTATCCGATGCGTCAATCGGCGTATCGCCACTACCTCGTCACCGGCCAGACCAGTGCCGGACCTAGCCCCGTGCCGGCTCACCATGCCTTTGCTTCCGACGTGTTGATCAGCGCCAAGAACGTTCAGGTCGCGGACCACCTCCGCAATCTCTACGCCCATCTCATGGAGAACCACTACATCGACTGCATCGTCGGTTTCGATCCGGGCATCCTTCACATTTTCTCCCGCGAAGTGCTCCGCCGGATTCAAGAGCACGACGACAGCTGGGAGTCCATGGTCCCCAAGGGCGTGGCCGCCGCGATCAAGAAGCGATCCCTCTTCGACTATGCTCCCTCGGTCGAAGCCGCCTCTCAAAATACTGGCGACCCCGCCGAGGCAATTTTCCCGCGGCCTCATTAAGTTTCCCTGATTTCAACATGCGCTTTCACAAGTATCACGCGCTCGGCAACGACTACATCGTGCTCGATCCGGCCGATTTCCCCGCTTGGAGCGAACCGTCCCGCGAACAGATTCGCGTCATCTGCCATCGCAACTTCGGCGTCGGCTCCGACGGGATCCTCTGGGGTCCTCTCCCGGCAAAGGAAGGCCAGTGCGCCTTGAGAATCTTTAATCCCGACGGTTCCGAAGCCGAGAAATCAGGCAACGGCCTGCGGATATTTTCCCGATACCTGTGGGATCAAGGACAGGTGAGCGAATCACCCTTCGCGATTGAGACTTTGGGTGGGCGCGTGCAATCCACCATCCGCGAGCAAGGGCGACTCATCACCGTGGCTCTGGGCCGGGTCAGCTTCGACAGCGAGCAGATTCCTGTCACCGGCAACCGCCGCGAAGTCATCAACGAAATGGTCACCGTGCTCGACCAGGACTTCGCTTTCTGCGCCGCTACGATCGGAAATCCTCATTGCGTCATTCTCCTGCCGGAGATCAACGAGCAACTCGCCCATCGCTACGGCCCTACGCTGGAGATCCACCCGCTCTTCCCACGCAAAACCAACGTGCAATTCCTGCAGGTGATCGATCGCCAAAACATTCGCATTGAAATTTGGGAGCGTGGGGCCGGCTACACCCTGGCGTCGGGTAGCAGTTCCAGCGCCGCGGCGGCCGTCGCCCGCAAGCTCGGCCTTATTGATCCAGAGGTGACCGTTCATATGCCCGGCGGCACGTTAGCCATCTCGATCAGTCCCGACTTCGACATCATGATGACCGGATCGGTCAATAAGGTCGGCGACGGACAGATGCATCCCGACTTATTTGAAGTCTCGATCTGAGCGGTGATCCCGTGGGGACGGGGGGGATCACCTCCCCCAACCGGGAAATCAATACTTCACCGCGCAGCCGTAGGGCTGCGAATAGGTCGTCGGCACCGGCTCGCCAGCCTTGATCGCTTTCAGAGCGGACCGCACATAGTTCTCCGCTTTCGCGATATCCGCTTGATTAGCCGAGCGAATGCTATCGATGGCCCCGTTGTAAAGAAGCGTCCCGTTGGCCCCAATCACATACATGTGCGGGGTAGTTTTGGCCCCGTAGAGACGGCCCACCCGCCCATCGGAATCACGCAGGTAGGCCGACGAAGTCGAGCCCTGCTTGTTTTGCCATGCCTTTACCTGCTCATCGTCAAAATCTCCCTGAGCCCCCGGATGTCCGGAATTAATTTGAATCCACGCCACGCCGTCGGCCATCGCCGCCGCCTGCAAGCTCGGCATGTTGCCGCTCTCGTAGTGTTTCACGACAAACGGGCATTCCTGATTCACCCACTCGAGCACCACCACCATCCCCTTGAATTCTGAAAGAGTGTGCGCTTTCCCATGAATTCCCGTCAGAGAGAAATTAGGAGCGGGCTGGCCGACCACCGCTGACGAAGCCGACATTGAACCGAGCAACAACGAAACGAACCCGGCGACGAGCGAGATGATGGATTTTATTTTCATAATTAGATGCCCACAACTGTAGCGAACTTCTGGGAATTTGCCAGTCACCGTCTGTCATCGCTTGCCGGTAAAACCCCTCGCCAAGTCTGCCCACTGCGCAAGCCCCGGCTTGCTCATTTGCGCGATCTCAGGTTTAGTCATGCCTCGTTTGGACATGTCCTTTTTCTCTGAAACCAAGCACCTCCCCGGGTCCGCCAAGATCAATCTAATCCTCCTCGGCTTGGTCTTGGTGGCGATCTCGGCCTTGCTGTGGCCGCACTGGCGACAAAATCCCGATCTCTCGCACGGACTGTTCATGCCCATCCTGTTTCTGCTCCTGCTCAACGAAAGTCGCCGTCACGGAGCCTTAAGGTTTCTCCCCGCTCATCCCGCGAAAACTGCGCTGGCCGCGACGGTGCTGGCGGGCGCTTTCCTCCTCACTGCGATGGCCGGCCTCTATTCGGCTTCGGTCGGCTGGACCCATACCTTGGTCGCATTCAGCCTGACCGCGGCCACCGTGATGGCTTTCGGGGCCGGATTACTGTTTCTCTCGGATCGGTCAGTGCGTCTCCTGCCATTGAATTGGAGTTCGCTGGTTGCCATTGGTCTCTGGATGCTGTGCGCCCCGATTCCGCCCGGCACCTATTCTCAACTCACGGCCAGCCTGCAACTCGCCGTTTCCGAGAATGTCATGGCGGCACTCAATCTTCTCGGCGTCGTCGCCAGTCGGCACGGCAATATCATCGAGCTCGCCAACACCTCCGTCGGCGTCGAGGAAGCCTGTAGCGGTGTGCGCAGTCTCATTTCCTGCATTTTCGCCGGATTCTTTTTCTCCGCCACTTTGGTGCGTCGACCTTGGGCCCGGGCGCTCATCATCCTCCTCGCGGCACCATTGGCTCTCTTGATGAATTTCATCCGGTCACTCACGTTGACCTTGCTCGCGAACCGGGGAGTCGACATTTCCGGCACTTGGCACGACGTCACCGGGTTTGCGGTGCTTGGCATCACCGCAGTGATCTTGGGCGGTCTCGCTTTGTTCCTTGACCAAGGCGACCAAACTCCGGCTGCCGCCAAGCCCGCCTATCCAACCGCGCGGTCGAGTCTTCTCCCCCAGCTCCTCATGGTCGGATTGGTCGGCGTCGCGAGCCTGAGTGTCTTTTTCTACGTCAACAGCCGCCCAAATCACGAGCCACCCCCACCCCCACCCGATCTTCTCAAGACTCTCCCCGCGTCCGCCGAAGGATGGCAGGTGGACACCAGCAACGATCTTTTTAAGTTTAGCGGAATCCTCCAGACCGAAAATCTCGCGCAGCGAACCTACCGCCGTTTCGTCGACGGCCAAATGATTCAATTCACAGTTTACATCGCCTTCTGGAATCCCGGCCAATCCTCGGTCAGCCAAGTGGCGATGCACACGCCCGACGCCTGCTGGCCCGGCTCGGGCTGGGTTCAAGCTACCAATTCCTCCCCGCGGGAATCCTTGCCGCTCCCGGCGCGCACCCTGCCGACCGCCGAAGCCCGCCAGTTCCAAAATGGCACCTATCTCCAGAATGTCTGGTTCTGGCATATCTATGACGGTCGAGCGATCACCCACGAAGATCCCTATTCTCCCGTGAGGCTGCTCGAGTCGGCCTGGAAATACGGCTTCAGCCACCGCGGGGAACAACTCTTTGTCCGGGTCTCATCCAATGTCCCGTGGAGCGAAGTCCACAACGATCCCCTCGTGACTCAGATTTTCGCCAACCTCAAACCCCTTGGCCTCTGATCATGCCGCTCCCAGTCACCAAGACCGAACAGCTCATCCTCGGATTTCTGGCCGCCTTGATCGTGGCGGGCTTGATTGGCATGGCTGTGCTTTGAATTGAAAGGAGAACACCCAAATAAGCGTTTGCTTTCGAACCCGCCGCCACAAACATCACCGCATCCTTTTGACCACCCTGCGCGTATGAGAGACAAATGCCAGCAACTGCATCCAGCTTGTTCTTTCCGCTCGCCCTTATTTGGCGGGCCGAATTACCGCATTGCCGTATGAATCAGGTGGGTGAAGACGTCTCCGCGCAAAGCGAGCAAAATGCTCAGGACGCCCGTCTGATGGCGGACATGGCCCGAGGTGATCGCCAAGCTCTTGCCGACCTCTACGATCGCTTCTCCAAACCTCTTTTCGCCACCTCTGTTCGCATCCTCAACGACGCCAACGAAGCCGCAGACATCGTGCAGGATGTGTTCATCGCCCTCTGGGAAAAATCCGCCCGTTTTGATCTGTCTCGAGGCACGGCTTTCTCGTGGGCCGTGACCCTCACCCGGAATCGCTCGATCGACCGAATTCGCATGCGCCGCCGCCGTCGAGAGCTACTTGATCAAGCGGTTCCCGAGGATCTTGGCTACGCACGAGCCGAAAACGGAGCTGAGTCGGCCGACCGAATGGAAGCCAGTGAATCCGCCACCGCCGTCCGGCGAGCCGTCGCTGGATTGCCGAAGGAACAACAGAAGGCGCTCGAACTCGCGTTTTTCGGTGGCCTGACGCAACAGGAGATCGCCACGCAACTTTCCCAACCACTGGGCACGATCAAAGCCCGCATCCGCCGGGGCCTCCTTAAACTCCGCGACACCGTCGCGCCGCGCGTATGATCGACGACCACCACGAAGAACTCGCTGCCCTCTACGCCTTCGACTTACTCGAAGGGGTAGAGCTCACTGCCTTTGAAGCAAGCCGCCGGGCAGATCCGGCGTTGCGCCGCCTTGTCGACGAGCTGCGAGCCGCCAGCACCACGCTCGCGCATACCGCTCCCGAGCAAACGCCGCCTCCTGCGCTAAAAGCCCGCTTGATGGCGCACATCGGTCAGTCATCCACGTCGGACAAGGTCATCCCATTTCGTGGCGCCCCGCTCCTCGCTTGGTCAGCGGCCGCATCTTTCGCCATCTCGGCTCTCTGGTTAGGGCAACTTTACACCACGGCCCGCACCGAGAATTCGCTTTTGATCCAGCAGCAGGCCTTGGCCGAAGTCTCCGTGCAAAGTGCGAAGAACCAACTCGAGGCCGATCGCATCCTCCTCGAGCACCAATTGCAAGACGCCGAAGTTCGTCTCGCGAATCTCAATCAAGAATTGAAGGAACAGAACGACCTCGCTCGCTTTAAGATCACCACCTTGAGCTCGATGCTGGGGAATTCGCCCGAAGCCACCGCCGTCGCCATTTGGAATCCTCAAAAACAAGAGGGCGTCATCAGCGTCGCCAAGCTTCCCGCCTTAGCGGCTAATGAGGATTATCAGCTTTGGGTCGTCGATCCGCAGTATTCCGTGCCGGTGGACGGCGGCGTCTTCCGCGTCGATCCAGATTCGGGCGAAGCAAAATTCAAATTTAAGACAGCTAAGCCCATCGACCAAGTTGCGGCCTTCGCCGTCAGTCTTGAGCGCAAGGGTGGCGTCCCCCAAGCCGAGGGTCCGATGGTGCTCCTCGGGAAATAGACGATCGAGCGGATAAAATCTAGCCTCGACGCGTTCCCGCGCACCGGAAAAACTCCCGGCGTATGATCATCAAACCCAAGGTTCGCGGATTCGTCTGTGTCACGGCCCATCCGGACGGTTGTGCCGCCCACGTGCAGGAATGGATCGATTACGTCAAAGGCCAACCGCCGGTCAACTCCGGCCCCAAGCAGGTCCTTGTGATCGGTTCCTCGACCGGCTACGGACTCGCCTCGCGCATCACGGCCGCCTTCGGTTCAAACGCCTCCACCCTAGGAATCTTTTTTGAACGCCCTTCGCAGGAGGACCGTCTCGGCACTCCCGGTTGGTATAATACCATCGCGTTCACCGAGGCCGCCCACGCCGCCAACCTTTACGCCAAGAATATCAACGGCGATGCGTTCTCCGACGAGATCAAGCAGCAGACCATCGACACGATCAAAGCCGATCTCGGCCAGATCGACCTCGTGGTTTACTCCCTCGCTTCTCCTCGCCGCACCCACCCGAAAACCGGGGCTGTGCACAAGAGCTGCATCAAGCCGATCGGCGCCCCTTACACCAACCAGACCGTCGACCCCGACAAAGGAATCGTCAGCACGATCATCGTCGAGCCGGCCACCGATGAGGAAATCGCCGATGTTATCGCGGTGATGGGCGGCGAAGACTGGGAAATGTGGATGGATGCACTCGCCGCCGCCGGCGTGCTCGCTCCCAACGCCCAGACGGTGGCATACTCCTACATCGGGCCCGACGTCACTTGGCCCATCTACAAGGATGGCACCATCGGCATCGCCAAAAACGATCTTGATCGCGCCGCTCACGCCATCGACGCCAAGCTCAAACCCACCGGCGGTCGCGCCTTCGTTTCGGTTAATAAAGCCATCGTCTCGCAGGCCAGCTCGGCGATTCCGGTCGTCCCACTTTATATTTCGATCCTCTACAAAGTGATGAAAGCAGCCGGCACCCACGAGGGCACCATCGAGCAACTTTACCGCCTCTTCGCCACCCAGATGTATAATGGGAAGACCGCTCAATTCGACGAAGAGGGCCGCACTCGCATCGACGACTGGGAAATGCGTCCCGAGATCCAGAACCCTATCCGGGAAATCTGGCCGCAAGTCACCACCGAGAATCTCGAGAGCCTCACTGATATCGTCGGCTACCGAGAAGAGTTCCTCAAGATGTTCGGCTTCGGGTTTGCGGGCATCGATTACGACGCCGAAACCGAACACCATCGGCCAATGATTTGAGCGGCGAGACTTGGCGGGCGGAGTCCTGCTCCCCCGCCCTACGGGGTCATGCGTGCCGTTATCCAAAGAGTTTCCTCGGCCCAAGTAGCGGTCGCTAACCATCCGATCAGTCGAATTGAGCGGGGACTCTTGATTTTCTTGGGGGTTGCCGCCGGCGACACCCTTGCGGATGCCGAGTGGCTGGCGCAAAAAATCGCTACCCTGCGGATCTTTTCAGACGACGAGGGGCGGATGAATCGCTCAGTGATCGATCTTGCCGGCGAACTCTTGGTGGTCAGCCAGTTCACCTTGATCGCGAGCACGCGGAAAGGGACCCGCCCATCGTTCAATCACGCCGCCCCTCCCGATCAGGCGATTCCACTGTATGCAGGGTTCATTGGCGAACTCGAAGGCCATCTCGGCCGACCGGTGTCCGTGGGCCGATTCGGAGCGGAGATGGCGGTTCAACTCGTCAACGATGGGCCGGTCACTCTGATTATCGACACTGCACGGCGGGAGTGATAGCTTAGGCTTCCATGAAAATTGGCGCCCCTCGTTGGATCCTTTTGTGGCTAGCCCCCCTCGCCGGTTTGGCTGCGGGATCTAACTTCGATCTCAACCTCCAGTTCTTTCGCGATCTCACCGAAACCCGCAGCTACACGTTGGGTCGTCCGATCAAGGCTCAGATCACCCCAGACGAAAAGTCGCTCATCTACCTGCGCAGCGGTCCTCGCAATCCTGTTCTTCACCTCTACGAATTCGATATCGCCACCAAGACCGAGCGCGAACTCTTGACCCCCGCCCAGCTTCTTGGGGCCAAGGTTGAGCGGCTCTCAATCGAAGAAAAAGCTCGGCGAGAGCGCGAGCGCATGAGCCTCAAAGGGTTCACGAAGTTCGAGCTCTCGCAGGACGGTTCCCTCATCATGGTCACTCTGTCCGGACAACTCTACGTCATCAATCGAGCTCGGTTCGCCGCCAACCCGAGCGACTTCGAAAGCATCCAGCTCCTTCCCGATGAAAATTGGATCGACGCTCGGATTTCTCCCGACGCCTCCGCCGTGTCAGCCGTCAAAGACGACGAACTTTTCGTCATCGATCTTGCCACGAACGAAGCGAAGCAGCTCACGAACGGAGCCCACGAGACCTTGAGCCACGCCACCGCCGAGTTTGTCGCTCAAGAGGAGATGGATCGCAGTCGAGGTTATTGGTGGTCGCCCGACTCCCAAGAGATCGCCTATCAGGAAACCGACCAGTCCGGCGTCGATGTCCGTTACGTGGCCGATGCGCTTCACCCCGAGGAGCCACCAACCAAATTCTTCTTTCCTAAAGCTGGTTCAACCAATGCCACCGTCCGCCTTGGGGTAATCTCGCGCCATGGCGGCCCGACCCGTTGGATTAAGTGGGACTCTGACCAATACCCCTACCTTACAAAGGTGGTCTGGGAAGTCTCGTCCGCTCCCCTTTGCTTCCTCGTTCAGGATCGCGCTCAACAACATCAGATCCTCTTCGCCGTCGACCAGGAGAGCGGTGACATCCGCGAGCTGCTGCGCGAATCCGATTCCGCCTGGATCAATCTGGATAGCGAAAGCGAAATGCCCCGCTGGCTCGATGACGGTCAGCATTTTATTTGGACCACAGAAAGCAGCGGACACTGGCAGGTCGAGCTCCGCCGCCGTGACGGCACATTTGTCCACGCGATTACTCCGGCCAACTTCATTTACAAAGGAATCCTCGGCGTCGACGCTGCCCGCAGAGTGGTCTACCTGAGCGGCTCCACGCACCCCGTGGATACTCACATTTGGAAATTCCCCCTCGCACAAGGGCCCGGCACGCCCTTGACCACGGCGCGCGGCCACCATTCAGCGACCCTCGCAGACCTTGGTGGCGTCCTGATCCACACCTTCGATTTACTCAACGGACAAAACGGATCTGAGATTTGGGATCCGTCCGGAAAAGTTCTCGCCGCCTTGCCGTCCGTGGCCGAGCGACCGAGGACCCTTCCGAACGTGGAAATCACCGAAACGTTCGGCCATCCCAGTTTCCACGCCGCCATCGTGCGGCCCAAGGACTTTCAACCGCACAAATCTTACCCCGTCATTCTCGAAGTTTACGCCGGTCCCACTGTCCTGAGTGTCAAGCCCAACGCCAGTGCCTACCTCACCGACCAATGGACCGCCGACCAAGGATACATCGTCGTCCAGATCGACGGCCGCGGGACTCCCCACCGCGGGCGGGACTGGGAGCGAATCATCCGCGGTAATCTGATCGACGTCGCCCTCCAGGACCAAATCGACGGACTCCTTGCCCTCGGCCAGCGGTATCCCGAATTTGACCTGAGCCGCGTCGGCGTGGCGGGCTGGTCATTTGGAGGTTACTTCAGTGCGATGGCGGTCGCGCGGCGTCCAGATATCTTTCGTTGCGGCGTCGTCGGGGCTCCGGTCACTACTTGGGAGAACTATGATACGTTCTACACTGAGCGCTACCTCGGACTCCCTCAGGAATCGCCTGAGGCTTATCGGGTGAGCAACGTCCTCACCTACCTTGATCAACTCCAGCGGCCACTGCTGATCGTTCACGGCATGAACGACGACAATGTTTACTTTCAACATGCCCTTCAACTCGTCGACACGCTTTTCTTGAGCGGCAAGCCCTACGAGTTCCTTCCCATGCTGGGCACCCACATGATCAGCGACCCCATGATCAGATTGCGCGAGAAGCAGCGCATCATGGATTTTCTTGAGCGCAACCTGCAGGACACTCGCTGACCAGCCGTCCGATCAGGCCGAGGGCACACTGACCGAGGCTCCATTGTCGGTCGCACCCAATTTCAAAATATAAGGTCCCGCGATCTCGGCCCAGCTTTCGGCTTTCGGATACCCCTCAGCTCCGTCGGCCCAGCACTCGCGGAGCATGTCCGTATCGATCAACCCGGGATTCAAGGGCACCGCGGCCATCCCGTCCGGCAGTTCAACCGCCAAGGCTTTCGTCAGGCCTTCGATCGCCCACTTGGTCATGCAATAGGCTCCAACATCCGGCGAGACCGAGCGTCCCCACCCTGAGCTAAAATTGACAATCACTCCCTCCCCTTTCGCGACCATTGGTGGCACAAAATGGCGAATGACATTAGTCACTCCCCGAATGTTGACCTCCACCATTTTGGAGATTTCCGCGTCGGTCTGCTCCCAGATGGGTGCCAACCGGTTCATCACCCCAGCATTGTTGATCACGAGATCGGGCGGACCGTAAGTGCCGAGCACCTCAATGGCCCAGAGGGCCACTTTGTGGTCGAGCGACACGTCGACGACGGAGAAATGGTGTTCGGGATGATCCATCCGCAGATCGAAGATCGCCGGTCCCGACCGACCACAGCCAATGACCGTGTGGCCCGCCTGCATGTAATGTTCCGCCAACGCCTGGCCCAAGCCTCGGGTCACTCCCGTGATCACAATCTTCATGCTCCTATGCTGGCACAGGATCTCTGCGAGAAAACTCTAATCAACGGCTCTGGAGGCTGAACTTGTTGAGTCCGGTCTTGCGGCAGGCATCCATCACAAACGCCAGCTTGCGCAGCTGGGTCGTCTCATCCGCCTTGATCAGCACGGGGATGTTCTTGTCGACGCGCTTTACCTCCCGCAGGAGTTCCAACAGCTCGGCGTCGGTCACCACCTTATTATTGAAGGAAATCACGCCGTCCTTGTTGATTCCAATAGTGACGTTCCCCTTGAACTCATTCTTGCCGGCCGTTTCGACCTTCGGAAGCGTGATATTCAGGGTCGCCGCCGACTTGAACTGCATCGTCACAAAGGCGAAGAAAATCAGCATCACGAGCACGTCGATCAACGGCACGAGATTCATCTCGGGCCGCTTTCGCCGTTTCTGATAGAGACTGCTCATGATCGGCCGCGCTGCAGTATCCGCTCCAGCAACACGTCGAGTTGTGCGGCATAGTTCTCCACCTTCCGCTGCAGCCAACCGCTGCCGACCAAGGATGGGATCGCGATGCAAAGGCCGATCACTGTCGCCGACAATGCCAGTGCGACACCCGTGGTAAACGCGACCGGATCCGGCAAGCCCGTGTCCGGAGAAATTTGCGAGAACACCTGCAACAAGCCAGTCACGGTGCCCGTCAAGCCGATCAGCGGCGCCGCCGCGTAGATCACATCGAGATATGGGATGCCGCGCTCCATCCGATTGATCTCTAATCGCGCGAAGGCCTTCACGGCGTCCTCGTCATTCTTGTGCTCCTCGGCGAACTCCACAATGCGCGCCAGCACCGTATGCCGACCGCCCATCAACGGGCGGTTATTCACCACCGCGTCGACCAGATCCTGCGGCATGACCGCGGTCTTCCTCAGCGCAAACGCTCGTTCACAGATGATGTAGACCGCGACGGCCGAGCAGAGCCCAAGAGGATAAATGAGCACACCCGCGCCCTTAAAGACTTCGATAACAGCTAGAGTCATAATAGATAAGTCGTGGTTGTGACGCTCCCGGGAGGGAAAAGGTTCGAAAAAATTAACCTTTCCTCACCACGTAGGGCAAGCCTGCTGCAGTGCGGGCCACCTCTTCGGCCCCCTCCAGCAACTCCCCGATCGGGTCCCACCGCCCATGCACGAGCGAATCCCGCGCTGAGGCGCGCATATCCAAGGGCACAGCCAACCCGCCCGCGCGAATCTCTCCTCCGACCAAATCAATCGCGATTTCGAGCGCCGGGTCGGATCGCACCGCCGCACTGAGCTTCTGAATGTTCTCCCGCGACGCACTCACACAGGGCAGCCCGATATTGGTGGAGTTGCCAAAGAAAATCTCCGCATAACTCTCGGCCACCAACGCCTTCAGCCCAAACTTCCTAATCGCCTGCGGTGCGTGCTCTCGCGAGCTGCCACAACCGAAATTAGCTCCAGTCAGGAGAATGGCCGCACCGGTAAACTTTCCGTCGTCCAGCGGATGGACCTGCCCGGCGGCTGCCATCGCTTTGCGGTCGTCAGCGAAGAGCCCCTCGCCCAGATCGTCAAAGGTCACGCATTTCAAGAAACGCGCCGGAATGATCCGATCCGTATCGATGTCGTTGCCGGTGACCACGACGCCACGTCCGGTCAGGTGAGTAATTTTTTCGAGTGCCATGATCATCTCCCGTCAGTTAGTTACGCCAAAAACCTCGCGGGCATCGGCCACCGCTCCCGTGACCGCCGCGGCCGCCACCATGACTGGACTCATCAGCAAGGTTCGTCCGGTCGGGCTGCCCTGCCGCCCCTTGAAATTGCGATTCGAAGAACTCGCGCAGAGTTGGTCGCCCACCAATTTGTCGGGATTCATCGCCAGACACATCGAGCAGCCCGCCTCCCGCCATTCGAAACCCGCCTCGCGAAAGATGCGGTCGATCCCCAGTTCAGCACAGAGTGCCCCGACGATCTGCGATCCAGGAACGGCAATCGCCTTGACGCCTGGCGCCACGTGGTGACCCGGCAGATACTTCGCGACTTCCTTGAAATCCGACAGGCGCGCGTTGGTGCAGCTGCCCAAAAAGGCGACGTCCACTTTTGTGCCCTTGATCGGCCTGCCCGCCGGCAATTTCATGTAGGCCAGCGCCTCTTCGATGCTGGCCCGCTCGTCGTCCGAATGGGCGTCGCCCGGAGCGGGCACGTTCTCGTTCACGCCGATACCCTGGCCAGGATTGATCCCCCAAGTGACGGTCGGCGGAATCTCCCGCCCCGCGATCGCCACGACGTCATCGTAGACACACTCCGGATCGCTCGCAGTTAGCTTCCACTGTTCCACCGCGGCACGCCATGCGTCACCGATCGGCGCGTAGGGACGACCTTCCAAATACTCAAACGTCTTTTCGTCGGGGTTCACGTAGCCGACCCGCGCGCCGCCTTCGATCGACATGTTGCAAACGGTCATACGCTCCTCCATCGAAAACCGATCGAAGATATCGCCGCCGTATTCGTAGGCGAAACCTGTGCCCCCGTTGACGCCGAGTGTGCGAATAATGTGCAAGATCACGTCTTTTGCGTAGACGCCGGGCTGAAGGCACCCGGTCACGTTGATCCGCCGCACCTTCAACCGCCCGAGCGAAATCGTCTGCGTAGCCAAGACATCGCGCACCTGGCTCGTGCCGATGCCGAGTGCGATCGCGCCGAACGCCCCGTGAGTGCTCGTATGTGAATCGCCACAGGCGATCGTGGTGCCCGGTTGGGTGATTCCCTGTTCCGGCCCAACCATGTGCACGATCCCTTGCTTCCCCGAACCCAAGTCAAAGTAGGTGATGCCGTGCTCCGCGCAGTTTTGGCGAAGCGCCTTGATCATCGCGTCCGCCAGCGGGTCACTGAATGGCTCCGCCTGCCGGTCCGTCGGCACAATGTGGTCAACAGTCGCAAAGGTGCGATGGGGCATCGCCACTTTCAGTCCGAGATCGCGCAACATCCCAAAGGCTTGGGGACTCGTCACCTCGTGAATCAAGTGGGTGCCGATCAGCAACTGCGTCTGGCCATTGGTCAGCTCGCGGACGGCGTGCGCCTGCCAGACTTTTTCGAAAAGTGATTTGGCCATAAAGGAGTAGTTTTTGAGATTTCAGGGAGCCGGGTCAATGGCGATGGAGTAACTCGCCTTGACTTCGAATCGGTTGGAACCGCCCGAGCATAGCAAATCATTGCCATACCTGAAAATACTTAATTAGGTTCCGATGATGCCTCGTGAGTATCAGTTCTCCCACGATCTTCGTCACCTCGTCTATTTTCAGGCGGTCGCGGAGCACCTGCATTTCCGGAAGGCCGCCGAAGCCCTCGGAGTCGCTCAACCCGCCCTCAGTCGACAGATCGCCCAACTCGAGGAGGCGCTCGGCGTTGCCCTCTTCCTCCGCTCGCGCCGAAGGGTCGAACTCACCGAAGCTGGCTCCGCATTGCAGCGTCGGGTCGTCCCCCTTCTGCAGACGGTCCAGCGTCTTCCCGCGGAACTCCAAGCGGTGGCCTCCGGTCAAATCGGCCACGTGCGGATTGCGTTTACCGGCCTCGCGATGGCAACCGTCCTGCCGGAGATCATCCGAAATTTTTCCAAACAACATCCCAAAATTCGTCTGGAACTCAACGAGTCACCCACCGCTGCCCAACTCGAGGGGCTACGCTCCGGTGACATCGACGCCGGCTTCTTTCATCCGGACATCTCTCCCTCCACCGGCCTTCACACCCAAGTGCTGCTCCGCGAACGCAACGGAATCCTCCTGCCCAACACCCACCCGCTTTCGCACGCCGCTCGCGTGCGGCTGAAGGATTTGGCCGACACCCCGTTTGTCTTGTTTCCCCGCCCGCTCAATCCTGGCTTCTACGATCGATGCCTCACCGCCTTCGCCCAAGCAAAAATCACTCCGCACATTGCCGAGGAAGTCTGGCCGCGGGCCAATGGCATTGGACTCGTGCGCGCCGGTTTGGGCGCAACCTTTATTACCCCCTCGGAAGCCCAGAACCTCCCCACCGAAGTGGTTTTCCGGCCCCTCGTCGGCCCCACTCCCGAAAGTCGACTTGTCGTGGGATCGAAGGTGAGATCCGACACCCCGCCCGCAGTCGCGGCATTCATCAAGATCGCCGAAGGGGTGGCCGCCAAAGCAACCTAATCGACGGGGTCCTGCCCTTTCCGAACGATGCGGAAGTTTATTCAGGTCCTCATCGCAGGGCACAAATACGAAACCCCGCTCCCGGTTGAGGGGGGCGGGGTTCACATCAGCGACGGGTAGTCGCTTTTTACGGCGCCACTTCAGTCGTGGCGGGAGGGGTCTTCTGTTTAAATTGCAGCTTGTCGCCAACGCGCTTCACACTCACCGGTTCGCCGTCCTTGACGTCACCGCGAAGAATAGCTTCAGCCAAAGGATCCTCGACATAGGATTCAACCGCACGGCGCAGCGGACGGGCCCCATATTTTTCGTCATAGCCTTTCTCGACCAAGAGCTCTTTGGCGTCGCTGGAGAAAGTGAGGGTAATCTTCCGATCCGTCAGGCGTCCGGCGAACTTGGCCAGTTCGATGTCGATGATTTTCATCAAATCCGCCTTGTCCAACGGCCGGAAGAAGACGATATCGGAAATACGATTCAGGAACTCCGGCTTAAAGATACGCTTGGCTTCCTCGTGCACCTTCTCGCGCATTTTCTCGGCGTCATTGAGGTCTGCGCCCGCCGCAGCAAAGCCCATGGAAGTCTGTCGTTGGAGCAATTGCGCCCCGACGTTGGAGGTCATGATGATGATGGTATTTCGGAAATCGACCGTGCGACCGAGCGAGTCGGTCAAACGGCCATCCTCAAGAATTTGCAACAGCAACTGAATGACATCCGGATGCGCTTTTTCGACTTCGTCGAACAGCACCACCGCATAAGGTTTCCGGCGGACCGCTTCGGTCAATTGACCGCCCTCATCGTAGCCCACGTAGCCCGGAGGCGAACCGACCAAGCGAGATACGGAGAATTTTTCCATGTATTCCGACATGTCGATCTGGATGATCGCGTCTTGATTACCGAACATCTGAGCCGCGAGTTGCTTGGCGGTCTCGGTCTTGCCGACGCCGGTCGGCCCCACAAACATGAACGAACCGATTGGCCGACGAGGATCTTTCAAGTCCGCCCGTGAGCGACGCAGTGCCCGAGCGATCGCCGACGCGGCCACTTCTTGGCCCACGACGACTTTCTGGATCTCCGCTTCCATCGAGAGCAGCTTTTCACTGTCCTTCTTCTCCATCCGACTCAGCGGAATCCCCGTCCAAGTCGCGACAATGTGCATCACTTGATTATCGTCGATCGTGACCCGTTTTTCATCGCGCACCTTGCGCCAAGCTTCCGTGCTTTCCTCCAGTTTAGCCCGGAGCTGTTTCTCCTGATCGCGGAATTTCGCCGCTTCTTCAAAATGCTGTTCGGCGATTGCCGTCTCTTTCTTCGAGCACACCGATTCGATCTCCTTGCTCATCGCTTCAAGGGCGGGCGGGCGGCTGAGCGAATTGATCCGCGCGCGGGAGCCTGCCTCGTCCATGATATCGATCGCCTTGTCCGGCAGAAATCGGCCCGTGATATATCGGTCGGAGAGCTTGACGGCCGCCTCGAGTGCGCCGTCGGTGAAGATCGCCTTGTGGTGATCCTCGTATTTTCCCCGGATCCCTTTCAAAATCAAAATCGTGTCTTCGACGGAGGGCGCCTCCACCTTGACGGATTGAAAGCGGCGATCGAGCGCCGAGTCCTTCTCAATATACTTGCGGTATTCGTTGAGCGTGGTCGCACCAACGCACTGCATCTCTCCGCGCGAGAGCGCCGGCTTGAATATATTGGAAGCGTCCATCGCCCCCTCAGCCGCACCGGCTCCGACGATGGTATGCATCTCATCAATGAAGAGGATGACATTCTTGGCCCGCTTGATCTCGTCCATCACGGCCTTGATCCGCTCTTCGAACTGACCGCGGTATTTGGTGCCAGCGACCATCAAGGCGAGGTCGAGTGTAACCACCCGCTTTTCAAAGAGAATTTCCGGCACGTTGCCGGCCGCAATTTCTTGGGCGAGGCCTTCGACAATGGCCGTCTTACCCACGCCCGCTTCGCCAATCAGCACAGGGTTGTTCTTCGTGCGACGGCAGAGAATCTGAATCACCCGCTCGATCTCCTTCTTACGGCCGACTACCGGATCCATGTCTCCCTTGCGGGCCAGCTCCGTGAGATCACGGCCGAAAGCTTTGAGCGCAGGAGTCTTCACTTCCTTGCGATCCTCAGGCGATCCGCCCCGAGGACCACCAGCGGCGGCTTCTTCACCGCCGGGCTCGCCGCCAGAAAATTGGGGATCCAGCTCGCGGAGGATTTCGTTGCGCGTGCGTTCAATGTCGATGTCGAGTGATTTGAGGACACGCGCGGCGACGCCCTCCCCTTCGCGCAGCAAACCGAGCAAAATGTGCTCCGTGCCCACGTAAGAATGATTGAGGGTTTTCGCCTCTTTTCCTGCGAGGGCGAGAACCTTCTTTACCCGCGGAGTGTAGGGGATGCTGCCCGGAGTCTTCGTCTCCTGCCCGATGCCAACTTGCTTTTCGACGGCCGACCGCACGGTCTCCAGATCGAGCCCCATTTTTTGCAGCACGCTCACGGCGACCCCTTGACCGAGTTTTATCAAACCAAGGAGGATATGCTCCGTGCCCACATAGTTGTGGTGGAAACGGTCGGCTTCCTTCCTGGCCAAGGCCAGCACCTGCTGGGCCCGGGGCGTAAAGTTATTCATCGGCTCTTGAGACATGCGTATGGGTTCGTTGGTGGATTAACTCTCGTCCTTGTCGTTGGTAGTAAAGTCGGGTCGTGCGAAATTTGCAAACTCGGAGCGCAAGCAAGCTGCGCGGAGCAAATCTCGCTGTCCGGGTTCAAACTCGCCCTTCTTGGCATATTGCAGATGTCCGGGCTGGGCTTCAATAAAGAGTCGATCCACGGCGGACCGGGTTTCTTCAGGAAACATCGACAGATCGACCCCCAAGCGGACGAGCGAAAGGAGATTCATCGCTTCGCTCGAGTTCAGCAAATGGCTGTTCTGCAAAACCCCGTAGGCGCGTCCGATCTTGTCGAACAGTTTGCCCGAGTCGTTCTCCAGCAGCCGCTCCCGGGCGTTGCCCTCGTGCTCGATGATCGTCGTCAGGACGCTGCCCAACCGCTTGATGATCTCGGCCTCCGACTCGCCGAGAGTCGTCTGATTGGAAATCTGGAAAATACTCCCGCTGGCATCGGAGCCTTCGCCGAATTGGCCGCGCACGACCATGCCGAGCTGGTTAACCGCCCGCACAACTTTTTCCATTTGGCCCGCGATGACCAAGGCAGGCAAGTGCATCATGGCCGAGGCACGCATGCCAGTGCCGAGATTGGTGGGGCACACCGTCAAGTAGCCTTGGGTCGAAGAAAACGCGTAGTCGAGCTGCTCTTCCAACACGCTATCGAAGTCGTTAATCGTCGTCCACGCCTTCTTCAGCTGGAATCCCGACCGCAGCACCTGAATTCGGAGATGGTCCTCTTCGTTGATCATCACGGAGACAGACTGGTTTTGGCTGATCACCACGCCTGCCCCGCTCTTGGCTCCGCTCAACTCGCGGCTGATCAGGTGGCGTTCCACCAGGATCAATTTCTCGAGCTCGCTCAATTCGGACAGGTCTACACTCAAGCTGCGTTTCATCGGCGCCGCCGCCATCACCGCTGCCCGGCAGATCTCGAGCGCTTCCTCTCTCTGGGCCGGACGCGCCCAACCGGGAAATGGCACCGAAGCCAAATTGCGGGCCAAACGGATTCGCGTCATCAGCACGATCGCCATCTTGCTCCCCGACGCGCCCGTCAATTCCGACGGCGTGTCGATGAGGCCGGACAGCGTCATCGGCTTAACGCGCCGACTCTTGCTCGTAGGTTTGTTTGACTTTGCTGATTTCATCGCGGCAGTGAGCGGCATCTTCATACCGCTCGGTTTTGACGGCTTCGTTAAGCGCGCCTTCAAGTTTTGTTAACTGATCGTTGAGAGTCTTACGAGCGAGCGCCCGCTGGGGCACTTTACCGGTGTGCGAGGTGCCCTTGTGCATGCCCTCGAGCATTCCTTCGATATCTGAGGAGAAGGTCTCGTAGCACTGTGGGCAACCAAAGCGGCCGTGCTTCTTAAAGTCCTGCTGGGTGTAGCCGCATTGCTCACAACGGATGGAGGAATCTCCGTGCTCGGGATTGAGGGAAGCCTTCATCAAGAGATCCGCCAGCGAAAACCCGCTCGGATCGGTCACTCCCTTGGCCTGGGCGCACTCCTCGCACAGATCCACTTTGTGCACCTTGTTGTTCACGATTTGCGTGAGGTGCACTGTCGCGGCTTTGGAGCAGAGGTCACATTTGAGTGGATTGGCCATATTCGATTTTCCCTATGCAGATAGGATGCCATCACCCGCCCGTCTGGCAAGTGCATGACACCAAGTAATTGCGGCGCCACTTTCGCCCAGTTTCCGAGCGCAGGCGCGCCACCCTGTCCCGCCCGCGGGATTGCGGTCCGCGAGCGAGCTTGGCATTCAGATCTTCGTGCCTTCGACCAACACGCGGCGGCGGAACGAAGCCAGAATCTTCTGCGTCAAGGGCCCGGGCTTTCCCGTCCCGATCACGCGACCGTCGAGCTTCACCACCGGGACGACCTCCGCGCCAGATCCAGTCAGGAAGCACTCGTCCGCGCACCAGACGTCGTAGCGAGTCATGTCGACTTCCTTCATCGGCACATTCAACTCCTTCGAGATATCGAAGATCGTGCCTCGCGTGATGCCCTTGAGCGCCCCTTGAGAGGAACCCGGAGTATAAATCTCACCCTTGTGCACGACAAAGACATTGTCAGCCGTGCACTCGGCCACAAAGCCCTGATCATTAAGCATGATCGCCTCAAGGGCTCCCGCTTGCTTCGCTTCGATCTTTCCCAAAATATTATTGAGGTAATTCAGTGATTTCACCGTCGGAGGCAGGGCCGCCGGATTGATTCGCCGAGTCGGCACTGTCACAATCGACAGTCCGTTGTCGTAATGCTCTTGAGGATAAAGAGAAATTTTGCTCGCGATCACGAAGGTCGTCGGTTTCGGGCACAACCATGGAGCCAAGCCCAGATCGCCCACCCCGCGGGTCACGACGAGCCGGATGTAGGCGTCGATCAGACCATTCTGGCGGCAGGTTTCGCAGGTGATGTCGCTAATTTCCTGCCGGGTGAAGGGCAGTGTCAGCATGATCGCCTTGGCCGAATGCTCGAGACGCTCCAGATGCTCATCCAGACGGAAAATGTTGCCGCCGTAGAGCCGGATTCCCTCAAAAACTCCGTCCCCATAAAGCAGACCGTGGTCGAAGACCGACACTTTGGCATCGGCTTGGTCCACGAATTTTCCATCGAGGTAGATTTTCATAACCCCACAAACTACGGCACAAGCAATTGATTTGTCCAGTCCGCGATCGGAGAATCAGATTGAATTCGCCGGTAATCACCCGAACTCTTCCGAGACTCCCTGCGTTCTTATGACCACTCCCCATCGCCGTTTTAATTCTGGATTTACACTGATCGAATTGCTCACGGTTATTGCGATCATCGGCATCCTCGCCGCGATCGTCATTCCAACGGTCGGCAGCGTCCGTGAGAAGGCCCAACGGGCGGTCGATGCCAACAATCTCCGCGAGATCGTCAAAGCGGCGATGATTTATGCCGCCGACAACAACGACCGCCTCCCCGACCCCAACACGGTCGGAGCCAGTGTGCTCACCGCCTCGGAGCGGGTGTTCCTCTGGCCCGGCATTCTCGCCCGCAATGGCACGTTGACCGATCCTTCCCTATATTTTGCCAGAAATGACCCGCTGTTCGATGGAAGCTATCCGGCGGGGATCATCAGTGCCGCCAGCCGGACCGCCCTCGATAGCACCTTCACCACCAATCGCTCGCTAAGCGTCGAGTTTGTCGGCGGGGTGCGGATGGGCGATGCGGCGACGACGCCCGTGGTCTTTACGCGGGGTCTCCGTCCAGACGGCACTTGGGATCCGGAAAACGGCGTGTATAAGGATGCGGGCGGCTACGTGGTCTTCCTCGGTGGCAACATCCAGTTCTTCCCCAACACCGCCACCGACAAGTTCGTCTCCAATCGCAGCACGCAGAGGACCGATAACATTCTCCAAGCGATCCCGTATAACGCGACCAATGCGGCGATCTCCGCGCGAGTGTGGGCGACCAGCGGCGGCGGCACTGGCTCCCCTGCCGGCGTGCCAGCGGTCCAAGGCCCTTAGGGCTGAGTTGATTCTAGCTTCGCGCCCGGGATTGCCCGGCTTTTTTGTTTTCCCGCTTCCCCCGGGGCTCACGAGTGTGCAAAGTGGTGGTCTTTGCCATGACGACCGCTGCTCCCGCACCCGCTTCCCTTGAGTCCGTTAACCGGACCACCAACCTGACCTATATCATCGGACACAAGAACCCCGATGCCGACGCGATCTGCTCGGCGATCGCTTACGCTGCTTTTAAGACACAACGGGGTGAATCAGGTTACGTGGCGGCTCGTTGCGGCAACTCCAACGCGCGGATCGACACGATTTTGAACCGATTCAACCAGCCGTTGCCGCTCTACTTGAGCGACGTTAGCCCCCGCGTGCGCGATTTAATGATCAGCAATGTCGTCGCGGTCGACGAAAACGCCACCTGCGCCGAGGCCCTCGAGATGATCGATCGACACGGTGTGAGCGTGCTCCCGATCACGACCGGGGACCGGCGGGTTGAAGGCACCGTGTCCCTCGCTCAGATGGGCAGCTTCTTTGTTCCTCACATCAACGAGCCCCGCCAGATGCGGCAGGTGCGCACCAGCCTCGGCCGGATCGTCAGGTCGCTCCAGGCGAAGTCACTTCACGCCGTCGACGAGGATCGCTTGGAGGAACTCCATGTTCGCATCGGCGCGATGGACGTTGGAACCTTTTGGAAGATCTCCGAGCGAGAGAACCTTCCTCCCTCCCAATCTATTATCATCGTCGGCGACCGCCGCGACGTGCAGGTGCGAGCCATCGAGATCGGCATCCGCGCCCTCGTCATCAGTGGAGGCCTAACCATCGAACCGGATGTGCTCGCACTGGCGAAGAAGCATCAGGTGAGCGTGATCTGCAGTCCCCACGATACCGCGACCACCGCCTGGGTCGTGCGCACCGCCTCGACGCTCGATCGGGTGATGGACCGCAAATTTCGCACCGTCAACGCCGATATGCCCATCGAGCAAGTCCGGAAAAAATTTGGTCCGGCCACGACACATGCGCTCATGGTCACCGATGAAGATGGCAGGCTCCAGGGACTCCTCACCAAGAGCGATCTGCTCAAACCGGTCAACATCCGCCTCGTGCTCGTCGACCACAACGAAATGACCCAAGCGGTCAACGGCGCGGACGAGGTCACGATCTCCGAGATCATCGATCACCACCGGCTCGGATCGCTCAACACCCAACAGCCGATCCTCTTTATCAACGAACCGGTCGGCTCCACCTGCACCATTGTAGCCGACCTGTTCCGCCGGGAGGGGCTCACGCCCTCCCCCGACCTTGCCGGAATCATGATGTCCGGTCTCATCTCCGATACCCTCCATCTCAACAGCCCGACGACGACACCAAAGGATGGAGTGATTCTCAAGTGGCTGTCGGAGATCGCCGGAGTTGATTCGGGCAAACTAGCCGAGGAAATCTTCAGCTCGGGTTCGGTGATCCTCGCCAGCCCACCGGACAAGATCGTGCGGTCCGATTTCAAGATCTATCAGGAAGAAAACGTTCGGTTTGCCGTCTCCCAAGTCGAAGAGCTCGGCTTCGGCAATTTCTGGGAACACGCCAAGCCGATCGCTCAAGCCTTGCAGGATCTCCGCAACGAGGAGGGCCTCGCGTTCGCTTGCCTTTTGGTGACCGACATCAACACCCAAAATTCTCTGCTCCTCACCAAGGGCGATGCCGGGTTCATCAACCGCATTTCCTACCCACATGTGGAGAAGGACGAGATCTTCGATCTCCCCGGGATCGTCAGCCGCAAGAAGCAGCTGATCCCCTATCTCGGCAGTCTCCTGCGGGAAATGGCCGCCGACGGCTCCGTCCCCGTAAACTTCACGGCCCCCTTCATCCGCCCGCGCCGCTCTTAAGCGCCGCGCCCTTAGCCTATTATTGAACTGAATTGATCCATGTCTGACGCCGAAACCTCCGCCGAGCCCATCGATTTCATCCGCGAGATTGTCGCCAAACAGGTCGCCGAAAAACGCTACACCAAGATCGTCACGCGTTTCCCGCCGGAGCCGAACGGCTTTTTGCATCTCGGTCATGCCCGCGCCATCCTCCTGAATTTTGGCATCGCCCGCGAAAACGGGGGCCAGTGCAACCTGCGGTTCGACGATACCAACCCAGCGAAAGAAGACGTCGCCTATGTCAAAGCGATCACCGCCGACATTAAGTGGCTCATCGCTGGATGGGCCGACCCGCAACTCACCTTCAAACCGAAGGGCGCTGTGCCCACCGTGCAAGTGATCGAGGGTCGTCCTGACTTTCGGGTGGCGTCAGTCAGTGCGTCCGATTCCGACTCGGAACCCTTCACCGCCTCCGACTATTTTGATCAGCTCTACGCCTACGCCCTCGAATTGATCAAGGGCGGCCACGCCTACGTCTGCGATCTCAGTCCGGCCGACACCGAGAAGTATCGTGGCAGCCCGACTGAAGTTGGCCAGAACAGCCCCTGGCGGGATCGCTCCGTCGACGAGAACCTCGACTTGTTTACTCGAATGCGGGCCGGAGAGTTTCCCGACGGAGCCCGGTCCCTGCGGGCGAAGATCGACATGAGCTCGCCCAACCTCTGGTTGCGCGATCCCCTGCTTTATCGCATCCGACACGTCGCCCACCATCACACCGGTGACAAGTGGTGTCTTTACCCTCTCTATGATTACGCTCACTGCCTGAGCGATTATCTCGAAGGGGTCACCCACAGTTTTTGCTCATTGGAGTTTGTCGTCCACCGCCCGCTCTACGATTGGGTGCTGCAAAGCCTCAACCTCCCGCGCCCACTCCCCCGGCAATACGAGTTCTCGAAACTGATCCCCACCTACACGATTATGAGCAAACGAAACCTGCTTCGCTTGGTGCAGGAGAAGGTCGTGCACGGTTGGGACGATCCGCGGATGCCCACCCTCGCCGGTTTACGCCGTCGCGGGATCACGGCCAGTGCCCTGCGCCGATTCGTCATCGGCACCGGGATCACCACCCACGAGGGCATCACCGACATCGCCGCGTTGGAGCACGTGGTAAGGGATGAGCTCAACCAGAGCGCGGAGCGTCGTCTCGGCGTCTTGCGGCCCATCAAGCTCGTCCTCACCAATCTCGACGCGGATGAAGTCATCGAATGCGAGGCGTCCAACAACCCGCAATCTGACAACCCAACGAAGCGCACCATCGCCTTCACGCGAGAAGTCTTCATCGAGAGCGACGATTTCGCTGAAGTTCCTCCGCCGAAATTCCACCGGCTCAAACCCGGCGGCGAAGTTCGTCTCAAATACGCCTGTATCATCAAGCTCGACGAGATCATCAAGGATGCCGAGGGCAACCTCATCGAGCTCCATGGCACCGCCCAGCTCGACACTCGCAGCGGCCAGCCCAATGCGAGCAAGAAGGTCAAAGGCACGATTCATTGGGTCAGCGCTCCCCAAGCCGTGGACGCTGAGGTGCGCCTTTACGACCGACTCTTCACGGTGCCGGAGCCGGCCAACGAAGATGATTTCCTTTCCGTGGTGAACCCAGATTCGCTCGCCGCCGTCGCCGCCAAACTTGAACCCTCACTGGGCCAAGCCTCAGTTGGCACCTGTTACCAATTTGAGCGTCTCGGATACTTTACGCAGGATTCAGTCGACTCCACGCCCGACCGGCCCGTATTCAATCGTGCGATCACTTTGCGCGACACCTGGGGCCACTAGCAGCGCGGTCGAGCGTCGCAGTGGAACGATCGGCTGAGGTTCTTGCGCCGGGAGTCATCCCCCATGATCATTTCGCGCTGGAGTTGAAACGGCTCGACGCGCGATGCCTCCGACTTACAGCCAAAAATCTCACAGCTGAACGCGTTGCCGCGTTGAAGAGGCCTAGGCGATGTTGGAAACCACCCCGGAAGCGCCGATGCCAACTGGTCCGCCTGCGACGCCCAGATCTGCCAAACCCCGGTCACCTACATTGGATTTCGAGATGTAATCGCCAAGGGTAAAAGAAGTCGCGTCGGGGTTGACGGCGAAGCCTCACCCTTCTTCCACCTCTTCGCCGTAACCGCGATCCGCCATCACGGCGTCGATCAATTCACCGACTTCAGCAAGGTCGAGACCCTTCGAGACCATCTACTCATGGCCACCATGCCGTTGATCCGCTTGCATGCTCACGGACCGATCACCAATCCAGTCGGGGTCGTGATCGGCACTTGGAGTGTTTCCCATTACCAATCTCGCGCTCTCGATCATACCCAAGCCGAGTGCTTAACCGCATTTGCCCGGCAGGTGGGCTTTGCCTCCAAGAGAGACTTTCGTCGCCCCGACCGCCCACAATCGTTCCGACGAAGTTCGAGTCTCCAACGTTGGCTCATTCTTCTCTTGAAGCTTTGTGAGCCCACATCGCCGTCATCGATCAGACAGGGCAGATGGCGGCCACCAACCAGGCATGGCGCGAATCCCGCTCAAGTATTCAAAGGCGTTCAACTACTTCGACGTAAGCGCTCGATCCAACGCGCTGGGTTGTCTCGATACGGCCCACTATTGCCGATGAAATCCGTGCAGTCCCCCCTTCGCCATGCCTACGGAGAACACCGCTTAGTCGTGGACGGCGAACTCAGCGGCCGCAACGCGACGCGACGCGCCGTGTGCTTGGGTCACTCAACTTTCGCGTGCTTCCCTCCACCGACGGCACGGCTGCACTCATCCAAGTGGCGGACCATCGCGATGATCTATGCGCGGTCACTACCGATGTCCCAATGCCCAAAATAAATGGCTTAAATTTTGGGCGCATCCTCAAGCCCATGCTTTCCAACACCGACATCTTCGTCACCAGCGAGCAGATCAAGGAACAGCCAATATCCGAATTGCGTGCCCTCGGCGTCGTGCAGATTATGGCCGAACCCTTCAGTCAGAAAGAGCTGGTCGCGAGTCTCCAAGAGGCGATAGATACCTCAAAGTGATTGTTGAAAATCGGTCAATCGCTTCGCCACCCGCTCGCGCCCGAGCACCCGCATTAATCCGGTGATGCTCGGCCCCACGTTGGTGCCCGTTAGCGCCAAACGGGCCACGGCCTGATAGGGACCGAAGCCGACTCCGCTGCTGTCAGCGAGGGTTTTGATGGCAACTTCAATCGCCTCTTCGCTTTCCAAATCCATCGCCGGAAGCGCCCCAGTCAACTCTAGTAAACGAGCCGCGGCATCGCCTTTAGCCAACACCTTGCTCTTCACTTTCTCGTCGATGGGGAATTCGTCGGAGAAGAAATAACGGGTGTAGTCGGGCAGCTCCTCAA
>Ga0105050_10001880_pt1 | contig 30786 bp, 28 predicted proteins | sample FRY01_FD_78088 | JGI IMG/M metagenome (GOLD analysis project Ga0105050, IMG submission 78088) | Freshwater microbial communities from Lake Fryxell liftoff mats and glacier meltwater in Antarctica - FRY-01 | ecosystem: Environmental > Aquatic > Freshwater > Ice > Glacier meltwater ...
AAACTCAGTAACAGTTATACCTTTTAATTCTACCACTGCTTTAATTTGTTGCCCTACATGATGAACTTCTTCCATATTGCAAAATTCCTGATTGCTGTGTGTAATCAGTTATCAAAAATGGTGGAGATTTATGTGAAAAAACAGTAATTGTATTGTTCGGGAAGCTCTGTGTGGAAAAATGAGTGTTTTCAAATAAAAAACTATCTTCGTAGCAAATTCATTAATTATGAAAAATCGTTTTGTAGCACCGTTTTTAACCTTGTTCTTCCTTTGTTCGTTTTTTGTCCGCGCGGAGGAAGGAATGCTTATTCCCTCTTTGATTGCAGCTTTTCAATCCGATATGAAGGCAAAAGGAATGAAATTGTCAGCAGATGAAATTTACAGTGTCAATTCAACGAGTTTAAAAGACGCCATTCTTCAATTTGGTGGCGGTTGTACGGCAGAATTGGTTTCCAAACAAGGATTATTATTAACTAATCACCATTGTGGATATTCTCAAATTCAATCGCATTCTTCAGTGGAAAAGGATTATTTGAAAAATGGGTTTTGGGCAAAAAATCTAAGTGAAGAATTGCAAAATTCTGGATTAACAGCTATGAGAATTGTTAAAATTGAAGATGTTACCAAAACGGTCTTAACAGGTGCAAGTTCAAAAAATGATCAAGCAACAATCCAAGCGAACATCAAAAAATTGTGTGCAGCTGCAATCGTAGGAACGCATTACGAAGCAGAAATCAAAGCATTCAATTATGGAAATGATTATTACATGATGGTCAAAGAAACCTTTTTAGATGTGCGTTTTGTGGGAACTCCTCCCAATTCAATTGGAAAATTTGGTGGCGACACAGACAATTGGGTTTGGCCTAGACACACAGGGGATTTTTCCGTTTTTAGAGTTTATGCAGGTAAAGACAACAAACCAGCGCCTTATTCTAAAAATAATGTTCCTTATCAACCACTTCATTTTTTACCAATTTCTTTTAAAGACAGAAAAGTAGGTGATTTTACAATGGTTTATGGTTTTCCTGGACAAACAGAGCAGCACGTAGTTTCTTCTTACTTGAAATTTATTATTGAAAAAGAACGTCCAGCTCGAATTCACATGCGTGATTTGTCTTTAAGTGCAATTAATGAAGGAATGAAAAGTTCTGATTTAACGCGCATTCAATATTCCTCAAAACAAGCTAGCATCGCAAACGCATGGAAAAAATGGATTGGACAAATTGACGGATTGAAACAATTAGACGCTGTTTCCATTAAAATTGAACAGGAAAAAAAATACGTTGCATCCGCCAATTCAAAAGAAGAATGGAAAAAATATGCGGCTATAATAAATAACATGAATGCTTTGGTTGCCTCAAAATCTGATTTGGAATTCAAATACGCCATGGGTGCAGAATATTTATCGTATGGTGCAGAATATTTTAAACTCGCTCGTTCATTGAATGATTTAGTACAGAATTTCTCAAAATATAAAGAAAAGGGTGAATTAGTTTCCGTTATCGAAAAATTAAAAGTAAGTGCTGAAGGATTTTTTAAGAATTACGATCCGCAAGTAGATAAAAAAATATTTGCATTGCAAACAGAAGATTATTACAAACAATTGAACCTAGTTACGAAAGAATCCACGTCTATGTTCGCAACTAATTTGACCAATTTAATTTACTCAAAATCTATTTTTACTGACAAAGAAAGATACCTTGCTTTTTTAACCAAATTAAACGATAAAAGCGTAAAGAAATTAGCTGTTGACGTTGGTTTTTCGCATTATTCAAAACATGTTACCGATTTTAGAAACAATGTGGTTCCAGGATACCAAGAGTATCAAAACGAAATGAACGCTCTTTTGCAAGTATATGTGGAAGGAAAATTAGTGATGTTTCCTGATGATAAACATTGGCCAGATGCAAACTCAACTTTACGTATTACCTATGGACAATTAGAAGGTTCTTCGCCTACAGACGGAATGACGTACACGGAACACACGACTTTGGATGGAATTGTTACGAAATACAATACAGGAAATCCAGATTTTGAGTTGTTGCCAAGGATGTTAGAATTACACAAAGCGAAAGATTATGGTGATTATGCACAAAATGGGGAATTATGGGTTTGTTTTACTGGTTCAAATCATACAACTGGTGGAAACTCTGGTTCGCCCGTAATTGATGCAAATGGTTATTTAATGGGGCTGAATTTTGATAGAACGTGGGAGTCAACTATGAGTGATTACATGTTTGATCCAGCGAGATGTAGAAACGTTGTGGTGGATATTCGCTACGTGATGTGGGTGATGGATAAATATGCTGGCGCAAAACACTTAGTGGATGAAATGACATTAATGAAAGATTAAATTTATATTTGCTTTTTGTTTTTAAAATTACAATTGAATTTTCCTCTATGAAGAATTTATTTCTAGCCATATTTGTATTCGTTTTTGGCATTTCAAATGCTCAAGTTTCTAAAATTGTTGAAGGATATTTAGACGACTACAAAACTAAAGGTGACGCTGAAAAAGTTGATATTACACTTAAATCCTTAAAATCAGGGAAAATATTTAAAGCTAAAACGGACAGTGACGGTAAATTTGTTTTCAAAAACGTCCCGATTGGAAAGTGCGAATTATCAATTGTAGATAGAGATTACCGTCCAGAAAAATTTAAGTTTGAAACCAATAAAGACCACTTTGAGCACTTTACTTTCAGTCAACCATTTTTTGTGAATCTCAAAGTTTCTTGGATGTTCAATTGGGGAGATAGAACCGTAATATTGAATGGTAAAAAAGTCATTAAAGAACATTATTGGTCACACGTTGCTGCAAAAATAATTCTTGGATTATACGGACTTTGTTTATTATTGATTTTCTATTACAGTTGTATACAAATGTCATTAGCGGTTGCTTATGTTCGAAATCGTAAGAAAAGAGCATTAGAGCCAAAACCTATTTACGATCCAAAAACAACACCTTCAGTTACCATTCAACTGCCAATGTACAATGAAATGTATGTTGCAGAAAGAATCATTGATACAATTGCGGAATTTGATTATCCAAGAGATCGTTTTCAAATACAAGTGTTAGACGACTCGACGGACGAAACAAGGGATATTATTGCGAAAAAAGTCGCAGAAGTTGCCGCTAAAGGAATAAATATTCAACACATTCATAGAATGGATAGAACAGGCTACAAAGCTGGAGCTTTAGATAAAGCAATGGATAGAGTAGAGGGAGAATTTATAGCGATTTTTGATGCGGATTTTGTTCCAGATAGGGATTTCTTGAAAAGAACAATGCCTTATTTTAAGGAAGGAATTGGTGTAGTTCAAACGCGTTGGGGGCACTTGAATAAAACATACTCATTATTAACTGAATTACAAGCATTTGGATTGAACGGACATTTTGCAATTGAACAAGGAGGAAGAACAGCAAATGGTCATTATATAAACTTCAATGGAACCGCTGGAATTTGGAGAAAAGCGTGTATCGAAGACGCTGGCGGTTGGGAACACGATACAATTACAGAAGATTTAGATTTAAGTTACCGAGCTCAAATGAAAGGTTGGGTATTTAAATACCTTGAAGATGTTGAGTCTCCAGCAGAATTACCGATTACGATGTCTGCATTAAAAAGTCAACAACACCGTTGGATGAAGGGTGGAGCTGAGGTTTTTATAAAAATGTGGAAACGGATTTTAACTACAAAAGGAGTAAAATTTAGTGATAGAGTTCATGGATTGGCACATTTATTCAATTCGTCTGTGTTTGTTTTTATCTTGATTTTGTCGATTTTAAGTTTGTTTGTTTTGCATATTAAAGATTCGTTTTCTGACTTAAATTTAGTGATTCAGTTTGGTGCTTTCTTCATTTCAAGTACTGTTTTCCTTGCTTTTTACTATTGGAATTCTTACCGCGACAAAAACGGAAGTGGTTTCTCAAATTTTATTCGCTTTGTAGGACGTTTTTTCCAGTTTTTAACCGTTTCAATGGCGCTTTCTTTAAGTAATGCCGTGGCAGTAATTGAAGGTTACTTAGGAATCAAAAGCTCATTTGTGCGCACACCAAAATTCAACGTAGCAAAGAAAGACGAATTCAAAGGGAACAAATACGACAAAAAAAGCCTTTCAATTATTAATATTGCGGAAGGAATTTTAATGTTGGTTTTCGGTTTCACGGCTGTTAATAGATCAATTTATGGAGATTTTGGAATGGTTCCCTTTCATTTGATGCTCACGATTGGCTACGGAATCATTTTCTTCTCAACGTTAAAAGAAAATCGTTCTCCAATGGGTTAGGATTTATTTTGAGAGCTGTTCACAGCGACGACGATTAAAGCTGAAAATGATTCTCCTTAGAGAAGTGACAATTGGAGGATGAAACTTCGAGAATTTTTGGGAGGAGAATTAAAAACTCGCAGTGTCTCAAAACAAAACATTGATTTTGAAAGGATTTAGATAAGTCCAATAATCTTAAGCTGTGGTTTTTTGTCGTGATATTCTTCTGTCTCTTCAGCTTCTCTTGAAGTCTTATTATCACAAGGGTGTTTTGTCTTCGAATTTCCCCTTCCTAATGTGTACTAGAATCCTAAAATCATTTCGTTCCCTGAATTATTAAACACAATTCTTAACTTCGCATTCTAATTTATTAGTGCCAAAAATAAAACACCCAATTTGAAAAACAAACTTTTGTCCTTTCGGGCTATAGATTTTGCACTATTAATTAATGCAATCGGCTTGAATTTTATGAAATTTGTTCCTTTTGGTTTACTATTATTAGCAACAGCATGGATTTACGAAGTTTTGATTACTAAAACAATCCAAAGTAATTTCAAAAGTAGCGCTTTCAAAAAGTCATTTTTAGTGCTTAGTATTCCTTTTTCAATGGCAATTTTAGGACTTACAAATACCTCTAATTTTCCAAAAGGATTCGAAGATTTAGGAAGATTATTACCGTTTTTGATTTTTCCTTTACTTCTTTTGAGCTTGCCAATTGAACGGAAAAAGAAGCTTTCATCTATTGTTCTTTTTGGATTTATTTTCGGTCTATTTATTCGTTTTGGACTTGATTTTTACGAATCTGCAATTGGATATATGTATGATTATAACATTCAGATTTTCTTTTATACTTACTTGGATTCGGACACAAATATCCTTGCGATTATCACCCTATTTGGCGTTCTGTATTTGTTGGATTTTCTTCTTTCTAAAAAAGAAATATCAATTCAGAAAAGCATTTTGCTTCATGTAATTATACTTTTTTTAAGCTTTTGTATTTTATTGCTTCAAAGTAGAATTGTCATTTTATTTTTCTTTGCCTCAGTAGGCGTTTTGTTTCTTCTTAACTGGAAAAATAAACGCAAATGGAGTATTTTTAGCGTTGGTGTTTTTTGTAGTTTAATAATGTTAATCCCTGTTTTTCAAGGTCGTTTTCAAGTGGTGTCAGCGGAAAGAGAAAAACTGAACTCCACAGAAATCGTAGTTGTGAATGATTCTATTCCGGTAGAAAGTTTGCCTTGCATGTCTTCGACAGAATTACGATTTAATTCCTTGAAATCAAGTTGGAAAATCTTTATTAAAAATCCATTAATTGGAGTTGGAACGGGCGATTGGCGCGATGAATTGGTGAAAGAATACATAGCATCTGATTTACCTTGTAATGCCCATGAACAAACTGCGCCACACAATCAATATTTGAGAACACTCCTGAAATATGGAATTTTCGGTTTTATAATTTACTTGTTTTATATTTTCAAACTTGTTCAATTAAGCAAATTAAATTACCGCTTTGGCCAAACTCCTTTTTTGCTGACGCTTATTTTCTGTGGTTTTGGTTATGATTTATTAGATGTAGGATCTTCTGCTCCAGTGTTTGCATTTTTTTCCACTTGGTTATTTTTTGACGAACAGCAATGAAACTCCTCCTCTTAACTCAATATTACCCACCAGAAATTGGAGCTCCACAAAATCGTTTGCATGAATTAGCGGTTCGTTTGAAGGCGAAAGGGATTCACGTAGAAGTCCTTACAGCTTTGCCGAATTACCCCGTGAATGAGCTGATGAAAGGTTATGAGAATGGTAAAAAACGCACGGAGCAAATTGATGGAGTTTCTGTTCATCGCGCTTGGATTTATGTTTCAAAATCAAAAGGAATTATCTCTCGTTTACTGAATTATTTTAGCTTCGTTTGGACAAGTTACTGGAAAGGTCGGAAAATGGAAAATTTCGATTATTTAATGGTTGAAAGTCCTCCCTTATTTTTAGGTTATTCCGCTATGGCTTTGGCTAAAAAACTAAATGCAAAACTCATTTTTAACGTTTCTGATTTATGGCCAGAAAGTGCGGAAAAATTGATGATTGTTAAGAATAGATGGCTTTTGAATTTTGCCTATAATTTAGAGGCGAAATGTTATAAAAAGGCAGATTTAATTACGGGCCAAACGGAAGGTATAGTTAAAGATATTCAAACTCGTTTTCCTCAAAAAGAAGTGTATTGGTTGCCAAATGGTGTCGACGTGGCATTTTACAACCCTTCACAGGTTCAAGAAGGAAATTTCAGAGAAAAAAACTTGTTTAAAAAACAAGATATTCTTTTCTTTTATGGTGGAATTCTTGGGTACGCACAAGGTTTGGAAGTGATCTTAAAAGCAGCAAATCTACTCCGAGAATATGCATCAATTCATTTCATTATTCAAGGTTCAGGGCCTGAAAAAGAAACACTTTTAAAATTGAAGCAGACGTTAAACCTTACCAATGTTCATTTCCTAAATCCTGTTAGTAAGCAAGAAATGCCAGGGATTTTAAAAAGTATTGATGTTGCCTTGGTTCCACTTAAAAATTTGCCTCTGTTTCAAGGTGCGATTCCCTCTAAAGTTTTTGAAGCATTAGCAATGGAAGTGCCTTTGTTATTAGGTGTTGATGGAGAAGCAAGAACTCATTTTATTCAAAATGCAAATGCAGGACTATTTTTTGAACCAGAAAACGCAGAAGATTTAGCTAAACAAGCTTTGTATTTTGCAACTCATTCTGAAGTGTTGATTGAAATGGGTAAAAATGCAAGAGAATATGTTTCCAAAAATTTTGACCGCAACTCAATAGCTGAAAACCTATTAAAAAAATTGAAAACGTAGCATTTCAATCGAACTATGTTTTTGATAGAATCTGTCATCATTTCTTTGATGTTAATTTATTGTTAGGGCTCGCAATTACAAGCCCTAACAATAAAAATCAAACTTCTTCAGATGTTAAAATTGGTTTTCTAAAGACGATTTTTCCATCGAACATATCCATCACAATACGAGTGGATTTGTCTATTTTTCCACTTAAAAGTGCTTTTGATAATTCATTTAATACTTGTTTTTGAATTACTCGCTTCACAGGTCTTGCACCAAAAAATGGATCATATCCGACTTCTGCAATGTGGTCAAATGCCTCTTCGGTCACAAATAAAGACATTTCTTTTTCGATGAGTAATTTTTTTAAACCTGCGAGTTGTATTTGAACTATTTCTCGCACATTTTCTTTTGTTAAAGGTGTGAACATGACTACTTCATCAATCCGATTTAAGAATTCTGGACGTATCGTTTGACGCAATAGTTCTAGAACTTCAAATTTAGCTTTCTCCGTTACTTTTTCTAATTCATTAGGTTTTGCATTGTCAAAACGCTCGTGAATAATACTTGAACCCATGTTCGAAGTCATGATGATAATTGTATTTTTAAAATTAACTACCCGACCTTTATTATCCGTCAGTCGTCCGTCGTCCAATACTTGTAACAAAACATTGAATACGTCAGGATGTGCTTTTTCAATCTCATCTAACAACACAATAGAATATGGTTTTCTGCGCACGGCTTCCGTTAATTGACCCCCTTCGTCGTAACCAACATATCCAGGAGGCGCTCCCACCAAACGACTTACTGAATGTTTTTCTTGATATTCGCTCATGTCAATTCGCGTCATTGCATTCTCGTCGTTGAAGAGGTATTCCGCCAGTGCTTTAGCTAATTCTGTTTTACCAACTCCCGTTGTGCCCAAGAAAATAAACGAACCAATTGGTTTTCTAGCATCTTGTAAACCAGCACGACTCCTGCGTACAGCATCAGATAATGCCATAATTGCTTCCTCTTGCCCAACAACCCGCTTACCTAATTCGTCCTCTAAACGCAATAATTTCGAAATCTCACTTTCAATCATTTTGTTCACTGGTATTCCTGTCCATTTGGAAACGACATCAGCAATTTCTTCTGCGTCGACTTCCTCTTTTATCATTTTGGAATTTACGTGCATCGCTGCCAATTTCTCTTTTGATGCTTCCAGATTTTGTTCTACTTCTTTTATTTTTCCGTAACGAATTTCAGCCACCTTACCGTAATCACCTGATTTCTCCGCTTGTTCAGCTTCAAATTTCAAGTTTTCAATAGCTTCTTTTGCCCTTTGTATTGTATCAACAACATCCCGTTCAGCTTGCCATTTCGATTGAAAAGCATTGCGTTGTTCGGTAAGATTAGCTAAATCACGTTCTACATTTGTAAGTTTTTTCTCGTCGTTTTCACGTTTCAGTGCAGCCCGTTCTATTTCCAATTGCATTATTTTACGTTCGATTTCGTCTAATTCTTCTGGTTTAGAATTGATTTCCATACGTAATTTTGAAGCTGCTTCGTCAATTAAATCAATTGCTTTATCTGGTAAATGACGATCCGTGATGTAGCGTTGAGATAATTCTACTGCTGCAATAATCGCAGCGTCTTTTATAATGACTTTGTGGTGATTCTCATATTTATCTTTAATTCCTCGTAAAATTGAAATCGCATCTTCGGTTGTGGGTTCATCCACCAAAACGGTTTGAAAACGACGAACTAAAGCTTTGTCTTTTTCGAAATATTTTTGATATTCATTTAAAGTTGTTGCGCCAACTGCTCTCAATTCTCCACGAGCCAAAGCTGGTTTCAAAATATTTGCAGCATCCATAGCACCTTCTCCACCTCCGGCACCAACTAATGTGTGGATTTCATCAATGAATAAAATAATTTCTCCTTCCGCAGCAATCACTTCTTTTACAACAGATTTCAAACGCTCTTCAAATTCTCCTTTGTATTTCGCACCAGCAATCAATGCGCCCATGTCCAATGAGTATACTATTTTCGTTTTTAAGTTTTCAGGAACGTCACCATCGACAATTCTATGCGCCAAACCTTCTGCGATTGCAGTTTTACCAACCCCAGGTTCACCGATAAGAATAGGGTTGTTTTTTGTTCTTCTAGTCAAAATTTGCAACACTCTTCTGATTTCGTCATCGCGACCAATAACTGGATCCAATTTACCTAATTTTGCTAATTCATTTAAGTTTTTTGCGTATTTCTCTAATGATTTATATGTTCCTTCTTGTCCTGCTGAAGTCACATTTTGTCCTTTTCTCAAATCCATAATTGCATCTTTTAAAGTTGATTTGCTGATTTTGTTATCCTTCAATAATTTTCCAGTGCTATCAGTTGCATCTAGAAGTGCAAATAGCAGTAATTCAAGTGAAACAAATTCATCGTTGAAATTTTTCAGTTCGCTCAATGCATTTTGAAGCACACGATTGCACGCTGGAGAAAGGTAATTTTCACCTCCTGTAACTTTTGGATAAGAATCAATAATTCGATCTACAGTTGCTTCAATAATTTTTGGATTGACATTTAATTTTCCCAATAAATAAGGTGTTACTTCTTGGTCTACCAAGAAAATCCCTTTCAGTAAATGTCCAGTTTCTATGCTTTGATTTCCATTTGCCTCGGCTAAATTTTGAGCTTGTTGAATTGCCTCTTGCGATTTGGTTGTGAATTTATTTAAGTTCATAGCTTTCGTTTTTATTGATTCGTCAAATGCTAAACCAAGTAAGAAAACCCACTCATAATCAGACTTTTTGTCGGTCTGAAACCTTTTAAACTGTCATTTTTTCCGAATAAAAAAATGATGTTAGAAAATAGGTCGTATCAAACGAGTAAAAGATATGTTTTTTCTAATTTTTCTTTTATTCGTGTAGAAGACGAAGTGGTTGAAAATCCAGATTAATGCTATTTGTTTAATAATTCTAGTAACGAATTTAAACTAATACTTTTAATTTTCAGAGTCGATTACTTTCAGAAATAGGGACAAAGATCTACCAAATTGATTTACTGAATGTGTTCTTAGATACTATCTTTAACTCGAATCGCTAAATTTGAATTCTTAATAATCTTCTGTTTTAAGATATTTAATTCAAATTCAAAAAGAGTAATTTAATGAAATCGAATTTAAAATCGATTTATTAAATCACAATTTTTTCTCCTAAAAATTTAGGTTTAGTGGAAAAAACGAAATCAAGAAACATATTTGTTCTTGCAAATTTTTCTCTCAATTGCGTTTTGAATCCGAAGTTTTTAGAAACATCTTTAGCGTTGAATCCAATCGCATCTAAACCCAAATGGTGTGCAATATAAATAGCTCTTCGTGTATGAAAATCTTGAGAAATAATGGTAAACTTTTGTTGACCGAAAATTTTGTCTGCTCTAAATATAGAATCAAAAGTTCTAAAACCAGCATAATCCAAAATGATTCTTTCAGCCGGGATTCCATTTTCCACCAAAGCAGCTTTCATGTCCTCAGGTTCATTGTATTCTTTTGTTTCATTATCGCCACTAATCAAAATATAGTCAATTTTACCTTCTTTGAATAAAACTGTTGCAGCATCAATTCGGTACTGAAAATATAAATTAATCAAGCCATTACCTAAGTTTTTTGAAGTACCTAATAATAATCCAACTTTACGATGTGGAATTTTTTGAACATCTGAATAAACTAGGTTATCTGTTTTGCTTTCGACACGCCAATTTGCTACGAAAACAATTAAAATACACGCTAATACAAACGTTAGTATCGAACTAAATAAAAACTTCCAAGTTAGAAGCGATTTAATAATTGACATGGAAAAGGATTAAATTTAAATGCAAATTAAAGTGTTTTTTCTTTATCAACTGATAACTTAAAGCTGCATAAATAGCATTCTCCTTTCATTCATCAAAATCCATTAGTATTTCTCTAATTGTCGTTTCTGATGCCAGTCAAGATAAAATATCTGAAACAAAAATACGTATTCCTCTTATTTTAACTTTACGGCTTCGTAATTCCTTATCAATAACTTTTATTCCATTTTTTACTTTCATGTATTTAAAATTTGAAAAAAGCCACTGAATCATAATATAAAGACATCATGCTTTAAAACCATTTATCCAATTCTTAAATTCGATTCAAAAAAAAGTGAGTACTTTCAATTTCAAATAACAAACAATCGTAATGATAAAAGTTTGCAACTTAACCAAAGAATTCCCTTTGTCACGTCAGCTAAGAAAGGAATTGAGCACGGAAGATAAAATCGCTGTAGCAGTTGACAACATCAGTTTTGAATGTAAATCAGGAAGTGTTTTCTCGCTTTTAGGTCCTAATGGCGCTGGTAAAACGACTACTTTACGTATGCTTTCAACTATTTTCACACCCACTTCTGGCACTATTGAAATTGCAGGAATCGACGCTGTTAAATATCCGCAGGAGGCCCGCAAAAAAATTGGCTTTTTGACTGGCTCAACGGGTTTGTACGCGCGTTTAACACCAATAGAATTGATTGATTATTTTGCAAGTTTGTACAATGTTCCAACGAATTTACGAGAAGAACGTAAGAAATACTTGTTTGATTTGTTAAATATGAATGACTTTTTAGGGAAGAGAATTGGAAAATTAAGTACAGGGATGAAACAAAAAGTTTCCATTTGTCGCACGATGATTCACGATCCTGAAGTGGTTGTTTTTGATGAACCGACAAGTGGTTTGGATGTAATTACTGCAGAAAATATAATCAAACTTATTCGTGATTGCAAAGACCAAAATAAGACGGTAATTTTTTCTAGCCATATTATGAGTGAAGTGGATTTACTTTGTGATGATTTAGCGATTATTCACCAAGGAAAACTTAAATACGAAGGTACAATGTGTGATTTCAGAACCGAAATGATTGCGCCAAATTTAACCGCTGAATTCATAAGAATCGTTCAATCTTAAAACATAAAATCATGATTTTTAAAATATTCAGAAAAGAACTTATTGACACTTTGCGCGATCGTCGAACGCTAATGATGATGCTGGTTATTCCAATTCTTATATTTCCAATTATAATTAATGTTTTTGTAAGTATTTCGGCTTCATTCTCAGAAGAAGCAGCAATTAAAACATTAAATGTTGGAATCATTGGTGACAAAAATTCGTATTTCGCACAACAGCTGAATGAAATTCCATCGGAAATGGGGGCAAAAAAGTTAGTGTTTTTCAAAGATTCTGCGACTTTGATTAAAGAATTGAAAAAAGACAGTATTCAATTGGGAATTATCACTCAAAAAACATTCAATCAAACAATGGCTTCCCAATTGCCAGCAAAGATTACGTGGTATTTTGATGCAACTGAAATCGGAATAAATGAACGTGCAGAACAATATATGAAAATCATTGAGGTGAAAGCGCAACAAAAGCGCTACGATGAATTGGAAGTTGATTTTCGGAAAGTAACGCCTTTTCAAACGAAGTATGTAAATATTGCAAGTGATAAAAAAATGGTAGGACAAATTGCAGGTGGATTTTTACCCTATATTTTCATAGCTTTTGGCTTTATTGGTTGCATGTATCCTGCGATTGACTTATTCACAGGGGAAAAAGAACGTGGAACGATAGAAACGTTATTGACAACACCTGTGGCACGTTGGCAAATTTTGTTTGGAAAAATGCTAGTCGTAGTCCTTTCAGGTTTATTGGCTTCGAGTGCAGCTCTTTTTGGTTTGTTCATTTCGATTGAATTTTTAGACATCGTTGACAACCAAGAAATTTTGAAGATTGTTCACGAAGTTCTTAGTCCATTATTCATCATTTCGATGTTTAGTCTACTCCTTCCATTAACCATTTTCTTTGCTGGAGTAATGATTCCTATTGCGGTTTATGCGAAAACATTCAAAGAAGCGCAAAGTATTATTACGCCATTAAATATCGTGATGGTTCTCCCTGCTATGGTTGGTTTCTTTCCTGGAATTGAGCTGAATTACATGACTGCTTGCATTCCAGTTGTGAATGTTGTTCTTGCGACTAAGGAATTGATTTCAGGTACTTTAGATTTCAGGTACTTAGCGCTTAGTTTTGGAGTTATGGTGCTTTTGGCTTTAGCATCCGTCTTTGTTTCATATAAGCAATTTGGTAAAGAAACGAATGTGGTGAATTAAAATAAATAGCATTCTTCATTTTTCCACAAGGCCAAAGTTTGATTGTCCCAATGTTTAAAAGTTCTTTTTTCCTACTATTTTGAGGTTTAATTACTCTTTTTCAATCGTTAAACTTTCCAGTTTGGACTCCGATTTTTCTGCTCGAAAATGAAAGGTTGTTCGGTAGGATTCTTTACCGTAAGTGTATTTTCCAATCGTAAAAATGCCGTCTGAAGTTTCTTTTCCTTTGAATACAAAAATGAAAGTGCCTTTTGGTTTCTTGTTAAAGAATTCAGTGAGTACCATTTCAGCTTGCGCAGGGTTGTAAGCTCCTTCTTTACCTAAAATATTTAACAGAATTTTATCTCTACCCATTTGAACAATTGCTTTTGAATCGTTGGCAGACATTGATTTCTGAATAGCGTTGTAAGGAACATCTACTATGGTTGTGAAGAAAAATAAAATTCCAGTTAAAAGTGTAATCAATGAATTCATAATCGCGGAATTACCAAAAATAGTGCCATAATTAGAGGTAAAACAAGCTATTCCTAATCCGAAACATTCTGTTTTGACGTCTTTGTCATAAGTTCATTAGAAGTGAGTCTTCATTGATTTGTAAAATTTTCATTGAACGAATTTTCTCATAATCATAAGCTTTATTTTTTTGAATTATTGGAATCATCCCCATCATTTCATAAAAATACAAACTTTCCGATTTTGCATTCAGATACTTTAAAAATAGACATGCGTTCTTAAAGTTTTTAGCTTCAAATATGACTGCGGCACATTTTCTATCTGCATAAAGTCCATTGTTTGCAAAGTTAATTTTGTAGTTGATTTCCCTTTTTTTGTTCTTTTTAAAAAAAGGCGAATTCAAATAGTCAGACCATTTCACAAGCATAAATTGGTTGGAAGGAAGACTATCTGTTCCACTATTAAAAAGTACAAAGTTCTTTTCGAACTCTTTTTTCCAGTCCAAATAGTATTCGGGTTTTTTGTTGCTTAAAAACTTTACATGTGCAAGAAGAACTTGGTTTCCCTTTGGATTTAAGGAGCTATAATTGAATTTTTGAGTGAGTTCAACATAACTCAAGGGAAAAGCTAATGTATCAGGCACTAAAGAAAAAACATAAGGATCTAAACCTACAGCGAACCAAGAATTATTTTGAAAAGCACGAAAACTATAAAGTTCTTCTTTAATTTTTGTTTTAGACAAGTGGTGAAAGGATATAGTATTTAATTCTTTAACAGACTCCAAAGACTTTACGAAAACAATATCATACTCTGAATTAAATCCATCTTTTGCTAATCTTTTTTGAATTGAGTCTGCGCTGAGAAATCGAATTTTAACATTTATATTGTGTTTTAAAGCAAATGTTTTGAATAAGCTTACATCTTTTGCTTTTAAAAAGTCTGAGGCAATAACTAGCTCATTTTTCTTTGCTGGACTTGCTTCTTCAATTCCACAAGCAGAGAAAAAAACTAAAAAAAAGCAGAGAGAAAGATAAGAAAAATTAGAATGCATTGATGCGTTTTAAGTTGTTAAAACTTGTTCTCGCAAATATATAAAATATAACAAAGTAAGTTTGAGGATTTGAACAAGGTTCAATGAAATCTTAGGTTTAAAAGAAACTGAGTTTGGTTTTGCGCAGTGTGATAGTACGAGTGAATTAATTTTGTAAATCGATAATAATGGTTTTTGACCAAACTCAGTTAAACTTTATATTATAAAAATTAATACTGTTATTTTTAAACTTGTACGAAGCTAAGTTATTGAGTTGAAGTTTTTACAAGAATGTTCTGAATGACATTTATTTTGTTCTGAATGACAAAAATTTGACAATTTCATAACTTTTTTAACCTGATTCCTTTCTTAATTTCCTAATTCATCCACCACGAGTACGAATTTAAAGAGAACGCTATCGTTAACCAAATTATGTAAGGGAGTAAAAATAGACTCTGAAAAATACCAGATTTAAAATACTTTAGAATCAAAATCAGTGAAATAATCAATGAGAAAATTAGAATCATTCCCAAAAAAGTCCAATGGAAATAAAAGAAAACAGGATTCCAGCTAACATTTAGGATAAATTGAGCACCAAAAAGAACAAAAAAAGTAGAATGGTTTATTTTTTCGATTTTTTGCAAGGTTAAATAAATTGTAAATAGGAGCATAATTGATGTCCATGCCACTCCGAAAACCCAACCCGGCGGTGTCCAAGGGGCTTTGTTCAGTTGAGTATACCATTCGTTTGCAATTGGACTAGAACCCATTAATAAGGAACCTAGACCTAATGCTCCAAAATTTACTAGCAAGAAAAAGGAAAATAGGCGCATTTTTTTCATTTGAGACGGGTTTTTATTTAGTGATTACCTTTTAAAGTTAACTAAAAAAGCAAAACGAGAAACTCAACAGAATTCTTAATTTAGCAAAACCAAAAATTACACCATGAAATACGATCGAATTAAGTCCGAATTATACATTTCAAATCGAACGAAATTTTTTACTCAAATGGAGAACGGAACACTTGCTGTATTCAACTCTAACGATATCTATCCGGTAAGCGCCGATAGCACAATGCCCTTCCAGCAACATAGAGATATTTTAGCATTGTCGGGTGTTGATCAGGAAGAATCAATTTTGGTTTTATTTCCGAGTGCAAGTAATCCTGCGCATCGAGAAGTTTTGTTTTTAAAAGAAACTAGCGACTTAATTGCCATTTGGGAAGGAGAAAAACTAACGAAAGCTACTGCTTTGGAAACTTCGGGAATTAAAACCGTTTATTGGTTGCAGCAATTTCCAACGATTTTCAAGCAAATGATGGCGGAAGCAAAAGGAATTTATTTAAATACGAACGAACATTTGCGTGCCAATACGGAAGTTGAAACGCGTGAAGATCGCTTTATTAAAAAGGTAAAACAAGATTATCCTGCACACCAAGTTTTCAAATCTGCACCATTGATGCACAAACTTCGTTCGATTAAAAACGCAATCGAAATTGAGTTGATGCAACATGCATGTAAAATAACAGAAGCCGGAGTGCGACGATTATTAGGATTCGTAAAACCAGGAGTATGGGAATATGAAATTGAAGCAGAATTAGCACATGAGTTTTTAAGTAAACGCTCGAAGGGTTTTGCTTACACACCAATTATAGCATCTGGAAAAAGTGCCTGTGTTTTACATTACATCGAAAACAATCAGATGTGTAATGCTGGCGATGTAATTTTATTGGATGTAGGCGCAGAATATGCAAATTATTCTTCCGATTTGACAAGGTGTATTCCCGTAAGTGGGCGTTTCACCGCGCGCCAAAAAGCAGTTTACAACGCAGTGTTACAGGTGAAAACAGAGGCGGAAAAACTGCTGGTGACAGGAACAATCATGGCGGAATACCACAAACAAGTCGGACATTTAATGGAAGAACAATTGGTGAATCTTGGCTTAATTTCCACCCAAGATATCGCAAGTCAAAATCCAGATTGGCCTGCTTACAAGAAATATTTTATGCACGGAACTTCGCATTTTATTGGCTTAGATACGCATGATGTAGGTTTGTGGCATGAACCAATTCAAGCTGGAATGGTCTTTACGTGTGAGCCTGGGATTTATATTCCTGAGGAAGGTTTAGGTATCCGTTTGGAAGACGATTTAGTGGTTCAAGAAACAGGCGCTCCTTTCAATTTGATGAAAGATATCCCTTTAATAGCTGACGAAATAGAAGAATTAATGAACGCTTAAACCAATTGTTTTGTTAAATTATTCAATAAGTGGAGAAGGAAATTCTTTGGTTTTCTTGCATGGTTTTTTAGAATCAAATACTATGTGGGATCATTTGAAATTAGAACTATTGCCTTATCAAAAAATTTTTATTGAACTTCCAGGTCATGGAAGATCTCGACTACTAGCTAATTCTGTCGATCCAAGTTTAGCCTATTTTGCGGATGAAGTCAAAGGGATTTTGGCGTTTTTGAATATTGAAAATTTTTCCATTATTGGTCATTCTTTAGGTGCTTACGTAGCGCTTATACTAAAAGAGCAACTTCTTGAATGCGAGAAAGTTGTCTTGTTGAATTCTAATTTTTGGTCAGACGACGAACAGAAAAAAAAGGATCGATTGCGCGTGGCAGAAATTGCTTTCAAAGCAAAAAAAGTCTTTATTAATGAAGCAATTCCAAATTTGTTTGGGAAGGTCGAATTATATAGTGGGGAAATTGCAGAATTGAAAGAAGAAGCGATGAAAATTAAACCAGAAACAATCGCATATTCAGCATTAGCTATGCGGCAACGAAAAGACTTTTCATCTATGATTGCTGAAAACCCATCTGATTTTTACATCATTCATGGTGATTTAGACAGGTTAGTCACAACCGAATTTTTGATACAAAAAAGCACCCCCATTTTTTTGGACAAACTAAATACACATGTGTTTTTAATTATAAATTCAGGACACATGGCACACATTGAAGCACGTGAGCAAGTGTTACAAATTTTAGTTTCATTGTTTTAAAACCTTAAAAACAATAAAAGGCGCTTTAGTTTCAGTCAAATCCCTTGCTACTTGATTTTTAGCTTCAACTTTTAGTGTTATTCTTTTCGGATTCGCTTCCTTTAAAGCTAAAAATTGTAGAAGTGTATTCAACCTTTTTTCAGCGATAACTTGCTCAAAATGAAGTGATTCTTCGGTAAAAATGTAATAAATTAATTCAATTTCAAGTGTTGGATTTTCTTTTAACAAGTCCGCTAAGTCAAAAAGGGATGTCGCAGAATTAGCTGACGGAAAATGAGTTATTGAATCAAATGTAATATTTTTAATCAAGTATTCTTTTTCAAAATCAATTTTTTGAATGTCGAATTCTAGCCAAAACAGGTTAAAGTTAGATGTTGCGGTGAAGTCACCAACTGTCGAGAAATAGCCGTTTTTTTTTGCTATTAATTTATAAGTTAATGGTTTTATTTCAATTGAAAAATCACCATTCGAATTGGATTTCGAACTAATGTATTTAGCGGTCTTTCCAGTTAAAAGTAAAATTTCTACTTCATCTAGGCCTTGATTCGTTTCTTTATCTCTAATGACACCTTTAAAAAATGAATGACTACTTTTTTGTTCCGTGTTGAAACTTGGGTTTATCGCTAGATTATCTATATTTTCGGTAGTGGATAAACCAAAGTCCCTAGCTGATTTATCTAGAGGCTGACTGCAATTTTCCGATTTTTGCCAATTACCAGTTTTACACGAACTTATTTTTACCTCTAATAGTTTTTTGCTTGTAGATACAACACTATAAAACAAAGTTCCATCTTCATTAATAAAGGGTAAAAATTCGTTTTCACCTGAATTTATTTGATTACCCAAGTTTTCTGGTTTAGACCAAATGTTATTTTTATTTTCAGATTTATAAATATCAAAACCACCAAAACCAAATGGTAAATCAGCAGCAAAATAAAGTGTTTGTCCCTCATTTGACAAGTTAATTTGCCCGAATAAGTTTTGCTCAAATTCATTGAACAGTTGTTCTGTTTCTTGGTTTACAGTTGAAAAAATGGCTGTTTTTGGTTTGAAGTCAAATTCTTTGTTTTTTGAAACAAGTGGCTTTAAAATAGAATAATACTTACTGTTTTGCTGATTATTCATCGAGCAGACTCCTTTAAAAATTAATTGATTTCTCCAAAAGTCGATTGATAATAAAGTGTCTTTTCTATTTTTATTTTCTACTAAACTTAAATAGGTACTTCTAAAGTCAACCGCCTTTTTATTTGGCGTTTTAAAAATTGGGATTTCTAACAAACAAAGAATTATTTTCGCCAAACTATTTGTAGAATCTTGGATTAGGTAATTTTCAATTTGCTTTTTAGCACCAATCATATCTCCCTCTGCTAAAAGTGAATATCCAAAATAAAATGAATCCGTTAAATTCTTTTCTTCCTCTGTATTTAGTAAACTTTGATAAAGCACAGATGATTTATCGTATGCTTGCAAATTGAAATAGCAGTAAGCTAGTTTTCGTTTAACAGAAACATTCTCTCGTTTTTTGTAAGCTTTTTCATATAATTCTGCTGCTTGTTGAAAATGATGGCAAAGCAATTCCTTATCTGCTTTTTTTATCCATGCAGTTTGCTTACATGAGTAGATAAAAAGAATTAAAATTAGGTGTAAAAATCTCATTTTGTAAAAAACGAAATGCTACCTCTGGTGAGATAGCATTTCATTAAAAATAGCTGTTATTTATTTGATAACGTTAAGTTTACCACTGTATTGTTTTGAACCTGAATTAATTTGAAGGTTGTAAAAACCAGGGGCTAAATTTTTAATATCAATTGTGTTTTCTTTTAAGTTTTCCAATGATTTTTTGTAGACCAATTGTCCTGCCTGATTAAACAATTGAAGTTCACCAGCTTCTTTTAACTCGCTTGTGATTTTGAATTGTCCATTGGTTGGATTTGGATACACATTCAAAACACCTTCTAAACTTAACTGTGAAAGACCAATAGTGCAATTTGTTGTTAAGTTAATTATTGTTGAATCAGAACAACCTTGCGTATTTGTTACTGTGTATTGAATAATCCACGTTCCAACGGAATTACCATTAAAAATATTCCCGTTTAATGCATTTGCGTCTCCAGATGTTGCTGAGAAAGTTCCTCCAGCAGGAGTTCCAGTTAAAGTGACATTTGCACCTGCACAAAATGGACTTGGAATATTTGAAGTGATTCCTGCGGTTGGAACTGGATTTAATGTTACCGTTTGAGATAATTCGGATGAACAACTCGTAGTTGTATTTTGTCCAGTCACTGTATAGGTTTGTGTTGCCGTTGGAATGAACGAAGTCGCATTAACAATTCCACCTGTCCATGTGTAAGTATCAGCACCCGTAGCTTCCAATGTAACTGAATCTTCTGGACAAACAGAAAAATCAACCGGAACAATAGCTAAAACTGGATTTTGATTGATTTCAACTATTATGGGAGTCGATGCAACACTTACATTACAAGCACTTGAAGAAGTTACTGAAATCGTACCATTATTTCCAACACCTACAACTGTAACTGAATCTGTCCCTTGACCACTAACTATCGTTAAATCTCCGGTTACAGACCAAGTATAACTTGTAGCTAAAGGGTCAATTGCTACTTCAAAGGCAACATTTACACCAGAGCAAATACTTGGTGAAGATGTCGTAAAGGTTGGCGTAGTTGGAATTGGACTAGTATAGGAAAAAACAACATAACCGTTTTCTGCGTTTACACCATTAATCATGAGTGGATTCGTTAAGCTTAAATCAACATAATTTGTTCCACCTGCGCCACCACCACCAGCACCTTTTTCATTTCCAGAACAAAGAACAGTTCCAGCAGAACCGCCGCCACCGCCGCCGCCGCCATCAAAACCGCCACCACCGCCACCGCCGTTTGGAATAATAGGTAAACTGAAACAACAACAATTTGGCGCGCCTCCTCCGCTTCCGCCGATACTTCCAACAGCATTTGAACCAGGCAAACCTAAATATCCATTACATCCAACTCCGTTAACTCCACCATTGATTCCATTTCCACCATTTCCACCACCTGAAAAATCACCTTCATGAGGGGCATCGTTTCCAATTTGACCGTTTCCGCCACCACCCCAGCCCCCATTTCCGCCATTAACATTTGAACTTTCACAGCCCGCAGTGCCACCACCTCCACCTCCACCAGCAACTAAAATTCTATTTGATGTTGCATTTCCTCCAAAACGAATATCCGTTGCTCCACCGCCACCAGCAGAATTGACACCACCACCAATTCCACCACCGTTAAAACCTCCAATATTATTTGTTGCTTGACCTCCAACGAAAACGTTAAATGTTTGACCAGAGGAAACAGTTACATTACCCTGAGTGTGACCTCCAAGTCCTCCGATTCCGCCTGTAGCAGAACTAGAGTTGTTTGGCCCATTCGCACCTTTTGCGCCAAATGCATCGATAGTTAAATTTGTTACACCACAAGGAACGATGAAATTTTGTTCCGAACCCGTAAAAAACAAAGTGTCTCGAATAATTGCTTGTGAATAAAATAGACCTGAAAAACCAACTGAAAAGGTAAGTAGCAAAAGCGTCTTTCTAGAATTAAGTAAATTTTGATTCATAATAGATTATTTAGATTTATCCAAAAATACAAAATTTGTTAAGTCCTCTCAAATAAAATAGAAATTATTTATAGAAATTATTTTGTTAAAATGTACTTATTTTCAATTGAATTTTTTATTAATAATCTGTATTTCAGTAGGATAAAATTTTTAAATACCAAATTGTAAATTTTCTTAATCCTTTTCGATTTAACATTCTGTTTATTCTTCACTTTAAATTATTAAACAAAACACTACATTTAATGTTAAACATCTTTACATTCTAATCAGATTTTACCAAATCTTATAATTTAAATTATGAAAAACAATTTCCATCCAGAAACGATAGAACTTCACGATCAAATAGGCGATGAACATATTTTAACTTCCATCGAAACACCTATGTTGCCAACTGCATTTGATAAATCAGATGCGGAAAAAATTGACGAAATAGCAATTCATTTTCAAGCTATCATGGAAACACTAGGTTTGGATTTAAGCGATGATAGTCTAAAAGGAACCCCATATAGAGTTGCAAAAATGTATGTTCAAGAAATATTTTCTGGCTTAAATCCAGCCAATAAACCAAAGATTGCGCTTTTTGAAAATAAATACAAATACTATGAAATGTTGGTTGAAAAAAACATCTCTTTTTACAGCAATTGCGAGCATCATTTCGTTCCAATTGTGGGAAAAGCACATGTTGCCTATATTTCTAGTGGAAAAGTTATTGGACTTTCAAAGTTGAATCGCATTGTTCAATATTTTTCCAAACGACCTCAGGTTCAAGAACGCTTAACGGTTCAAATCGGTGAGGAATTAAAGAAAATTTTAGGTACAGAAGATGTGGCAGTTATAATAGATGCTAAACATTTATGCGTCTCATCACGTGGAATTAAAGACGAATCTTCGGCAACGGTTACAAGTTTTTATTCAGGGAAATTTCAAAATGATGCAGCTAAAAATGAGCTCTTTAAATACCTTTAAAAAGTAATAGATATTTCATACAGTAAGTAGCATTATCTTTAAATAGCTAATTCAAAATTTTTCGAAAGATTTTAGAATGTATCTTAGATTACATAAAGAATTAAGGAATAAATCAAATCAAGCAACTGCGATTAATAAATTCGTAATTTTGCGCTCGATGACAACAGAAATTCAAATAAAGCCTTCACTTTTCAAAATATATTTGGTTTTTACCAAGTTCCGTCTTTCTTTTCTTGTAGTTCTATCTGCTCTTTCAGGATTTTTATTTGCAGGAGGAACAGATTTAGTAGAAATTACTTATTTAATGCTAGGTGGAACACTAGTTACTGCGGCCTCTAATGGCGGCAATCAAATTTGGGAACGAGAAATAGATAAATTGATGATACGCACAGCTAATCGTCCACTACCTCAAGGTTGGATGAGCGTCACTGAAGCATACGTTGTTTGTACATTTTCACTTGTAATTGGCACTATTTTATTATATTTAATTAATTGGCAGAGTGCTTTACTTGGATTCATAGCCTTCGTTTCTTATGTTTTCATTTACACGCCCATGAAACGCGTTAGTCCTTGGGCGGTTTTTGTAGGAGCATTTCCAGGAGCAATTCCTCCATTATTAGGGGCAATTGCTGCAACAGATGAGTTTGGCTTTCTTCCAGGAGTTTTGTTTTTTGTACAATTTACATGGCAATTCCCACATTTTTGGGCAATTGCTTGGGTGCTGTACGACGATTATAAAGCAGGTGGATTTTCACTATTGCCATCAAAAAGTGGAAGATCTAAGCAATCTGCATTTCAAATCATGCTTTATTCATTAGCGTTAATACCATTTAGTTTAGTGCCATGGTTGCTTGACTGGACTGGAGTTTGGTCGCTAATAATTGCCTCAATTTTAGGAACAGGTTTCTTTATTTACGCTTATCGCTTATATAATAGTTGCGAAGTTGCAGATGCTCGAAAACTTATGTTTGCTTCGTTTGTTTATTTACCTATAATACAATTTGTTTATGTTTTTGACAGAAATCAAGATGTGTTAAACCAGCTACTTAAATAATTTAAAAAAAAACAGATATGGATTACTCAAACGAACTTGACCCAATCGTCAATGAAAAAATGAAAAAGAACCTCGTTTATGTAGGTATCTTCAGTGTTATCATGCTTTTTGCTGGATTCACCTCCGCTTATATTGTCTCGATGGGTGACTCCTTTTGGTTAAAATATCCACTTCCTTCTGGTTTTTGGTGGAGCACAGGAAGTATAATTGTAAGTAGTTTTACTTTTATTTTAGCCATTGGAGCGGCAAAAAAAGATAATCAAGGTATGTTAAAGTTATTCATGGCGTTAACTGTTGCGCTCGGAATCTCTTTTATGTATTTTCAAATTAAAGGCTATAATCAATTGATTGACGGCGGAATTCACCCAATTAACAATCATATCATTGTAACCGATGGAAGATACGGTGACTATTTTGAGTTAAAATACAAAGGCGATTTTATTGAAGTTGATGGCAATAAATACTTGATAGGTGGAAAAGAAATGACCGACCCGCAATTTAACGAATTGATGCAATACATGAGTCAGTTTGTTGTTATTCAAGGTCGCGATGCGTTAATTGTAAAAAATCAAAACAAAAACATTGAATTGTACTTTAACAATCAACCTGTTTTAATTAAATCGAATCGATTGTATAAAGATGATTCCACTAAAATGGAATATGTTGACGAAATGCGTTTGAGTTATCTAGCAATGAATATAGCTGATAGAAGAGGTGACTTTTTTGTAAGAGGTGAATTTGGGAAGGATTTCCAAATCTATTTCAAGGGGAAAGAATTAGAGTATAAGAACAGAAAATTAAATTTCAAAGGGAAAGAACTATCCAATTATTTGCAGATTAAGGCAACTGAAACAGCAGATTCAGCAACTTCTCTTTTATATTTAATTAGCATCGTACATTTAATACATGTTCTTTGTGCGATGATTTATTTATTAAAGGTCTCAATCTACTCATTTACAGGTAAATTTAACTCCCAAAACAACTTGTCATTGCGTCTTGGAGCAATTTTTTGGCACTTTTTAGGTGTTTTATGGATTTATTTGGTGGTCTTTTTGGTTTTTATTCATTAAACTTGCAAAAAAATCATAAAAAATGGAAGGACACACAATTGAGCTTGATGCCAAAGTGCTTTGGGGAGGAAAGGAATCACCTTTTCAAACGAGTTACGGTAAATTAATGATGTGGTTTTTCCTAGTGTCGGATGCATTGACGTTTGGAGGATTACTTATCGCCTACGGCTTTACACGTCACAATGCGCAGGATGCTTGGCCAATTGGTGAAGAAACATTTAACTCTTTACCCTTCTTAGGTCATGGTTATCCTTTAATTTATGTTGCTTTGATGACATTTATCTTGATTATCTCCTCTGTAACAATGGTTTTAGCTGTTGAAGCTGGACATCGAATGGACAGACAAGGGGTAACAAAATGGATGATTGCTACCATTATTGGTGGATTTTTCTTCTTAGGTTCTCAAGCTTGGGAGTGGAGTCACTTTATCCATGGCTCAGAATTTGGCAAAATCGAATTGGTTGATGGTTCTCAAGCAATTGTTTCAGGTCATTTTGGTGAAATCAAAAACTTTACTGTAATTCAAGCCGGTAAACACCATAAAAAAGGAGATGTCGTTAAGGGAGATGATTTACTGCACACTTTTAAACATGCAGCAGAGCTTGGTCATTTAGACAATGGTAAAATTTTGTTGCATGATGGTTCGATTGCTAAAATTAACAAAGAGAAAGACGAACACATGAAGCTTATCATCAAAAAAGATGGTAAAGTAAATAAAATCGGTGATGAGCCAATTGAAGGAGCAAAGGCTACAAAATTGTATTACGACGCATTGTATTCTGCCCAATCAAATAGAGTTATTTATGGCGCAAACTTGAAACAAAACGAATATGGTCCCCAACAATACGGTCAGTTTTTCTTCTTCATCACTGGTTTTCACGGTTTTCACGTGTTCTCAGGAGTAATGATTAATATCTTGATTTGTATTGGCGTTTTAGCTGGAACATACCATAAAAGAGGTCACTACGAAATGGTAGAAAAAACAGGACTTTACTGGCATTTTGTCGATTTAGTTTGGGTATTTGTATTTACTTTCTTCTATTTAGTTTAATTTTTAAAACAAAGAATTCATGAAAAGAGACGATTTAATAGAATATTCACTACACACTCATCATTCAGAAGAGCAGGGTAAAGTTCTACGGAGGAAAATCTGGATGGTAACCGCGCTTTTAACTGCAATAACAGTGGTTGAGGTTGCTTTGGGCACCTTTATTAAACAAAGTTCAGGAGCTTGGCCTTTTGTAAAATGGTCTTTTATTATAATGACAGTGTTTAAAGCAGGTTATATAGTAATGGTTTTCATGCACTTAGGTGATGAAAAAAAAACATTGCGTTATATAATTTTAGTTCCTTACTTTTTGTTTATGGCGTATTTGATTTTTATCGCACTTTGGGAAGCTTTAGCAGTAGGTGAAGCCTGGTCAACTTACGGAATTTAAATTATAATTATCGTGGAAAAAACGTTTGCAGGTCGAAGCAAAGTAGTAGTCGCATTTTTACTTATTTTCGGTCCAGCTTTATTATTAATTCTTATTGGTACAAGAGGCTGTGAGCACAAGTTTAAAAAACTTGACGATTACGGTTTAGTAAAATCTACTTCGTTTAAAATTGATGGGAAAACCGTTTCTTTTGCTGATTTTAAAGGAGAAATTCTAGTAATTACAACGTTACAAAAAACGTGTCCAGAAGATTGTGCTATTTCATTTTGGCACGTAAATCAAATGATTTACCAACACATTCGCAAAAACAAACGTAAAAAACTTAGGAAAATAAAAATTATTTCGTTTGTTACTGATGGAAAAGGAAATCCAATACCTGAAGAAGATATCCAAATCGTGAAAGACGCACTAAAAGATAATGTCGAATTGTATGACCCTTCACTTTGGATGATTGCAACAGGTGATTCCCGTTCAGTTTATGGGTTCAAACACAATGGTCAAAATTTAGTTCAAAAAGGTGATAAATATTATGGAGGAGAAAGCTTTCAAGAGCTGATACTTTTATTGGACAAAGAAGGGCATCTCAGAATGGTTTTACCAGGAAATGAAGAAGGATTAGTTAGAAGAATGAAAGAACATATTGCCCTGCTTCAAAAACAATATGACAAGAAGAACAAAACAAAATGAAAATTCTAGTAGCTTTTGTAAGTTGTTTTTTATTCCTAACTTCTTGCGATTCTAAATCCAAATCAAAACTTCCTTTTATAGGGAATTTTGATTTAGAGTACAAAAAAATTGATGGCAAAACAATTGTTGATACAATCTATCCAGTCATTCCTCCTTTTAATTACTTTAACGAAGATTCTGTATTAGTTACTAATAAGGATTACAGAAATAGAATTTGGATAGTAGAATTTTTCTTTGCGACTTGTCCAACGATTTGTCCAATAATGAATTCTCAGTTAAAGAATTTAAACAAAGAAACCTCAAATTTTAGTAAACATATTCAATTTATTTCTTTTACAATAAACCCAAAAAACGACCAACCTTCTGTATTAAAAGCTTACAAAATAAAGAATGGAATTACTGCTAAAAACTGGGTCTTTTTGACAGGAGACGAAGCAGAAACACATCGATTAGGAATCGAGAATTTCCAAACATTTGCAGGGCGTGATGAGGAAGCGGAAGGTGGTTATGCACATTCTGGCGCTTTTTCACTTGTTGACATGAAAGGGCATATTCGTGGAGTTTATGCAGTTACGGGTTACGATGGTTCAGTGAACAAAAAAGAGTATCAAAGGTTAAAAGAAGATATATTTAAATTATTAGAAGATGAATACAAGATCACTGGCTCCGAATAAAATTAAAAGTGTTAAAAGATTAATAATTACACTTTCTATTGTGATTCCTTTGGTAGTCGCAATTTTATTCAAAGTTAAGATTGAAGGTTTTAACTTAAGTTTTCTTCCACCTTTCTATGCAAGCATTAATGGCTTAACTGCTGTTTTATTACTATCCGCATTAGTTGCCATTAAAAATAGAAATATTGGTTTACATCAGATTCTTATACAGTTTTGTTTGTTGCTTTCAGTTTTATTTTTACTCAGTTATGTCTCTTATCACATGACATCTGATTCAACAACGTACGGAGGCACCATGCCTGGGCTTTACTACCCTTTATTGATTTCACATATTCTTTTAAGTGTTGCAGTTATTCCAATCGTTTTGTTTACTTATCTTTTTGCATGGCAAGGTGACTATGTAAGGCATAAAAAATGGACAAGATTTGCTTTTCCAATTTGGTTGTACGTAGCAGTCACTGGAGTAGTGGTGTACTTTATGATTTCACCTTTTTACGTGCATTAACATTTATTTATTGTGATTGATTTCACTTCTTCACTTGTAATTATTTTGTTTGTTGCTGGTTTCAATTACTTAATTTAATACTTTAGAAATGACAGAGGAAGATAAACAAGCACGTTACGATAGAGCCTATTTGAGGTTAGCTTTAAGTTGGGCAAAATTATCACATTGTAATCGAAAACAAGTAGGTGCAATCATTGTAAAAGATGCGATTATTATTTCTGATGGATACAACGGAACACCAGCTGGTTTTGATAATTGTTGTGAAAATGAAGAAGGAGAAACACATTGGTATGTACTGCACGCAGAAGCAAATGCGATTTTAAAAGTAGCCAAATCAACTAATAATTGTAAAGATGCTACCTTGTATTTAACTCATTCACCTTGCAAAGATTGTAGTAAATTAGTTTTGCAATCTGGAATAATGCGCTTAGTTTACAAAGAAGCTTATAAAGATTCATCAGGAATAGATTTTCTTAAAAGCGCTGGATTAAAAATTAAACAAATTCAAAATATTGACGATGTCTGAATCTCCAAAATCAAATTACACACTTCCCATTTTACTCGCTTTTTGTCTATGTATTGGTTCTTGGCTTGGAAGCGAACTTGCTAAACCGATAAATGGTTTTGTAGGTGGAAATAAAGCAGAGGTTCAAAAATTAGAAGATATTTTGAGTTTGTTAGATAACCGTTATGTCGACAAAATTAACAAGGATAGTATTTTTGAAAACACCATTTCTGAAATGCTTCATAAACTTGACCCGCACAGTAATTATATCGCCGCTAAAGATATGAAAGCTGTGACGGAATCAATCAACGCTGAATTTGGTGGTGTAGGTGTACGTTTTTTAATTTTACGTGATACAATCTGTGTCTCGAATGTAATGGAAAATACACCTTCTTTTATTTCAGGGGTTAAATCTGGCGACAAAATCATAGAAGTTGATGGCAAAAAAATGACGGGAAAGAAGGTTTCCAACGATATTGTCATGGCAAGTCTAAAGGGTGAGGAAGGTACAATCGTAAATGTGAAGGTATTAAGAGGAAAGAAAAAGATTGGTATTAAAATCAAAAGAGGTGTTATTCCAATTAAAACGATCACGAGTGCATACATGGTAAACAAAACAGTTGGTTATATATTAATTGATCAATTTTCAATACCAACGGCTAACGATTTTAGAAAAGCAGCGATTGAATTGAAGCAACAAGGGATGAAAGAACTCATTTTGGATTTAAGAGGAAATGGGGGAGGTGTGTTGACCTCAGCAACTGAAATTGCCGATGAATTTTTAAAGGAAGGATTAATTATTTTAAAAACAAAAGGTCGAAAAACGAAGGAAGAGATTTATAAATCTAAATCAGGTGGAATTTTAGAAAATACGAAAACCGTTGTTCTAATCAATTCTTCTTCCGCATCTGCAAGTGAAATTTTAGCTGGAGCATTGCAAGACAACGATAGGGCTATAGTTGTTGGTCGAAGATCATTTGGAAAAGGTTTGGTGCAAGAGGATCGGAAATTGCGTGATGGAAGTAATTTGCGTATCACGATTGCACGCTATTACACTCCTTCTGGAAGGTGTATTCAGCGACCATATAAAGGCAGTTATGAAGATTACATGGAGGACGAACAGCGTTTTGCAAGTGGTGAATTATATAAACCAGATAGCAGTATTTACACTTCTTCTTTGAAATACAAAACATTGGGAGGAAGAACAGTTTACGGTGGTGGTGGAATTACACCTGATGTTTTCGTTCCTTACGATTCTTCTGGGACAAGTTTTTACCTAACTTCTTTACAATGGAGTGGAGCAATTACTGCATTTTCTTTTGACTTTGTAAAGGACAAACGCTCTAAATGGAAATCCGCTAATGAGTTTAACCAAAACTTTTTTGTTGATGATGCGTTAGCAAATAAACTTGCTGATTTCGCAAGTAAGAGCTTCAAAGTGGAATATTTCTCTACTGAGTTTAATCACAGTAAAGTATTATTAGCTAAGATTTTAAAAGCTGAAATAGCAAGGCAAATATGGACTGAGGAAGGCTTTTACACTGTCTTTAACCCCCTAGATAATGAGTTTCAAAAAGCGTTGGAGCAATTGAAATAGGCGGATTCAATAATTCTTTATTTATTTTTCAATAATTCTTTTGATTTTTTCTTGAAAGCGTTTAGTCTTGGGTGACTTACACTTTTAACGTACGGATTATCTGGATTATTTTTTTCAAAGTCTTGATGATAAACTTCTGCCTTGTAAAAAGTCGTTAATGCCTCAATTTGAGTAGTAATTGTTTTAAATTTACCCTCTTTCTTCAGTTTTTTAATATAATCAGTAGCGAGCGTTTTCTCATAACTATTTGAGTAAAAAATTGCAGAACGGTATTGTGTTCCACTATCGGGACCTTGTTTGTTTAATGTGCTGGGATCATGGGAATTAAAAAAGACACGAAGTAATTCCTTGTACGAAATTACTGTCGTGTCATAATGAACTTTTACTGTTTCAGCGTGACCCGTTTTTCCGGTACAAATTGCTTCGTAACTTGGGTTTTTTGTGCTACCCCCTGTGTAACCAGATTCTGCGTAGTCCACGCCTTTTACGGTCTCAAAAATTGCTTCGACACACCAAAAGCAACCTGAAGCAAAATAGGCATCTTTGTATTTTGATTTGCTTTTTTGAGCAAATGATATACTGGTGGAAAGGAAAATTGAGAAGAAAAGTGTGTATTTTATCATGTGACTAAAACACACTTTCAGAGATTTTGTTTTAATGTTCTCTCATTTGACGTTCGATAAATATTGTTATCAAAACACCTGTTAAAACCGCTCCTCCAACTAATGCGAAGCCAACGATTCCTTTGATTGCTAAAATTGTTAAACACATATTTTTGTTATTTTAAATAAAGGTAAAACCTAAATATCTGGTTTTCAATAGTAATTGTTTATTTCCCTTCAGATTTTGAGCAGAAATGTGTTTTCATCGAATATTAACAATTGTTTGATAATGAGATAATTATAAATTACCGTTA
>Ga0105050_10001881_pt1 | contig 30777 bp, 29 predicted proteins | sample FRY01_FD_78088 | JGI IMG/M metagenome (GOLD analysis project Ga0105050, IMG submission 78088) | Freshwater microbial communities from Lake Fryxell liftoff mats and glacier meltwater in Antarctica - FRY-01 | ecosystem: Environmental > Aquatic > Freshwater > Ice > Glacier meltwater ...
CGCTGTTCAAGGCCGGGTTGCGCTACCTGCGACGATGTAGAGCCATGTCGCTGCCGATCCCAGCCCTATGGGCCGTCTGGCCACATCATCAGGGGGAATGAGAAAAATGACGGGTGGTAAGTATTTGGAAGTCTTCTTATTGACATATTGCTGTTCCTAGCCCAAGCGACCTTGCCAAGCGACCCCTGATTTTCTGGGCGAAATCCATGGTTATTTTCATGACCCGTTCAGCTTGATTATCGCTTGGATCAAATGCCGCAGCACCGCCTGCAAATATAAGAAATTACGGACAAAAATATGTTTGAAAATCTGTTCAAGTTCCGTTCGCAAGATTTGGCGATCGACCTCGGCACTGCTAATACAGTGGTCTATGCACGCGGCCGAGGAATCGTTCTCAACGAACCTTCGGTTGTTGCAATCGAAACCATCAATGGTGTCAAAAGGGTCAAAGCTGTCGGCAATGACGCGAAGATGATGATGGGCAAAACGCCGGACAGCATCGAAGCCATTCGTCCGCTGCGCGACGGCGTGATCGCCGACATCGATGTGGCCGAGCAGATGATCAAGCATTTCATCCAGAAAGTGAACGGCAAGAGCAAGCTGTTCAGCTATCCCGAGATCGTGATTTGCGTTCCCAGCGGCTCGACCTCGGTCGAACGCCGCGCCATTCGCGATGCCGCATCCAATGCTGGCGCCCGTCAGGTGTTTTTGATCGAAGAGCCTATGGCAGCAGCCATTGGTGCCGACATGCCGGTTACCGAACCAATCGGATCGATGGTTGTCGACGTGGGCGGAGGCACCACCGAAGTAGCGGTGCTCTCGCTGCGCGGGCTGGCCTATACGACCTCCGTCCGCACCGGCGGTGACAAGATGGATGAAGCCATCGTCTCCTATGTTCGCCGTCATCACAATCTGCTGATCGGCGAGACCACCGCGGAGCGGATCAAGAAGGACTTTGGCGTCGCGCAGGCTCCTGCCGATGGCGTTGGTCATACGATCCATATCAAGGGTCGTGATCTGGTAAACGGCGTGCCGAAAGAAATTTCGATCAACCAGGGCCAGATCGCGGAAGCGCTAAGCGAGCCAATCGGGACGATCATCGAAGGCGTGCGAATCGCGCTGGAAAATACCGCACCGGAACTGGCTGCCGATATTGTCGATCAGGGCATTGTCCTGACCGGTGGTGGCGCTCTGATCTCTGGTCTCGATGCGGCGCTGAGCGACGAAACCGGTTTGCCGGTGACGGTCGCCGAAGACCCGCTGGCCTGTGTCGCGATCGGAACCGGCCGTGCAATGGAAGACCCGATGTTCAGAGGCGTCCTGACCACCGCCTGAGCAGATAATGAAACAACGATTGGAAGCGAAAGGATAAACCGATATGGCGCCGCCAAATAATCGGCGTCCAGGATTTTCCAAGCGGGCGCAGTACAGCATCTTCGCCAGCTATTTACTGGGCATTTTGGGAGCGGTCTTGGGACTGCTTTTGTTGCTCATCTCGTTCATCGATCCCCAGGGATTTTCGGCTCTGCGCACGATAGGCGCTGAAACCATGGCGCCAGTCAGCAAGTCTCTTTCCGAAATCGGTGGAGCCACGGGCAACGCCGGCGATGAAATTTCTGCCTATTTTAACGCCGCATCGAAAAATGCCGCCATGCAGCAGGAACTTGAGCAGAATCGCACAGAAATCCTGGAAGCCCGTGCCCTCAGACAAGAAAATGAACGCCTGAAGCGGCTGTTGAAGCTGAACGAGGAAGAGCCGGATTCGATCGCCATGGCGCGCCTGATCAGTTCGACTGCGTCGAGTTCGCGTCGCATTGCGACATTGGGTGTCGGCAGCAACAGTGGCCTGGAGCCAGGCCAGCCCGTCCGCTCGCCGGAAGGACTGGTCGGTCGCATATTGGAAACCGGACCGACAACCGCCCGCGTGCTGCTGGTGTCGGATGGCAAGAATGTGACCCCGGTGCAGCGCGCCAGTGACAGCCTGCCCGCCTTTGCTACCGGTCGGGGCGATGGCACAGTCGACATTCAGCCGATCAACATCGGCTCCAATCCGTTCAAGCGCGGCGATCTGATGATCACATCGGGCAGCGGCGGACTGTATAGTCCGGGCATTCCCGTGGCGATTGTCATTCGCAAGACGGAAACCGGTGCCATCGGCCGGGTCCTGGCCAATCCCGCCAAGGTCAGCCACGCCATCGTCCAACCGATCTTCCAGGCAGAGACAATGCGCCAGATCGAGAAAGATTCGGCGACAGACGTGGAAGAGGAAAGCGGCGAATAGTGCCCCGCTCCCGTCAATCCAGGATTGGCCGGCAACCCTCCCAGTTGCGGATCAAGATGATACCACCGCTGACCGTTGTCCTCGGTTCGATGATCACTGCCCTGCCGATTATCACCGATTATCCTATTCTGCCGCCGATGGGACTGCTGGTGGTACTGGCCTGGCGGCTGATCCGTCCGGGCTACTGGGCGGTGTGGGCCGGGTTCCCGCTGGGCCTCATCGATGATATTTTTAGCGGCCAGCCGCTTGGCAGCGCCGCGTTCCTCTGGTCGGTCGTTTTCATCCTGCTCGAAACCGTCGACCGCAAAGCGGTACGCCGCGACTATTGGCAAGATTGGCTTATCGCCTCCACTGCCATGATAATTGTGCTAATAGGCGGAATGCTGATCGTCGATTTTCAATCCAATCTCCTGCGGATCGACTTGCTGGTGCCGCAGATTCTGCTGTCGATCCTGCTCTATCCGTTTGTCGCCAGGCTGATCGGAGCCATTGATAACTGGCGTGTGGCTTCATGAAAACGGCCAAAACCATCAGCAGTGCCATGCAGGAGATGACCTTCACCCGGCGGGCAACCGTGATCGGCGGATTGCAGATTGGCGTTGGTGTGCTGCTGGCGACCAGGATGGCCTATATCTCAGTCGCCGAAAATGAACGGTACAAGCTGTTGTCGGAAAGCAACCGGGTCAATCTGACTCTCGTTCCGCCTCGCCGGGGCTGGATTATCGACCGCAATGGCAAGCCGATTGCCAATAACAAGACCGAATTTCGTGTCGACATCATCCCGGACCGATTGCGCGACGGGAAGAAAACCGTCGCCACTCTGGCCGAACTTCTTTCACTCGATCCGGAAGAGTTGCAGCGGATCAACCGGGAACTGGCACAGGCCAGCAGTTTTCAACCCGTGCAGGTGGCAGCGGGACTGGATTGGGAACGTTATGCCGCCGTCAGCGTCAGGTTGCCTGATCTGCCCGGCGTTTCGCCGCGCCAGGGCTTCTCGCGCAATTATCCGATCGGGCCCGCGGTCGGCCATCTGGTCGGCTATGTCGGCATTGCCTCGGCAGAGGACTATAAGGAAAATCCGGACCCGATATTGATCACGCCGGGTTACAAGATCGGCAAGGATGCTCTGGAAAAAAATTTTGAGGATCGATTGCAGGGCAAACCCGGAGCAAAACGCGTCGAGGTCACCGCGCGCGGCAAGATTGTCCGCGAGCTCAACACCCGCCCTGACATTCCGGGCAAACCGCTGCAACTGACACTCGACATTGATCTCCAAGAATATGCCGCACGCCGTCTGGGCCCCGAATCCGGTTCGGTGGTGGTGCTCGACACCCATAGTGGCGACATACTCGCCATGGCATCAATGCCGAGCTTCGACCCCAACAGCTTTTCAGACGGCATCAGCACGGTCGAATGGGGCATGCTCTCCGAGGACGATCATGTGCCGCTGCGCAACAAGATCCTCAAGGGGCTGTATCCGCCCGGGTCGACGGTCAAGCCGATGCACGCGATGGCGTTTCTCGAAGCGGGGGTAAAACCGTCCGACACCATTATATGTGGCGGCGGCCGCCGCATCGGCAATCGCTTTTTTCACTGCTGGGGCAACCACGGACAGGTGGACATGGCCAAGGGCATCTACCAGAGCTGTGACAGCTATTTCTACCATTTCGCGCAGCAGGTGGGCTTTGCCAAGGTGGCTGACTACGCCAAACTCCTGGGCATGGGCCAGGAGTTTCCGCTGCCGGTCTCGAGTCAGTTCTTTGGCACCGTCCCGAGCCCGGCGTGGCTGGAAAAGAAATATAAGCGCAAGTGGCAGACCTATGACACCGTCAACAGCTCTATCGGCCAGGGCTATTATCTCGCCAACCCGCTGCAATTGGCGGTGATGGCGGCGCGGCTCGCCACCGGGCGCAAGCTGATGCCGCACCTTCTAATCGACAAGAACCGAAAGCCCGCGCCTTCGCTAGGCTTCACCGACGATCATATCGCCTATGTCCGCGCGGCGATGAGCGAGGTGGTAAACGGACGCGGGACAGCCGGTCGCGCTCGGCTGCCGCTCGACGACGTTCTGATGGCCGGCAAGACCGGTACAGCACAGGTCGTCAGTCTCAGTGTTTCCAACGGCAAACGCAGCGCACCCTGGAAATATCGCGACCATGGTCTGTTCATCTGCTTCGCGCCGTTCGACAATCCGCGTTACGCCGCCGCTGTAGTCATAGAACATGGTGGCGGGTCAGGAGCGGCTTATCCCGTCGCCCGGGATGTCCTGACCTTCCTCTATGATCGTCAAAAGGCGATGGATGTCCTGACCGAACTCGAAAAATCCTGGGGCGGCAATATTCAGGAACGGATGGACATAAAGATGGCTGCTTATCGGGCGAAGAGAAATCTCGAAAAGGCAATGGCGGAAAACCCTGCTCCGGCAGCTCCGGCGCCCCCTGCAGCCGGCAGCGAAGCCAGCACCGGAGACTGAAAATTGAGTGATTTCATTCCAGCGCCGATTGCCCAGCTCCCGTGGAAAACGATCCTGCTGTTGTTCGTGCTGGCGAGCTTTGGTTTTGTTGTTCTCTATTCTGCAGCAGGCGGCAGCCTGACCCCCTGGGCCGGTCTGCATATGATCCGGTTCATGGTGTTCGTGGTCATGGCGATCGTGCTGTCCCGGTTCAAGGAATCCTTCTGGAAGACCATGGCCTTCCCGGCCTATATCATCGTGGTTTTGATGCTGCTCGGCGTGGAACTGATCGGTGCCGTCAGCGGCGGTAGCCAGCGATGGCTCAACCTCGGATTCATCCGGCTGCAGCCATCGGAACTGATGAAGGTTGCGATCATATTGGCGGTTGCCCGCTTCTACGACCTGCTGCCGCCCAGCCAGATCCGGACATGGGGCGCCATCTGGCCGCTTTTTGCCCTGCTCGCGGTTCCCTGCGCGCTGATCTTGCTGCAACCCGATCTCGGCACAACCATAACCGTGGTCGCTGGCGCGTTGACCATCGCCTTCCTCGCCGGACTGCCGCTTCGCTTGTTCATCGGCGGGGGCGCGGCGATCGCGGTGCTGGCACCCGTGGCTTATTTCTTCGTTCTGGAGGAATATCAGCAACGGCGGGTGACCACTTTCCTCAACCCGGAAAATGATCCGCTGGGCTCGGGCTATCATATCAGCCAGTCAAAGATCGCAATCGGTTCCGGCGGCCTGTTTGGCAAAGGCTTCATGAATGGTACCCAGAGCCATCTCGATTATCTTCCCGAGGGGCACACCGATTTCGTTTTTGCAACCATGGCCGAGGAATGGGGCCTGATGGGTGGCATATTGGTGCTGTTTTGCTTCTTCCTGCTGTTCCGCTGGGGGCTTGGCGTGGCGATGAACGCAAGAACCCGCTTTTCTAAGCTGACCGCTGCAGGATTGACGGCGACAATTTTCTTCTATGTTGCGATCAACCTGATGATGGTGATGGGACTGGCACCAGTGGTCGGCATTCCGCTGCCCTTCCTCAGCCATGGCGGGTCATCGATGATGACAATCATGATCTGCGTCGGCATCTTGATGTCAATCGAACGCCATCCCGGTCGGCGCGGCGGCGCATTTGGATGATTATTCCAATCAACCGGTTGCGTTCGTGAAATCCGGCCCTATATAGCCTCTGATATGGACGCTTAGCTCAGTTGGTAGAGCAGCTGACTCTTAATCAGCGGGTCGTGGGTTCGAACCCCTCAGCGTCTACCATTTTTTCCGTAACAGAAACCATCCGGCGGATGGTTTCCGGAAAAAATCCCGAGTGCAAACGAGGGTGTTTCCTAGCCACTATCAACCATCGAACGGGTCGCAAGTCCATCGGACTTGACTACCCATAGACAAGGCAGGCCCCTGTTCGAGAACCCGCCTGATATTTCTCAAACAAAGCGCGGAAAAAATGGGGCGCGAAGCGCTCAGAGATGCCTAGCGCAGCTGGCTATCCTTGCTGCCACGCCGGTTGATGCCCGCGCTCGCCCGATCCGCATCACGCACCGACTGGCACGCCACGCACGTCCGTGTACCGGGCAATGCGCGGCGGCGCGCTTCGGGAATTTCTTCGCCGCATTCTGCGCAATATCTGGCGGCTTCTCCGGACGGCATATCGGCTCGCGCACGCTTCACCGCGTCGGCAATCGTATCGTCAATCTGATCCTGCACCGCGCCATCGCGCGCCCAACCGCCTGCCATATTAACCTCTATATCATTTCAAATTTGTCGAGTCTTAAACGTAAGCAGCAAAGGCGGAATTGCAAGATGGTGGCCGGTGTCCATCCCCCAAAAGAAAAAGGCGGGCCTCTTTTCGAGGTCCCGCCTGATATTTCTAGAACAAAGCGCGAAAAAAATGGGGAGCGGAATTCTGCTCCCCGGATTGGCTATTTGTTGACAGCGTCTTTCAAACCCTTGCCGGCTTTGAATTTTGCTTGAGTCGATGCTGGAATCTGCATCGGTTCGCCGGTGCGCGGGTTGCGACCGGTAGAAGCTTTGCGCTTTGAAGTTGAGAAAGTGCCGAAGCCAACGAGACGAACTTCGCCGCCGCCGGACAATGCACTGCTGATGGAATCAAATACCGCGTCTACCGCTTTACCGGCATCGCTTTTGCTAAGGCCGCTGTGATCCGCGACGTTACTGATAAGATCCTGTTTATTCATTATGGGAATCCCCCCTTCTTAAATGGCAATTCATTTTGAATCGCGCCTTTGTCTGGCAGCAGTAATGCGAAATTATCCGGACGTGTCAAAGAAAAACCGCTGTTTTCTGCGCCAAACCCCCATTTTGTACGCCGAATGACGGGAAATGAGACGAACGGTTGGCAAGCCGTGGCGGTTTCGAATATTTTACCGCCGCATTTCACCTTTGTTTCAGAATCGCGACTCGCCAATCACGCCGGTCAATGCCGCGCTGCTGAACCCCCGTCATCGGTAACCGGTGCCGTGGCGTGGCTGGCAAGCTCATCTGCATCGCTCCACTCGATCGGCACCACTTTTTCGGTCAGCGCTTCGGCAAGCACTTCATCGACATGACTGAGCGGTATGATCTTGAGTTTCGACGTGATATTTTCAGGAATTTCGACGAGATCTTTTTCATTGTCCGCCGGAATCAATACCGTGGTGATGCCACCGCGCAGCGCCGCCAGCAGCTTTTCCTTCAGTCCGCCTATCGGCAAGATCCGACCACGCAGAGTGACTTCGCCGGTCATTGCAACATCACGACGCACCGGAATTCCGGTCAGAGTCGAAACGATCGCGGTGACGATGCCGACACCGGCCGACGGGCCATCCTTTGGCACAGCACCTTCGGGCAGATGGATATGGATATCCCTGCGGCTGAAGAAGCTGGGCTTGATCCCGTAGGAAGGCGCGCGCGCCTTCACAAAGGAGAGCGCGGTCTGAATGGATTCATTCATTACGTCACCCAGCGTGCCGGTGGTCTTGATCTGTCCCTTGCCGGACACGGTGACCGATTCAATCGTCAGCAGTTCGCCACCGACTTCGGTCCAGGCAAGGCCGGTCACGGCGCCCACCTGATTTTCCTCTTCGCCGATACCGTGACGATATTTTTGTACGCCGGCATATTCCGCGAGATTGTCGGGCGTGATTTCCACGCTCTTATATTCGCCTTCAAGAATCCGGCGCAAAGCCTTGCGGGCCAGTTTGGCGATTTCGCGTTCCAGAGTCCGGACTCCGGCTTCCCGTGTATAATAGCGGATCAGCTCGCGCAGCGCATCGTCGCGCAGCACAAATTCATCCTCTTTCAGGCCATGGGCCTCGATCTGCTTTTCGATCAGATGGCGTTTGGCAATCTCCACCTTTTCGTCTTCGGTGTAGCCTTCGAGCCGGATGATCTCCATCCGGTCGAGCAGCGGCTGTGGCAGATTGAGCGTGTTGGCGGTGGTCACGAACATCACATCCGACAGGTCGATATCGACCTCCAGATAATGGTCCTGGAACTTGTCATTCTGCTCCGGATCCAGCACTTCAAGCAACGCCGATGCCGGATCGCCGCGGAAATCCTGTCCGAGCTTGTCGATTTCATCGAGCAGGAACAGCGGATTGGACGTGCCAGCTTTCTTCAGATTGGAGACAATCTTGCCGGGAAGCGAACCGATATAGGTCCTGCGATGCCCGCGAATTTCCGCTTCGTCGCGCACGCCGCCCAACGATTGACGGACAAATTCGCGTCCGGTGGCGCGGGCGATCGAACGTCCGAGCGATGTCTTGCCGACACCGGGAGGGCCAACCAGACACAGGATCGGGCCTTTCAGCTTGTTGGTCCGGGTCTGTACCGCGAGATATTCGAGAATCCGTTCCTTGACTTTTTCGAGCGCGAAATGGTCATCATCCAGCACCTTCTCGGCCTGTTTGAGATCTTTCTTGAGACGCGACTTTTTGCCCCATGGCAATCCGAGTAGCACATCAAGATAGTTGCGCGTCACCGTTGCCTCGGCCGACATTGGCTGCATGCCCTTGAGCTTTTTCAGCTCGGCAGTCGCCTTGGCTTTGGCTTCCTTGGAAAGCTTCAACTCCTTGATTTTCTTGCTCAGCTCGGCAAGTTCATCGCCCTCGCCATCTTCGCCGTCGCCCAGTTCTTTCTGGATCGCCTTCATCTGCTCGTTGAGATAATATTCGCGCTGGGTCTTTTCCATCTGGCGCTTGACGCGGCCACGGATTTTCTTCTCGACCTGCAACACGCCCAGTTCGCCTTCCATGAAAGCAAAAACCATTTCGAGGCGTTTGACGGGATCGCTCTCCATCAGCAGACTCTGCTTGTCGGAGACTTTCACATTGATATTGGCCGCCACCGCATCGGCGAGGCGAGAGGCATCATCAATTTCGCCCAATTGGACCACCGTTTCCGCTGGCATCTTCTTGTTGAGCTTCGAATAATTTTCAAACTGCTCGACCACCGAGCGCATCAGCGCCGAGGCTTCGGTGCTTTCGGCGACTTCCTCATCGAGCAAGTCTATGTTGGCCAGCACATAGCCTTCTGTCTTGTCTTCCAGAGTGACATGCTTGGCGCGCTGCTTGCCTTCGACCAATACACGGACGGTACCATCGGGCAGTTTCAGCAATTGCAATACGGTTGCGACCACCCCGAGATCATAAAGCTGATCGCGCACCGGATCGTCTTCCGCCGGATCGAGCTGGGCGACGAGGAAGATTTCCTTATCTGAATCCATCGCTTTTTCGAGCGCAACCACAGATTTGTCGCGACCGACAAATAGCGGCACGATCATATTCGGAAACACCACAATGTCGCGCAACGGCAACAAGGGCAGCGACTTGGATTCAGGGGTGGGATTGGCTTCGAACTCGGACATTTTTACTCCAACATCTTGCGCTGCAACAGCGCTTCTATCCACTATATGGTAGCTGCTCGAGACTCTTCAAGCGTTATACGTCTGATCAGTAGAACGACCTAAAAGGGCAGTTTAAAACCTGGGGGTAACTGCATACCGCTGGTCATCTTACCCATTTCCTCGCTGCTCACGGCGTCGGCGCGGTTGCGGGCATCGTTGAACGCTGCTGCGACCAGATCTTCCAGCATCTGTTTTTCTTCGGCCTTCATTAGGCTTTCATCAATCGTCACCGCAAGCACACGGCCTTTTGCGGTGGCCTTGACCTTGACCAGACCGCCCCCGGCCTGCCCTTCCACTTCCAGGCTATCCAGTTTCTTCTGCGCTTCTTCCATCTGGGTCTGGACCTGTTGCGCCGCTTCCTGTGCCGCCTTCATCATTTCTTCCATGGATTTCATAGCTATGCGCTCCTTGATTCTTGTGGGCGAGGATCATCGTCCTCCAGCAATTGGGCGTCAGGAAAGGCCTCAAAAGCAGCCTTTACCAGCGGGGCATCCAGGATCGCCTGCCGTTCTGCATCTCTGGCCTGCTGTTCCTGTTCGGCAAGACTCGGCGTCGCCTCGCCCTGCCCCTCGGTGATGGTCCAGTCCTGACCGGTTTGTTGTTTCAGCGCATCCGCGATTTTCCGGATATCTGCGGCGGAAATCGGGCGGACCGGCTGATAGATGATATCGGGTGCATTCAGCGAGACCACGCGCATGTCGGCAATCAATATACTTTCCAGAACAGCGGAGACTCGCCCGACGGTCGTCACAATGTCGGAAAACTGGTCAGGCATCGCACTGGCTTGCGGCGCTTGCACGGCAACTGGCGCAGGAGCGGCTTGCGCCACAGGCTCGCCGACTGGCGGCGCACCCCTTTGGATTTCAGTTGTGCTGGCAGTCGCCGGGGCGCCCTGTTCCAGCATTTTTGCCAATTTTCCAGGATCGGGCATATCCGCTGCACAGAGCACCCGGAGCAATGCCATTTCACAGGCTTCGCGCGGCAGATGCGCTTGCTGAACTTCCTGATAGCCCTTGAGCAGCAACTGCCAGAGCCGATGCAGGACCGGATAGGAAAGCTGCTCGGACCAATCGGAAAATTGCTGCCGGGCCTCGTCAGACAAGGTCGGATCGCTGGCTCTGCCAACCTTGAACAAGGTCACCTGATGCGACAGCGACAGCAGCCCGTTCATCAGCGCCAATGGCTCAACGCCGATCTTATATTGTTCGGCAATCGCATCCAGCAGCGCCGCGGAATTGCCTTCGAGCAATTGCCCGAACAGCCGCCGGACCGCGCTACGATCGGAAAGACCAAGCATATCCCTGATCTGGGCAGCCTTGACCTCTCCGTCGCCATCCATATCGGCATGGGCAATCGCCTGATCGAGGATCGAAAGACCGTCGCGCACCGAACCTTCGGCCGCCTGCGCGATCAGATCCAGTGCCTCCTGCTCTGCGGTCACGCCTTCTTTCCCGACAATCATGCCGAAATGTTCGGACAGTTGCTCGGCGCTGATCCGTTTGAGGTCAAAACGCTGGCAGCGGGACAGCACGGTGATCGGCACCTTGTTGACCTCGGTGGTCGCGAAAATGAACTTTACATGTGGCGGTGGTTCTTCGAGCGTCTTCAGCAATGCATTGAAGGCGTTTTTCGACAACATGTGCACTTCATCGATGATGTAGATTTTATAGCGCGCAGAAACCGATGAATAGCGCACTGCCTCGATAATCTCGCGGACATCGTCGACGCCGGTATGGCTGGCGGCATCCATTTCGATGACATCGATAAAACTGCCGACCGCGATGCTGCGGCACGGTTCGCAAACACCACAGGGATCGATCGTCGGTCCGCCCTGCCCGTCCTCACCGATACAGTTGAGCGCCTTGGCGATCAGTCTGGCGGTCGAAGTTTTACCAACGCCGCGCACACCGGTCATCAGGAACGCATGGGCGAGGCGGTCGCGCTTGATCGCGTTGCCCAGCGTCTGGACCATCGCATCCTGCCCGATCAGTTCGGAAAATTTCGATGGCCGATATTTGCGCGCCAGCACCCGATAAGGCTGCGCTGCGCCAGGGGCGGGCTGATCTGGCGCGTCGACACCAGTGGCCGCGAATATATCTTGTGAATCGGACATGAAAGGGGAGTTTAGGCGAGAGGCCCCAGCTTGTCGAAGGCTATTCACCGTCATTTCCGAGTCTAACCAAAAATAAACAAAAATCTCGTAGAAGGATTTTTTTGCAGGATGGGGAGGGCATGAACAGAAACTCAATTTATGCCGGGATCGGCTTCGGTCTTTTCTGTATAGGATATTTGCTGATCAACGAGCAGATTCTGGTGCAGTCGATCCTCTATCGGGTAGCGGCCAGTGATCATCACAGCGCATTGATTGCCTTCACTGCCATGGCCTTGCAGGCCAGTGCGTTGCTGATCGGCCTGATATTTCTGTCGAACCGGCTATTCTGGCTTGTCGTGATCCTGATCGGGGCTTCCGCCGTGACCAATTTGATCTTCAGCCAGATTCTCAATGATGTTATCGATCTTCCCAGATTCGACTGGCTGCTGACCGAATCCCGCCATGCGCAAAATGCCGCAGGGCAGTTTCTGACGCCTGCCGCCATCGGTCTGGCGAAGACGTTGCTGGCGCTCGGATTCTTTGTCGCCTGCCGCGAGCTGTTCCGGCTTTGCTTGCGGCGGCACCGCCGCTTGCTCGACACCCAGCGAGCCCATAATTCGGCAATTCTGCTTGTCCTGCTACCTTCCTTCGCCTTCGGACTTGGCGTTCCAGGTGCCATTGCGGCGGAACGAAACATCTATAATTTTACTTATGAAAAACTCACGACCCCGCCGCCGCCGCCAAGACGCGCCGTTACCATGCCCGCTCCGGATATCAGCAAATCGGTCGAGAAAATCATCTGGATTGTCGATGAAAGCGTCAGCTATGATGCCTTTGCAAGGCTCATTCGGCCGGACCTGTCGGGCTTTGCACCGATTGATTTTGGCAAGGCAGCTGCGATGGCAAATTGCAGCGCACCGGCTCATGTCGCGCTCCGCTCCGGCGTCGATGTGCTGAATGTGAATGCCGAGACCGACCTGCGCCAGACACCATCGATATGGGCCTATGCCAGCAAAGCGGGCTATAAAACCATATTGATCGACGGGCAGGTTTCAGGGCCGCCACAGAATTTGCTGTTGCCGCCGGAAGCAAGCAAGATCGACGAGATTTTGCCGCTTGCGTCCGGGATGCAAACCGATCTGAAAATCGCACAAAATTTGAATGACCGTCTGACCAGCGACGGCAAGGAATTTGTCTATGCCGTTTTGCGCGGCGTTCATTTTCAATATTCAGACCATTATCCCGCCGATCTGCACCCTGCGGATGATGACCTTGTGAAACAATATGACACGGCGATCCGCTATTCAAAACGGGATTTCTTTTCGACTCTGATGGCTGGCGTTGACCGCGAGAAAGCGGCGATTATCTATACGTCCGATCATGGTCAGAACGTGAAAGAGGGCGTGTTACCCCATTGCTCCACGGTTCCTGAAAAAACCGAATTTGCGATACCCTTGCTGGCCTTTCTGCCGCCGACTGTTGCAGATGGTTTTTCCGCACCAGGGGAATCCAGCCATAGTGCCAGCCAGATATTCCCGTCGACGCTGGCCTGGATGGGCTATGATAGATCCATGGCTGCCAATGCCTATGACAATATTCTGCGACAGCCGACCAAAAAATTCGTCTGGTTTGGACGGGCCGTTATCCCGCTCAGGGAGGGTGACAGGATCGACGTCAGCGGTTCGCATAAGTCTCTGGTTGATTGATTTTGGAATACGGGAAGTTTTTGAACCGCTGCCAAAGCGTGGCGCTGTTTCAAAGTAGGAGCCGGGCGACCCGCAGAAAAATCGTTGCGGCTGCTTCCTTCCGGACCTGACCGGGTTGGCGAAGACTGCGTCCACCCGACTCCCGCTGCGCATATGGTGGGACTCTGGCAAAAATGCAAGCCGTTAGATGATCTGCATATTGTGGCTTTCACTGGGCAAATGCACGGTCAGGCCATCGAGTTCGGGCGTGAGCGTGATCTGGCAAGCCAGTCGGCTGGTACGGCGTGCGCCGGCAGCCAGATCGAGCATATCCTCTTCCATTTCTGTCGCCGCCGGCAATTTGTCGAAATCTGCTGCTTCGACAATGACATGACAGGTCGAGCAGGCCATTTGCCCTTCGCATGTACCTTCAAGCGGCTGGTCGTGAATTTGCGCAACGGTGAGCAGATTATCGCCTTCGGATGCCTCGACGGACTGCGTGTTTTCGCCGTCGGAGCTTACAAAATGAACCGTGATCTTCGTCATGATAGCTGATTCTCCGCTGCTTGATTGATCAGATGTGCTGCCTGCTCCACCTCTTCGATGCTGGTATAGCGTCCGAATCCCAGACGAATGGATGATTTGATTTGCGCCGGCTGCAAGCCCAGCGCGGCCAGCACATGACTGGGACGTCCCGAACCGCTGGCGCAGGCCGAGCCGGCGGAGAATGCCACACCGCGCACATCGGACATCAGACGGGCGACATCAAGCCCGTCGCGGCGAATATTCAGATTGCCGGGATAGCGCTGATCGAGCGATCCGTTCACCGTCCATGCGCCAAACAGACTGCGCGCCTTGTCGGCTAGACTGGCAATATGAACCCTGTCCGTTTCCCGGCGCTCGGCACAAAGTTTTGCCGCCACACCCAGTCCCGCACATAAAGCGGGCGAAAGCGTGCCCGACCGGATCCCCTGTTCCTGTCCGCCACCATGGATCAGCGGCGGCACTTCAATATCGTCCCGCAGCCAAAGCGCACCAATGCCCTTGGGTCCGCAAATCTTGTGTCCGGACAGCGCGATCAGATCGGCCTGTTGCGGCATATCGATCCGGCCAAATCCCTGCACTGCATCGCAGAGCATCAGCGCGCCAGCCCGATGCGCCATTTCGGTGATTTGCTCGACCGGCTGGATCGTTCCTATTTCATTATTGACCAGCATCGCGCCGACCAGCGCGGTCTTCTGGCCCAGATATGCTTCCAGTTCTTCCAGAACGATCAGCCCATCTGCATCGACGGGCAGCAATGTCGTTTCGAACCCTTGTGTTCGGTACCAGAGAGCGGTGTCGCGCACCGCCGCATGTTCGGTATCGATAATAGCGATCTGGTCACGCCCTTGCTGGGTTCGGGCCGCCCCCATTGCCAGATTGATCGCTTCGGTAGCGCTCCCGGTAAATATCACGCGGCCGTTCTTCGGCAGCAAGGCCGCGACCTGTTCGCGAGCGACTTCAACCGCAGCGGCGGCCGGGCGGCCCATCACATGGGAACTGTGCGGATTGCCGAAATTGTCTCTCAGCCAGGGCAGCATCGCATCGAAAGCTTCGGGTGCAAGCGGCGTGGTCGCCTGATTGTCAAGATAGATGGGGGTCATTGATCCAGCTCAGCTTCGCGGGGATTCGGCAAAAATCGACTTCCACTTGTCGATGAAGGCGTAAATATGCGCCCGGCTGGTGTCGCGTCCGATACTGACCCGGATCACTTCCCGCGCGACTTGCGGGTCTATGCCCATCGCTTCGAGCACATGACTGGTCTTGAGCGTACCGGAAGAACAGGCGCTGCCGGCGGAAACCGAGAATCCGGCCATATCAAATTTGATCAGCTGGGTATTGGCGGCGACTCCGGGCATATGATAGCTGGCGATCGTGGCGATGCGGGGGGCCTTCTCGGCAATCACCGAGCCGCCTTCTTTCCTGATCGCATCATCCAGATGCTGGCGCAATTCCGTCGCGCGTCCCGCCCAATTGGCCGGGGCTTCCAGCGCGGCGGTCATGCCCATGAGATAGGGCAGGTTCTGAGTTCCGGACCGATAGCCCTGCTCTTGTCCGCCATCGGCCTGCAGCAGCCGGAGGTCCTTGACCAGCAGCGCGCCGACACCCGGCGGTCCGCCAAATTTATGCCCGGCGACAATGATCAGATCGGCATCCGGCAAGGGCATTTTTCCGATCGATTGGGAGCAATCAGCCATCAGATAGCCGCCCCGGTCGTGGATGACTTTCGCCAGCGCATCCAGATCCTGGATCACTCCGGTTTCATTATTGACCGACTGTATCGCCACCAGAGCCGGCCCATCGGCAGACTTCAGCAGATGGTTCAGGTTCATCGGCACGACCATCCCGTTCATATCGACCGGTATCGACTTGGCATTCTTGGCGAATCTCAACACCACATCATGCTCGACTGGCGAAACATATTGGCTGGCGGGCTTGGACTTGGTCAGCGCGATCTGGATCGCTTCGCTCGCCCCGCTGGTAAAAATCACGTCGCCCTGCCAGTTCAACGCTTCCTTGAATCGCCGCCGTGTATTTTCGAGCATCGCTTGTGCTGCTCGACCATCGCCATGCGGCGAAGATGGATTGGCCCATTGCTCAAAACCCTCGGCACAGGCTTTTTTGGCCACGTCGAGCATCGGAGCGGTGGCGGCATAGTCGAGATAGATGCGTTTTGTGTCGGTCACGATAGGGGCAAAAACTCTCTGGGTTGCGGGATTGAGTTGCGGATTTGTCCACTCTCCCTATATAGGCACTGCATCCAGCGCAAAAGCTATTCTAATTTCTTGCGATCTGGAAAATATAATCTAGATCGAAGAATTGAAAATCCATGCCAGATGTAATTTTTACCGGACCCGAAGGCCGCCTCGAAGGTCGCTTTAGCCCAGGCCCCCGTGACCGCGCACCGGTTGCGATGGTTCTCCATCCCCATCCGCAAGCCGGTGGCACGATGAATGACCGGATCACCCAGGCGATATACAAGACCTTCGTCAAACGCGGTTTCGCGACTCTGAGATTCAATTTTCGCGGTGTTGGCCGTTCACAGGGCGTGTTCGACAATGGCATTGGCGAATTGTCCGATGCGGCGGCTGCGCTCGACTGGGTACAAAGCTTCCATCCCGAGGCCCAGACCACCTGGATCGCTGGCTATAGCTTCGGCGCCTGGATCGGCATGCAGTTGTTGATGCGCCGTCCGGAAATCCGTGGTTTCATCTCCGTATCACCACCGGCCAACATGTATGATTTCAACTTCCTCGCACCCTGCCCGTCCTCGGGCATCATTGTTCAGGGCGTCAATGATGAAGTCGTAACCCCCAGCGCGGTTCAGAAACTGGTCGACAAGCTGCGGACACAAAAGCACATCACCATCCACCATGACGAGATTCCCCGCGCTAATCATTTTTATGAAAATGAAATGGAATTGCTGATGGGGTCGATCGACAATTATCTCGACATGCGGCTCGCACCGGATTCACCGATTAAATAGGCTCAGTCACCGGACTGTGGCGATACAGGCTGATTACTCTCGGGGGTTGGAATCGTCCATATTCCGACATTGGCGAACATGACAGCAGCGGCGACCAGCATCAGCCAGCCCTGCTTTCTGTTGATGCCCTTGCGCAGCATATAAATTCCGCCAGCCAGCAACGCGGCTCCTGCCAGCATCAGCACAGATAAGATCAAGTTTGTCATGGCCTGACCGTTATCGGTGCAGCCGCAGGCTGACAATCAAATGTTGCAATGATTTTCCGGATCTATTTCCCAAACGGCGCCCATATATTTTACATAACCGGCAAGCCTTTCCGAACAAGATTGCAAATTTTGCTGATTTTTTGCTAAAAAAACAGAAAAGCAGAAGGACCGGACGAACCTGAATCCGAACAAGCGTCATGAATCCTGAACCGCCCCTCCTGATCATCGCTCCTCTGACGGATGACTTTGATCTGGCGCAAATGCTCTGGTGTGAAGCGGCCAGCGAGAGAATATCGGTCAACCACGCCAAGTTCAAAAATCTGGAAATGGTCGAAGTCATTGTCGACGCCATGCCCTTCCTTCTTTCTCGCCTGACAGCGGCGGAAACCAGCCAGAGATTTGCGGCAGCAAAGGATCAGGTGCCTTTCCGCGACCTCCCGTCACCGGGAGATTCTGCCATCGGGATTGAGCCCGGAGACAATCTGACCAGCGCCAGGCATCTGCCCGAAATCAATCGTCTATTGCTGTTGTTGGGCCAATGGATCGGGGAAGGCCTGAAGGCCTCTGCAGCGGCCTGGATGCCGTCTCGCCAAGTGACCAATATTGCCAATTATGACGAAATCGTGCGCAAATATCTGACAGGAGGTCGCTTCCCGACATTATTTCAGACTTCCTTTTCGGAGGTCCGGCGCGGCCATTTCGTGACGACCGGGCTGTCCTATTTTGCTGGCCAGGAAATCCGCCTGACCGCGCCGCCGGACTATAGCGATCCCGACACCCCCGACCGGCTGGTGCGGATCATCGCTGATATCGCGACCAACGGCAAGATCGACCGGCCTACCCGGTCAGAGGGCATCGTTCAGGGGGCAAGGCTGATCTACAGCCCGAGTAATGATCTTGGCCATGTCGACATCGTGATCCGAAACGATCTCGTCGACACCGACCTGGCCAAGATTTAACAGGTAGCTAGGCCGCCGTAGGTGCCGCTTCCCGGACATTCTGATCAACATGCTCAGCAAATTGCTCGAAATTGTTGATGAACAATTTGACCAGCTTTTGCGCGGTTTCATCATAGGCGCTCGGATCAGACCAGGTCGAACGGGGATTGAGGATCTTGCTGTCCACGCCAGCGACCGACACCGGCACTTCAAAACCGAAATTGTCGTCGGTCCGGAATTCGCCGTCGTTCAGACTGCCGTCCAATGCCGCATTCAGCAACGCCCGGGTCGCCTTGATCGGCATCCGGTTGCCTTCGCCATATTTTCCGCCGGTCCAGCCCGTGTTGACCAGCCAGCAGCGCACGCCGCCCTTGGCAATCCGCTCTTTCAGCAGATTGCCGTAGACCGACGGGTGACGCGGCATGAATGGTGCGCCGAAACAGGTTGAGAAGGTAGCTTCCGGCTCGGTCACACCGATTTCGGTGCCGGCGACCTTGGCGGTGTAACCGGACAGGAAATGATACATGGCCTGCTCGGGAGTCAGACGCGAGATTGGCGGCAGCACACCGAACGCATCGGCGGTCAGCATGATGATATTCTTCGGTACCGGGCCCATATTATCTTCCGACGCGTTCGGAATAAATTCGATCGGATAAGCACCGCGGGTATTTTCCGCCTTGCTGTTGTCATCCAGATCCAGCTCCCGGGTTTCCGGGTCCATCACGACATTTTCCAGCACGGTGCCGAACCGGCGCGTGGTCGCAAAAATTTCCGGCTCCGCTTCTTCGGAAAGCCGGATCATCTTGGCGTAACAGCCGCCTTCGAAATTGAACACCGCGGTATCCGACCAGCCATGCTCGTCATCACCGATCAGCACCCGGCTGGCATCAGCCGACAATGTGGTCTTTCCGGTTCCCGACAGGCCGAAGAAAATGGCGGTATCGCCTTCCGGACCGATATTGGCCGAACAATGCATCGGCATGACCGAATCGAGCGGCAGCAGATAGTTGAGCAAGCCAAAGACCGATTTCTTCATTTCACCGGCATAAGCGGTGCCGCCGATCAATATCAGCTTTTCGGTAAGATTGACCGCAATCACCGTTTCGCTGCGCGTGCCGTGGCGCGCGGGATCGGACTTGAAGCTTGGCAGATCAATGATCGTATATTCCGGGTCAAAAGCCGCAAGTTCGTCATCACTCGGCCGGACCAGCATCGTGCGGATGAAAAGATTGTGCCAGGCCAGTTCATTGATGATCCGAACATTGACCCGGTGTTCCGGTTGCGAACCGCCAAAAAGGTCCTGCACGAACAACGTATCTTTCTCAGCGAGAGCGGCAAGGAAGTCTTCCTTCAGAGCGGCAAAATGATCCGGCGTCATTCCGACATTGGTTTTGCCCCACCAGACACTGTCTTCGGTTTCGGCATCACGCACGATGAACTTGTCATTGGCGGAACGCCCGGTGTGCTTGCCGGTTTCGACAACCAGAGGTCCATCTTTGGCCAAATGCCCTTCGCCCCGGGAAACGGCAGCTTCGACCAGAGCAGGCGCTCCGAGGTTCCAGTGCTGCTCGGCCGAATTGGTAAAACCTTGATCATTTAACGAAACAGACGAAACTTTTGGCACTGATAATCCCCTATGGCTTGAAACAGGTTGAGGTCACGCCGATCTGGCGAATTTGAAATGGCGCTTACTGAACCCTGTCGAGTCGGTCAAATTTCTTCCCTACGGCGTTGCAAAAATATGGATTTTCCGGCCAGATCGCGACTCCATATGTCAAAATCGCTACCGACAAGTTATCTTGTAACCTATTATCCGATCCACTAGGTCACATCCAGTGCGAGCGGCAAAGGAACGCAGAAAAAATGGCAGCCAATATTGCTCTTGTCGACGACGACCGCAATATATTGACGTCTGTGTCAATCGCCTTGCAGGCCGAAGGTTTTATCACGCGGGTATATTCAGACAGCGAAGCGGCCCTTCATGCGATATTGGAGAATCCGCCAGACCTTGCTGTGTTCGATATAAAAATGCCGAAAATGGACGGGCTGGAACTGCTCAGAAGAGTCCGCGAAAAATCAAATGTGCCGGTGATCTTCCTGACTTCCAAGGATGAAGAACTGGATGAGGCGCTCGGCCTTGCGATGGGAGCGGATGATTATATCAAAAAGCCGTTCTCCCAGCGGCTGCTGATCGCCCGTGTGCGGTCGATATTGCGACGCACGGAATTCATAAAAGCCGTCGACGCAGGACAGGATGACGAAGCCGCAGAGCCTCTTGTTCGCGGACATCTGGAAATGGATCCCGCACGCCATCTGGTCCGGTGGAAGACTGTGAATGTGACCCTGACGGTCACGGAATTCATGATACTCGAGACCCTGGCGCACCGGCCCGGCGTTGTGAAAAGCCGCAATCAGCTGATGGACGCCGCCTATCAGGATGATGTCTATGTCGACGACCGCACAATCGACAGCCATATCAAGCGATTGCGACGAAAATTTCGCGAAGTCGATCCTGAATTTGATGCAATAGATACGCTATATGGAGCCGGATATCGCTACACAGAATGAAGACAGACCAGATGGGGAAAGCGGCCTGTCACTCCGTTGGTCGGCCCGGCTTTCTCTCACAACCCGCATATTGGTCGTCAATGTCCTGGCGATTGCCTTGCTGGCCGGTGGCCTGTTCTATCTCAACAATTATCGCGACCGGCTAACCGAAGAGCGGCTGGTACAAGCAAGATTGCAGCTGACGATCGTCGCAGATGCGTTGTCTTCAGGGGATCCGCAGCATAAAAACGCGCTAATCCGTCAATTTTCCAGCCATCTCAGCGCTAGGCTCCGGCTTTATGCTCCGGATGGCACAAAAATCATCGACAGTTTTGCGCTGGCAAAGCCGAGCTACCAATTTGTCGACCCGGAAACGGAGCCGTTGCGCAAAGATGCTGCTCGCATATTGGACCGCACCATCGAAAGTTTCGTGTTCAGCGCGCCGATCCCGGATTTCAGCGAACCAGCCAATGACGTCGCGGCTGAATGGCCCGAGCTTGTCGCCGCCCAAAATGCATCGCGAGCGGTCAGCTCCGTCAGTCTCGCACCGGACCGTACGCCGGTTATTGCTGCAGGTAAATCGCTTGCCGATGGCACCGGCTCTATCCTGCTGACTTCAAACGCCCGTGATATCACGAGGATTGTCAGAGCGGAGCGATCCAGTGTGCTGCTCGTGATATTGGTTGCTGCAGCGGTTTCGATATTGCTCTCGCTTTTTCTGGCCCGCACCATTGTCCGACCGATCAGAAAACTGGCCCGCGCCGCCTTGCGGGTGCGCATGGGACGATCGGATGAAATCGCGATTCCCAGAATGCCGGGCCGGCTTGACGAAATAGGTCAATTGAGCCGCGCGCTATCCGACATGAGCACAACCTTGCGTGATCGGATCAACGCGACGGAGGCCTTTGCCGCCGATGTCAGCCATGAAATCAAGAACCCCCTCGCCTCACTGCGGTCGGCGCTGGAAGGGCTGGAACGAGTAGATGATCCGGACCTGCAAAAACAGCTTCTCGACGTGGCCAATGACGATGTTCGCCGCATTGACCGGCTGATCAACGATATTTCCGATGCCTCGCGAGTCGATGCCGAACTGGCCAGGGCCAAGTTTGAACCCATTGATATCGGCAAGATGCTGGAGCAGTTGCTCGCGGTTCGCGAACAACGGGCCTCCAATCTCGGTCTGCATATTGCCTTCGCACGGCCAGCAAAAGATGTTGCCAAAGTGATGGGCGACGGCGGCCGGCTCGAACGTGTGTTCAGCAATCTGCTGGACAATGCCGTCTCTTTTTCGCCCGATGGCGGTCTGGTGGAGATATTGGCAACCCCGGATGGGGATGAAATTGTCATCCATGTCGCGGACCAGGGCCCGGGTGTTCTCCCGGAACAGCGGGAACAGGTTTTCCAGCGCCTCCACTCTGATCGGCCCGACGGCGAAGCATTCGGAAAGCATAGCGGTCTGGGACTGGCGATCGCAAAGACCATCGTCGAAGGCCATCAGGGCACGATCCGAATTTTGGACCGGCCCGGTGGGCAATCGGGAGCCTGTTTTGAAATTCGTCTGCCAAAGGCCATGGGATGACGACCACAGGCGGCGGCGAACGGGCAACCATGCACGCAACCGCGGTCGCGATTGCTGGCGCCGGCCTCTTGATTTGCGGAAAATCCGGATCGGGCAAGTCCGACCTGGCATTGCGTCTGATCGACCGGGGCGCGACGCTGATCAGCGATGACCAGGTCGACATCAGGCGCGACAGTCAAATTTTGTTGCTCAGCCCGCCAGCCAGTCTCGCCGGCAAACTGGAGGTTCGCTCGCTGGGCATATTGCAAAGCCAGCATGTCTCGGGAACAGAGCTAAAATTGGTCATTGACCTGAAACAACATCCGGACCGTTTCCCGATGGACAGCCAGGTGATGTTTTTGCTGGGAATAAAGGTTCCATCCTGTACATTGGACGCTATGGAAATCAGCGCAGCAATCAAGGCCGAATGGGCCTTGCAACGGATAATGCAGGGCGCGATAGAATCATGAGCGAAAAACTTGTCAAACCGGTCCTGTTGGTCACCGGCCTGTCCGGCGCCGGCAAATCAACAGCCTTGAAAACGCTGGAAGATATCGGCTGGGAAACGATCGACAATTTTCCGTTTCGGCTGGTGGAGCGCTTGCTGAAAACGCCACCATCCAGCTCCCGCAGTGACAGTGATCCGCCACTGGCGCTTGGCTTCGATAGCCGGACCAGAGGATTTGAGCCGGACAAGCTGATCAAAAGCGTCAAGCGCCTGCAAGGGAAACAGGATTATCAGATCTCCACCCTTTATCTCGATTGCGCCGGCGGCGAACTGGAGCGGCGCTATAGCGAAACCAGGAGACGGCATCCGCTGGCTCTGGATCGTCCGGCAAAACAGGGCATAGCGCTCGAACGGACCATGCTCGCTCCGTTCCGCCGCTGGGCCGATCATGTGATCGACACCAGTGATCTGACGGCCAACGACCTGCAGCGCGAAATCCGAGAGCATTTCACGCTCGACAAGGACGCGGTCACGACGATCACGCTGACCAGCTTCGGCTTTTCCCGAGGCATTCCCAATAATATCGACCTGTTATTCGATGTCCGTTTCCTGGCCAATCCGTTCTGGGATCCGGAGCTCAAGCTGAAGACCGGACTCGACCCGGAGGTCGCAGAATATATCGGCAAGGATCCGTCCTATGCTGAGGCGATTGACAAAATCGTCGACATGCTGAAATTCCTGCTCCCGCGCTATCAGGACGCCGGCAAGGCCTATGTGAATATCGGCATCGGCTGCACCGGCGGGCGTCACAGATCGGTACATGTGGCCGAACGTCTGAGCAAAGACTTGCGTGCTGGCGGCTTTTCCCCCAATGTCCTGCATCGCAACTTGGCGTCAAGGCCAATGGAAGCGCTGGAATCTATGCAGAAATTAAACGGGAACAAGGGAATTTAATCGACATGATTGGATTGGTTCTCGTGACACACGGGCATCTGGCAACCGAGTTTGTCATTGCCATGGAACATGTCGTCGGCCCGCAAAAAGCGATCGCCGCGATCGGCATCGGTGCGCGTGACGATATGGAAGAACGCCGCAAGGAAATCGCCGATTGCATCGCCAAGGTGGATTCCGGCGAGGGAGTCATAATTTTGACCGACCTGTTCGGCGGTACGCCCTCCAATCTGGCCATTTCCCTGATGGAAAAAGGCAAGGTCGAAGTCATTGCCGGGGTGAACCTGCCGATGCTCATCCGGCTCGACGGTGTGCGCAAGTCCATGGATGTCGTGTCTGCCATTGCCGCGGCCAAGGAAGCCGGCAAGAAATATATCAGCGTCGCTTCCGAAATATTGGGAAATGATGCATGAGCGAATTTCGCAAAACCGTCGAGATTACCAACAGCCGGGGGCTGCACGCCCGCGCTAGCGCCAAATTCGTGACCTATGTCAGCAAATTGCCCGACGATCTCGACGTCAGGGTAGCGAAAGACGGCACCGAGGTGACCGGGACTTCGATCATGGGCCTGATGATGCTGGGCGCCGCCAAGGGCGACAGCGTCGAGATCATCGTTTCCGGCGAACAGGCGGAGAGCGCGCTCGAAAAACTGACGGGTCTGGTCGTCGACGGCTTCGGCGAAGACTGAGCCAATGCGCCACCAGATTACCGGCTTTTCCAACCCGACGATAAAGCGGCTCAGAAGCCTGCGTGAGAAAAAGCATCGCAAACGCGAAGGCCTGTTTCTCGCAGAAGGGCTGCGGATTTTGACCGAGGCGCTGGACAGCGGCAAAACCCCAAGAATATTGGTGGTTGTCGAAGATACGGAGCTGCATCCGCTCGCCCAGAAAATCGAGGCCGCGACGGTCGCCGCCGGAGGGGACGTCATCGAGACCAGCGAAGCGATCATCGCCAAACTCTCCGGCAAATCCAACCCGCAATCGATTATCGGCATTTACCAGGATCATCCGGTCCCGCTGGCAGAACTGGATCGATCCGAGTCCAATATCTGGCTGGTCGCCCAGGCGCTCCGCGACCCCGGCAATCTCGGTACGATATTGCGGACCGGCGATGCAGTTGGCGCCGGCGGCCTGATCCTGATCGACGATTGCGTCGATCCCTTTTCGGTCGAGGCGGTGCGCGCCAGCATGGGCGCGATCTTCACCCAGCATATCGTCCAGACCCGCTGGCCGGAATTTCTCGCCTGGCTGCGCAGCGGGCCCGGTGAACTTGTCGGCACCAGCCTGAACACCGACACGGACTATCAATCGGTCCGCTACAAGCCACCGACCTTTCTGCTGATTGGCAACGAAGCACAGGGATTGCCGGACGATTATGAAGCGGCCTGCGATACGCTGGTCAAAATGCCAATGATGGGCAAGGCCGACAGTCTCAACGCCGCCGTGGCGACCTCGGTCATGGCCTATGAAGTGTTGAACCAGAGCCGCCAGAGATAGTTTGGCGTTTCTGCCTTCCCTATGTTAGCTTGAAGACGGAGGGGTTCATCATGAAAAAACAATAATATTGTCATCGCTTGCCGCGCTGACGCTCACTGCCTGCGGGACGCCGGCGGAAGAAACAGTCGTTGCGGAGAAACTGGGTGACTATAGCGCCATCGGCACCGAGCCAGGCTGGGCCGTCGACATCAAGGACGAGAAAATCGCCTTCACTTCGCAAAATGGCAAGGACTTCACGCTGCCGATTGACCGGACAAAGAAAACCGATACAGGCTGGGAGCTCAGAGGCTTTTCCGGCACCGATAATATCAACGTCTACATCACCAGCGGCGAAGAATGCAGCGATGGCATGAGCGATCGCACCTATGCCGATACGGTCAAGGTAGAAGCGAGCGACAGCGGCACATTGAACGGCTGCGGCGGCAGCTTTACCGAAGGACCGGATGGCCCGGCCTAGCGCCTATTCTGCTGCTTCGTCCTTGATCTCGCGATCATCTTCGATCAGCTTTTCGGTCACTGCGTCACTATAGCGAGGGAGCGCCTCGATTTCGGGCACGGAATCGAGATCCTTCTTGCCGGTTTCGATCTGCAGCTCGGCAAATTTGCGTCCGGTCGCCATGATGTTGCGCTCGAAGCTGCCGACAAATTTGTTATAATTGCCGACCGCGCTGCCGAGACCTGAACCCATGCGTTTCAGATGTTCTCCGGCAACCGCGAGACGGTCATACATTTCCTTGCCCAGCTGCCCGATCTGCTTGGCTTCGGCAGCCATTTTTTCCTGACGCCAGACACCAGCCACGGTCCGCGCAATCGCGACCAGATTGGTCGGCGTCGCCAGCAGCACCTTCTTCTCGAACGCATGATCCCACAAGGTCGGTTCATGCTCCAGTGCCGCAGCGAGAAAATGCTCGCCGGGGACAAACATGATCACATAGTCCGGCGCGTCCTCGAACTGGTCCCAATAGGCTTTTTTCGACAGGCCATCGATATGCGCCTTCATGCTGTTGCAGTGGCGCGCCATGGCAAAGCTGCGCGCCGCTTCGTCTTCCGCTTCAAACGCGTCCTGATAGTCGTTGAGCGATACCTTGGCATCAATCACCAGCTTGCGCCCGCCCGGCACATTGATCACCGCATCGGGACGAAGACGCCCCTCGTCGGTGTCGATACTCTGCTCGGTGACAAAGTCGGTATGTTCAGAAAGCCCGCAGCTTTCGAGGACATTTTTCAGCTGCTGCTCGCCCCAGCGACCGCGCGATTTGGGCGCGTTGCGGAGACTATTGACCAGCCGCGCAGCCTCCTGCTGCACCCTGTCCTGCCCTTGCCGCACCTGTTCGATGGTCGCGGTGATCCCGGCATAGGATTCGGTCCGTTCCTTCTCGATCTTGTTGATCGAGGCTTCGTAAGTCGCCAGACGTTCATGTACCGGCTGCAACAATTTGGCGATTTTCTCGCCGCCCTTCTCATTCGCCTGATCAAAGCGCTGGTCAGCGCGTTCCAGAAACTGCCGCTGGGTGGTTTCGAGCATTTTCGCACCGATCTCGGAAAATTGCGCCGACAAAGCCTCTTTCGCTTCGATCAATTGCTGCATCTGCTTGTCATGATTGCGAGCGTCCGCCTGCAGCGCCGCCAGTTCGGTCTTCGCCGCATCGCGCTCATCGCGCACACCATCCAGCGTGATGCGCAGCGCATCGGTCGCCTGAGCGGCCTCCTTGGCCGCTTGCACCGCATCTCTGGTTGCTTGCGCGGCATCCTTGGCCGGCTTGCCACCGATAATCCAGCCGAGCGCCAGACCGCCCAGAAGAGCGATGACAATGGAGAATATGACGATGATGGGGTCCAAATTAACTCTCTTTTTGATAAGAACGAAAAGAGAACCTAGGAGCGTTTTCAAGAATAGGCAAGACTCGTCATGCCGAACTTGTTTCAGCATCCATTGCCCGTCGATCACAGGCCGTTCGGTCCGGAGACTGAATTCTGAAACAAGTTCAGGAAGACAAAATCCGGAGTTAGGAGGACGAAATTACGGAGTTATGAGAATGAAGCCACGAAACCTTAAGCCGCGATCCCGTGTTCCTTGCGCAATTTGGCAAGCTTCTTGAGCACCATTTGCCGCTTCAGCCGCGACAGATGGTCGATGAACAATATCCCTTCGAGATGGTCCATCTCGTGCTGCAGGCAGGTCGCCAGCAGGCCTTCGATCTGCTCTTCATATTGCTTGCCGTCTTCATCCTGCCAGCGTGCGGTGATCGCCGCGGGGCGCTCGACATCGGCATATTGATCGGGCACCGACAGACAGCCTTCGCTATACAGGTTCAGATCCTCTGACGGATCCAGTATCTCGGGATTGATGAACACGCGCGGATCGTTGATCACGCCATGATCATGGTCGCAATGTTCGCCATGTTCATGCTCGTGCGGCATGGGTTCCTGGAGATCGATCACCAGCACTCGTTTGGCTACGCCGACCTGAATCGCGGCCAGACCAATGCCCGGCGCGTCATACATGGTTTCGAACATGTCCTTGACCAGCATTTTCAGTTCGTCATCAAACGCCGTCACGGGTTCGGACACAATTTTCAGGCGCGGATCAGGCACCTCTAGGATCGGTAATATAGCCATGGTGCAAATTTAGGGATTGTGCCGGGATTCGTCAAGCGGCGTGGGCAAGTGTTTACTGACCGGCTTGAATGCCCATCCGCTATCAAAAATGCCCGTAACGCACCACCGCAGCCAGACCAGGCGACCCAATGCTCAGCGATGACGGGGCAAATGAAAAGGCGTGCGGTCCATTTGGTGAACCGCACGCCTTGTTTTAATCAGAGTCTATGGCTTGACTTAGAACCACCCACGCAAGGTGATGCCATAGGTTCTTGGTTCCGCAAGGAAAGCCGAATAGGTCTGCTGCGATGCGACAAATGGCGTGTTGAACGCAACCTGCGAGTAATCGACATTGAACACATTTTGTGCCCAGCCTTCGATCGCCCATTTGTCGTCAGGACCGCGGATACCGATACGCGCATTTACCAGCGTGAACCCGTCCTGTTCCTTGCCATAAAGCAAATCCGAACCGGTGTTATAGTCGCTGGTCGTACGAGCGTTCACATAGAATAGACCGGTCAGTCCGCTATTTCCGAGTGGCGGGGTATAAGAGAATGACGCCGTAGCGGTAAGTTCAGGTGCGTTGGACAGATTGTCACCTGGCAGCAGGCGCAAGGCCGGATCCAGGGCAGCACCGCTATCCTTGCCGACCAGATCATTTTCATAGCTGGTATCGGTATAGGTCAGGCCCATCGAGATATTGACATCTCTGATCGGATTGATCGACGCTTCCAGTTCGACACCCTGCGCGACAACGCCATATTTGACATTATCCGGAGTACAGGCACCCGTTGCGCCGCTGGCATCGCGATCCGCACCATTCAGATTATCGCTACACCCGTTGATATTCTGAACCAGGAAAACCGATCCGTTAAACGTATTGAGCTGGAAATTGTCAAACTGCTGTCGGAAAGCAGCAACGCTTAGCGAAAATTCCCGGGTTGAGTATTTTCCGCCGATTTCGAATGCGTCTACTGTCTCTTGGTCAAATTGCAGATTGGCGGTATCGCCTGCCAACGCCGGATTGACCAGCGTGGAGCTGGTCAAGGCAGACCGGTCAAGGTTGAAACCGCCAGCCTTATAACCGCGCGAGAAACTACCATAGAGCAGCAGATCGTCGGTTGGTTTGTAGGACAGGATGGCGGTACCGGTAAATTCATTCTCGCTCCGGCTGTCAGCCAAGGTTACGCCGTCCAGTTCGGAGGTTGAATTGCCCTGACAGGACAGGCCAATCAGACCGCCTGCCAACCCAGCAAGTCCGCCACCGAGCAAAGGCGTAAACAATGCCCGTTGTGTCGGACACATTGTATTGTCGTTGGTGAAGGCAGCGTTGAAATCTTTGGTTTCATTCGTATAGCGCAGCCCCAGGGTCAGATCGAGCTTGTCGGTAATGTGGAAAATATTGTGGGTGAAAACAGCAAAATTTTCGCTCTTCTGATTATATGTATCCAGCACCGTTCCCTTGTCATTGATCTGAGCCAGATTATCCAGACCGGCAAAAATCAGCGGTGTAGCGGCACCAAATGCACCAGCTCCGCCATTTGCGCCTTGCAATACAGCCCGGCCGCCTGCGCTCAGACAGCCTGTGCTGGTCGGTGACGCAAGGGCAGGATTGACCGCATTGACGATCCGGCATGGCGCGAACGCACCATATTGCGAACCGAAACGCAGGTTATCCCGTGTTTCCAGCTTTTCGTTGGCATAGAAGCCGCCGATCAACCAATCCAGTTTGTCATCGAATGCCGCACCCTGCAGTCTTAGCTCCTGCGTGAAGGTTTTAAATTCCCGGGCACCCGCATTTGCATTCGGAGCGCGATAGAGAATGTCGACCTGCGTGTAATCCGTGTCAGAAGCCTGGAAGTTGGAATATTCGCGATAGCCAGTAATCGATGTCAGGTTCAGGTTGCCCAGTTCGGCATTGATCTCAACCGAACCGCCAAAATCCTCTGTTTCGCCGGCATAGGAGCGACCGGAGGTGACATAAATGTCCCGGTTGAACGTGTCTTGGGTAAGGGCGTTGCTGTTTTGACCAAGAGCCAACAGAACCGGAATGATCGGGTTCTGGGTACTGGTAAGAGCGGGCGCACCAGGCAGCGGAAGCGCAAAGGGATTAAGCCCCGGGCTCACACGCGCTTGCTGGGCAAAGCTCGGCTGAACAAAGGTCGCCGCGCAGCAGGATTCGTCTTTCTTGGAATAATCACCAATCACACGAACCGTCAGCGTTTCATTGGGTTCAAACAACAGCTGTCCGCGAACCAGAAAGCGGTCTTTGTTATTGACGTCGGTCCCGTTGACCACATCCGTGTAGAAGCCGTCGCGTTTCAGATAAACGCCATCGATGCGGGCAGCGATGGTATCGCTGAGCGGGCCATTGATGCCAGCTTCCAGACGGAGCTGGTCATAATTGCCATAAGTGGCGGCGGCATGTCCGGAAAATACGAATTCCGGTGCGGCAGTGGTGATGCTGATCATACCAGCAGAAGAATTTCGTCCGCCGAGCGTTCCTTGCGGTCCGCGCAGAACTTCGATCCGGTCAATCGGGCCGAGTTCGCTGAGCGCATTACCACTGCGCGAACGATAGACGCCATCGATGAACACAGCCACGGAGCTTTCCAGACCGGGGTTGTCGCCCACCGTACCAATACCGCGAATACGGGCAGAACCGTTGGCTTCGTTGCCGGTCGATGACACAAGCAAGGAAGGCGCAAGCTGATTAAGCTCGCGAATGTCGCTGGTTCCGCTTTTTTGCAATTGTTCCGCGCCGATCGCCGAAACAGCAATAGGAACATCGGACAAGGCCTGCGCCCGGCCCTGTGCGGTCACCACGATCACATTATCATCGACGGTACCTTCATCAGCTCCGCCGGCTTGATCGGCCGCATCTGATTGGGTTTGTGCATAGACGGGGGCGGTGGCGATTGCTGCAAGTGCGAATGCGCACGCAGACAGATTCAACGCTAGGCCACCTCGAAAAATACCCTTTCGTCCGCGCCGATTTTCTGATTCAGTAGATTTGAACTGAGGAAGGATTTCGCACCATGGGTCAGCCAGGATTTTTTGATTTGAGCCGCCGTTATGAAG
>Ga0105050_10001891_pt1 | contig 30635 bp, 32 predicted proteins | sample FRY01_FD_78088 | JGI IMG/M metagenome (GOLD analysis project Ga0105050, IMG submission 78088) | Freshwater microbial communities from Lake Fryxell liftoff mats and glacier meltwater in Antarctica - FRY-01 | ecosystem: Environmental > Aquatic > Freshwater > Ice > Glacier meltwater ...
ACGATATAATCCGTCTTCTTTAAATACAAAAAGAGAATCACGCATTGGAAAAATACGTAAAATAGCTTTATCCTGAGCACCGACGTCGAAGTAATTTGTTATAGGCACAGCTTCAGGTTGTTGATATTTAGAGAAGTATACACGGTTTGACTTTTCTTCGTTCTCAGAGTATAAAGCATTGGTTGCTTTTATAAAAGAACCAGAAGTTCCAGCAACACTAACTGTAAAAGGTATACTAAAAGTAGTTGGAGTTAATACTGTAACAGTCCAAAGACCATCTGCGAGTGGAGTTGAATTAGTAGCCGCAAGCATAACTTGATCGCCAGTTAACATTCCATGTGCTACTAAAGTAGTAATTACAGTAGGATTTGCAGCAGTAATACTAGTTATAGTTCCTGTAGGACTAACATCAGGATTAAATGAAATCCCTGTGTTATTATTGTTTCCTAAAATATAGAACGCATCTTTATCTTGAAGACTTCTAGCTTGGAGAAACATTTTCCCCGGAACATCAAAAGCCCCGGATAAATAATATCCATAAATCGACTCACCCAAGTTCTTATTGATAACGCGAATAAAGCTACGGGCAGTATCATCAACAGCCCTAGCAGGAGAAGCAAGGGGACTAAGAAGTACCTCAAGAGCACCAACTTGGGTCGTCGTGACAGTGAACCCTGCATTGACAACCGATTCTGTTGCATTTGATGTAGTTCCATTTTGAATATTTGTAATAGTTACAATAGATGTACTTACTCCAGTCACAAACTGATCTGAAGGTAAAGCTGCAGCAATAAGCACAGCAACTTGAGAAGCAGTTTCTCCGCCTCCAAGGGTAATCTGAATTCCGACTCTACCAGAAACAACAGGATCAGTAGCAGAGCCTACAGCAAACCATACATAATATCTAGTTCTATCTAGAGTTGTGTTAATTGTAAAATAATCCGCAGGTCCTACAGAAACAAACCCAACTGCAGAAATAGCTTGGATTTTAGTAATTTGAGGTTGAACTCTTTCTCCGCGACCTTGTTGAGTATTTGTAATAGTAAACGTAGTGTTAAAGTCTACAGCATTTGGAGCTTCTCCAACATTAACATTTATAACTTCTACAACATTAGCAAGAACAGTAGTCGTAAAATTGTTTAGATATGTTGAGAGTTTATCTTTGAGCTTTTGTGCAACTGTATTTGCTGAGTCTCCTGTTGTGAGGCTGACCTTAATTCCTGTGCGATTTGGAACAGCAGGGTCAATAGCAGTAGTTGTTTCAAAATATACATAATATGCTGTATCCACAGAGTTAATTAAAAAATATGTAGAATTAAGAGAATCTGCAACGTCTGCGACTGTTGTAATACTAGTTATTTCTTGTTGCCCGGTTATGAAAGAATACGTATTAGTTACTGTTCCATTTGAAATAGTAATTTTAGGAATATTCCCAAGATCGTAATCATTAATCATTTGTTGAACGCCAAGTAAACTTAAAGCACTACTTTGGTTTGTTCTAGTATTAGCATAAAATACACTATTTCTATAGCGATTTATATCTTTAGCAAAAGGAGGAGGTTCATTGGCTTGAAGAATTCCTTCTCCAGTTGACGCATTTGTATATAAATTAGCCCCTCGAAATGCATCCGGAGTAATATCTTCAAAGGAAACTTGTCCAGTAGATATATCAGTTGCAGTAGGAAAAGATTCATATACTAATTGTAATTCATCACTTGGAACCAAGTCTTCAAACGAATTTACTCCAGTAGCTTGAGCTATAGGAGAACGATATACTTGGTAGAAATAATCAGATGTAATCCCATCTGGAACTGTTATATCTATCTCAACTGTTGAAGTTGTAGTAACATCTAACTCGTTTGTTATAACTTTATCGGTTGATGAAATAATAGTAGTTGGAGTTAGTGACATTATTTGTAAAATGTCGCTGATATAATCTTGTTGTTCTTGAAGTTCATCGTTTGTAGCTGGAGTGCTAGTTATAGAAGGTTGAACTAAAGACCTGAATTCATTATAATGAATTTGAGCTGAGGCTAATGTCACAGCGCCAGTTGCAGTTGTATTAAATGTAATTTGTGTAGCATTTACTGTAGTTACAGTTTGAGCACCATTAAGAATCCCGGTTACCGGAGCAAACCCAGTTAAAGATATTTTAGAGCCTGCGCTTAAATATAAACTAGGATTACCAGAAGAGAACGTAACTGTACAAATTCCAGCAGTAATTACCGCTGTAGATATTTGTAAAGGAGTTACAGCCCCTTGATCTGCTAAAAATATATCATTATCTAGTTTAGAAGTTAGAGCTATAAGATTTGTACGTAAATCTGAAGCACCGGCTGTAAGAGGTAAACCTAAAGTTGATACATAATTTTTATCATTAATACGAGCAGAAGTTAATGGTGTATTCTGTAAGCTATCAAAAGCACTTAAAATACTCATATAATCTTGTAATAAAAGTTTAATCATTGAATTACCAACGATAAATCTTTGAGAAGGAGCACCTTGGACTAAATTACCATTTATATCCTTATAAGCCCAAACAACTCTATATGCAATAACTGAATCTTGTGGAAGAAATGCAGACTGTGAGTTAGCTGTGTATATAACCTGTCCATCTGAGTCTACAGCTTTTATTGCCCCAGCGGATACAACAAGTCCATCTACAACAGAGAAGTCATTTGAAGTTCTAGCAGAAAGCTTTTTAACCCCATCTGAGGTTGTAAAATATAGGTTACCATTTGATTCAATGAATTTCATTCTAAGACCCGGCTCTGTCTCTAAAAAAGACCCGGCGAAATCTAAAAATGTTCCCATTGCATTAGAATCATAAGATAATTTATTTGAATAATGACGAATAATTGTATTACGATATGTAGTGAGTTGCTTAACTCTTTCATTAGTTTCTGGGAGTTGAGAACCATAAAGACTATAACCACGACGCTGTTCAATTATTCCATCTCTACGGATTAATACGTTAGAAGCTTCAATTAAAGCCCCAGCATCTCTAGCGAGTTCATTTGGTGAAGTAATTAGACCAGAAGCTTCTAATACTACGGTTTGACTAGCAGCCATAACTTACCTTTAGGTTGTTGTTCGTCCGAAACCAACACGAGCAGAACGAAGAAGTCCATGTCTATTAATAACCTTCATTGGAGAACCTTCAACTCGACTATCAAGGATTGTTCCCTGTTTAAATTCAAGTCTATCAATTTTTGATGACCCTTCTTTGGCAGCATCTTTATCACCAAGAGCTTGAAGAACTCTAACTGAAGTTCTTTCTCCTAGTAACATATGTAGATCAGTGGGAATTTGGGGAATAATACATTCATATCTAGCACAAATATAATCCCCGATAGTGAAATCTAGGGGAAGTTGGGCATCTGTTAAAGTTAAACTTGTTAAAGATACCGAATTAGTACCTAATTTAACATCAATTGCTAAAGTTGTATGTCCACCTTCAGTTTGAAGGATATCAACTAGAGAACCAGAAATTATATCAGTAGGAACTCCTGATGTATTCAATGTAATAGTAGATTGAATAGAAAATGCTGAGGTATTTGTTGTAGTAAATTTAGTATTACGTTCCGTGTGAAGAATAGTAACTATATTACTATTAACAGTCGCACTAAATTGTGATCCAGTTAATGTAGAAATATATGTAACTAGGTTATTAGCTGTTGTTGCATCATTAACTCCAATAACAAAATCAGTATTTGCAACAATTGTTGTAATACCTGAAGCTGTTTCAAATGTAATTTGATCCCCAGCAACTAAAGTTAGGTTAGAAATTGTAATAGCTCTAGATAAAGATTGAATAACACATGCTCTATCATCTGTAACTAGAGAGTTAGGACGTAGATAATATGAGAATTGTAATGATCCAATTGGAGTTGGGTTATATTCGGTAGTCGGGCTGATTACAACGTTATTATTCTCTAAATAATAATATTTAGGAGTTGAAAAGCTATTACCTCTAGTTTGCATAAAACTTTTATCGTCAGGATTAATCCTAGACATCTCACTAAGCTGTCCTTGCTCATCTCGATAAAACAAGTCGCGCAACTTCATCCCGATTGCACGGTTAGGAATAGGATACTTACTTTGATTTGCAGCAAGAGGAACGATTTGATTAAATACAAAATACTCTTCATGGAACTGAAGAATACTAGGTACTTGTTCAAGAAACATTTCTTCATCGGCGAATCTTAATAGATCGTCGTTAGAAAATGTAACTTGTGCTATTGGAAACGAAATATTGCGCTTTACTGCTTCAATTAAAGTATTTGAAGTGTAATATGGTAATTTACTCAATTAGAACCGCCTTAGCAGTTTTATAGGTTATTTTTAATTTGCATGAGTCTTCTAATCTCTGCATCAATTTCTTCTTCTGACATATGTTGTACATCATTTTCTTCTTGTCCAACATCTTCAGATTGTTCTGGTGATTCCCTTTCATCTGTAGTTTCATCTGTCTTGTCTTTAGTGACATTTTTACCAGAATCACTAGAATGAGAACCTTCTTTATTGCCTTTAATATTAACTGTAGTATTAGCTCCTGATCCTGCACCACCAGTTACAGTAACATTACCTTGAGTGGAAGCTTCAGTAGAAGTTGCAGTTCTAGTTGCTGTTCTGCTTGCTGTACGAGTTTTAGAATCGGTCGAAGTTTTGGCATCCGTTGAAGTTTTGGCACTATCACCAGATGATTTCTTAGCTCCGTCAAGTCCTTCTTTCATAGCATCAGAAGCCATACCATGAGCACCTTTAAGAGCTGCAAGTTTAGCTTTTTGTTCAGCGGGGGACATACCTTTTTTCTTACCAAACATATTATTTCCTTTTCATTAATTGCTGAATCCGAGCTTCAATTGAATCTGCATCTTCAGGATCATAGCCTGAATGATCTGCACTTGTTTCAATATCATCGTTTTCATCACTAATATGACGACCAATAACGTTTCCTTCATGTTGAGGATCGACAATCTTATCAGAATCACCTTTGAAGTCAATTCCTGTATCTTCTGTCATTTCTTTTACATGATCTTTCAATGATTTAGAATCTTTACGATCATTATGAGCATAAAGACTTTGAGTCATATGTTTAGAAGCCTCGCCATGTGCCCCTTTCAAGGCAGTAAGTTTAGCTTTCTTTTCATTTTCAGTCATTGGTTTTTTCTGGAACGCCATTTTTTATCCTATTGTTTCTATTAGTTGTTAAACTGATGTAGTTATTGCTCTAAATTTGATCAACCCGCTAACAAACCCTGCATATGCCGCTGAGGTATATTGTACTTGACCAGATGAAGTGATTGAGAATACAATTCCCGACGCATCTCCAGTAGAATCTACAGACATATTAAAAGAAACAGCCTTATTAATACCCTGAAGTGTAAATTGTTCATATAAATCAGCAGTTGCGTCGATTTCTACGCTAGTTAAAGATGAAAAGCTTCTAACTGTTCCAACAGGAAATAAGAATCCAGTTACATTAGCAGGTGCAACTTGGTTATTAGCTAAAGAAAACGATGTCTCTACTATATCTCCAGCAGAAACTCCAGTAGCTGGGATAGTAAAAAAGCCTTTAGTGCCAGCTCCGTCTGTACCATAGTACTTAGTATTACCCGGGCTTGCAGCATCACCTGAGAGCTTTAAACCACTCGCATCTGACGTAATAGACATTTGACTAATAACATCAGCAGATATATCTTGAGCAGTAAGAGTTAAATTTACTGTAGCTGTATCAGTTACAGTAACATCCCCAGAGTTTGTTCCAGAAGTGTTTCCCACAATAACTAATTGTGCGTCAGTTACATATCTAGCATTAGTACTATCTGCGACGTTAGCGGTAGTAAGTACTACTACCCCAGTCTGACTATTTACAGACGTAACAGCATCTGTCATGTCCCATTTATCCCAAGTAGTTCCATTATAGGCAACTTTATCACCTGCATTGAAAACTTGTGCCCCTGCTCCGAAATTCACAGTACCAGAATCAGTTACATAATAAACAGAACCAGAGGTTCCAGCTCCGTCTGCAAGAGCAGGAGTATTTGTAGATGCTGCCCAAACTCCAGCATAGAAAAATGGACTTGGGATTGCTTCAATAAATGTTTCAAGGGATTGTAAGGCAGCCTTAATAGTAGAACTATCTGGAATTGTTGTCCCAGTAAATGTTCCAAGGTTGGTAGAGTTAACTAAGACTCCAGTAAGAGTCACTAAATCAGCACCAATAGCACTGATACCATCGATATCACCCTGTAGTTCATCAAAAGCAGCTTGAACTTCAGTTGAAACTAAGTTACCTGATGGAGTTACAGAAATAGCAGTAGCAGCATGGGCTGCAGTTGCATTACTAATATGTGCAGTTAAATCAGCTTGTGAAGCTTTAGCATCTATTTGACCTTGGATTGCTGAAGTAACTCCAGAAACATGTCCAAGTTCAGTAGTTGTAACTGAACTGGAAGTAATTTCTTTATTAGAGTCAATTGTTGCAACCCTACTTGCGGTTTCTGTCTCTAACCGAACTTTACCTTTAAATTTACGTAGATCACTCATTTATATCTCCTACGATATTACAATTTTCCCGACAAATCTTAAGTCAGGAGTTGAACTTACTGTTATTATTACATCATCACTAGAATCAATTTTGACCCCAGTATCTACTTCTAAATAATCCGACCCACTTAACTCATATATATGAATTGTAGGGTTTGTTTTGTTATGTGAACTTTGTAATACTGTAAAAGTATAACATCCACCTGACGGTCCAGCCCAATCACTAGTTACATTAAATATCTGAGAGTAGCTAGAGCTACCTCCGCCGCCACCCACAGCACTAAAATCAATAGTGCCAGTTGTAGGGTTTGTATTAAATACTATACTTGCATCAACAGATGTAAAAACTACAGTATTTATATTATCTATATCTCCAGAAGGAGTAGAAATAGATATAACCGAGCCGTCAAAGCTCGAAGCTACAATATTTACCCCACCTTGAGCAGTAGTTGAGAACACTAAACATAAAACTTCAATTTCGTCATATGTAAAAACGTCTACTGCCTCATTAACATTCCCAGTAAAGTCAGCTAAAGTTGTCCAAGTTGGCTGATTTACAATTCTAGCTCGAACTCTAACAAGATTAGCTCCACCGGCGTCAGTAATTACAAAGCGAACCTTACCTTCGTTTTGAACAACTCCAATTCCTAATGAACCCGGAGCTATTATCTTCCTATTTAAAGCATATGTTAAGTCATTTGACATTTAATATTCCTTATCGGACAATACTTAATCGAGCAGCAGCTCTAGCATCTTTTATATTCTGAGGAATTGCTTCTGCAGAATCCACAAATCTAGTACAATACCAGTCTGTTGAAATTAAATAAGCCTCTGCCGCTGAATTTGTTGCTTCTTGATTTATTTGAGCTGTAATATCTGTAATTTCTACAGAATATTCAGCAGCTTGTGCTAAAACACTTTGAGTTTCATAAACCGCAGCAGAAATCAAGCCATTTTCATTGTGAGAATAAAGAGCAGGTTCAATTTCGTTTCCTTCAGCATCAAAAGTAGCAGCTTGCACTAATTCATCGACTGGACCTCTAACTTCAGGGGAGGTTAAAACTTGCTGATCTTGATAAATAGCTTCAGAGCCAAACGAACCCATTCCAAGGTGACTAGAGAGCCAAGAATCAGCTTCTTCTTGGGAGTTGAAGGACGCTTGGTTGGAGATTGTACCTGATTTTGTTATTGATACTTGTATCATATTAGTTACTCACTTTTACTATTTCTAGATGGTGGGAAGTTGTTGATGAAGCCAATGTCATAGCCTGTCCCGTTCTAAGTGACACAATATCTCCTTTATTCAGTCTTCTATTTATTGAGAACGGATGAGTAGAGGCACTTTCGTTACCAGATAATAAATAAGATAAAGTAGAGTTCACATATATAGATATAGCTCTCGCCCCAGCGGCACTAGCGGCTATACAACCAGAAAATGAATATACCCCTGTTTCAGGAATTGTATATTGACTTCCATTCCATGACCCATGCGTATCAGATATATTTATAAAAGGAATATTAGTTACGTTAACTGTCATAACTTCAGCAGCATTACCAGCACTCTCTGAGTAAACTCGACCCACTCCAATTCCAACAAGCGCGGGATTTTTTGAAGCGTTGATTACGAGGTAGCCTGAAGTTTGTGCAGAAACGTCTGTGAACTGGAAGTTAGAAGCTGTTGTTGAAGAATTCCCTTTATGTCCTGCGTCAACAACTAATACTCCTGTAACTTCATTGTACCCTTTATTAAAAATACCGATTTCAATAGCGGAACTAATAACTGAAAAATCTAAATTCCCAGCAGTAACCTTCCCAGCACTCTTGTACAAGTCTAAGCTCTTCCCCTTCAGCCCTTTCCCAATCTGTATTGCAAAAGCCACTGGCTGAGCCGCAGAACTTAGTACGTTGTAAGCTCTAGTGTAAATCAGCATACCATTAGTATTCATATCTGCAGTAGTCTGAGTAGGAGCTGTCGTAGTCTGTGTTCTAGTGTTGGTACTAGCAGCGTATGTATATGTAATGAAAGTTCCAACAGGAGCATTTGCTAACGTAGCAAGTGTATAAGCAGCAGAACCTGCGTAAGCTAATGGAGCGGTGTCTGTGGAGAATGTTTCGGGAGCTGTTAGGATTTGGTCTGCTGATCCAGTGAAAGATATATTAAAGTTATTCTCTCCATCGGATGTTACTGCTCCAGAAGTACTGACTCTTAGGGTATCTCCAACTTCCACTGAAGTAGAAGCAGCTACTGTACATATAGCCGTTGCAGCATACGCTTGTGACGAAGATAGTGTCTCAGAGGCGGTAGGCGTAGCAGTTAATACTGCTTGGTTCTTACTAAGATATATCTGAGAGTTAGCTGTTGTTAAAGACAAGCTAGAACTAAAATATACTATACCGGCTCTCAACATTGTTATGAAAGTTCCATCATTTGCGGTATCTGTTATACTAAATGAGTCCCCTACATACCTAACCCTAGTTGTTAATTTTACAATAGCAGTGGCAACTGCCCCGCGAGATGAAGCCCCTTCATATCTTAAATAGGAGGTAGTAGGCTGCGGTACGTTTACAAAAGGCGTGACATTCACGCCGGTTACATTCGGCTTTCCAACTTTCGACATTGTGAAAATAGATTGAGCAGCAGTACCAGATGCTACTCCTTGTGCATGAGGACGAATAGTATCCCCAGCTACTAAATATACTTGAGTGCAAGCATTATCGTTTACTGTATTGGCTGTTGTAGTTCCGTAAGCAACTCTTTCAGATGCAGATAAAGCATTAAAATTTGTAACTAAACTAGAAGCATTCTTACTAATACCCATATCTGAAGCCGAAACAAAGTTATCAGTATATGAGATGTTATATAAACCATCACTTTTCGCAGTAAAACTCGCTCCATTCGTTGCACTATCAACATACTCAACATCTACACCGATATTATCGCGAGTGTTACTGAACCTACGAATCTTCGTACCAGTACTTCCATAGCCGTTAGCTGTGTCAACGCGAACTGAAGAGTCTGATTCAGAGAACTGTGGAAGTGTGTTTGATACTGATACGGAAATGTCTTGCTCTTGGAAGTATAGATTCAGTACGTTTGAGATATCCGCAACGATTACCGTTGGAGATGCTACTCTAATTATATCGCCAATAACTACAGAACCAGACCAACTTGCGGATAATATATCATTAGTCCCTGTTGTATACTCAGCGGCTAAACTCTCTGATGCTGAGGGTACTCCAGTTCGTGTTACTTGGTTTCTAGATATGGATAACTGTCTAGAAGTAGCTGTTCCATAAATGTTTGTCCCAACATCAAGCTTACCAGCTTTCAACATCGTAATTACTGTACCAACAGTTGCATCACTAACTACAGAAAAAGCATCTCCACGAATTATAGCTTGAGTGTCGAAGCGTACAATAGCCGTATTTGCTCCAGTTCCGCGAGTAGACGCACCTTCGAAGCGGAGTTCGGAAGTGGGGATTGTGATTTTTGAATTTGGGTTTATGGAAACTTGAGAGAGTGAGCCTTGTTTTGTGATTGTAATCTGTGCTGCCGCAGTTGAAGCACCTGATGTTGTAGTATCCGCATGAGGACGAATTACATCTCCTGCGTTTAAATAACCAGTCCATGCAACTTGAGAACTTAAATTTACAGCTGAAGCTGAAGCTTTTATAAGTCTATGCTCAGTAGTAATTGTATTAATACCAGTAGTCAGTTGATTTGAGTTTTTAGATAAACCAAAGTTAGCTGCGGAACTAAAGTTATCTGCATATGAGAATGAATAGGTTCCAGAGGTTACAATTGTAAAACTAGCACCTAAAGTAGCAGAGTCTACATACGTTACATCGGAACCTAAGTTCTGAGTAATATTTGTGAATCTACGAATAGTAGTATTTGTAGAGCCATATCCATTTGAAGTATCCAAACGGAGCATACTATCAGCACTCTGAATTAACCCACTCTGAGTTAACGGAATTGTGTTAACAGAAGTTGCTGAAAGTCCTGTAATTGGTATAGTAAATTCTACAGATATAACTCTACTTGCTCCGAATATTGCGGAAGCGTTGGTTGGGGTTAAGTTTGGAGCATTTGTCACCATCTGATTTCCAAAATAAACCAAAGATGTACTTGTAGCTGTTGCAGTTACGATACGACCGACAACTCCTGCACTCGTCCAATCTTGTCCATACTCACCTACTATCTGTCCGGGATTTGCAGAGCTATTCGACACTCCAATTAAATCACTATTAATAGAAGAAGAATTTGGTAAAGTTAATGATGCTAAAACCGCACTTACTGCGGACGGTGTGAAGGTTCCCATAACTTCATAGTTATTTCCAACTTGTCTAAACTTAAAGGCAACAGCACTTGGAGTTCCAAATCCTGTGAAAGTTGGAACGTAACTTGCCCAAGCTGTGAGGTTAGGAACTGTGTATGAAGTTGAAAGAAGTGCTGTAGAAGCACCCCCAGTTCCACCAACTACCATCCAACGAGCTTCAGTTCCGTCGTATTTTAGAATAATTGAAGCTTCATCGGCTAGAGTTAAGGATGCTTTTGTTCCAGTTAGGATTCTATTTGCAGCAGTTGCACCTGTATCATTATTTATAGTGATTGGGTTGCCTGTTGCGTTGATAACAGTAATAACTCTACCTGTAATAGGAGAGGCAAGTAAGTCAATAGAAGTCAGAGAAGCATTAGTTAAACGAACTACAGGAGTTGCAGGAGAAGAAACTGAAGCATTTGCTCCAGTTGTTGCAGCATCGGTTGATTGTCCTTCAACCCAGTTAGCAGAAGCGAGAAGAGTTGCTGTTGATTCTATAGTTCCAGATGAGGTTAATCCAGTAAGTCCAGTTAGAATACCTGCATCAGAAAGAATAGCCGGAGAACCACCTTGAATAATTTTTCCTGTGGTTCCATCAAAACGAACAACTTCATTATCAACCGAAGTACTAGAAGAAGAAACTTTTGCATCAAGTTGAGTTTGAGCATTTGAAGTTAAAGAATTAATAAATTGAAACTCGGCACTAGAAACAGAACCATCGGCTATTTTAGAAGCATCAATAGCAGCGGACGCATTAATGTCAGCATTTACAATAGCACCGGCAGCAATCTGAATATCCCCTGTATTAGTGATTGTTACATCACCAGAAACTGGAACAATAGTAGCTACGTTTGAAGCATTTCCGACTAGAATATTAGCATTAGTTAAAGTAGAACTAGTTTTACCATCGATATCTAATTGTAACTCAACTAAAGCTGCCTGAACTTCAATTGAAGTTAGATTGCCAGAAGGAATTACAGAGATTGCAGATGCATCATGAGCATCTGTGGCATTGTTAATGTGTGCAGAAAGAGCCGCTGAGGCGCTTCCAGAAGATGCTGTAATATCTGAATCAAGTTCAGCTAAAGCTGCATTTAACTCAGTTGCTGAAAGATTTCCAGCGGCTGCGGTTGTAATTGTGTTATTAGAAACAACAATTGTCTTCGCAGTAATCGTTGCTGTCCCTGCTTCAGTGAGGAGGGGTTGATTTACTGTCCCATTATGATAATATATTTTACTATCACTATCTAAGACTTCAAGATCACCTTTAGAATCAGATGTTGTAGCTGCTTTTGGAACAAGCTTTAGACCTACCCAAAATTTCTTCATATTGAAACTCATTATATACTTCCTTTACACATTTAAAATGGCTAGAGCCCTGAAACTAATAATACCAACGTGATTTATTCCTGTGAGTGCAGTAGTTGAAAATGTTATCTGCCCTAGGTCTGTTATACTAAATTCAATCTTAGCATCAGACTGTCCAGTTCTAACTAATTCCCATTTCTGAGTGACTGGTCTAGAAGCAAGGTAATTAATATCTAAAAGTCCAGATTCAACAACTTCTTGCCCGTCTGGAGGTCCAGAATCGCTAGTTTTACGATATACAGAGTAAAAAACTGTAGCAGCTCGAACGTCAGAGGCAGGAAAATTTAGATTGTTAATGTTTACGTTACTAGATGAGTTATTAGCGTCGATGTTTTGAACCTGTGGGGCAACATCATATGTGGCTGTGATTGAGTTTACGGCATCAGCAAGAGCTTCTACAGCTTCAATTACCGCAGGTGCCCAGTTTGGAGCCTGTCCGGAATTTGGGAATTCAATTAAAGTACCCTTGATTATGATTTTAGGCATCAATTACCTTTATAGATAGAGTAATACATACATAAGTTGTTAATATGTAGCACCCGTAGAAATAAAAAAGCCCCCGGAGAACCCGGAGGCTAAGTCTGTGATTTTACAGAGTGAGAAGATTAAGCGTTGTTAACAATTCCAGAAACCAATACTGATTTACCCGGAGCCATACAGAATACAGCTTGGTCAGTATAAAGTCTAAGTTCGTAAGCAGCAGCATTTTCAAGATCGCGGAAGAACTCGTCTCCATAACCCGGACGCTTAAAGCTAATATCACTAGAACCAACTCTCATGAACTCTTCAAGAGAAAGACCGTAAGCGTATCCTTCTTTGATATAGATAGATGGGATGATTTCAAGCTCACCATTCTGAGAATGGAACTTGAGTGATTTCGCACCGTTCTGAAGTTGAGAAGTTGTATACGATTGATCGTACATACGTAAAGCAGCTTGGTCATTCAATAGATCAGCCCAACCACGAGGGTTGACGAAGAAAGTCAATTTAGAATCCAAACCTTTTTCAACCGGACGAGAAGCAGCTTTTGTCAATTTATTGAAAGACAATGCTCCAGCCGCAGGATATGTGTTACCTTTCCATAGGTTATACTGAGTAGCGTTGATGTTGAATAGAGTACCAGTGTTTATTAGAATCTTGTGGATACCAGCAAACTCGTTACCGTAAGCACCTTTATGGTAAATTACGTCTGTAGCTACAACACCAGCTAACTGAGCTGAAGCATTAAGAGTAATTGTACGAGCGTCCATATCAACAGAAGCAATAGTGAACTCACCACGAGAAGTCGCGCCTGTTACATCACGAATTTCAATTGGCATACCTTCACCGCCAGCCCAAATACCCGGAGCCCATTCAGCAGTCGTAACAGTTATTGTAGTTGTAACTGCAGAAGCTACAGTTCCGTAACCAATTTGACCGTAAAGAAGGTGAATCTCAAGTTTTTTAGACATAGAGCGAAGCATGTTAGCAACGATATACTTCGTAGCGTCCATGAAAGCATTTTTTCCGCCAACAGAACGAGAAGCAGCAGAGTAACCGAGCAATGAACGCATAACCATAGGGTTACCACGAACTTGAGCGTCTCTGATTTGTCCAGCAACAGCCGGGTTAAGGTTAAAAGCATCGTCATCAGAAGATGCGAAAGTAACACCGTGTTCAGCACCAAGAATTACTGGTTGGTGATACAGATTTCCGCCTTGTTTCTCTTTACCAATGAATTTAATCATGTTAACGAGTTTAAGACCTTCTGGGATAAGTTCTTGAAGTTTATCGGCATATACTTCTTTAAAAAAGCCGTTCAGATTGCCAACGGCGTTATCTGGAGTTGAAAATTTGTTAGTTGACATAAGTTATTCCTTTATTGTTTTATTTATTCTTGTACTTTGTACTTGAGACACACAGCAAGATCAGTTTGAGCCGTACCGTTACATGTTACAGAAATTTTTCCAGCAACAAGAAGCGATGGAGCAGCGGAGATAGCCACAACAGCACCAGTAATACGATTATGAACTTGAACACTGAACACTTTTTCAACTAATTCACCGACTGTAAGTGTAATTACAGTAGCTGCGATTGAAGAGTTATCAATTGCTATAATACTTGGAGCATCAGAAGTTCCAGCAACTGCATTACAGACGACATTAATTTCTTGACAATCTAATTGTCTAGCGAGAACTTGAGAAACCTTCGCTTGGTAAGAAGTAGACATATTTTATCCTTTTTTTTATTAATATTTTAACTTTTCTACTATTTACTTATTTTGAATAGAGGTACAACTTAATTATTCCTTGGTTTAGGTCAAATCGATGTTGATCTTATGTCATTTCAGCTAAATACAATAGCTTAGTTACCGTTAGTTGTTAAAATCTACGTATTTATTTTGTTTTTTTATATCTTTCTAGTAAATTCCGACCCTTAGCTGCCAATCTAGCTGCATCTTCTGCATTTTGTGGCACAGGTTCGCCCCAAGCTGCTGCAGATAGTGCTAATCTAGTAGGTTTGCCGTCGTCACCCTTCATGGGACCAGATGGGTTCGTAAAGAACCGAGTCAAGAAAGACCCTTTCCTCCGCATCTTCTCTGGAGTATTGGCAGCACCCTTAACTCCGGGCTTCAAATTACCGCCAGTTGCTTTGTTGTACTTAGAACGTCCAGAGGAAGTTAATCCTCCCTCTGGGTCCTTATCTTTCTTTGTCATTATAGTAGTTAACTTTTTAAATTTAACCATTTATACTCCGAAAAAATCTTTAATTGATTGTTTTTTCTCTACTGGACTCTTACTTTGAGTGCTTGTAGCGACATCTCTAACGCTAGACTTAAGAGGCACGGGCGGTTTACCAACGGCAGCCTTTCTATGGTTCTTAAGTTTACCTAGAGTATCCTTACCTATAATTTGTTCGACTAATTCTGCTGGCATTCCACCAAACATCTGAGAGATGTCTGAATGAATCTCTTGACGAATTAAAGGAATTACATCTTTAGGATCAATGTCGATTCCATTTTCAACAGCCATAATCATATACTCAGTTAATTTCTTAACTACATACGGTGACTTAGGTAGGTCCGAACTTTCTAAAGCACTAGACATAAGGTTATCATAACGTTCATATTCACGTTCTGTAAGTCTTTCTAGTTCACTAGCTTCATTATCCTGCTTTTCTTTTTCTCTTTCAGACATAAGCTCTTGAAGTTTAAACTCTGCTTCTTCAGCTCTAATTTGTTCAGGAGACTTTTGTGATCTTTCAATCTCTTCTTGAAGAATACTAGCAGCTAACTCTTTAATATCTAGCCCGATTGCTGGATTTTGTAGTGCTTTTTTAGGATTTTTACGTAATTCTTGAATAAAAGCGCCGACTTCTGACTCAAGCTGAGCATACTCACGAGCTTTATGATCTGAAAGCATAGCCTTTTGACGTTGTTTTACATACCAATCTTGGTTTGCTTCATCAATTTCAAACGGAAGGTCTTCAGTAATGTCTTTACCGTTGAACTTAAGCTTGAGTTGCTTAATCATTTTCTTTTGGGCTGGGGTGGGGACTACGACTTCTTGTGCGGACTCTGAATCTAGAGCTTCTGATTCAACTTGTGCTCCAGAATCGACTGATCCTGTATTTTCTTCTGACATATATTCCTTTTTTCATCCAAAAATGGGTAGAAAAATAGTTAACCGCCCATAATTGGGTAGGTTTATGTTGTAAGTTGTTAATTAAATAATACTTAGTAAGTTATCAAAGACTTCTATGATTTCTTTATTGTATGTAACTATTTCTCGCACAGACCAAAGACAAATAATTAACATATTAAAGCGTTTAGCCCGTTTAAGTCGAGCTTTCATCGTTTTAAACTTTTTAAACTGGTCATCGGGCTTATTAGGATTTCTTAATCTTATTCGCATTTTGCTATCCTCATCTATAAAATTATTATTTCAAGCCGATAAACTTAGCTACTGTTAATAATTTCTGAACAAACCAACCAAAAGAACCAGTTATTACGTTTTGACTGACTGGCTTATCCCATACTGCATTAGCATTTTCCGTAGAAGTAGGAGGAGTGACGGAATTTCTAGTTGATGTAGCTACGTCAATTCTGGCTAATTCTACAGTTAAGTTAGTTCTAACAGCAGCAGCATTAGCTACGGCTGTAGGAGCGGCTACATAAGAGGCTGTTGATAATCTAGTCGAAGTTGCAACATCAATCCTCCCTAGTTCAGCAGTTAGCTCTGACCGAACAGCCAAAGCTACTACAGAAGGGCTTAGAGTTGATGATTCATCCAATGCAGCGCCCGTTGATCCGGCAGTTAAGTGTGCTGATAATGCTTCATCCCAAACGGCTTCAGCAATTGATCCTAATGTTAGAGATGATCCACCCGCAGTTTCTAAAGCTTTAGTAGTGAATCTTAATCCAGTTGCGTCTTCAGTCAGCGTGTCAATCTTAGATAGAGTTGCGTCTTGAGCAGCAGAAAGTCCTGAAGCGTAAGGGATAACTAAATCAGGGCTTGAAAAGATTGTTCCACCAGTGATATCAATCATTGTAACAGTTAAGTCAGTTACAGAATCCCTGCCCCAGCCGCCCGTTATGCTTAAAGGAATAGAAGGAAAAGATACGTTCTTAATCTTGAAATCAGTGAATACGTAATTAGCTCTGTCTAAAGCTTCAACAAATTGACCCTCATCTCTTATACCAGCAGCAGAGAATAACCATGCAACACCGTAGGCATAAATATTCCCCCATGAGATTGTTGGAGTATCTACTTCAACTAGAAAAAGGTTATCTACAATCGAAATGTCTGTGATAGAGAAACCATCTACACCATTTGCTACATAGACTGAATCAATCTCAGGAAAGATCATTCTAGATAAGCCTACGCTATCCACAAGATCAGAGAATTCGATAAATATATCCGCAGTGGCAGCAGTGGCATACATAACTCGTACTCTAGCCGTGTAGTCAGCGAAATACGGAGCAGCATAACTAAGAGTTGTCCCTGGAACTATTTCATTGAATATTTCTATTGAGTTAGTTATGTCGTAGATTTGAACTCTGCTACCAGCTCTTAATCCAGTCAAAGAAATTGTTGACGTATCTAAATTATATAACGCAGCTTCTTGTGCTACTGATGTTGAGTCAGTTGTTACTCGGATATAGGTAAGAGCATTTGCAGCATTGGCAGTTACAGTGGTTATTCTATATCTAAGCTTGAATCCTGTTGCTGGAACAAGAGTTTCAGTAATCAGATTTGCAGCGTTCAGGGTTTTATAAACTGCACTAAATCCTGTACCAGTGTCTATGTCATATTCATAACTAAAGTTACCAGTGTTTGCTCCAGTTAAAACTGGTGCAGAGTTATCAAAAGCTGTATGCCCGATAGCAAAGTAGGGCATTGTGAAAATGATTTGGTCGCCGAGGTTGGGCATGGAGATTTGTCCAGCCGAGGTAAATCCTGCCGATGCTCCTAATGATACCGCTTCAAACTGAGAAGCCGTAAATGCTGTAGGCTCGTTAAATGCTAACCAAACTCTACCTTGTGTATCACTATCGAATAAATCAAACCAATGTGATCCGTAAACAGAAATACCGCCTATCGTCGAGTTAGAAGATGTTCTAACGCCTTTGACTGAACTGTTTGCAGAAAGAATCTGGGCCGCTCCCGTTGTCCCACTACAATTCTCGATTGATATATTTTTAGAGGCAGAGCTTGTCAGGAAATTATTCGTCCTTGTCACTTCCAAGTAGCATCTCTGAACTCTGACCCCGTCATTGTTTCCACTATCGACTAAAATATAAGCTGGGGCAAAAGCAGCGTTAACATCAACTGGCACAGCGTAAGTACCTACATTTCTAAATGTTAAATTTGAACAGTTTGCAGCCTGAAAAACTCCAAGATACGGGCCAAGCTCTCCGACAAAGCTTAAAATAACTCCGTCTACCCTTATGTTGTCAGAAGATGTTGCACAAGCTAGCGCGTACTTAGGTGTTGTAGAATTTGTAACGCCAACAATACGATCAATATAATTAAAGTTTTGAACTAGTATATTTGAGCAAGTAGTGAAAGCTAAAGTTGCGCAATAAGAAATAAAGTCGTTAAAGATAATATTTCTACACTGATTGAATGATACTGAACCAGAGCTTCTTGCGTATGTAACAACGCCTGTTCTTGTTGATGTAAAGGTATAGTTTGAGCATCCAGTAAGTGACATGCTGTGACCACTGGCAGCAGCATCTGGTCTAACAAAACGACAATTACTTACCGTTCCACCTAGAGAATTATTAGTACCAGTGAAAGTTTGTCCTGCAATATAAGCACCGCAAGCGTAGTTATCTAACTCGGTTGGACTTGCTTCGTTACTTGTTGAGTGAGCGTCAAATGTCGCTACGTTAATCATTCTAACTTTAAATGGAGAGACAAATAGATGATACCAGTCGTTCATGAAATATTCGAAGTCAATATCGCCAGCAGAGGTAGTTGTGAAATCTGGCCTTGCTCCTAAGCCTGTAGATGGAGTTTGGTTATTTGCATCACCCAAAGCGAGTGTTGATTGTCTACCTATTACGTTAGGTATCCTTACTCTGCATCCTACAGGGGGAACGAATCCGGCGTTATTGGTTCCATCGAAGCCTATTCTTACTTGCCCTGTTCCGATTGTTTGGCAGAACTTGGAACGTATATCAGTTGATAAGTTGGTATCGTTGTACCATGTATCTCTGATGCAAGGGTAGATTTCAAATTCATTTGATCCTGCTGCTGTTTCAATCCATACAGCAGGGACGTGAGTGCCTACGCCTCCACCATTAGTCGGAGTTTGGAGAACTTGATTTGCCGCTCCAGTTGTATTATCTAAGTAAAACCAATCACCACGAGTTCTATAGAAGCCTAAACGAGGAACTGTATTAGCTACTGCTTGTCTCTGAACTATTTCAATCCATGAGGTTGTGTCTGCTTGAGTAGCTGATGCGCCAATACCTGCCAAAGCACCGACAGCAAAACTACCACCTGTTATCTCTCTGAATTTTATAAATCCAGTTACCGGCATTGCTGCTGCCACGGCAGTAGGGGCAGATGTTAGATCGACGTATACCCCAAGTAGGTATCCTGAGACTCCACCTTGATTGACGATTGTTCCAACCGCAGGGACTACTCCTGAGCCAGTGTTAAATAGGACTTGACGAACATTTCTACCATCAAATAAAACACCGCCACCTAAAGTAGCAGAGATTGTCATTGAACCCACTGATCCAGTCATAGAAGCAGGTGAACCTGCGTGCCATCTTGTATCTGTGCGAACGGTTAGAACACCCCCGTTCATAGTCCAAACTTCGCCAGCGGTACGTGCTGTTCCATCATCTAAGAATGTATTAGTGGTAATTACTGCCATTGTTTATCCTATGAGTAAGAAAGTGTAGTTCTATCATCCCATGTATTGTTAAAATTTGAATTACCATTAGCCCATAATATTTCTAATACAGTACCAATTTGTGTTATCTTTTGTATTCTCCATGTAGAAGCTGATTCCGAGCTTCCAACTGCCGCCTCGCCAAGATAAATAGTTGCACCTATCTCATCTAATCTTTTACTGTAGACTACCGTAATCACATTACTATCAATTGATCCATCTGGATTTATTTTTAACGTATCTCCAGTTGTAGAATCTCCAATAGCTACACTATCTTCGAGTGAATCTAAAGAAACATCAATATCTGCATTTACAATAGTGGCTTCAGCGTCTGTTCGCAATCTTTGAGTCGTCTCATTGAAAGCATGTTTAAGTACTTGATTGCCGTCAAGTCTAGATGCTGGATATAGTGGATCGCTCATGATAACCTTCGTTAATTATTCTATTTTGCATTTTAAATCTATATTTTTTATCAGTTATTTACACAAAAGTTACTTAATTTATTTTCTAACCATCTCAGCCCGCTTATTTTTCCAAAAATTTAATGATTCTAGTGCATTAGGGTCTTCAGATTGTTCTAATTGAGCGATTTTTTGATCAATCATTGCAAGTTTATTATCCATTTCTAATCTTTTTGCAGTATTGTCATCAATTTGAGGATTAGCTAATTGTTTAGGCTGACCCATTTGAGGCATTAGTTTAGCAAATCGTAGACTTTTATCACTATTCATTATTTATTTCCCATTAAAGCTTTTAATTTCGCAAGTTTAGCATTTTTAGCCGCCGGACTGTCTTTATAATTCTTTCTAGCTTTATCCTCAGCTAACATAATTCTCTCATCTTCAGAAGATTCTCCTGCTACATCCGGTTTTAAAGCTTCATATGCTTGTCCAACAACGGGAATATCTCCAGCTAACTCTTCAGCCGCCATTGCAGGATCACCCGATAGAGCAGCCATTCCAGCTCCAGCTAAAGGGATAACTCCGGCAGCCTTTTTACCTAACATACTAAGAGTGCGTTTAAACTTTCCTGCGCCCTCAGTTGCTGCATTTTTCGCAATTTTAATTCCGCCGCCAGAATTTAAAGTATCAAGTCCGTCGCCTAGTTCTGAAGTTGCGCGGGCTTTAGCTTGGTTCATCGTGTCACGTAGACTTTGTCTAAGTTCTGTGGTCTTTTGTGGAGAATATCCTTGTTCTTTTGCAAGCTTAGTAAGTTCTAAGTCTTTTTCTCGAAAAGCTTTATTTATAAAATTTTCTCTATCTTTTAAATCTTTACTCACTTACTTGTCCCCTTTAAATAAATCCAACATAGTTGGAACTATATCAGCAGATTCTTTCCCTGCTTCTAATTTCTTTTTAATTGCAGCTCGTGCTTCACCTACGGTTTTAAATTTATAAAGTCCGGGGTTGGCTCTGATAACTCGGTCAGGAATAACAGCAGATACTAAATCTTTATCATCTGCGGCTAAAAACTTTTTACCACGAGAAGGTCCTAGATTATGCATAGCATATGCACTCTCTGGAGTTGTCTGTTGATTTTTATTCAAATACGCCGTCATTAGGTCAGATTGAGTATTTCTGTCTAAAAGAGATTCAGAGCTTCCTTCTTTTAAATCTTCTGCTGTTGGGGGTTGAAACTGAAATATTCCAGTAGCAGTGCCGCCTTGTAATGGTTTTAAGTATTTGCCGTGTTGAGATTCTACTCCACCTATTGAAGCAATTTCTTCTGGCGTTAGGGCGGTCTTTTCTCCAACTTCTCTATATACATCATTAGGAGTTTTTTCTACGTATGTAGCTTTTCTTCCTTCCATCATTCTTTTTAATTTATCCACGTTGTCCCAATTCTTTTCGTAAAGCGTGTAATAGTTGTAACTTACCTTGAATTCTTGCTTCTGCTCCATCATCGGGCTTTGAATTAAAAGGATCAACGCCCATACTAACACTCTTGTCAATCCCATTTATATTTCCTTTGCTCTGGAACTGCTGTTGCACAGCTTGTTCTGATCGGGCAGGAATAACTCTGGGTGCCCTATTTTGCTCGCGGGGTTTAAACTCTCTTTCTGGAGTTCCCTCGAACATAGTTTTTAACTTATCAAACATTACACAGCCCTAGGTTCTAAATTTGCGTTAGGTAAAAGTCCAGCATCAACTTCTGGTTGACCGGGTAGTTGAGCTTCAGGTGTAGCTTGAGGTCCCATTTGACTAGGGTCCATAGGTGCAATATTAGGAGCGCCTGCTGGAGGTGGAGAACTCGGAGGAGCGCCGCCATCACCGGGACCCATTCCACCAACTCCCCCATTAGCCATAGGACCGGGAGGTAATGCTCCAGCACCTTGAGGGGCTTGAGCAGGTTGAAGAGGTTGCTCTCCAATAATTTGTAATAAGTCAGGAGTTACAGTTCTAAGCATATCAATATGTTCTTGAATATGATCGTGTACCTTACGCATAAGTTCAGGATTACGACGAAGCTCAGGGTCAGAAATTACCGACCGGTGTTCTTTAATGTGTAGAGAATGTTGATCTAGAATATCTGCGTAGACTTCTTTTCCTTCCATTAGCCATTCATTTTCAGATTGGATTAGAAGCATGTCCATCATATCAGATTCAGTTAAGTTCTCGATATTACCAGTTTCTAATACCATATTATATTGACGAGGGTCTTTAATCATTCCTTGTTGTAACAAGTTATTTGCAATCTCAAGACGACCAGCAGTAGTCCGAGCCAACGGATTACCTACCGAAACTGAAACTCGTTTAATGTCGCCGATCATATCCCCAGTAAATTCTTTTAGAAGGGGCTTCTTGTTCTTACCTACTAGGGTAATCATTTTAGGAGTTGTAGCGTAATCTTTTAAAATATCTAAAAGACTTGTTCCTATCTTTTCAAGGAACTTAACATACTGAGCTTGGAATGGGGATTGAAATTGTAGAGACATAGACTGAACTAAAGCAAGAGCATTACCAGAACGTAGAGAAGCTTCTGGAGCACCTTTAGTAACAGAACTAACTCCAACCTGTGTGTCGGCTAGGTGACTTAGTAACTCAGCGAATTGATATGTTTCTGGAGCTGTAGCAGTCAATTGTATTGCTTCAGGTTTTTCATTTCCTTCAACAACATTTAGTCCACCAGCTAACTGAGAAAGATTCAAATCAGACCCGCGCTTTACGAATAGATTCTGAACCATGAATGCATTATTATTTGTCATGATAGCACTATACAAAGAGTTAATAGCTTCTTGCATAGGAAATACATCGTACATGTCGGTGTAACCATATGGAGTTCCCATAATAGTTGCAGGACATAATCTGAAGACAGGAATTGATCTATAAGGTAACGGTAGGTCTAACAATACAACATCAGAAGAGATGAATAACATATATCGACCATTCGGCATAGCCCCGGTCTTTTTATGAAAAAACTCGAATACAGCAATGTCGTCAGTGTCATCATTGGAGAATAAAGCAAGTCTATAATTTGTAGTGACATTCTTTGTTTCAATCGCCATGATCTCTTCGGCTTTCTCTGGATACTTGGCTATAAGGTTATATCGATTAATATATGAACGAGTCATTACCCATTCTTGAGAATTCCAATTTTCCTTAGTTCCGTCACACACAACATCAAGGGGACTTAACAAACTAAACTCGAGTTCACCTTCGTATTCAGTTTCTCCAGTATCAGAATCTACGTCATCGATTTCTCCTGACATAGCGTTCCATTCCATCTTAACGAAAGCACTACCTAAAACAACAGCCATCTCGGCTGCATCGGAAACGATCTCTTCAAGACCTTTCTGTCTCATATAGTAATCTAGAATACCGTTAGCTAGATAAGTTTGTGAAAGAGATTTATAATCTCCGTTCACTGACTGAGCTTCAAGCATTGGTCGATTCGCAGTAATCATACTGTGGATATGTCGAGCTAAATTTCTAAAAACGTTAACTGGAAGACGAACAAGTTCTCCTTGCTCTCCAGTAAATGAAATCTCATGGGACTTAGAAGAATCATTGAAGTTACCATAATAGAAACGAAACATATCCCGAATCTTGTTGAGATATTTATTTGATTCTAATACGTTGAAATATGTACGACCTTTAGCCATGAGGTCTGCTGCAGTTTTTTCAGGACTACGAGCAGCGAAATACATCATAGTTTCGTCGCGTTTATTATCTTCTGACATTATAAGTCCTTAGAATTTATTTAATACTTTTTTGATATAATAGAGAGGGATAACAAAATTATCTCTTTCTTGTGATGGGTTACCGGCGAAGGCTACTCCAATAAGATTTCCCCACACATTCACAACCGGAGAACCTGAGTTACCACCATAGATTACAGCACTAGTTGCAAGAGCTGGATATGACCTAAAACAAACAAAATCGACTCCCATTAGAAACTGATACATAGGTGGAAGTTCCATTACTTTACCCGGACACTGCTGTCTTTTCTCAACATTGAATAAAAGTTCAACAAACTCTCTACCGATATATTCACCAGAAGAAGTAGTTAACTTTCTTAAACCGGGGTGACCAACAACATACATAGTATCACCAATCGATTGATCTGATCCCATAGATAGGGGAGACAATCCTTTTAATCCTTCAATCAAACAAAGATCATGTACTGTATCTTTATAAAGAATACGTTTAATAAATTCACGGTTAGATGTTTTGATTCTAACAAATCCATTAACTCCGACTTCACAAACATGTCGGTTCGTCATAATGTATTCTTTACCTGATTTACCTTGAACAGCAAATCCTGTACCACCGCCGAACTTTTCAGGATGGAGAACTTGAACAACCGATTCCCCAACTTCATACCTTAAATACTGATTATGAATCTGTGGGGCAGAAATAGCTCCGTACAGAATAGTGACAGTTAAGGCTAGTGATGTAGCTAGTGATTTAACGATTTTCTTCATTTGTCCTCTTTTTGTTTCTATTTATAGTTGTTAATTTACCGACGTTTAGGTCTAGAACCAAATATAGACATATAGACTTGTTTAGGGTCTAACTTCTCGTGACCTGTAGGATTTTGAATATGTAAGTCCCTGAGATTATAGCCATAACTTGCTGGGTAGGGATTCTTATTATAATTAACAGCGCGGGTAAAATAAAGCAAAGCATCTACTGCATCGTAATGTCCATCGTCTGGAGATCGAGCAAAGTCATCTTTATTAGACTTATCCTTCCATCTACAATTCTTAATATGTCTTATTAATGTAGGACAACTTGGGCTTATAATGATCTTATGGTTAGCTAACATAACTCGAAGTTTATTCAAGTGGGTTAACTTATCATGTTTAGCTGGGACTCCAAAATCTAACTGATGTAGAGGGTTGTTCTTTTTAGAGTAGATACTTATCTCTTGAATAACAAAAGGGTTAGTATCTGAAACCCTAGATTCGGGCTTTATTAGTTCATGGGTTAAGTCATTAGTCCAGAGTTCTATTTCTTTATCTTGTAGTAACTTAGTAAAATCAGGTAGATGAATCTCTTTTCCAGTTTTAACAATCTCATCTTGGATAACTAATCTATTCTCTTTAAAATCATAGTAACCATATAGAACTACTGTCAAATCTTTAAATCCAATATCCATAGCCACATATCGACTATAGAATGGGGGCAATAAAGGATCGTATACAATCTTAGATAGAAGCTCGTCGTCAACCTCAGGAAGAACTGAAAGCTCCTCATCCTTAATAAGTTCACACATGAACTCTCGACGGAATCCAATAGAGTTAACTCCACCTTGGTACTGATCTATAATGTTCTGAATTTGTTCAGGTTTGAGCATTGGATTATCATATACAGTCTTCTTGGTTAGAAGACCATTCATTTCAGATCGTTCTATATAAGTTATAAAATCATGATCTGGTTCTTTAGGAGGACTGCTTGCTAAAATACATCGACCGCCGGAATGAATCAAAGTCGGCAATAATATATCTTTCATAATATCATCTAGTTTACCGACAAATCCAGCCTCGTCAACTAGAACTAAGTCTGAAGTCTGACCTCGTAATCTTTCTGCCGAGTTACCATCGGAACCAGCCATTTGAAGCTGGGCACCATTTTTAAATACATATAGATATTGAGAAGGAATATACTCAGGCTTCATATCTTCAGGGCAGTCTTCTAGAATTTTCCGCATCTGGGGTTCAGCTAATGTTTTAGCATGGAGCTTTGTATCCGTTAGATATTTGACGATAGCATTAGGTTTAGATATACAAACTGCAACTCCCATAGTAAGGAGAGCAAATGTCTTCCCAGACTGACGAGCTAGCAACCATACTAAAATAGAGTTGGGTGCTGACTTTTGATAAATCTCATACATCTCTTTCTGTAGAGTATGGAACTTATAATGAATAAGATGACGTCTCCATAGTTCATGCTTAAGAGCAATCTTATTAATTTCAGCCATTACAATGCCTTCATTGCTTCAATCAATTGTTCATTAGTTAGAGAGCCAACAACATTAACTTCTTTCTTATCTTGCTTCCCTCTAATTTGAAGGAGAGTCTTTGTGTAGATTTCTGCTTTTTTACATTCTTCTAAGCTAAGCTCTCTCTGCATAGAATAGTTATTAAGTAGTGCTAACTGGATAAGACAAATCTGCTCTGCATCTGAAACCTCTGGGTCTTTCTCTGCCCCGCTACCTAATGTTCTATACTTAGTATTCTCAATAGTTAGCTTCTCTAGCTTTCCAGAGAGTTCTTCAATTTTCTTACGTAACTCATTGATAGTACGAGTTTGATTTACAACCACCGCACCTTGGGCTTTATGATACGCAGCGGTATCATCTTCGTCGGTAGAATAAGTTTCAGCCAGTTTATCTATTGTGTTATTATCTGACATACTTACTTCCTAAAGGTTGAGCCTAGCTTTGCTAGCCCGACATCATTTTTCATATCTTTAACATGTGCAGCAGTTTCATCATGTTGAACTTTAAGAGCTTCGATAGCCGGGGCGTAATCTACTTGAGTAGACTTACCTTTAAAGTAACAGACAATATCATACGCGATAACTCCAATTAAGGAGAGCGCGGCTGTCTTGAATACATGGGGATTGTAAAGGGAGTAGGTTCCTGCAACTGAAAACAAAGCGAGGCAAATACCTCGTTGTGACTTGTGGTATTTAGGCATATAATCCTTGCTTGTTAAAAATAAGAGATACGTTAGCTGCTTGTTTAAATTGGTCGCTCGACCTGATCAGACTTGTAATTCTCTTGTAAGTAGTTGTTAATATTTCCATCGTCTATATCCTACTCTTGTATCTAAATGTAAAAAATTAATAGCCACCCCAATACTAGTAAACTCACTAGAACATATACCTTCAAACGCTGAATTCATTCCAGACTTAGGTCTGCAGTCAACTGCGTCACCTAATTCGTGGGTTGACTTCTTAGCTACAACTGTCGACACTCCAGAGTTCCTTATGTCTTCTTGATGCTTAGTGCATCTATAAGCCGAAGTAATCACTAGGGGTTCGGCTACATCAATTCGGATCATTTCCAACTTATCTATTAAGTGACACGAAACCCTCTGCTCTACACAGTCTGTATATGAGCACTGACAGGACAGTTCCTTTGTACTAAAGTGTTCAGACACCTTGAATACTTGTCCTTTATCCCAAAGGTAATAATTTTCTACTTCTCGTAACTGAGGTCTAATCTCCAAAGAGGGAGAAGTTACTTTCTTTGAGCTGGACTTGGATTCTGTGGTATGATAAGTCAACAGGCTCATTATTGTCTTTACAATTTCGCTTATATTCATCTAACTCTCCAAGTAGTATTTCTCTCATATCCTTAATAGCAGACAGGGTCTTAATGAACTCTTCCTCACATTCATCTTGATCGAACCCATGATCGATAGGGTCTACATCATCACCGTCACATAGTTGATGCCAGTAATTAAGCTGCTCAACCAGGTTACCAAACAACTCTATCTTAAACGTTAAGTCTGGTCTTTGCATTCTGCCTCTTCTGTTTAACTTGTAATTTAACACGTTTACACACGCAGTCAGGACAAGCCCTGCCCGACCACAATTTACCCTCAACATTAATGAATCTCTTATTACGTCCATCTGGGTAATAGCCGTCCTGTTTACGAACTTCTAACCCACTACACTTTCTACACTGAACTACATCTGACTCTTCCATAACAACCTTTGTTTCTATTAGTTGTTAAATGTTTCTATTAATAGCGAAGCTCTCTTTTTATATAGGTCATTATATAAGGTTAAGTAACTCTGTCTGATTATCTAGTATGAACGCCTTAGTGTCGGCGTTTAAAGCATAAACCGGCAGCTTGAACTGATTGACCGTCCCGTAGTATGTTTCTATAAATAACTTAGCTTCAGCCTTTGTTTTAAACTTCCCCACCACCTTACTAACATCTCCTCGGGCTGTAACCAACTCTACATCCACGAACTTAAAATCCTTATTTGGTATAGCCCTTACCCTATATTGGATAGCCTTTCTGTACCCTTTCTGGAGAGTAGCAAAACCCATCCCAGTATACATATCCTTATAATACTCAGTATGAATCTTCAGTGTTTCTATATCAGCTCCCGCTGAAACTACTTTTATAGTTATCTCTGTCTGCCCGCGAAACTGCTTATATATAGAGTCCAGACTAGCACCCATACTGGTAGTATAACTGATAAGGAATGACCTATCCTTGAATAGTATAATAACCCCAGATTGAGGTAACCCAAGCATGTCATCTAATCTCATATCTTTTCCCGCTTCTCAACATGTCCAATCCTAGATCGACGCCTCTTATTAAGCTTATACCCAACCCAACTAATAGCCGTCTCCTCTATATCAGAGTCAGATACCCGACTGGGACGTAGATCAGTAGCATACTGACAGGACTTCAAAGCCTCGTATGTATCTCTATATCGTCTTTTCTTCCTAGCCATATAAATAAATCCTGTTTGCAATTGTCACATTGTATTACTAAGTGATATCCATGTAAAGTTGTTAACGTTATCGACAACTTAGCTTATCCAAAAACACCATGTTTCTATACCCCACAATGATCTAATATACTGAAAACACACACACCTTGTCAAGCTAAATCTCTGTCCTTATATATGTAACATTTCCACCCATCCTAAAAAGGGGTCCCGACCATCCCAATTAACCGACCCACTCAGTACCCTAACCCACCATCTGTAGATAACAGAACACCATATAGGAAGGATTTATAGCCCCCTCCCCTAATAACCCTAGCTCCCCCACCCCTACCCTAGCTTAAAACCCATTTAAAGAAGTTAAGGGGAAACCTTTAGGAAGGGGATTCTTAACTAGCATATATAAAATATATATTAATACTAGCTACTACACGCGAGGAGAATAGTTTCTATATTTGTAAGTATCTAAATTTGCATGTGTAGGTACTCGTAACATTGCACATACGTTTGTCCCATAGGGGGGTACTATATCCAAACAATCTAGCTACTTAGCCTACTGTTAGCCATACCTAACGACTGTAGGATACCTATGCCTACCTTCGGGTATATATACCTATAGTTTGGGGACTATACCTATGGCATGGGTTAGTGAATATACGTAGCAGACCTAACTAGTTGATAATACTTAAGTACATAGATACCTTACCTAATATCTATACCTTACATCATATCGTTCTGGTGGTATGTCATATCAATAGCTTATATACACTATCCAATGTTATCATATACTTACATAGTTACTATACTACATATATAGATATATAGTGTTATGGTGCCACTATGGCTCTATATGGTGTCACTATGGCTCTAGTTTGGTGCCATTATGATACTGTCAATTATATGTTAGACAGTTGTCTAATATGTGTACAGTGGTGGTATTTTTGCTAAGCCCTTGATATTGCTATATGTAGTGTCGTATTGACTCTAGTTTGGTGCCATATTGACTCTAGATAGTGACATAATGCACCTATGCACTAGTAGCCCGTTTACCTGATATCAGCTACTTAGATACTTGGCACGGTTGATGCAACTACCCTTTCAACAACGACAAGCTGAATAAGTGAGTCGAACAAGCCTTGGCACAACGATTGCAAGGTTAATAACATGAAGCTTGAATCGGTAAAACGAGTTAAGCATTTAAGTTAAATATAACATGATGTTATGCGAGAAGTTGACAGAAAAATGAATCGGTGTTATTATCTTATTAAGCGAAACGGTAAAAGCAAAAACGCTTTTATCAAACAACGAAGGAAGGGTATGATTGTTGCAGTAATTGTTTTGTTCATTGCCGCCTTCTTATTAGATGCAATATCTGAATGGCTATAAATGAGTAAAAACAGAAAACGAGTGTTCCCTAAAAAGCCTATACCTTTTCACTCTGGACTAGAGAAGGAACTAGGAAAAAACTCAAACAAAGTATGTTTTGAGGCTTCTCTTAAGGGTATATATAACGCTGAAAAGGTTATAATTCCCTTAACAGATAAACAAAAAAATCAGTTAGTGGCATTAAAAAGAATGCTACTGGAAAGGAAAGTGTAAAATGCTAACAGTAAAAGAGCGTCAAGCCCAAAAAAGAATCGGGACTAGGCGCACGCAACTAAGGAACGAAGAAAAAACGAAGAATGTTATCAAGTGCGGGCAACTGCCTTCACAATTCGGGCAAGTAGTGTTAAATGAACAAAGGTTAATTGATAACGGTCACTTCATGAAGACCAGCGAAGGTGCGAGACTCGATTATATGCGGGATAAATATAAAAAAGCCAAAAAAGCGGCTAAAAAAGAGTTTGAAATTGTTCTGGTGAAAAAAGTATAAAAGGCGAAACGGTTTAGGTTCGATGACCTATTAAAGTGAGAAGTACGATTCTCACGCCGTATAAGGGTTAAGCCCTTACTGACGAGCCTAAAGCATCAAACGGCTGAATTAATCCGTTAATGCGATAGAATGAAACGGCTATCTGTTTATAATCAAAATAAAGCCCTGAAAATATCAGGCGGCAATGGGTAAAAAAGATACTATCGGTTTATA